>JACCDN010873195.1_pt1 | contig 32408 bp, 27 predicted proteins | sample 7441691 | NCBI WGS metagenome assembly JACCDN01 (sample SAMN15323439, study PRJNA562643) | freshwater metagenome | isolation source: river surface water | place: USA:Blue River Watershed | collected 2017-08-16
CCAAAGCTCTGTCAAAATCATCCAAAACAGGAAGCATCGCTAACAATACTTCTTGATTAGCTGTTTTGAAAAGCTCTATACGTTCTTTTGAAGTTCTTCTTTTGTAATTTTCAAATTCAGCAAATAATCGCAAAAATTTATCTTTTTCTGCTGCTAAATCTAAGGCTAATTGTTCTTCAACAGGTAATTCTTCGACACTTGCTTGTTCTTCATTGGCCTGTGTTTCCACTGGTGTTCCTTCTAATTCTTGATCGATTTCTGTTTTTTCAGTAGTCATTGTACTTGTATTTTTAAAAATGTTCTTAAACTTCATTTTAATTTGTTTTGCGATTGCAAAAGTACTGCCAAATCTTTAATAATGTCAAATTGTCACCTCAAAGACAGACATTCAATTGGGCAGCTACTTCAAAATTGATTACTAAACCTTTATTGGTCAAAAAAATTTAATAAAATTTTAAGACTATTTCGTTTTCGATTAGAGTAAGTTTGTAATCGAAATAATTCACCAGTTTGGTTTGAATTGAAAAATGGAAATTAAGGTTGGTTTCTAAATAATTATTAATTCAGTATTACCTAATAGTAAAAAAAGCTTCGTTCCATCAAACGAAGCTTTTTTTTATGCTAAAATTTTCTTTAGTTCCTCCAGACTGAGACCTTTTTGCTCTCCGGTTTGAAGGTTTTTTAAGGTAAACGTATTGGAGTTCATTTCTTGATCTCCCGCCATTACCACAAAAGGAATATTTCTTTTGTCTGCATGTTGGAATTGTTTAGCCAACTTGGCATTATCTGGGTACAACTCAACTTTTATTCCTGATTGGCGCAATTCTTTAATTGCTTTCATGGCATAGAAAGCTTCGTTTTCACCATAATTAATAAACAATGCTTGTGAACTTGCTGTAACTGTTGTTGGGAATAAACCCAATTCTTCAACAACCAAATAAATACGATCTAAACCAAAAGAGATTCCTACTCCACTCATATTTTTTAATCCAAAAATACCCGTCAAATCATCGTAACGACCACCGCCTCCAATAGATCCCATAGCAACTCCTTGCGGTGCTGCTACTTCAAAAATAGCTCCTGTATAATAATTCAACCCTCTTGCAAGAGTAACATCTAAATCTAAAATAGCAGTTGCCAAACCAAGCGCTGTCACTTTATCGCAAATAAAACGCAACTCTTCTACTCCTTTCATCCCTTCAACAGAATCCGCTAATAAACCGGACAATTGGTTAATTTTCTCCGAAAAAGTACCCGTAAAGCTAAACAGAGGTTGCACCTTTGCAATCGCATTTTCCGAAATCCCTTTTTCGATCATTTCTTTCTTCACACCCTCTTCACCAATTTTATCTAACTTATCTAAAGCTACTGTAAAATCGATTAATTTGTCTGAAGCACCTATTACTTCTGCTATACCAGAAAGAATTTTTCTATTGTTTATTTTAATGGTTACACCATTTAATCCCAAAGCAGTAAAAACACCATCATACAATTGCACCAATTCCACTTCTTGCCATAAAGAGGTCGAACCTACCACATCGGCATCACATTGAAAAAATTCTCTGAAACGTCCTTTTTGTGGGCGATCGGCTCTCCAAACAGGTTGAATTTGGTACCGTTTGAAAGGGAATTCAATTTCGTTTTGGTGTTGCACCACATAACGTGCAAATGGCACAGTCAAGTCATAACGCAAGGCTTTTTCTGAAATACTTGCTGTCAATTTGGTACTGTCTTTGGCTTCTAAATGGGTGGCATTGGTTTTTGCCAAATAATCCCCTGAATTCAAAATCTTGAAAATCAAGCGATCTCCTTCTTCACCATATTTTCCCATTAAGGTTTCCGAATTTTCAAAAGAAGGTGTTTCAATGGGTTGAAAACCAAATTTTTCAAAATTACTTTTGATCACTTGGATAATATACTGACGTTTTGAAACCTCAGCAGGTGAAAAATCTCGGGTTCCTTTTGGAATACTTGGTTTTGATGCCATTATTTATATACGATTTACGATATAGGTTGTACGATGTACTTTTATACTTTGAATTTCTAGATGCAAAATGCAATGCAAATATCTTATTTTTAAAATAAATAACCGCTCTTCTGAAGCAAACTTGTAACAAAAATTGTATTTTCGTGACAAATTGCTACTATGCTAAATTTATTCAAAGAAAACGTTAAGATTGCAATAGGTTCGGTTCGAACTCAATTGTTACGTACCATATTAACCGTATTAATTATCGCTATTGGAATTACTGCTTTGGTAGGAATCCTTACGGTAGTAGCTGCTTTAGAAAACACCCTTTCAGCTGATTTTGCTTCGATGGGTGCCAATACCTTCAACATCAACCAATACGAAAATACGACACGAAATCGAGGAAATGAAGAACGCGAAATTATCAATCCAATTATTTCCTACCCAGAAGCCGTTGCATTTCAAGATAAATTTAAATACCCTTTTACAGAAACATCCTTATCATTTACTGCCACTTCAAGAGCAGAAGTAAAATTCGGACCAACAGAAACTGACCCAGAAATTACAGTTGTTGGAGTAGATGAAAACTTTATTCCAAACTCAGGCTTAGAAACAAGTTTAGGTCGTAATTTCAATGGATTCGATATTGACAACAATACCTATATGTGTGTAGTGGGTTCTGATTTTGAAAAAGGGTTACTCAAAGATGTGAATCCAATTAATAAAATCATTTCTATTCGTGGAGCCAAATTTAAAGTTATTGGCGTGTTAAAAGAGAAAGGTTCTACTTTTGGCAACAGCCAAGATTTGAGAGTTTTAATTCCTATTCAAGTGGCTCGATCTCTATTCACAGCTCCCAATATCAACTACAGTTTGAGCATTATGGTCCATAAAAAAGAACTATTAGACCAAGCTATCGATAATGCGACCAGCACCATGCGTAGAGTTCGAAAACTGAGCCCTGTTAAAGATAATAATTTTGGGGTGGTACGCTCTGATGATTTGATCAACCGCATCTTGAGTATTACGCAATATCTTGGATTAGCCTCTTGGCTTATTGGAGTTATTACCGTTTTGGGTTCTTCTATTGCTTTAATGAATATTATGATTGTTTCGGTAACCGAACGAACTCGAGAAATTGGGGTTCGAAAAGCATTAGGAGCAAAAAAATCAACTATAGCTTTTCAGTTTTTTATTGAAACCTTATTGATCGGTCAATTGGGCGGATTGGTTGGAATTATTTTCGGAATCTTGATTGGTTTCGGAATTGCAACTGCCATTGATTTTGCTTTTGTAATTCCTTGGGGAGCAATAATGGCTGCGTTTATCACTAGTTTTATTGTAGCGATTGTATCCGGATTGTATCCAGCAATTAAAGCAGCGGTATTGGATCCAATTGAGGCATTGCGTTACGAATAAAAAATTTACGATCTTGAATATACGATATTTCGTAAATCGCAATTCTTAAATCGTACATTGAATCATCCTATCATTGCCGTAAATATCTTGTCGTAGCACACTATTTTTGAAACCCATTTCTTGCAGCAAATTCAAGGTTTCTTTACCTAGATATTGGTTAATTTCAAAATACAATTGACCTTGTGGATTCAAATTTTTCTGAGCCAACTTGGCTATTTTTCTGTAAAAAATCAGAGCATCATTATCTTCCACAAAAAGCGCTAAATGCGGTTCATTGTCCAAAACATTTTTCTTGATTTCTTGTTTTTCAAGCTCACGAACATAAGGCGGATTAGAAACAATTACATCAAATTCTTGAGCCAAGTCCTCAATTTCTAATATACTTTGATGAAGAAACTGAATCGTAACCTGATTCAATTCCGCATTTGTTTTGGCTGTTGCCAAGGCTTGTTCAGAAACATCCAAAGCAAACAATTGAGCATTCGGAAGATTTTTTGCCAATGCTATTGCAATACAGCCACTTCCCGTTCCAATATCCAAAATTTTGAGCTTTGAATTTTGAGCTTTCGACTTTGAATTTTGAATTATCCAATCCACCAATTCTTCGGTTTCAGGCCTAGGAATCAAAACAGCTGAATTAACCTCAAATTCTAATCCGTAAAAATGAGTCACACCCAAAATATATTGGATAGGAATTTCCTTTTTAAGTTGTTCCAAAATGAAACTCCAAATTTTCAATTCTGATTCAGAAAAAGCCAAATCAGGCTGCAAAGCTAAATCCACTCGCTGGAGTTGATGTTTGGCTTCTAGAATCAGATAGAAAAAACTTTCTGCTTCTCCAGCATCATATAATGGAGTTAGTTCTTGAATAAAATAGTCTCGGTAGTGTTTTATAGTCATGCTATTCCTTTTACAAATCTTGTAACATCCATACAGGACAGCTTGTATGTCCTGTGCAACCCATTGGGGCATCTAAATAGTCAAAACCGGATTTTTTATATAGCTTTTGCGCCGCATGCATGAACGGCATGGTCTCCAAATAACATTTTTCAAAACCAAACTCCCTCGCTGATTGCAAACAAATTGACATCATTTCGCTTCCTATTCCTTTCCCACGCGTTTCTGGTAGAAAATACATTTTTTGCAATTCACAAATATGGGGCGCTTCATTTTCCAATGGAGCAATTCCTGCAGCACCCTTAATTTTTCCTTCATGTTCTACTACAAAATAAACCGATCTTGGTTTGTTGTACTCTTCAAACATCAAATCCAAATACGGGTCTTCATAGGCGGTTCCTACTTTTGGAATATTCAATTCGTCAAAAACAGCACGTATTAACTGAGCTACTGCCGCATTGTCTTTTTTTTCAATTTTTCTAATATGCCAATTCTCCATCTGTATCAAAGCTAATTTGAATCGCAAAAGTAACTATTGTTTATTATAATTTTCGAAAGTTATCCCATAAATCGGAAAGCTAAAAAGTAGTACTTTTGTATAATGAACAATCACGAAGACTATATCGCTCGTTGTATCGAACTTGCTAAAAACGGTTTTGGAACTACCTATCCTAATCCGATGGTTGGAAGTGTGATTGTGTATAATGGCGAAATCATTGGCGAAGGCTGGCACCGAAAAACAGGCGAACCGCACGCTGAAGTCAATGCCATACGATCTGTAAAAGATCCTTCTTTATTAGACAAAGCTACTATATATGTTAGTCTAGAACCATGTAGTCATTTTGGAAAAACACCTCCCTGTTGCGATTTAATCATCAAGAATAAAATTCCAAATGTGGTTATTGGAACCGTTGACACTAATATTAAAGTTGCAGGAAACGGCATCAAGCGATTACAAGAAGCTGGCGCCAATGTCATAGTTGGTGTTTTAGAAAAAGAATGCTACGAACTTAACCAACGTTTTTTTACGTTCCACGAAAAGAAAAGACCTTACATAATATTGAAATGGGCCGAAACACAAGACGGTTTCATCGCTCCATTACAAAAAGAAGAACAAAAGCCAGTTTGGATTACCAATTTGAATTCGAGACAATTAGTGCACAAATGGCGTACAGAAGAGCAAGCTATTTTAGTGGGTACACAAACCGTTATAGATGACAACCCTCAATTAAACGCAAGAGATTGGGAGGGTAACAATCCTATTCGAGTGGTGATTGACCAAAATAATCGCATTCCAAAAACAGCTCATGTGTTTGATAATCAAATAAAAACTATTGTTTTTTCAAATAAAAAATCTATACCATCATTAGAAAATACAATTTTGGAAGTCATCGATTTTCAACAAAATATAGCCCAACAAATTGCAGATAAATTATTCCAACACCAAATTCAATCAGTAATTATTGAAGGTGGTGCTCAAACATTACAAACGTTTATTGACGCTAATCTTTGGGATGAAGCACGCGTATTTATTGGGAATTGTACCTTTGAAAAGGGAGTAAAAGCACCGATATTGAATATAACTCCGTTAAATAAGGAGAAAATAGGAACAGATGAATTACTAATAATTAGAAATTATGATTGATACTATTATTTTTGATTTTGGAGATATTTTCATCAATTTGGACAAACAAGCCACTATTGATGGTTTGGAACGTTTGGGATTATCTTCTTGGAACGAAGATTTGGAACAATTGAATATTTCATTTGAAAAAGGACAAATTTCAAGAGATGCATTTTTATTAGGCATCCAAAAACAGATTCCTAATGCGACAATTGATGAAATTTTAATGGCTTGGAATGCTGTATTATTGGATTTTCCTCTGTATCGTTTGGAATTTTTACAATTACTTTCAAAAAAATTTCGACTCTTTTTATTGAGTAATACTGATGCTATTCATATTGATCATTTTGAACAAAGAGAAGGCGCTTCGTTTTATGGCGACTTTTACCAATGTTTTGAAAAAGTCTATTTTTCATATGAAATGGGCATGAGAAAACCCGATGCTGAAATCTACACTACTCTCATCAACCGTCACGAATTATCTCCAAAGCGTACTTTATTTGTCGATGATAAAAAAGATAACACAGATGCTGCCAAAGCTTTAGGATTACACGTTTGGAATCTTCAAGTTGGTAAAGAAGATGTAATTGAGCTTTTGGACAAAAAAATAATCTAGACTACCATTGCCTTTTGGAAATCAAAGACACCTATACTACCATTGCAAAAGCGACTGAAGAAATCCTATTCAAAGAAAAGAGTAGTAAATTCTTTGGCTATGCTTTTCCTATACAATCGGAAGAAGAAGTAAAACCAATCATTGAGCAATTACGAAAACTGCATCCCCATGCTGTACATTATTGTTATGCCTACCAAATTGGCACAGAAAAAATAAGTTACAGAGCTAATGACGATGGCGAACCCAGTAATACAGCAGGAGCACCCATTTATGGACAAATTCAGTCCTTTGGATTAACCAATGTGCTATTGGTCGTTGTTCGAATATTTGGAGGAATCAAATTAGGGGTAGGCGGGTTAATTAGCGCATACAAAACCACAGCTCAATTAGTGTTAGAAGAAGCTGAAATCATTGAAAAAACAATTGATATTTCTTTTTTAATATCGTTTGATTACAAAAACATGAACAAAGTAATGCGGGTGATCAAAGAGAAAAAACTCGATATCGTTTCTCAAACAATGGAATTAGAGGAAGATTCTGGAATTGCTTTAGGCAAAATAGAAATCAAAACCAGAAAAAAAAATGCCGAAGTGATTTTCGACATTTTTGAAAATTTATTTGAAATTGAGATAAAACGCTTGTAAATAAGCAAAAAATAATCCATTTATTCCATATCCTTTAGAAGATCCAAAATGTAATCTGGAGGTGCTATTGGACGGCCCGTTTTTAAGGACACAAAAACCAAAATAAATTCGGCAGTTGTTAATAACTCATTCAATTCATTATATATCTTACAATCGAATTCAATCTTAACTGAAGATTGGCTTTTGAAAGCGGTATGAACCGTTAGCAACTCATCGTATCGCGCCGATTTTTTGTAATTAATTGTCATCGATACAATGGGAAGCGCAATTCCTTCTTCTTCCATACTCTTGTACGAAACTCCCTTATTTCTAAGCCATTCCACACGTCCCATTTCAAAATAAGGAATATAATTGCCATGGTACACTACCCCCATTTGGTCTGTTTCAGAGTAGCGAACACGAACTTGAATTTGATGATATTTCATTATTTATTATTTAATTTTTTTTGATTCTAAAAAGCCACATACAACAATTTTTTTACAAAAAAATCTATTGAATAATTTTTTTTTAAAGAAATTTGTTCACATATTTGTTGTCCCAGAAAAATACAAGAATAGCCCCCTCTTTTTTTGTACTAAAATTGCAACCAAACTTAAATAATTTAACCGAATATATGAACAAAACTGCTCAATCAGTATGGGATAACTGTTTATCTTTCATTAAAGATAATATTCAAGACCAAGCCTACAAAACTTGGTTTGAACCAATCAAGTCAGTTGAGCTTACCGATAACGCATTATATATTCAAGTACCAAGTAAATTTTTCTACGAATGGCTAGAAGAACATTACGTTAAATTATTAAAAGTAGCGTTGACCAAAGAACTTGGAAAAAACGCAAAGTTACTCTATAAAATTAAAATGGAGAACACTTATGGTAACAAACAACCTTATACGGAACAATTACCAAGTGCCAACAGAGCGCAAATGAAACCGCAAGATGTTGATGCTCCATTAAAAAATTTAAACCCTGAACTTAAAAATCCATTTATAATTCCTGGAATTCGTAATTTAAAAATCGAATCTCAGCTGAATGCTAATTACAGCTTTGACAATTTCTTAGAAGGAGATTCTAATCGATTGGCGCGCTCTGCTGGTATGGCTGTAGCCAATAAACCAGGTGGAACTTCATTCAATCCATTATTGATCTTTGGAGGAGTTGGTTTAGGAAAAACACACTTAGCTCATGCTATTGGTGTAGAAATTAAAGACAAATACCCTGAAAAAACAGTTTTATATATTTCGGCTGAAATTTTCACGCAACAATATATTGACTCTGTTAAGAAAAATACCAGAAATGATTTTATTCATTTCTACCAATTGATTGATGTATTAATCATTGATGACGTTCAATTCCTTTCTGGAAAATCTGGAACGCAAGATGTATTCTTCCATATTTTCAATTACTTACACCAAAACGGAAAACAAGTGATCTTGACTTCTGACAAGGCGCCTGTTGACATGCAAGACATTGAACAGCGTCTGTTATCTCGTTTCAAATGGGGTTTGTCTGCTGAATTGCACCAACCTGATTACGAAACCAGAGTGTCAATTTTGAAAAATATTCTGTATCGTGACGGTGTTGAAATGCCAGAAGAAATTATTGAATATGTTGCTCGCAATATCAAAACGAATGTTAGAGAATTAGAAGGCGCTATCATCTCTTTGATCGCTCAATCTTCTTTCAACAAAAAAGAGGTAACTATCGAATTAGCGAAAAGCATAGTAGAGAAATTCGTAAAGAATGTCAAACGCGAAATTTCAATCGATTATATCCAAAAAATTGTTTCCGATTATTTCCAATTGGACTTGGAAACATTGCAATCTAAAACTAGAAAAAGACACGTGGTTCAAGCAAGACAATTGGCCATGTTTTTTGCAAAGAAATTTACCAAAGCTTCTTTAGCCAATATTGGATCTCAAATTGGAGATCGTGATCATGCTACTGTATTACACGCTTGTAAAACCGTTGACAATCTAGTTTCTACCGACAAACAATTCAAAAAGTTTGTTGAAGACATCCACAAAAAATTAACTTTATAGACAGCAAATGTCCGTAAAAATCGTAATGGTTTGTTTGGGAAATATTTGTCGGTCGCCTTTGGCCGAAGGAATATTAGCCTCAAAATTACCTCAAAACACATTTCATGTTGATTCTGCAGGAACAGGCTCTTGGCACATTGGTCAATCTCCTGACGAACGCTCAATTGCAGTAGCCCAAAAAAACGGCCTTGATATTTCTAAACAAAAAGGAAGACAATTCAGTAGTGCTGATTTTGATACTTTTGATTACATTTTTGTAATGGACAGTTCCAATTATAACAATGTTATCGCTTTGGCAGAGACTAACGAGCATAAAGAAAAAGTGAAACTCATCATGAATGAGTTAACACCAAATCAAAACCAAGACGTACCCGATCCTTATTTTGGAATGCACAACGGATTTGATATTGTATATAGGATGTTGGATGATGCTTGTGAGGTTATTGCTCAAAAATTGATTGCCAAACATCAATAAAAGTTATTGTTCCAAATCTAAAAACTACCGTTATGACGACCAACACCTCTTTAGGAAAATTGTATTTGATTCCTGTTACCATGGGAGAAAGCGATCCAATGGATGTTTTGCCACAAACGGTTAAAAGAACAATTGAGTTGATCGACCATTACATTGTTGAAAATGAAAAAACAGCTCGGAAGTCAATTAAAGGAGTACTGCCAGAAAAAAAACAATCCGAACTTGTACTTTTTGCATTGAACAAACATACTGATGCAAAAGAACACCTTAGTTTTATTCAGCCTTTATTAGCTGGTAAAAACATGGGATTAATGAGCGAAGCTGGTTGCCCAGGTGTTGCTGATCCAGGTGCTGTAATTGTTAAATTGGCGCATGAAAAAGGAATACAAGTTATTCCTCTAGTAGGGCCTTCTTCAATCCTATTAGCGATGATGGCATCAGGAATGAATGGGCAAAGTTTTACTTTCAACGGCTATTTACCTATTGATAAAGGAGAAAAAAAATCAGCTTTAAAAAATTTAGAGAAATTGTCTTTTGACAAAAATCAATCGCAAATTTTTATCGAAACACCCTATCGCAACAACAAATTGCTAGAAGATATTCTACAAGCACTGCAACCCACAACACATCTTTGTATTGCAACTGATATTACCTTACCTACTGAATATATCAAAACACTTCGCGTTGCCGATTGGAAAAAAACCAAAGTAGATTTGCACAACCGACCTACTATTTTTATCATTCATAAAATGTAATAATTTCTGTTATCACATTTTAATTTATTATTATGCGTGCATAATAATTTATTCCTATATTTACTTTTCAAATTAACATAGTATGAGTTATACAGATAAGATGTTGCGCGATGACGCACTGAAAGGCAAAGTGATTGTAGTTACTGGTGGCGGAAGCGGTTTAGGCAAAGCCATGACCAAATACTTTTTAGAATTAGGCGCCAAAGTAGCCATTACTTCCCGTGATTTAGACAAACTTAAAAATACCGCTGCAGAATTGGAAACACAAACTGGTGGAACTTGTTTGCCAATTCAATGTGATGTTCGTCATTACGAAGAAGTGGAAAATATGCTTCAAGAAACCTTGAAAGCTTTTGGCAAAGTCGACATTCTTTTGAACAATGCAGCAGGTAATTTTATATCGCCGACAGAGCGTTTATCTTCTAACGCATTTGATACAATCATTGATATTGTTTTAAAAGGAACCAAAAACTGCACATTGGCTGTTGGAAAACATTGGATTGATACCAAACAGGCTTCATCAACCGTATTAAATATTGTAACTACCTATGCGTGGACTGGTTCAGCATATGTTGTACCAAGCGCTACTGCAAAAGCAGGTGTCTTGGCAATGACTAAAAGTTTAGCCGTAGAATGGGCTAAATATGGTATTCGTACCAATGCCATTGCGCCAGGACCTTTCCCAACAAAAGGAGCTTGGGATCGTTTATTGCCAGGTGATCTAGCCGAAAAATTTGATATGGCTAAAAAAGTGCCTCTAAAACGTGTAGGAGATCATCAAGAATTAGCCAATTTAGCAGCTTATTTAGTCTCTGACTTTTCAGCCTATATTAATGGTGAAGTAGTTGTGATAGATGGAGGCGAATGGCTAAAAGGAGCTGGACAATTTAATCTATTAGAAGATATTCCCGCCGAAATGTGGGATATGTTAGAAATGATGATTAAAGCCAAAAAAAATAAATAAATACCAATAAGAAAGAGCACTACAAATAGTTGCTCTTTTTTTTATAAATAAGTCTAAAATAAATATATCAATTTAGCAAACATTTAGCGAAAATGGAATTCACTCTGAATAAAATTCCTATTTTTGTTAGGTTAACTTAAGAATACTATTTTATGCTCATTATTGGAATTGCAGGCGGAACAGGAAGTGGAAAAACGACGGTAGTCCATCAAATTGTCAATGAATTACCCGAAACCGAAGTAGGTATTATTTCGCAAGATTCTTACTATAAAGAAAACGTAGGGATGACTTATGAAGAAAGAGCCGCCATCAATTTTGACCATCCAAGATCTATCGATTTTGAGCTATTGGTACACCATCTTAAAGAGTTAAAAGCAGGAAACAACATCAATCAACCGGTGTACTCATTCGTATCTCATAATAGAACTAGTGACACTGTTTTTACACATCCAAGAAAAGTGATGATAGTAGAAGGGATTTTAATTTTAACTAATCCTGAATTAAGAGATCTTTTTGATGTAAAAATTTACGTTCAAGCCGATCCAGACGAGCGTCTGATTCGCCGACTAAAAAGAGATATTGCCGATCGTGGTCGTGATATGGATGAAGTGTTGAACAGATACCAAACTACTCTGAAACCAATGCACCAACAATTTATAGAACCTACAAAAGCATTTGCCGATATTATCATTCCGAATGACAAATACAATACCGTAGCAATCGATGTGGTTCGAGCCGTAATTAATCAAAAACTAAACGTTTAATTCACATAAACCCTCCAGATTTCTATTGTAAGCAATCTTAATTTTGGAGCTATTTCCCGCTTTACGTTACAATCCATTCTAAAAAGAATGGGATTTTCACTGCAATCGGGGCTAAAAAAAAGACTCATGACAAATCCGCTTAAAAACAAATCTTGGTTCAAACTATTGAGCAACAAATACATTTTAGTATTGGTATTTTTTACTGCTTGGATGCTCTTTTTGGACAACTACTCCTATTTTGACCATCGCTTTTTAGACAAACAAATCGATGAATTAGAAGACAATAAAACCTACTATCAAGAAGAAATTAAAAACGATAAAAAGCATATTAAAGAACTCAAGAACATTGAATATGTTGAGAAATATGCTCGTGAAAAATATTATATGAAAAAAGATAGTGAAGATATCTATATCATCGAGTTTGAAGGAGACAGTGCCATCAAAAACAAATAAACAATTCCTTTCTTTACTTCGAAACAACAAAGCCAATGAAACCTCTTTTTACAAATTTCGATCCTGTTTCTGCCAAGCAATGGAAACAAAAAATACAGTTTGAACTTAAGGGTGCTGATTATAATGAAACCTTAATCTGGAATTCGCCTGAAGACATTAAAGTTAAGCCATTTTATGATAAAGAAGATGTAAAAGAAGTTATTTCGGTAAATACACCTGAATCCGAATTTAAAATCTGCCAAAATATTTTTGTTCATGATGTTAACAAATCGATTGAACGCGCGCTTGACAGTTTGAATAGAGGTGCTGAAAGTATTCGTTTCACTTTCGAAGATGAAACCATCGATCTGGAAAAATTGTTGGAAAAATTGCCTCTAGAGAACACCCCTATTTTCTTTCATTTCAATTTCATTTCAATCGATTTTACACAAAAATTGGCAACCATTGCCAAAACAAAAAACGCAACCATCTATTGCAATTTTGATCCGATAGGACAATTAGCTAAAGAGGGAAATTGGTTTACCACCAATGAAAAAGATAATTTCGAAACTATAAATCAACTAGTACAGAAAGACAATTCGCTTTCTTTAATTAGTGTCAATAGTGCATTATACCAAAATGCCGGAGCTACAATTGTTCAACAAATTGCCTATACTTTAGCCCATGCTAATGAATATTTCAACCGTATTGATTTAACTGCACCACACACTATGGTGCTAGAAATTGCGGTGGGTACCAATTACTTTTTTGAAATTGCAAAACTAAGAGCCATCCGACTCCTTTTTAATACAATTGCGGAAGCTTACAATCAAAATTGGAATTGCCATTTAGTTGTTAGCCCAACAAAAAGAAATAAAACCTTATACGATTACAACGTAAATATGCTTCGCACCACAACCGAATGCATGAGCGCAATCCTTGGAGGTGCTGATACTATTGCCAATTTACCTTATGATGCATTGTATCACAAAGACAATGAGTTTGGAGATCGTATTGCACGAAACCAATTATTGATTTTAAAAAATGAAAGCTATTTTGACAAAGTCAATAATCCATCTGATGGAAGTTACTATATTGAAAGTTTAACACAACAATTAGCCGATAAATCATTAACGTTATTCAAAGATATTGAAGCCAATGGTGGATTCTTAAAACAACTGAATGAAGGAATCATCAAAAGAAAAATTCAAGAAAGTGCCGACAAAGAACAAGACTTATTTGATACTGGAAAAGAAATTTTATTGGGAACTAATAAACATGCCAATAAAGACGATCGAATGAAACACGATTTGGAACTTTTTCCATTTGTCAAAATAAAACCAAGGAAAACATTGATCACTCCCATTATTGAAAAACGTCTCGCCGAAAAAATCGAGCAAGAACGATTGGAAAAAGAGTAACTGATTAGTATCCGAAACACATTGTCAAATAGAAATTTGTCACCAAAATGAAAAGAAAAGACCTGCAACATATTCAAATAAAATCTGTAACCAATACACAAAAGGAAACTAATCCTGATGCTGTATTTCAAACTGCAGAAGGAATAGCTTTGAAACCAACGTATACAGAGCAAGATATTCAGCATGTAGAACATCTTGATTTTGGAGCAGGATTTGCGCCTAATTTACGCGGTCCTTATACCACTATGTATGTACGACGTCCTTGGACGGTGCGTCAATATGCGGGGTTTTCTACAGCCGAAGAAAGTAATGCTTTTTATCGTCGCAATTTGGCCGCAGGCCAAAAAGGACTTTCCATTGCTTTTGATTTACCTACTCACCGTGGTTACGATTCGGATCACGAACGCGTGGTAGGCGATGTTGGAAAAGCAGGGGTCGCCATCGATTCGGTGGAAGATATGAAAGTCTTGTTTGACCAAATCCCATTGGATGAAATGTCAGTATCTATGACAATGAATGGTGCTGTACTCCCAATTATGGCTTTTTATATTGTGGCTGCAGAAGAACAAGGCGTGTCTCCAGAAAAATTATCAGGCACAATTCAGAATGATATTTTGAAAGAGTTTATGGTACGAAATACCTATATCTATCCTCCTACTCCCTCCATGAAAATTATTGCTGATATTTTTGAATACACCAGCAAAAACATGCCGAAATTCAATTCAATATCTATTTCGGGCTACCATATGCAAGAAGCTGGCGCAACAGCTGATATTGAATTAGCTTATACTTTAGCAGATGGACTAGAATATATTCGTACAGGTTTAGCTGCAGGAATGAAGATTGATGAATTTGCCCCGAGACTTTCCTTCTTTTGGGCCATCGGAATGAACCATTTTATGGAAATTGCTAAAATGCGCGCTGGAAGAATGATTTGGGCCAAATTAATACAACAATTTGAACCCAAAGATGAAAAATCACTAGCATTACGAACTCATTGCCAGACATCCGGTTGGAGTTTAACTGAACAAGATCCGTTTAACAATGTAGCGCGAACTTGTATTGAAGCAGCAGCAGCGGCTTTTGGCGGTACCCAATCCTTACATACCAACGCATTAGATGAAGCCATCGCATTACCTACTGATTTTTCGGCTAGGATAGCAAGAAACACCCAATTGTACCTACAAGATGAAACCAAAATCACTAAAACAGTTGACCCTTGGGCTGGAAGTTATTATGTAGAGAGTCTGACCAATGAAATTGCTCAAAGCGCTTGGAAGTTAATTGAAGAAGTGGAAGAATTAGGCGGTATGACCAAAGCTATCGAGTCAGGCATACCAAAACTACGAATTGAAGAAGCCGCAGCTAGAAAACAAGCTAGAATAGATAGCGGACAAGATATTATTGTGGGAGTAAATCAATACCGTTTGGAAAAAGAAGATCCGCTTCAAATTTTGGATGTGGATAATCAAATGGTGCGCAAGCAACAATTGGAACAATTGGATCGTATTAAATCTAGCCGTAATAATGACAAAGTTAAAAACAGCCTGGATCAATTAATTCATTGCGCCAAAACAGCTGAAGGGAATTTATTAGAAATTGCAGTTGAAGCGGCCAGAAACAGAGCGACTTTAGGAGAAATTAGCGATGCTCTAGAAACGGTTTTTGGAAGATATAAAGCACAAATTAAATCATTTAGCGGTGTGTATAGTAAAGAAATAAAAAACGACGAAAGTTTTGAAAAAGCAAAACAATTAGCCAATGTTTTTGCAGAAAAAGAAGGCAGAAGACCTCGTATTATGATTGCTAAAATGGGACAAGATGGTCATGATCGTGGTGCCAAGGTAGTTGCTACGGGTTATGCCGACGTGGGATTTGATGTGGATATTGGTCCGCTTTTTCAAACACCTGAAGAAGCAGCCAAACAAGCCGTTGAAAATGATGTACATATACTTGGCGTATCATCATTAGCAGCGGGTCACAAAACCTTAGTACCTCAAGTAATCGAAGAATTAAAAAAATTCGGTAGAGAAGATATTATGGTTGTTGTGGGTGGAGTCATTCCAGCACAAGATTATCAATTCTTGTTTGATGCGGGTGCAGTAGCTGTTTTTGGTCCCGGAACCAAAATTAGTGAAGCTGCTATCAAAATATTAGATATTTTAATTGATTAATTTACAAAAAAAGGGCGGTCAAAATTGACCGCCCTTTTAAATTAAATTCTTATACATTAAATTGAAGCATGTTTATCTGCCTCAATAAATGAAGTATCATACCCACCAAAAGCTTTCATATAACTTACAATTGAAGTGCCATAAGCATCTCTAAAATAACGCTCGCCATTGGATCGGAAAAATCTTTTTACGGTGCGTACACCACCAAGATGGGCTGCAGCTAATATTCCGGATTCGGTAATAGAAATACCATTAATAACAGCACCTTCATATTTGGCAATCTCTTTTCTTAGCAACCATTTATTCTTTGCTAATAGTGCTAAAAATGCTTTTTCTTGTAAATCGGGATTTTTCAAAAAAGCGGAAGTATTGTGAACCCCAATTGTACGCAACGTTTCAGGTCCAAATTGGTACTTTCCTAAGTAACCTAAGGAATTAATTTTTTTGTACTTCCCTTGCGACTCTTTGAATGCAATAGCTTCTTTAAAACCAATGAAAAAATTTCCCGTATACGGAATATTCAATTTGGCGTAGTCTTCTTGTTTGTGAGATGGAAATAGATAATCGGATTGATTTAATCCGTCTGTAAGAAACCAAGGATTGGAATCTAAATTGAAAGGTTTAAAACCTAAGCTTAAAAAAGCGATAATCAATAGTAAAGTGGAATAATAATGCCATTTCTTTATCATAAATTGTTTTTCTTCTGAGCCCTGTCACCATCAGAAATTTCTACAGGGCAAATATACAACAAAAAATATAAGGCTTAAAATCAGCCTATTAAAGTTTTGTTAAACAATTTATTAACAACGTTGATACCATTCCAAAACATTGAAATTAAAAAACATACGTCAAAGAAGCAGAAATTAATAGTCGTATAAAAAAAGGCGAAAATTACTTTTCGCCTTTTTTTTATCTTTTCACACCTTGGCTATTAATCCAATTGTAATATTTTTTGGCATTTTGTTCATGTTCCGCTTGAGTCACGGCAAAATCATGGTATCCAAAACGTGTTACACTAGCGCAGAAATAAATATAGTTGTGTTTTTCTGGATTCAACACCGCTTCGATTGCTGTAATATCAGGCATCGCAATTGGACCAGGAGGTAATCCGGCACTATAATAGGTATTGTATGGCGATGCTACTTGTAAATCTTTATTTAATACTCTTTTAATTACTTGTTTAAAATCGTTCGATTTCTTTTTCACTGCATAAATAACCGTAGGATCGGCTTGTAATAAAATTCCTTTGTGCAAACGATTCAGATACACACCCGCAATTCTTGGTCTTTCATCCTTTTTTACCGATTCTTTGTGAACAATAGAGGCTAAAATAGTTGCTTCAGTTGGGGTTAAACCTTGTGCTTTGGCTTTGGCAATTCGCTCATCATTCCAAAAATTGCGGTATTCTTTAATCATTTTATCGCGAAACTTAGTTGCTGTAGTATTCCAATACAATTCATAGGTATTTGGAATAAACATAGTCAACACATTGTCTTCATTAAAACCATTTTCTTTTAAAAAGGCAGAATCTTTAATTGCAGTTAATAAAGAAACACTATCTGCTTCAATTTCAGAACCTATTCTTCCTGCAAAATCTTCTAATCGTTCTTGATTATTGAATGATAATTTTACTTCATTATTGATTCGCAATGCATTAATCAATTCGTTGCTATTCATCCCTTTTTTGAATAGAAACTTACCAGGTTTGACATTATTGGGGTATTTCTTTTTATTGGCTACCGCATCAAATCGATCCATATCGTTCACATAAGGAGCAACAATTTGCTTTACAGCTTCATAATCTGAATCGGTTGGGATGTATACAAAGACTTCCGTTTCTTCAAATTTAGTATTGTCTGAAAAAATTTGACGAACTAATATTAATCCGTAAATCATTAATGCAGAAATAACAACGATACTAATTGAAGTGATACTTTTTTTGATATTCAAAACTCTATATTTTAAAATGAATGATTAACTAATTGATAAAGGGCTTCGTCTTTGAAACTTCCGTTCACTAAGGTCCACTCTTTTTTAATACCTATTTTTTCAAAGCCAAATTTAGTAAAAAGTGCTATACTGGCGGTGTTTTCTGTCGCAATATTTGCATACAATTGGTGCAAATTCAAATTGTAAAAAGCGTAATTAACTAGTAATTCCAATGCTTCTGAACCAATATTTTGTTTTCTATTCTCAATGGATTGAATTACAATCCCTATTCCGGCTCTTCTATTTTGTGGATCAAAGTCAAACAAATCAATTAAACCTATTGCAGGAAAATCTTCGTCTTGACAAATGGCCATTCGCAATTGTTTGGCCTCATAAATATCCTGATGGGCGTTTTCCAAATACTGCTTTACCAAAAACCGACTGTAAGGCGTTTGTGTATTACTGACTTCCCAAATACTTTGGTCGTTTTCCATGGCATATACGAACTCCAAATCATTAGGTTCCAATGCACGCAAATAAATAGTTTCGCCTTTTAATGTTATCATTGGGTCGATTTAAATTTGGATTGTTCCTTTAAAAACAAATTCGGCAGGCCCTTTCAAAAAAACATTGGTATATTTTCCGTCTTCTATATCAAAAGAAACCGCTAATTTTCCACCTTCCACATTCAAATGGATCGTATTTAAATCTGTTTGTCCGGTCGCATTCATTGCTATTGCAACTGCAGTTGCTCCCGTTCCACAGGCTAAGGTTTCATCTTCAACCCCTCTTTCATAAGTTCGTAAAGAAAAAGTAGCATCATCTATTTTTTTTACAAAATTGATATTACTTCCTTGTTGTCCGTACAAATCGCCATAACGAATAGCGGCACCATTTTCTTTTACATTATAGTGTTCTAAATCAGTAACTAGTTGCACATGATGTGGCGAACCTGTATTCAAAAAAGAATAGTCAGGCGTATTCTTAATTTCGGCAACATCAATCATCTGCAAAGAAACAATTCCATCCGCTCCCACTGTAGCATAATGCAATCCATCGGTAGCCATAAAAGTAGTTTCGTTTTGAATCACATTTAGTTTCTTGGCGAAAGCCACCAAACATCGTCCTCCATTACCACACATCGAACTTAAATTCCCATCCGAATTGTAATACACCATTCTGAAATCAGTAGTTGCATCATTATCTAGTAGAATCAATCCATCTGCACCAATCCCAAAACGACGGTCGCATAAATGAGCTACTAATTGGGTATTTTCTTTAGGAAAAATATTGGAACGATTATCAATCATTACAAAATCGTTTCCTGTTCCTTGGTATTTATAAAATTCTAATTCCATTGTCTTGAATTATAAAGGACAAAAGTACGAACTATTAATGAAATGTTAATCATTGTTAAAGAGCGTTAAACTGTTTTTTACAAATCACATTCTCCTTTAAATTTACGCTCAATAATTTAAAAACGAAAACCATTATGAATCGCTTTTCAAACCTATTTTTAGTTTCACTATTGAGTGGAGCTGTCACTTTAAGTGCTTACAAACTGTTATTTGACCCAAATGGTTATTTTTCTAAAAACAAAGATGGATTAGTTACGGTTGCCAATGATTATTATGGTAAACGTGTGGGATTTTCTCCTGAAAATGTTGATTTCACTGAATCTGCAGAGAAAACCATTCATACAGTAGTCCACGTGAAAAATGTTTCCCGAAGAACGATTTCTAACCCCATTATGGAATTCTTTTATGGCTATGGCGGCAGTCAACAACGCGAGCAAATTGGCACCGGATCTGGAGTTATTATCTCCGAAGATGGGTATATCGTTACAAACAATCACGTGATCAAAGATGCTACTGAGATTGAAATCACCTTAAACAATAAAAAATCGTACAAAGCCAAACTTATTGGTACCGACTCTAAAATGGATATCGCTTTGTTAAAAATCAATGCCGATGAAAAATTACCTTATACGGCTTTCGCCAATTCAGATTCTGTAAAAATTGGAGAATGGGTTTTGGCCGTTGGAAATCCCTACAACTTAACCTCAACAGTAACTGCTGGGATTGTTTCTGCCAAAGCACGAAATTTAGACACCAGCGGAATTCAATCCTTTATTCAAACAGACGCCGCAGTCAATCCCGGAAACAGTGGCGGTGCCTTAGTGAATACGCGTGGAGAATTAATTGGAATCAATACCATGATTAGTTCTCCAACGGGAAGTTATACTGGGTATTCATTTGCAGTACCTTCGAATATTGCTAGAAAAATAATCGAAGATATAATGGAATATGGAAATGTACAACGTGGTATTCTTGGGGTTGAAGGTGGCGAATTGAACTCAAAATCATCCAAAGAATTAGGAATTTCTCAAACCGAAGGTTTTTATGTAAATAAAGTAACGAAAAGATCTGGCGCTGAAAAAGCGGGACTTCAAAAAGGAGACGTCATCATAAAACTAGACAATCAATCGGTTGCAACTTTCGCTGATTTATCTGGTTATATTAATACTAAACGCCCCAATGACAAAGTAGCTGTTACTATCATTCGTGAAGGAAAAAGCAAAGTGGTCCCTGTTATATTAAGCAAAAACGAATACTTTAATACCGAATTCAAAGGATTAGAATTAGAAAATATTGATAGTAATGACAAAAAAAGATTCCGCTTGAATTACGGTGTCAAAATCAAATCGATAACCAATGAAAACTTGAAAGCTTACGAAACAGAACTTTTAGGGAATATCATTTTAAGTATTGACAATGTTAAAGCCACCGATATTGAAACTGTTTCCAAATTACTCAATAACAAAGAAGAAAATCAAAGCATTCGCATTGAAATGATCAATCAAAATGGAGAAATTTTTCGAATAATTATTTAAACTATTTCTTTATCTACACAAAAGCCGACTTAAATAAGTCGGCTTTTTTTTAGTTTATTGGAATAACCGTAGTGGTCTTCACCTCCGAGATTATAAAGAAACTATTGATTAAAGATACCTCAGGCAAAACGGAAAGTTTTTGTTGGTGAAAATGATGGTAACTATCCATATCAGGCAACACTACTTTGAGTAAGTAATCAAAATTTCCAGAAACAAAATTACATTCGATTACTTCGGGCATATTCAAAATCGAAGCATTAAATCCTTCCGACACATCATGGGTTTGCTTTACTAAAGTGACCTGACAATAGACCGTTAGATGCATTCCTAGTTTCTTTTTATTCAGAATGGAAACGTATTTTTCTATTATCCCTTCTTTTTGCAAACGTTTAACTCTATCATGAACTGGGGTCAACGATAAATTAATCTTATTCGAAATGTCTTTAAGGGTTAAATGAGCATCTTCTTGTAGTAAACGAAGAATTTTTTTGTCAATAGCATCAATAGTAATCATAACCAGCAATATATAAGTTGATCAAATAAATGAAACGATTATTTTTCTTTTAGACTTCAAAAAACAAAACACAAAAAGAATAATAATACACAAATATACAATATAAAAGAAAATATTTCTTATTTAAGTGGCTAAATACCATAATTTTTCCTTTATACCTACATTTGATATTGTAAAATAATTCTAACTTAATAATTACTACTCATGATAATAGGTGTTCCAAAAGAAATTAAAAACAACGAAAATCGTGTAGCCCTAACGCCTGCAGGTGTGGCTGAATTCAAAAAGCACGGACATGTGATTTATGTTCAAGCTAGTGCTGGTGAAAATAGTGGTTTTAACGATAGCGCTTACGCCAATGCAGGGGCAATCATATTGCCCACTATTGAAGCCGTATATGGTATTGCGGAAATGATTGTTAAGGTCAAAGAACCAATCGCATTAGAATACCCTTTAATTAAAAAAGACCAATTACTATTTACCTATTTCCATTTTGCTTCATCAGAGGCATTAACCAAAGCCATGATCGAACGTGATGCGGTTTGTTTGGCGTATGAAACTGTTGAAAAATCAGATCGCAGTTTGCCTTTACTCGTTCCTATGTCGGAAGTAGCAGGAAGAATGTCGATTCAAGAAGGGGCAAAATATTTAGAAAAACCTATGCAAGGAAAAGGAATCCTGTTAGGAGGAGTTCCAGGTGTTAATCCTGCGAAAGTAGTCGTTTTAGGAGGAGGAATTGTTGGAACTCAAGCAGCAAAAATGGCTGCAGGTTTGGGTGCCAAAGTAACTATTATGGATGTGAGTTTAGCTCGCTTACGTCAACTATCAGACATCATGCCTGCCAATGTAACTACTTTAATGTCCAATCATTATAACATTTGCGAAGCTATTGTGAAAGCGGATCTTGTAATTGGAGCCGTATTAATTCCGGGAGCCAAAGCGCCTCATTTAATTACAAAAGACATGTTGCAATTAATGAGTCCAGGAACTGTTGTGGTTGACGTAGCCGTAGATCAAGGAGGCTGTATTGAAACTTGCACTCCAACTACTCACGAAGATCCAACTTTCGTTATCGACGGAATTGTTCATTATTGCGTAGCTAATATGCCAGGAGCAGTGCCTTACACTTCAACTTTGGCTTTGACCAATGCGACATTACCCTATGCTTTACAACTGGCTAACAAAGGTTGGAAAAAAGCCTGTAACGAGAACGAAGAGTTGAAAAAAGGTTTAAACATTGCCAATGGGAAAATTGTATACAAAGGAGTGGCTGATGCTTGGGGATTGCCTTTTGAAGATGTAGCCAGTATTTTATAAAATCAAATTTTGTTTATCATAAAAAAGCCGTCTTGAAATCAAGACGGCTTTTTTATTTTAAATTACTCTTTAGGCTTAGTCGCAAAATAAATTGGGATTCCTGTTAGCATAATCAACACTCCCCAACCACAAGTGGAAAATTTAGTAATCAATAAGGAAATACAAACTGCAGAAGCAATTACAATATATACCAAAGGTAAGATTGGATATCCAAAAGCCTTATAAGGACGTTCAGCTTCAGGCATTTTTTTGCGAAGTATGAAAATTCCATAGATCGTTAGAATGTAAAATATTAACACAATAATGATCACAAAATCTAATAAATCACCATATTTTCCAGTCAAGCATAAAACGGAAGCCCAGACACATTGTACCCAAAGCGCCCATTCAGGAACACTTGCAGAATTTAGATTAGCAGCTTTTTTTAAGAACAAACCATCTTTGGCCATGGTGTAATATACTCTTGCTCCTGCCATAATCAAACCGTTGTTACATGCGAAGGTAGAAATCATAATCATTATGGCTATGATGATAGTTCCCATGTCGCCAAAAGTATATTGTGAGGCTACTACAGCTACTCTATCCGATTTAGCAGTAGCAATCTCATCTAATGGAATTACTGCCAAATACATCAAATTAGTCAAAACATAAATAACAGTAACAATAAAAGTTCCTAGAAACAAACTCAAACCAACATTGCGTTTTGGATTCTTGATTTCGCCTGCAATAAAGGTAACGCCATTCCAAGCATCACTTGAAAACAATGATCCCACCATAGCAGCAGAAATACCCGTCAATAAAGCGGTTCCACCAATAGGCAACCATGAACCAGTCTCTGTGTTGAAGGAACGCGTGTTCCAAGCATCTGACCAGTTGGCATTCCAAACTTCGGCTTTAGCAGCCAATAAAAATCCGAAAATAATCAAGCCGAATAAAGACAGAATTTTAATTACAGTTAAAACGGTTTGTAATGTTTTGCTATTTTTAACCCCTCTACTATTTACATAAGTAAGTAATACTATCGTAACAATAGAAACAATTTGCGCTGCATTCAATTTAAATGATCCTAAATCAAATAGTATATTCTCATCACTCAAAGAAGGAATTAAATAAGCGGCAAATTTTGAAAAACCTACACCTACAGCAGCTATAGTCCCGGTTTGAATCACGGCAAAGAAACTCCATCCGTATAAAAACGCAATTAATTTATTATAAGCCTCTTTTAAATATACATATTGGCCCCCTGCTTTCGGAAACATTGCGCTCAACTCTCCATAACTCACAGCTGCAATCATCGTAATTAATCCTGAAATTAACCAAATCAAAGTCAGCCAGCCTGCCGAACCTACTTGCCTAGCTATATCTGCACTTACAATGAATATTCCAGATCCAATCATTGATCCTACTACCAACATGGTTCCGTCTAACAATCCTAATTCACGCTTAAAATCTTCTGATTGATTTTCTTTCATACTTATTGTTTTAGTTTTTGGTTGGTTAAAGATATACTTTTTTTCAAAAAACGAGTTTTTGAAAGTAAAATAAACAACCCATACGTTATATAATAAAAAACTCCTCTAATTGAGGAGTTTTTATCTTTTCTTATTGTTGTAATACCCTATTGATTTGAGTAAAATTTTTCTCGTAATATTTCTCTTTGGTAGAAGAAATAATGACACCGCCGTGAGTAGCAGAGTGTATGAATCGAATCTCACCCTCGTTAACTTCAACAACCATTCCCACATGATTAATCTGACTACCTCCTCTTGTTTTGAAGAAAATTAAATCGCCCTTTTGAGCCTGGTTTACATCTATAACTGTTCCAATTGTAGCCATTTCATGGGAAGATCTTGGCAATTTAATATCCAACGAACTAAAAGTAGCATACATTAAGCCCGAACAATCAAAACCATTTTTGGTAGTTCCTCCAGATCGGTAACCAATTCCTAAATTATCCGATGCCATACGAATCAATTCATCCGCAAGCTCTTCATTGGTATTCCATTTAGCAAGACTAGTTGCAATAGTCAAATTATCCTTATTTTCTTCAGTTTCTGAATTTTCTTTATTCACTGTTGCAACAACAGCTTCCTGAATCAATTTAGCACCCGAAATATTTAATTTGGCACCAACGTATAGATTTTTGACTATGTTAGGATTTTGAGCTTCTAAATCGGCTACAGAAATACCATACTTTTTAGCAATTCCATATTTGGTTTCTTTCGGGATTACTTCGTGAGTAACAGTTGCTACATTTTCTTCAACTGCCTCTTTATTTATTACTACTATTCTTTCTTTGGCTTTTTCTTTAACCTCTATTTTTATTGGAGATACCACCTCAGCTTGTTTTACGATTGGCTGACTCACTTCTGTTCCTTCTTTTACAGGAATTCGAATTTTTTGACCCGCTTTAAGCGCTTCGTTTTCCAATATCGGATTGGCTGTATCTAAATCAGCTACTGTTATTCCGTATTGTTTTGCTATCCCAAATTTAGTTTCTGAAGGCAATACTTCGTGATTTAGAATAACTGTTGTATGAACGACAGATTCAGCAGCGCTCTTACCATTTTTATCTTTTAGAACTAGCTCTTTTTTAGATTCTGATTTTGGGATTTCTTTCTTGATTACAACAACATTTTTTTGATTGTCTTTAGTTGGAATCTTAATTTTTTGACCTGCCTTTAAGCCTATTTCGGCCAATTCTGGGTTCGCAACATTAAGTTCCTCAAGAGAAATTTCATATTGTTTTGCAATCCCGAATAAAGTTTCTTTTGGTTGAACTTCATGCTTAGTCTCAAGAGTTGCAACCTTTAATTGTACTTTAGATTTGATTCCTTTTGAACTTGCTCTTGGAATTAAAATGATAGATTCCAATTTCAGTGTCCGACTACAATCTGGATTGAGTTCATAAATAGCACTCGGTTCCACTTGGTATTTCTGAGCAATAGCAGAAACTGTTTCGCCTTTTTTTACCGTATGTTTAATCAATTTTTCTTGAGAAAAAACATTCGTAAAATTGATGAATGCTAATATAAATAGTAGTTTGTAGTATTTCATTACGTCTTTAATTTTACTCTCTATTTTTTGTAAAATAATATTTAATTATCCATTATTAATGAAACAGAGAGTTTATTTCAAGGAGTACAAAGGTAGCCTTTTTAACCATTAATAAAGTTAAAGCATTTATAAAATTGAAAAGAACAGTAGTTATAACCTATTAAAAACGACCTTTTTGACAATGAAAATAAATTACCCACAAACAAAAAAGCCTAAGTAAAAACTTAGGCTTTTTAATATATAATACTATTAGTTTGTTATCTAACTAACAATTTATGTGGCGGAGCAAACTTGGTTAAGTTAATTCCTTCCACTGCTTTTTTGTATTCTTCTATCGAAGGTGTTCTTCCTAAAACAGTAGATAAAACAACTACTGGAGTAGAAGAAAGTAGTGACTCTCCTTTTTTCTCAGCCGTATCTTCTACTACTCTACCTTGGAACAAACGAGTAGATGTTGCCATAACCGTATCTCCTTTAGACGCTTTCTCTTGGTTACCCATACAAAGGTTACATCCTGGACGCTCTAAATACAACATGTTTTCATACTCAGTACGTGCAGCGCCTTTAGGAGCGTTATCGTCAAATTCAAAACCTGAATATTTACGTAACACATCCCAATCACCTTCTGCTTTCAATTCGTCAACAATATTATAGGTTGGCGGTGCAACTACTAAAGGTGCTTTAAAGACTACTTTACCTTCGTGTTTCTCAATGTTTTTAAGCATTTGTGCCAATATTTTCATATCGCCTTTGTGCACCATACAAGAACCAATGAATCCTAAGTCTACTGTTTTAGTTCCTCCGTAGAAAGACAATGGACGAATAGTATCATGAGTATATCGTTTAGAAACATCTTTATTATTTACATCTGGATCTGCAATCATTGGTTCGTTGATGACATCTAAATCTACCTCTAATTCGGCGTAATATTTCGCATTGGCATCCGGACGTAAAGCTGGTTTATCACCGGTTTTAATTTCCTCAATTCGTTTATTTGCTTTATTGATAAGACCTTGAAGCACTTGATTAGCATTATCCATTCCTTTATCAATCATGATTTGGATTCTACCTTTGGCAATTTCCAACGAATCAATTAAGGTATCATCTTCTGATATACAGATAGATGCTTTTGCTTTCATTTCAGCAGACCAGTCAGTAAAAGTAAATGCTTGATCGGCAGTTAATGTTCCAATATGCACTTCAATAATTCGACCTTGGAATACATTTTCTCCTCCAAATTTGTGTAGCATTTGCGCCTGAGTAGCATGCACCACATCACGGAAATCCATGTATTCTTTCATGGTTCCTTTGAACGTTACTTTAACTGATTCTGGGATTGGCATTGAAGCCTCTCCAGTAGCTAAAGCCAATGCCACCGTACCAGAGTCAGCTCCAAAAGCAACTCCTTTAGACATTCTGGTATGTGAATCACCACCAATAATGATAGCCCATTCATCAATCGTAATATCGTTAAGTACTTTATGGATAACGTCAGTCATTGGGTGATACACTCCTTTTGGATCACGAGCTGTGATTAATCCAAAATCATTCATGAATTGCATCAATTTCGGAATATTAGCTTGTGCTTTTTTGTCCCAAACCGAAGCAGTATGACATCCAGATTGGTAGGCTCCGTCAACAATTGGCGAAATTACTTTAGCTGCCATCGATTCTAATTCTTGAGCAGTCATCAATCCGGTAGTATCTTGTGAACCTACAATATTTACTTCAACACGAACATCAGAACCAGCATGTAAAACTTTTCCAGGTGTTGTTCCAACAGCATTTTTGTTGAAAATTTTCTCTACTGCAGTTAATCCTTGACCATCGTTTGATACTTCTTTTGAAGGAGCAAAAACAGTTGGAATATCGATTCCTAAAACTTTACAAGCGAAAGTTTGGATTTTTTTACCAAATACAATGGCATACGAACCGCCTGCTTTGATAAATTCAATTTTTTGTGGAGTGAAAGATCTTGATAAGTCAATCAATTCTTGATCACCGTTATATAATTTCTTTGCTTTTGTATTAATGGTCAAAACTGTTCCTGTAGCAACAGAATATACTTGCTCTAAAATAGGATCTCCATTTTCATCACGAACTAGCTCACCATTAGTATCCGTTTTCTTAACCCAGTTTTTCAAATCAATTCCAATACCACCTGTAACATCTACAGTAGTAAGAAAAATTGGCGAAATACCATTAGTTCCACCTACAATTGGAGCAATATTTACAAACGGAATATAAGGACTTGCTTTTTTCCCAGTCCAAAGTGCCACATTATTCACCCCTGACATTCTAGAAGACCCTACTCCCATTGTTCCTTTCTCAGCAATCAACATCACACTTTTGTCTGGATGTTGTGCTTGAAGGGCTTGAATCTCTTCTTGAGCTTGAGGAGTAATCATACATTTACCATGCAATTCACGGTCTGAACGAGAGTGTGCTTGATTTCCAGGAGATAATAAATCAGTTGAGATATCTCCTTCGCCAGCAATAAAAGTTACTACTTTAATCTCCTCAGGGATTTCTGGCAAATTTGTAAAAAACTCCGCTTTTGCGTAGCTTTCTAAAATGTCTTTTGCAGTTGCATTACCATTTGTGTAGGCATCTTTCAAACGTGCCGTATCCGCATCATAAAGATAGACTTGTGTTTTAAGAACATCTGAAGCTTGTTTTGCAATAGCCACATCATTCCCTAAAGCCAAATCAAGTAGCACTTCAATAGAAGTACCCCCTTTCATGTGTGACAATAATTCAAATGCAAAAGCAGCTGTGATTTCACTCACCGCCTCTTTACCAAGAATAATATCTTTTAAGAAATACGCTTTTTTACCAGCCGCACTCGTAGTTCCAGGAAGTGTATTGTAGATGAAAAAATTAAGACAATCTTTTCTATTTGGGTTGTTTGTGTCTTTGATTTGCGCTATAATTTCACTTAGTAAATCTGCGCTATCAATTGGTTTTGGATGCAATCCTTGACCTTTTCTTTCTTCAATTTCTTTAATGTATTCGTTATAAAGATTCATTGCATTATCAATAGCCATAATATAGAGGGTATTTGTGTTTTTATATGTTAAGCAAATTTAGAAATTAAAGCCGAGATTTAAAAATAATTTAATAAAACTAGCCTTGTTGCGGATTATTATTATAAAATAACAAATGAGAGTTAAATTATTTACCAAAACAATAATTTAACCAAGTAAATACTAAATAATTAACAAAATAATTACAAAATTTTACAATCAATAAAATCCAAATTAAAAAAAGGATTTAAAAACAAAAAGAGTTAGCAAAATGAATTTGATTTCATTAAGCTAACTCTCTATGGAATTATTTGAAGAATTTATTTTTTCAACCAATTGTTGGTAAACATACAATCTCTGTATTCACCCACAATTTTAACATAAGTGTCTTTAATTTTTTCGTCAAACCATTTAGCAATTGCTTTGATTTGCTTTTCTTTCAAAGCCAATTCCTTGATTTTAGTGTAGTCTTTTGCATAATCTGCCGTATGTTCATTAATTCGGTTAGTAACAGTAATTAATTTGTACTGTTTTTTACCTTCTTGAGGTTCTTCAGGATAAGCCATAGAAACTTCATTTTCTTTTAAATTAGACACCTGTGCATACAATGCTGGGTCCATTTTAGTCAATTCAAAACGGGTATCTTGTGTTTTCGGGTTAATTAAAGTTCCACCGTTGGTTTTGGTTTCTTTTTCATCAGACAAGGTTCTTGCTGCCTCTGCAAAAGTAATTTCCTTATCCATAATTCGCTTGCGAATCAAATTGATTTTTTCTTTTGCTTCTTGCAAGGATTCTTCGGTTACTTTAGGTGCCAATAAAATGTGACGCAATTCAATTTCTTGTCCTTTTATCTTTTCTACATAAATAATGTGATACCCAAAATCCGTTTCAAATGGCGCTGATATTTCTCCCTCAGCCAAACTAAATGCAACTTCTTTAAATTCTTTTACAAATGGTGTTTTACGGTTCATTTTATAAAATCCCCCGCTTGCTCTAGAACCTGGATCTTGTGAATACAAAACAGCCTTAGTTGCAAAACTAGATCCCTCTTGGATTTCTTTCTTGAAACCATTCAGACGATCAATTACTTTTTGCTTATCAGCATCTGAAATTTTAGGTTTTACAACGATTTGAGCTACTTCCATTTCGGCACCAAAAACAGGTAATTCGTCTTTTGGAATTCTCTTAAAAAAGTTACGCACTTCTTCAGGTGTAATTTGCACATCGTCAACAATTTTCTTTTGCATTTCTGATGTTAGCTTATTTTCTTTCAAAACATCAAAGAAGTAGGTTCTGAATTCTTCTTCGTTATTTTTTTTGTAGTACTCTACAATTTTGTCCATCGAACCCAATTGTTCTGTCATATAGCCTAAACGCTCATCCATCATTGCTTTCACTTCAGTATCCGTTACCTTAACACTATCTTGAACAGCTTGGTGAGCATACAATTTATCTTCCATTAGTTTACCTAACATTTGACATCTAGTTATATCCTTTACAGAACCTCCTTGACTTGAAATCTCCAAATAGGCTTTGTCAATATCAGAATCTAAAATGATGTAATCTCCAACAGTCGCAATTACACCATCAATTTTCATTTTCTTAGATGAATCGGTTTTTGGAGCCTCTTTTACAGGTTGATCTTTAATCACTTCTTGAGCAGAAAGAGATATTACAGAAAAAATGACCAAGAAAAAAGAAAGTAGTTTCTTATTCATAAAAGTGGTAATGAATGGTAATTGAAATCGCATTGTTTGATTTTTATTTTTTAGCCTTCTATTACTAATTCAAGAAGCCTAAATTTATTATTGCCAACAAAAATAACAATTCAATTAGAGAATGCAAGTGAACTGAGTACTATTAACAAAAAATTAGTAGGGATAAGACGGAATTAGTAAAGCAACTTAAATAGCGGCAGAAAAGAAAGGCCCTAGCCCTGATGGCAGCGACATCCTTTGACGGCGGGGTTCGCCGGCAAAGATAGAGCGCACAGCAGGATAAGCTAACTAGAAAAGCTTTTGGAATTAGTTAATTAATGAAGTAAATAGTATTTTTGCAATCCATTATAGCAATTATGAGTTTTTTAGAAGAAATACAACGCAGAAGAACCTTTGGAATTATTTCGCATCCCGATGCGGGAAAGACGACTTTAACTGAAAAATTACTTCTTTTTGGAGGGGCGATTCAGGAAGCGGGTGCCGTGAAAAATAATAAAATTAAAAAAGGGGCGACTTCTGACTTTATGGAAATTGAACGTCAAAGAGGAATTTCGGTTTCGACTTCGGTTCTGGCATTCAATTACAAAGAGAAAAAAATAAATATTCTTGATACTCCTGGTCACAAAGATTTTGCTGAGGATACATTTAGAACTTTGACTGCCGTGGATAGTGTGATTGTGGTGATTGACGTGGCTAAAGGGGTGGAAGAACAAACTGAAAAATTGGTTTCGGTTTGTCGAATGAGAAATATTCCGATTATTGTTTTCATTAATAAATTAGACCGAGAAGGAAAAGACGCTTTTGACTTGATGGACGAAGTGGAGCAAAAACTAGGCTTGACCGTTACGCCTTTGAGTTTTCCTATAGGAATGGGGTATGATTTCCAGGGGATTTATAATTTATGGGAACAAAACATTAATTTATTTAGCGGAGATAGCCGTAAAAATATAGAAGAAACCATTGCTTTTTCAGACGTTCAAAGTCCTGAATTAGAAAAAATAATTGGCCAAAAACCAGCAGATAAATTGCGTGAAGAATTGGAATTGATTGACGAAGTCTATCCAAAATTTGATCGTCAAGATTATTTGGACGGAAAATTACAACCCGTGTTTTTTGGTTCGGCTTTGAATAATTTTGGAGTTCGAGAATTGTTGGATTGCTTTGTTGCTATTGCACCTTCGCCTCGCGCTAAAGATTCAGAGACGCGTTTGGTGGATCCAAAAGAAGAGAAAATGTCTGGTTTTGTATTTAAGATTCATGCGAATATGGATCCTAAACACCGCGACCGTTTGGCTTTCATCAAAATTGTGTCGGGTACTTTTGAACGTAACAAACCGTATTATCATGTACGCCAAAAAAAGAATTTAAAATTCTCTAGTCCGAATGCCTTTTTTGCTGAGAAAAAAGAGATTGTAGACATCTCCTACCCTGGAGATATTGTAGGATTGCATGATACGGGTAACTTCAAAATCGGAGATACCTTGACCGAAGGTGAAGTGATGAGCTTTAAAGGAATTCCGAGTTTCTCTCCAGAGCATTTCCGTTACATCAATAATGCCGATCCATTAAAAGCAAAACAACTAGACAAAGGTGTTGACCAGTTAATGGACGAAGGTGTAGCACAGTTGTTTACTTTAGAAATGAATAACCGTAAGATTATTGGAACGGTTGGAGCCTTACAGTACGAAGTAATTCAATACCGTTTGGAACACGAATACGGCGCTAAATGTACCTATGAAAACTTCCCAGTACACAAAGC
>JACCDN011114823.1_pt1 | contig 32406 bp, 25 predicted proteins | sample 7441691 | NCBI WGS metagenome assembly JACCDN01 (sample SAMN15323439, study PRJNA562643) | freshwater metagenome | isolation source: river surface water | place: USA:Blue River Watershed | collected 2017-08-16
AGCTTAAGCGTATCCAGGATGAGCTCAATGACCGTCCCCGTAAATGTCTTGGCTGGAAGACGCCAAGGCAGGTATTATCCAGTCATCTGAAAACCCTGGGTGTCCTAATTCCAATTTGAATTCAGGATGACCCCTTCTCAGAAGATGCCTTCCGGCGTCGCCCCAAAGTGGAGCAGGCCGACGGAGATTCTTCATGGTTTTTGATGACGCCCGGAAGGCGGTGTGGTATATTTTCTGGGCCCCTCCAAGGAGCATTGGCCCAAGCGAAGAGACTCTTTTTCGCTAGCCACTGGCCTTTCACATCACAAGGAGATACGTTCATGTTGGATAATTTCAAAGCCCCCCTTCTTTCCTTGGTCTTCCTTTTGACGGGTTGCCCTATTTTCATGGACAACCCCGCCTTCGATCCCCATGCCGACACCGGCGATACGGGCGATGGCTCTTCCACCGAAGGTTCTCCTGATACTTCAGACGGGGATGGCGATGGCGACTCCGGAGACGGGGATGGTGATTCTTCCGGAGACGGAGATGGCGACGGCGATCCCACGGGGGACGGCGACGGCGACTCCGGGGACGGAGACGGGGATGGCGATGGCGACGGAGAGCCAGGCGACGGGGATGGTGATCCGTCCGGAGATGGAGACGGCGACGGAGACAATCTGGATTGCGATCCAGGGATGTCTGCAGAGCTGATTTCCCTCTCCTTTCCCAACTGCATTCCGCAGCCCTGCCAAGCAGATTGGTGCTGCGTGCCCGAGACTCCGATGGGGTCTGCGGCCAACATTGACAACGTCAATCAGGCCTCTGTGGAGGTTTTGGGTCCAAACGGAGGGGTTTTCTTCGACTTCCAGAATCAAGGCTCCGAAGACCCCTTCTACTTCCCCATCGACCCTGGAACTTTCGACTTCTACACCGGGCCCGCGCCGCATCAATTCACCGTCCAGGTCATTGGTTGGTGTGGCCAGGTGGGTAACGGTGTTTGGCAACTCGAGTTCTACACTGACCCCAACTTGGGCGATGTGGTGGATCCGGTGGTGACGATCATCTTCGCCAATCCGGAAGACGGTTGGAACCTGTGGATGAAGTGGTGGGATCCGGCTGATGGCGGTTGGCGGCAGAAGCCCCTGAAGCACCAGCCTGATCCCAACAACTGACTTGCCCTGGAAGGGCACGGCAGCCAGCCCGATCCGCAAGTATTCGGCCGAGCGCCAAACGACCCCCTGCTGTACAGCAGGGGGGATTTTCTAATGCCTGGTCCTGGCAGGCTGGCGCCCTAGCTCCTGCTATCCGATTCCAAAAAGGCAACTGGGTCCCTGCAGCAGTGCAGTTTTTGACTCTGGGAAGGCGTTAGGGTAATATTTCCTTCGCCCTTCCAAGGAGCGTTGGCCTCAGTGAAAAATTCCTTTTCACAGGGTCAATGGCCTTTCACATCAACAGAGAAAAAGGAAACGACAGTCATGAGGAAATTCACAGCGCTTGCGACTTTGGCGTCTTTGATTTTGGTTGCCTGCTTTGACGACCCGATCGAATACAATGGCCCTGGCGATCAGACGGAAAATGGAACTTCCACTGAAGGGGGCGGCGATGGCGATGGCGACGGGGACGGAGACGGGGACTCGACCGGCAACGGGGATGGTGAGCCGGGAGACGGAGATGGCGACGGCGATCCCACGGGGGACGGCGACGGCGACTCCGGGGACGGAGACGGGGATGGCGATGGCGACGGAGAGCCAGGCGACGGGGATGGTGATCCGTCCGGAGGCGGAGACGGCGACGGCGACCCCCTCGATTGCGACCCTCTGATGATGGCGGAGATGGGCGGCCTCGGCCTCCCCAGCTGCATTCCCTCCCCCATGCCGCAATACGACTGGTCCTGCGTGCCGAACATGCCGATGGATGCGGGCATCGTGATCCTCAATGCCGACGAGGGCTCGGTGGGGATCGTGCGGGGAAATGGCGGTGCCGCCTTCATGCCGGCCGCCCCCGACACCTTCCCTCTGGACGGCATGGGCCAGGGGGGATTCCAGTTCTTCACCGGCCCGGAGGGGAACGCCTACGTCGCCCATTTCGCCGGCTTCTGCGGCGTGCAGAACGGCGGCCCCTGGCCGATCAGCATCTACGTGGATCCGGCGCTGGGGGACATCGACGGTCCTTGGGTGGACTTCTATCAGGACGAGGAAGGCCGGCTTTGGATGCACTGGTGCGAGCCGGCAGGATGCCACGACAAGCTGCTGGCCAATCAGCCCGGCTGACGCGGCTCCCTTGAATGGCAGGCTGCGAAGCGGATCCTCCGGGATTCGACCGAGCGCCAAACGACCCCCCGACAAGTCGGGGGGATTTCACTATGTACGAAATAAAGGAAAAAGCCCGCCATTTCTTCAGAAGTCTCGGCAGGCTTCCCCTTGTGTTTTTGTTTTTTGTTTGACTAGACCAGGCTGACGATATACCCCACGACTGTCGGCGCCAGCAAACCGACAATCAGACCAATCACCGCACCCACAATCGCCTTGCGCGCTTTGTGAAGCTTGGTTTCATCCCCTGCGGCAGTTGTGTACATGATACCGCCCCACAGAAGGAAAGCAATGGAAATGAAGACTACCGCTCGGCTGAGCAGGATCATGCCCCGATCGGCGAAGGCCACCAGGTCCTTTCCGCCCTCCAGATCCTTCACCAGATCCCCGTCCGCCCCGTCGCAGTCCTCGTCGATGCCGTTGCTGGGGGAATCGAAAGCGCCCGGATGCACCCGGCTTCCCGAAAGGCTGGAGGCCTGGGCCGGATCGTACACGCCCGAATTGGGATCAATCAGGTTCGCGTCGCAGCGGCTCGGCTCAGCCCCTTTCTTGAAGGCCAGGGCATTGCAGAGCGTGGAGGCCGCAGCGTCTTTCTTGAAGGTCTCGTAGAAGTTGCTCCATTCCAGAGCGCTGTAGTTCCCGTTGGGATCGAAAGCTTCGCCCAGAATGACCTCGGTTCCAGGAAGGCTCAGCGAAACGTAGCCGTCGCCGTCCGTATCGCAGTTGGCCGGCGTTTGGGCCAAGGCTGCGGCTGGCACGAAAAAAAGACCCATCATCCAGAGCGGAAGAGCGATGCGGGCGATATTTTTTGTCGCGCTGGGCATTCTTTTTGTTTAGTGTTCAAAAAAAGTATACGGCAAAGGCTGCTGCGTACAAGCGAAAAAGCTTGATTTTTTAACTAATCATATTAAAACGATACTTTAGCTTGGCGGCATGAGTCGTTTCGCCTCCGGGTCGCTACAAGATTCCCAGCAGCAGGGCGGCCGCCCCTTGAGCCAGCAGGGCTGCCAGAAGGCCGAAGACGCTCCACAGGAGGATCCTTTTCGCTCGCTCTGTCCGGGCTTCGTCCCCTTGGGCCATGGCGTACTGAATGCCTCCGTAGATCAGGGAAAGGATGGCGCCCAAGCTGGCCAGGCTCAGCAGGCCTGACCCTGCCAGAAGCAGAAGGTCGCTCAGCTTGGAGTTGGCGTCGACAATCGAGGGGGGGATTCCAACGCAGCCGATCGTCGGATCGGCCAGGCTGCCATCGGGGCAGGGGATAAGCTCTTCGTTTGGATTCATTTTCGTCAAATGGCTAATCAAGTGGTGGCTCAATGGTGGCTCCAATCGTGGTTCGCAACGGAGCCACACGCAGCTGAGCCACTATTGGAATCAAATTAGAGAAGGAACCGGACGGCCGCCTGGACGATTCCGTAGGCCAGGCTGCCCAGCGCCAGGCCATAGAAGGCATGCTTGAGGGCGCCGTGGGCCCGCTCGATCTTCTCGCGGCTGCCTTGGGCGGAGAAATAGAGGAACGAGCTGTAGATCAGCATCAGAATGCTGAAAGCTCCGATGAGCCCAATCAGGATGCTGCTGGCGCTTGAGATCACTTCGGGCAATTCGGCCAGATTGCCGGAGCTGCCTTGGGCAGGCAGGCGCAGCGTGCGGATGAGCACGCCGGACAGCAGAACGATCATCACTGAAACCAAGGATCCTAGGATCATCTCCTTTCCTTGCTGAACCTTCTCTTCGCTGCCGGCCGAAGCCATGTAGAAGAAGGCGCCCAGGATCATGAAGAAGATGGCCACGGCGATGAGGGCTTTGGATCCGAAGGACCACAGCAAGGAGACCAGCTCGCCGAAATTATCGACTTCTCCCAAGGCGGTCTGCACGGGCCCTAGGGCCGGGCTTTCCGCTTGGTCCTGCGCCAAGGCGAAGGGGGCTGGGCCGAGGCTCAGCGCGCCGATGGAGAGCATCCGCTTCAGGCCTTTCATATTTATTGAGATTATGGGGAGCGTTGAGATTATTGAGATTATGGGGAGCGTTGAGATTATTGAGATTATGGGGAGCGTTGAGATTATTGAGATTATGGGGAGCGTTGGGATTGTTGAGATTATTGTGAGTTTTGGGATGATTGAGATTATGGGGAGCCTAAAGGCCTGTCATCCCGACTATAGAGGTTTAATTTCGACCCTGCCTGCCGGCAGGCAGGTGCAACGGAGAAATCTTTTAGGATCTAATTATTGTTTAATCCTTCACCCTCCTTACCCTCCTTTCTCTTTGGAAATTCTGAAGAGCTTTCTTCATCGGTTTCTTTTGATGGCGAATTCTGATTCTCGCCTGGCGTGCGGGGCTTCTTGCGCCTTCTCTTCTTCTTTTTGCCGGGGGCCGGAGCGGCGCTCAAGGGCATGGCTTGGCCCGTAGCGCCCTGCTGCTGGGCGGTTGCCGGGGAAGTGTTTGCTTGCGCCGGAGGCATGAAGAATTCGCGGGTCTTTTGGCTTTCCTTCTCGCTGCGCACGCTGGCGGGCCCCACGATGGGGTTGCCTGGGCTCGCTGGCTCGGAAGTCCTCTCCTCAAGGGGCCTGAAAGGCTCTTCTCTTCTTACCCTTGGCTCGGCCAGGCCCGGACCGGCAGGCTGTCGGTCTGCTGGGGTGAAGGCATCGAACGCTGAATTTTTAGCCTTGTCGCCCGGTTCCGTCTTTCCGCTTTGAAGGTTGGCTTGAGGGACAGAAGGGTTGTAGGCCGCTCTTTGGGAATCCTTCTGACTCGGCGTTTCTCCAAAGCCGGCCCTCTTTCCGTTTTCAAGGGCGCTGTTTTGGGCGATTGGAGCCGGAGAAGGCTTAAGGGTGAGGCTTTCTTTTGAGCTTCCGCGTTCGGCTGGCCTGTGGGCCTCCTGCTGGAAAGGCATGGCTTTCTGGGCGAGCCGGTCGAGGGTTTCCATGAGCCTGCCGTGCACGCTCTGGGCCATTCCAGCACCCGGATTCGGGCGACCTTCCTGGCGTCGGCTTTCCGGCTCCGGAGCGGACGCAGGGGCGCCGACCACCAGGGGGCCGCTTTTTTTCAGGGTTTTCGAGTACGCCTGGATCAGGCTTCCCACCGCATGGACGGTTTTCTTGCGGGTGAGCGTGAAGGCGAAAAACAGGGGCATGTACAGCATGGCCACAAACAGCATGTATTCCATCATTTGGCTGGTGCTGCTCAGCGTGTTCGGAGCGTTTCGTCCGGGAAGGTAGAAGGCAATGTTGCTCAGCGTTTCCGCGGCGAAGACCTGCTCGCCCAAAGCCTGAGCGTTGGCTGGGATTCCGGTCAGCTTCCAGATGGACACCACCAGCGAGAGGCCTAGGGCCACCAGCGGGCCGATGAGGAGCCAGCGGCCGTAGACCGCGATCCATTGGGTGAACCAGCCTCGGGTGCTTTGGAAGATGCCCATCAGCAGCAGGGCCGGAGAAAGGATCAGCAGGGCCCAGAGCATCACGGTGCGCAGCACCAGCACCAGGGCCATCAGGAAGTAGGCTAGGCCGGTGCCCATCAGGGCCAAAAAGGCGAAGGCTTCCGCCTCCGTCCAGGCGCTGTTCTGGGTGGTCTGCTCGAAGGCCAGCCCTTGGCTGGTGTTCAGGCGCAGGCTTTGGCTGCTGTTTTCGGGAATGTTGAATTCCAGCTGGCCCAGGCTTCCGCCTTGAGCCAGGGATCCCAGAAGGGTTTTTTCCTGGCTGTGCAGGGTGGCCAGAGTGACTTCCCCGGTGTCGGTTTGGGCGGAGGGGAGCACTTTCAGCTCGTGCCGGATCGTCCTTCCCTGCGAAAGGTCTTCATTCTTTTTGCGGTAGGCGATTGCTTTGCCGTAGTCCGGGGTCTGGATCAGGTCGGCGATGGCCACCTTCCCATCCGGCTCCACCAGCATGGTGCGCTGCACCAGATCGGCCCCTTCTATGAGGAGCTGGTTGGCGGGCAGGGCGAAATTCACGAAAATGACCGCCGCGCCAAAGCCCAGCATTGCTTTTTTCAGCTCTCCGCGGGGAATGAATAGGGAGAACGACCACATGCCCGCGATGGCCAAAAGGCCCAGAATGAACAGGCTGTTGACCAAGGTGAGCACTTTGGCGTGGGCGGCTTCTATGGCGGGGCTCAGGGTCCCGCCGTCCTTCAGGCCCAGCGACCAGCTCAAGGCCTCCTTGGCCCGAACAATCCATTGCAGGCCGAAGGTCTCCAGCGGGCTGATCTGCCACTCTCCGCTGGGGGGCTGGGCCAATTGGATCACCGGCTTCTGCACCGGCCCTTCCAATATAGGGAAGAGCGATGCCTCGGCGGCATCCTGGGCATGGGCCGCCATGGGCGCCCATCCTGCGGCCAAAAGGGCCAAGGCCAGAAGAATGCTCCGGATTGTTTTTGGCAGGCGTCGCAAGGCGTGTTTTGGCTAGCTTAAATCCCTTCATTCTATCATTTTTTGCCTCAAGTATCAAGTGGAAAGCCTTCCTGGCAGAATCATTCCGGCCCGCAAGTTTCTTGATATAAAAATGCATGAAAAAACCCTCCGATTTGCGGTCGGAGGGTTGTGCGGGCTCGAAGCTCTGGAAGACCGGGGGGGTCAAGAAGCCAGGAACCCATTGCCTACTTGGGGGCGGCGAGGAAGCGAGTGCCGTCGTTCCACAGGTCCCTGGGCTCGAGCCAGAGCAGGCGGAGCCTGCGCTGGCCGCCGTACCGGTCGAGGTAGGGCGCGCGGACAAGGCCGTACGAATGATCCAGCCGCGAGCCCATAGAAACGATATCGTAGTCATCTGAAGGAAGGTTCGGACAGGCAGCGGCCAAAACCAGAATTTCATACAGGGTGGCCGGGCGGAGCCCGCGGTTGTCGAGCTCGAGGAGCACCTCTTCTGGCGAAGGTCGAGAGTAAACTACGACTTGGAACTCAACTAGAGTTGAGTCCTGAGGAGCTCCATCCCTCCGAAGGAAGTACCACTCATCAATGTGCGAAACTGAGCCATAGTCACCCGCCTCAATCAGTTGATCGGGGCTGAGGGAGTAGTTGACTTTAACGCTGTAGGTCGGACCTTCGCAGGATGTGCTGGGGGCCTCCTGGCTTGCAGGGGGTTGGGCTTCGATGAAGACCGGCTCACCTTGCTCATGAACAGGGTCATCGCCCTGGAGGTCGAACCTGCCCAGTTCCGCCGTGGGTGTAGCCGGTCGACAGGCGACGGCGAAAAAGAGTGAGAGGAGGAGAATGATTCGGTTGATGGCGTTCATGGCGCCTCCTTTCGTTTATCGGTGGTAGGAACCGGAATGTTCTTGGCTGTGCTTTCCGTGCGACCAGGTCTGATCGAATGAAAATCACAGCCAATCATCTCGCGAATAGGTGTAAAGGAGCGGAAGCAAAGCGAACCCGAAAACGAGTGCGATTCGACAGCATGATTAAAGTATATCTTAATAATCATTTTGTCAACGGCTCGCCTTCAGCCCGTCATTCCGGCGAAAGCCGGAATCCAGGAGGGTGGGATGGCACTCCCGAAGGCCCCCGCGCTGGATCCTCGACCTGTCCGCCGTACGGGACTTCGGAAGGCAGGTCGTAGTCGGGGATGACAGCGGGGGTGAATTCGGACATTCAGCACTCAAATGAGCCATCAAAAATTTACCATGAAATGTATCAAGATAAGGTCAACCCCACTGAATTGCTGAACGGGGGCTAATCTGCTATAATAATCGGATTAAAAAACCAAAACGGATGAAAAACAAATCGGAAAAAGCGGCTTACCTGCTGGTGATGGCGGCCTTTGGGGCCACCATGACGCTGGCCTTGGCCCAAACCAGCCTGATTCCGGTTGGGGGCGGATCCCCCATGGCTTTTGCTCCCGTGGCAGAAGCGGCGGCCTACAGCCCGGCCATTGAATTCTTTGCCAGCCTCTTCGGCACCCTAACCGGCTTGCTGGGCGGCCTTTTCTGGGCCGTGATTGTTTTGGCCCTGCTGGTCGAACTGATCCTCCTTTACCCCAGCGTATCCCTTCAAATCAAGCAGAAGAAGATCCATCTCTTCCACAAGAAGATTGTGGACCGCTTTGGCTCGGGTGAGCTTTCCTTGAGCCAAGCCAAGAGCGAGCTGCCCATCCTTTATGCCGCCAATCGGGTTCTGCACCGCCGCGCCGCCTTGCTCTTTGCGGTGCAGCTGGCGGTTTTCCTGTGGGTGCTTTTGGGCCTGCGTCATCTGTCCATGAATTCCGCAGCCGGCAGCCTGTTCGAATCCGCCCTGCTTTCCGCTCCTTCCGATCCCCTTCTGCCGCTTTCGCTGGCTCTGGCCTATTTTTTCCACTCCCTCATCAAGATCCGCTTTCGCCAGCAGCAGGATTACCTGAGCCCTTGGCAGTCCCGCCTGGCGCTCTTCATCGCCTTCGCCGTGGCCATGGTGGCCTATTCCTTCTCCAGCGCAATGCCTGTGCTCCTGAGCGTTTACGCCATTCACTTGGTGTCTTTCGCCACCTTCCGCTACCTGTGGGTGGAGCGCCACGCTGAAGCTTGGGGAAAGACCGCCCAGAAGCAGCTCATCCACCTGCTCAAGACGGTTGATCTGCGCTCCGGGCGAAGGCAGGCCTTCGCGGATCGCCTTCGCCATTCGCCTTTCGTCCGCCATTTCAACCTTCATCTTTTGGAGGAGGCGGCTTCCATGAGCCTGGCCATTGCGCTGATGCTTGGCCTGGCCTGATCGTAACTTCTTATTTCATTCCCATGCTGCGTTCGCTGATCAAAAAATTGCTCTTTCCCGCCTCGCTGGCCCTGCTGGTGGCGGCCACGGTCTATTCCATGGCCCCCTGGGAGCGCAAGCTGCTTTCCGGCGGCGTGCTGGACGGGGTGGATCTTTCCACCATAGCGAATGTGAGCTTTGTGAAGCCGAAAGGAACCGTTTCCCCTGTGGGCAATGTGGTGGTCATAGAAAAGGTGTTCATTGAATTCACTACTCCAGCGGATAATATTTTGATCAACGCCGAAGAGCTCAGCGAAACTCCGATTATTTTTGTAAGCTCTATTGGCCCTTTGCCTGCCGGGGTGCAGATCAGCGGCAACAAGATTTATACTCCCCAAGGAGGCTTCACGCCTTTCGGGGTGGTGGCGGCCTATATGGATCCCAATAATGTTTTTACTCAATACAGCTCAGAGCTTACGGTTGAACCCAGCAATAGCTGCTCCTCGCTGCAGACCAGCCTGTTCAGGGCCTACGGGGGCTCGGTGGATTTCTTCGACCCGGCGGATTTGCCTGTGCCGGCCCAAACCGAGAATCCCTTTGATTTTGAGGACGACATCGACACGGTCACTTTCAGCTACGTCCATCCCGAGGCGATGCCTTTGCTCAACCCCACGCCCTTCGGCGCAGCGACCTTCGACATTTCCATCGCCATGGTCGAAGGCTTGGCTGAGCGAGCCAAAATCGTCTCCAGCAACGGAGACGGCACCTATCAGATTCAGGTGCGCGACGAGGGCTTGGACACGGTGGAGACCGCCTCGAATTTTGCCTACGTGTTCAACGACTTGCTGGGCTTGGATTCCCCCTTCATTGCCTCCACCGGTCCGGCCAGCCAGGTGCACCTGACCGCCAAGGAGCTGGGCCCCCATGCCAACGAATACTATTGCACCCAGAATGGCGCACCGATCCTGTTGACCGGGCACTGCATGGTGGGAGGCGCGACCGGATCGATTGATGTGCTCACCACGCCGCTGACGCTCGATAGCATCATCCATCAGGGCGACACCAACATGGTCTACGTGGGCAATGGCCACGGCATCGCCGAATGGACCAGCAGCAACCCCTCCGTGCTCGAAGTCTCCTCCCTCAAGGAGGCTTCCGAAAAAGAGGCTGGCCCTCCCGCTTTCGTCTCCGAACTGTTGGCCGAACTTCCGACTCTCAGCACTGGCGCTGGATCCTACGAGCTTTCCAACTGCCAGGAGACCATCGACGAAGACACGGAGGAGGTGACCGAAAGGACTTGCGATGTGAACATTTCCGTTCCTATTAGCTATGACATCACCGGAAACAATTACACCGTTGTGGTTCCTGTGGGGGATGAGGTGGTGGAGGTGGATGTCTCGGGAAACACCCTGTTGGGAACCATCGAAGGCACTGGCACCTGGATCGATGACATCGGCCTGAGCATGCAAGTGACGGGAACGGTGCAGGGCGCTGTGAGCGGAGTGGCGGGAGGAGAAGCCGCCGGCACGGTGAACGGCTTTATACAGGCCAATGCCAACAGCAATATCAACATAGAAAGCACCGACCTGCTTAACGTCACCATCCTGAAGAATGCCGTCATCAATAGCTTCGAGCCTTCCGATGTGATCGAGGGCTTCCTGACGGCGGTCCCCAACACTTTTGTTTCCAACGTCAGCCTGATCGATGGCGGCGGCGTGACCCATCTGGCCCTGCTGAACGCCAAGAAGGGCGGAAAATCCATCCTCAGCGTCACCGACGAGTTCGGCTGCCTGGCGGCCATGGAAGTGACGGTGGCCAACCAGATTGTGGCCCTGCAAATGGTGGGCAAGGAGGAGGGCGACACTCTGGAGGTGGGCGAGACGGTCCAGGTTAGGGCCTTTGTGGGCTACGACGGGGAGGAGGTGGAGGAGGAAAACCAGATCACTTCCGATGCCGGCATCGAATGGTTCTCCAGCAACCCCAATGTGGCGACCATCGATCCCACGGGCCTGGTCACCGTGCTGGCTCCCGGCAAAACCAACATCACCGCCAAGTACGACACGGAAATCGCTGAGGTCGGAGTGATCGAATCGGATCCTCTGCTGGTGAACGTCGCCAAGATCAAGGGACTGACCATATCGTTGGACGAGGCCACCCAGGCCAAATTGCCCGGCGATGTGATCGACCAGGCGCATGAAACGGTTTCGCTGATCCTCCATTCCCCCGATGCCGTGGGGCATTCGCTGACGATCGAGGGCGTGAAGGTGGACATCGCCTATCCCAATCCCATCGGCACCTACAACAGCAAGCTGGAGCGCATTGCGGCGATTGCCGGTCAGCTGGCCGAGGACCTGGAGGCGATCGAAAATTCCCTCACCGATCCGGTGCTGAAGATCACCCCTTCGCTCCAGTATCCTGGCGTGATCACGCTGGAGCCCCTCAACCAAGATTCGAACACCGATGGGGACAACACCCAGGACCTTAATGAGAACGGCCGGGTGGATGCTTCCTCCAACGCCTTTGTGGAGGATCTGACCGTGCTGCCGCTCTTCAGCTCCATTGTTCCCCTGCCTGCCTCCGAATCCTACGGGGTGATGGTGGTGGCCGAATACGACAACGGGGCCACGGCCCGGCTCTTGCCTACAGAAGTCCAATGGGTCAACGCCCCCGCCAATTCCCTGCAGCAGGCTTCGCTGGATGCTGGCATCCTGAAATTCGACCAGGTCAGCGGCCTTTCCACGGTGGAGGCCCGCCTGACCAATGCCGACAATTCCATGGTGAAGAGCAACGCCCTCAAGGTCGAGGTCAGCTCCGGTCCGGTGGTGGAATTCCTGAAGCGCATCGGCAACGGCCCGATCCTGAAGGGGGCCAGCCTTCTGCTGCAGGCCAAGATCACGGACGTGAACACCGTGGCTGATGTCCAGGACATCATGGTCCACCTGGTCAAATCCAACCAAAGCAGCTACCAGAACATCCTTTCCGACCCCGATGCGGTCTGGTTCGCCGCAATGCCTTATGTGGACCAAGTCACTGTGGTTGACCAGGGCGATGCCCAGCCGCAAGAGGCTCCGGCGGATCCTGAGAATCCGGAGGCCGAGGCCCCGGCTCCTCAGCCTGCTCCCGAACCGGCTTTGCCTTACCGCATCTACAACATTCCCGTGGACATGCCGATCGACGGCACCCTGTTCGACGGCCTCTATCGCTTGGTCTTCTCCATCACGGACAAGAACAACCACACGGCCCATGCGGTCTACTCCATCACTTTGGGCCAAGTGGCCTCCGGCGATGTGAACCAGGACGGCGCCTTCAACATGATTGATGTGATCATCGCCTTCCAGATCGCCGCCGGCATGATCGCCAATCCGACCCCCGAGCAGATCGCCGCCGCGGATGCCAACGGCAGCGGAAGCGTGACCATGATCGACGTGATCCTTCTCTACCAGACGCTTGTTGGATAACGGCCGCAGACGATAACTGAATAATTCACTTCCTATGAAACTGAGTACCGCCCTTTCCGCCCTGGCTCCTTCCTCCGCCGCAAAGCGAGGGGTCTTGGCCGGGCTGCTGATCGCCGCGATTGCCGCAGGCTCGGTGTTGGTTTCGGGCCAGCCTTTTGGGGCCAATCTGATCGAAGCCGTGAGCCCGCTTCCTGCAGGCAGCGGGGCCATCTACATTCCCAACTACACGGCCAGCCCGGGCGATGAAGGCCTGCTTTCCATCAAGACCCGCGCTGATCTGGACGAATTCGACAGCATCACCTTCACTTTGGGCTACGAGCCGGCCAATGCGCTGGTGATCGGCCAGAGCCCCCTTGTTTTCCTGGGGGGGGATTCTCTTGCCGGCGGCACGGAATTCGGCGACCCCAACCTGTCCCCGGTCGCTTTCCAGATGCTTTCCGTGCCGGAGCCCGGGAAGCTGGTGGCCACGGTCATTCTGAACAAGAAAATCACCGTTTCCGGCACCCTTCCTCTGGATGAGACAACCCATCCCACCCTGTTCAAGATCCGGACCAAGATCGAGCCCGCCTTGCCCAACGGAGAGGTGATCACCTTCGCGGTGCAGGATTTTGCCATGCTTTCGGGCGTGAGCGTGGTGGAAGGCGTGGAAATGGCCGCCGGGGACATCACCTTGGGCGGCTCCGATAGCCTGAAGCTCCTGAACGCCGAATCTATCGACGCCAACCATATTGTCCTGCGCTTTTCGGATCTGCTGAGCAATGTGGGCAACGCAGGGGCCTTCGATATCTATCCGGACGGCGACATTTCAGATCCGGCTCTGGCTGTTTCCGCTGTGGAAAGCGGCCCGGTCTACGGCTACGACCAAAGCACCCTGGTGCTGACGACGGCTGACCAGGATCCGGGGCAGGAGTACACGGTCACGGTGGGGGCTCCGGTGGAGGGCAATACGGAAGGAGGCATCGACCCTTCGTTCTCCAATGCCGTCTTCTACGGTTTCGGGGATTCGTCCGCTTCCCTGACGGATTTTGGCATGGTTAGCGCTTCGGTTTCGGGCTACAGCACCCTTGCGCTTGATTTTTCCCATGCGGTGAAGGCTGCTTCGGTCAGCAAGAGCGACTTTTCTTTGGAGGAGATCGGCGGCTTGGCGATTCCCGTCACCAATGTCTCTTCCGTGGCGGGCAGCCAGGTGACCCTTACGGTGGGCGGAAACCTGCTTTCCAGCAAAAACTACAGGCTCAAGACCGCCGCCAAGACCGACATCCTGCGCGATTCGGACAGCGCGGTGCTCGGCATCAACGAGGTGGCTTTCTCCGGGCAGAAGAATGGCCCGCGAATCCTTTCGGCCACGGTGACCCAAGTCCTTGGCCAATACAAGGCCCAGATTGTCTTCGATGAGAACATCCAATTGGGCGGTGTGGCCCAAAACCCTGTGGGACGGCTTTACGACACGGGCCAGGGGGGAGGCGTTCTGATCAACGATGCTCAGCTGGGAACCTACAGCCAGAGCATTTCTGGCAGCACCTTGACCTTGACCCATGCGGATTTCGGCAGCGCCAACAGCCACTTCAGCTTCAGCGTTTCCACGGGCGACTGGCTCAAGAACAGTGTCGGAGCGGGCATTGATCCGGGCTACGGCACGGTGGGATTCTGGGGCTACGGCCACAACAACAATCAGAACACGGTGGGAACCCTTTCCGTGACCAAAAAGGATGTGCTGGAGCTGGCCGCCGGAAACCTGGATTTTGCCCAGGTGCTGCTGGCTGATGTTTCGGTGCTCTACGATGACGGGAATCCTGCCATGGCTGAAGAGACGGTCGATACCGTCGCCCTGGTGGGAGGCAAGCTCCAGGTCACCTTGGCGGACCCTTTGGACCCCCACACCCATTATTCCCTGAGGATTGTGGACAATTCCGTCGACGACAACACTTTGGCGGTCAAGCCTTTTGTTCTCGACCACAGCCTTTCGCTGCTTTCGGTGGCTCCCGTGAACGCTTCCCAGGTGGACCTGGTCTTTTCGGAGGCTATCGATGAGCGGGATGTGGGCGCAGCCGATTTTTCAGTAAAGCTTGGCAACGTGGTAGTCGTCGTAAGCAGCATTGCCATTCAGCCCGACTACAAGACGGTTCGGCTTACTCTGGCCGCGCCCATGACGCCAGGCTCAATTTACACTGCCCAGGCGATTTCGGATGTCTACGGATACACCGGCAAGGCTATAGGGAAGGCGGCCGCTGCTTTTGGCGGCTACCAAACCCAGGTGGGCCAAAGCCCCGTCATGCTGCAGAGCGCTACTCCTACTTCCCAGACTTCGGTGCGCTTCGTCTTCTCGCAGGAGATCGCTCCCGGCAGCCTCACTCCCGTGAACTTCTCCATGTTCAGCTTTCCCAATCCGGCCGATCCGGAGATTCGCGCGGCTTTGGGGGCGATCCAGATCACCCAAGTCAATGCCAGCACCTACGACATCAAGACCGGTGTCCAAGCCGCCGGGACCAACTATTTCGTGGTCTTCAACGGAGTCAAGGACAAGGATGAGTTCCTGCTGAAGAACCTTCATCCCCTCAACTTCTTCGGCTTCTCGGTTCCCGTCCCCCTGGTGACCTTGATTTCGCCCAGCAAGGTGGGCAACGACGCCATCCATCAGATCGTTCTTTCGGGGCAGAATCTGGACGTCATACAATCCGCCAAGGCCGAAGCCCAATCCCTGGGCATTGTCAGCAAGACCGCCACCTCGCTCACCTTGAGCGTTCCGGCCGGCTTGAATCCTGGCGCCTACAGCCTCAAGCTTCTGGATCAGTATGGGCAAACCACCACCCTGCAGGGGGCTTTGCTCGTTGAAGAGATCAAGGGTGCCCTTGTGGTGGCCTCCGCTTCTTCTCAGGCCATTCCGCTCAACGTTCCGAACAACGGCCAAACGCCCACCACGCTGTGGGTGCTGGTTCAGGATCCTGTGGATGTGGCCAATGTGAGCAGCGTGATGGTCGACCTGACCCAAGTGGGCGGCCCGGCCTCCAAGGCGATGAATAAGGATACCGGACCCCAGCCTGTGGGCGGCCAATGGTATACGCTGACCCTCACGGTTCCCTCCACCGTTTCCACCAAAGACACCCCTTACCTTCTGCCGGTCAGAGTGAAGAAGGCGGCCGACATCTATGAGGGCACGGTTTCGGTGAAGGTGACCAAGGACATCTTCCAGAGCGTGGCTCCCGTGATCAACCACATCTACAGCAGCCCTCTTTCCGTTCCTCCCGACGGCAAGACCAAGGTCCGCATTTCCGCCCAGATCACCGATGTGGACGGAGTCCAGACCCTCTCATCGGTCATTGCCGACCTCGGCCCCTTCGGACTGGGCTTTGTTCCTCTCAAGCCCGTAGGCGAAGTGACGGAGGGCCAAGAGATGACCACCCGCTTCTACCAATCCGACGAGTTCACGGTTCCCCTCACGGTGCCCGTAGGCAATTACAATTTGTCTGTCACGGCCTCCGACGCCACCGGAGAAAACACGGTTTCCAGTGTTTCCATAAGCGTTTCCGGAAGCCTTACGGGACCCAAGATCGACAAGGAGATCAGCTACATTTCTCCTCGCCAATCCATCCCCAATGACGGCCAGACGACTTTCTCTTTGCATGCCTACGTCACCGATGTGGACGGCATCACCGACATCAGCGGAGTGACGGCCTATTTCGGCGCCATCGGCCTGCCTCCAGCCACCCTCTCCAAGGCTCCCGATACGGCCGCCGGAGCCAAGGCGGCCTGGTACACCGCCCAAGGCCTGGTGGTTCCCACCACGGCCCCTGTGGGAGGCCACAAGATAGAGATCCGCACCTCCGACCAGCAGGGCGGCATGGACAATGCCCTGATCTCCATCGACGTGACCAACAAGGACACGCTCGGCGAGCCTCCTCGGATCGTGGAGGACCGAGGCTACACCACTCCCCGCATCGCCATCAACGACGGGCAGACGCCCATCACCCTGTATGCCTTTGTGCGGGATGACGACAAGGATATCCAATCGGTAGTCGTCAATCTCAGCCAGATCGGCCAGGTGGGGCCGCAGGCCCAAGGCTTTGCCCAGGCTGGCGCCCCCAGCGCCCCTTCGGCTGCCCCCGCCTTCTCCGAATCCTGCCCCGCAGGCTCCACGGTGATGGTCTGCATGCAGCCCACGCTCAAGGAAGGCGATGCCGGCCAGTGGTTCGTGCTTCCCAATGTCACTGTCTCCACGCATACCCTGCCCAGTTCCCAGCCTTACCTGGTCGATGTTGTTGCTACCGACAAGCTGGGCAAGACCACCCAGGGCAGCCTGGCTGTGTTTGTGGGGGATAGCGCCGCTTTGGCCCAAAGCCAAACGCCTCCCCGCATTGCCACCGCCGTTTCCACCACCCAAACGACGGTGGAGGTGGTCTTCAGCAAAGAGATCGCCGCTTCTTCCATTTCCTCCAGCGGAGCCCAATTCCGCATCACGGGCCGGGAAAGCATTAGCGATGTGCTGCCCATCGTAGGCGCCACCGTAAGCGCCACAGGCCGAATCGTCACGCTCACCACGGAGCCCCAGGTTTCCGGCAAGCCCTACATTCTGACCGCCGAAGGCGGCTTGCGCGATGTTGTGGGCATGCAGCTGGTGCCAGGCTCGGAAAACCGAGTGGGCTTCCCGGGCTTCAAGTTCCTGGGGAAGCCTCCGATCGTGGAGTACACCAGCTCCACGGGTCCGGATAGCGTGGAGGTGGAATTCCGCAGCGCCCTCAGGCCTTCCTCCGTGAAGCTGGGGGGGCCCGACTACAATGCCAAGGTCTTCGAAGCCGACAGCAATCGCCCTCTCAAGGTTCTGGGAATCGATTTCCTGGCCCCCAACATCATTCGGATCGATACCGAGGCCCAGAAGAACGGCCAGCGCTATCGCGTTCAGCTGGACCGGTTCGCTTCCCATGACGGCACGGAAAATCCCTCTTTGGGTTCGGCTTTCAAGGGCTTCAACCTGACCCTGTCCCAAAGCATCCAACGGGCGGGCTTGGCGGACCTGAACGGAGACGGAAGGGTGGATTTCCTGGATTTCACCATCTTCTCTTCGGTCTATGGGACCGCTTATGGCACTGCAGGCTCTTCCTCTTCGGCTCAATCCATCCTGCTGGGCGCAGGCTCCTCCTCGGCTTCGGCTTCCTCCTCCGGCCCTCTTTCCTCCTCCTTCTCCGCAATATCCCCCCAGCCTCTGGCGCCCGCCCCCGATGCACTGGTGCCCATCACTCAGCCTGCCCCGTAGCTGACATGAAAATTTTTGCGGCGATCGTTTCCAAGACAAAAAACAATCCAATGAGACCCAAAAAATCCTTCGTTTTCGCCCTCTTGCTTCTCGCCTCCTCCGGCCTTTTGGGGGGGTGCGGGCCAGCCGATCAACTGCCCCTGCCTTCTGCAGAAAGCCCCCAGCAAATGCATCCTGCGGCTCGCGTGCAGCAAGCCCAGGAATTCAGAAAGAGCGTCGACCTCCATTTCGATGCCCGTCGCCAGGAGCAGGAGGCCTCCGTCAGCATCTGGCTCAGCAACCCCGAACAGAAGCCGATCACTTCGGTCGAATCCTGGCTCAGTTTCAATCCTGAGGCCGTCGAAGTGCTTAGCGTCGACCTTTCCCAGAGTGCCTTCCGCTTGCAGGCTCCCTATGGGCAGCAGGTTGATGCCGTGCAAGGGCTGATTCGGGTGGGAGCAGGGAACAACCCTCCGCTGACGTCCGTGAACCTTCCTGTCGCCGAAGTCCGCCTCAGGCTGCTGAAGCCAGGGGCGCTCCTGATGGACACCTTCAGCTATCAGCCTGATCTTTCCGGTCATGTTTCGGCCAATGCGGTGGTCCAGGGCCAGACCTACAACCTTCTGCGTCCGCCCGCTTCTCCTGCGGTGGCCCTTCCTTAGCTGCCCGAACCTAATTTGCTCCTATGAAACGTTTCCTTGTCCTCACCGGCTTGCTCAGTGTCTTGGGCGCGTCCTCTCTGCTGGCTCCTTCTGCCTACGCCCAGCAGAGCGATGCCATCCTCGAGCTTAAGCCGAGCAGAACCCAAGCCAATGCCGGGGAAGAATTGGAGGTGGATATCATCCTGAAGAACCCCAGCCTGCAGAAAGTGATTTCCGTCCGTTCCTGGCTGGAATACGACCCTAGCGCCTTGGAGGCCCTTAGCCTCAGCGCCCAAGGCTCCCCCTTCTCCCTCTCCGCCCCTGGAGAAGACGAGATTTCCGTTTCGGAGAGGCTGATCAAAGTAGGCCGTTCCAACATTTCCGGCGGGGCTACGGGGGCCGAAACCTTCGTGGCCAAGGTTCGCTTTAGAGTCAAGGCCACCCAGCCGGTCACTACGGTCATCGACTTCCACAATTACCAGTTGACGGAATTGGGCCATGTCAGCGTCAATATTGTCGACCAGGGCTTTCCCATCAACATTCTGGCCAGCAAGCCCGATCCTCTGCGGATTGATCTGAATGGCGGAGCGAGCCAGGCTTCTCCGATTGTTGAGCCCAACTTTGGGGCTTTGCTTGGCAGGCCACAGAATCTGCGCGTGGCTACCGGCGAAGGCTTTGCGGATCTGAAATGGGACATGGGAACCGAGCCTGCCCTGCGGGGATACAATCTCTACTACGGCAAGGTCAGCGGATACTACACGCGCCGGCGCACCATCGGAATGGCCGATGCCCATCGCCTTGAAGGCCTGCAAAACGGCGAATCGTACTATTTTGCCGTCACTGCCTACGACTCCGCTGGCCGCGAGAGCGACTATTCGGACGAGGTGGGGGTGATCGTAGGCGAACCCCTCAGCTCAACTTCTCCTTTTGAGGACTTTCTCGGCAGCCTTTTGGCCGAAATACCAGCCCAGCCCCAGAACGGCCCTATGGTCTGGTGGCTCTCGCTGTCTTCTTTTGGGCTAGCCTTGATGCTGCTGCGTCGCAAGGCATTTAGTTCCTAGAGCTTCCTGCACTGAAAAGCGAATAAATCAAAAAAATGAAAAAGACCCCCCCCGCCTGGATCACCATTTCCGAAGAGCCTTCCTCGGCCCACTGCACTGGATCGGATTCGGTTTTTCCAAAATTCAGCCCCTTGGTTTCTTCTGCCGAAAATTCGACATCCGACACAGTGAAGAATAAATGGTTTTGGGGGGTGGGGTTTGTGCTGCTGATGTTTTTCACTACCGCCCTTTTGGCTCCAGCGGAGCTGGCGGCTCTGCTCAAGGGCAATTTGTTTGGGGACTACAAGGGAATCGAGCTCCTTCCCCCTTTTCCTGGATCTCAGGCGGAGCAGGCTGCCGAACAGGAGGCCCAAGAGGCCGAAGCTCAGTCCAACCCCCAGGATCAAAGCCAGTCGGTGGTCAGCGCCCAAACCGATGCTGTGGCGGTTCAGGTGGATCCGGTGGAGTTTGATACTGAGCCACTGCAGCCCTCTTCGCAGGCTTCATCCGAATCGGACGATTCCGTTCTTCCAAGCCAGGAAGCTGCGGTTGTTCCCCAGCAGCCTCTGCCTGAGGCGGAGCCCCCCGCTTCCTCGGCCCAGGAGCAAAGCCTTATAGAGCAGCTGACCCAGCAATTGGCGGAATTCAAGAAAAAGGACGAGGAAAGCACAAAGGCTCTTCAGGGCCTGGCTAGCTTGAGCCAACCCCCTACCAGCCTTCTGCATTCGGCTCCTCCCGATCTCTCTTCCTACGGTCTCGCTTCAGCAACCCCTTCTTCTCCCGCTTCCTCGGCCGCTTTCCAGGGGTACAAGCCTAATCTCCATCGGGTCAGTCTCACTCCCCAGCAAGTGCTGTCCAAAAACCTTTCCCAATACGCTTCCGCGCCTCTGCCTCAAGTCCATTCTTCCCTTCAGGCCTCGCAGGCTTCTGTCGGCCACCTTCAGGCTTCCATAGCGCCGGCCACTCCGGCTTCCGGCCCCATGCTTGCGCTTTGGGCAACGCTTTCCTTTGCGCTGATGATAGGGGTGCGCTTTTTCAGGAGAGCCTAATTGCTGTCCAGCGAAGATTTCCTCCAAGCCTTTTTGGCTATTCCAACTTTCCGCTTCGGCCTTTTGCCCCTCTATGCTAGAATTCCCCTGCTTTTTTAGCCGCACGGAAAATGAGAATCAAATACTATGGCCGCTCCGCTTTTGGAATGGAGGAGGATGGGGTGAGCGTTCTTGCGGATCCTTCGCCCTCCCAGTCGCAGCTCGAAGCGGATGTGGCGACCTTCAGCGCAAGCGCCTTGTCTCAAGGCTTCCCCCCCTCGGAAAAATCAAGAATTTTGGATTGGCCGGGGGAATTCGAGGCCAAAGGGGTCCATTTCAAGCGACTTCATTCTTTGGGGGGATTGGAGGGGGCGCCGGAGAACATCATTACGCTGTTCTATTTCAAGGGATTCAAGGTCTGCCACCTTGGGTATCAGCGCGAAAAGCTGAGTGAGGCCCAAGTGGAGCAGATTGGAGACGTTGACATCCTTATTGTTCCGGTAGGAGGGGGGAATGTTCTTGGCGCCAAGCAGGCCAAGGCTGTGGCGGAGCAGGTGGACCCTCGAGTGGTCATTCCTATGCTTTACGCAGCCGAGCAGGAGACTGGCCGGGAGCCTGTGGAGGCTTTCCTTGGAGAAATGGGCGCATCTGGCATGGAGGCGCTTGCGGAATTCAAGGCCAAGCGCAGCGAGCTTCCGGAAGATTCCTTCAAGGTCGTTCTGCTCGCCGCCCAAGGCTAGCTTCTTTGAGCTGGGCAATGCGGGAAGGATAAGGCTGATTGTTTTGGATTCCCTGGTCATAAGGTATACTCCCTGCGTGCGGTCCCGTAGTTCAACGGATAGAATAAGGCACTCCTAAGGCTTAGATGGTGGTTCGATTCCACCCGGGACCACCATAGCTCCCTTTTTGGACTCTGCGGACGATCTCCGGCAGTCTTTTGGGGCTGATGCCGTTGGGGAAGCTCAGCTTTAGGCTGTTTTCGTCTTCATAGCAAAAGAACTCCTCTTTTCTCATAGGAAGAATATTGGCAATAAATGGCATGCGGACTTAATGGGGCAGAGGTTTTCACACTTTCCTGACCACGCCCACCACTTTTCCGAACAGGCTCATTTCGCTGCTTGGCGCAATGGGCTTGTATTTGGGGTTCCCGGGCTGCAATAGGATGCGGCCCTTCAAGTCCTTGTCCAGGTATTTTATAGTGTAGGCTCCATCCACAATGGCGACCACAATGTCTCCTGTGGCTGCATGGGCCCCTGTTTCCACAATGGCCTTGTCGCCCTCCTGGATTCCGGCATCAATCATGCTGTCCCCTCGAACGTTCAGGAGAACGGTGCGCGAAGGGTGGGGGACAAGGTAGTCATTAAGGTCCACATGCTCCATCAGCATCTCCTCTTCGGCTGTGGGGGGGCCGGCCTGCACCGAATTGAATAGGGGAAGGCCAAGAAAGTGAGGCCCTGGCTTCAGGCGTCCTTTGTCCATTTTTTGAACGAATCCGTCCTCGACCATTTTGTGCACCAGCTTGAAGGCGGCGTTCTTGGACTTGAATCCGAAGATGAGGCAGAGCTCGTCGTAGGTGGGCATGATCTTGTTGGCCCTGTAGAAGGCCCGGATTCGCTCTATTTTATCTGAAGAATCGGTCATTTTAGGTAAGGTCATTGATAAAGAAGAATCCTACGAGGCCTGAAAGAACGAAGAGGGCGATAATCAGATTCGCGATCATGTTAAAGGGGTTTTTAGGATAAGGCTAGGCCGAGAGCTTGACCATTCTTCGGTAGTGCAGATAGGCCCTGAGCAGAGAAGCGGTCAAAAGCTTGGAGCGCCGGCTGAGGCGCAGCAGCCTTCGCGCGACCCCTTCTATCAGCAATGGGGAGCGGCCCAATGCGCCCAAGCTTAGCGTGGCGGCTGCGATCAGCCCAAGGGCCAGAAGGAAATTGGCAATCATGTTTTTTGGGTTAGCTGTTGTCTCCAGTTTATGAACAATCGTTCACCTTTGCAATAGAAAATTGAACTTTTGTTTACTTTTAATCAAAAAAACAGCTTAAAAAAGCTGTATTTTTAAATTGCAGAATCTTTGAAATTATTTTTTAAATCAATCAGCCTCCAAAAACCCCCAAAAAATCTCGGCGATGTGGGGCGTGGCCTGCTTTTTTTGGCGGGCGAGTTTTGCGTGGCCATTCGGCAGCCGCCATGTCGCCCCGATTGCGCTTTTGGGTCTGAGCCTGCAAAAGCATTGGGCTGAAACGCCCCGGTGCCAATGGGCTCCTTAAGCCTTTTCGATTATGGAAAAGCCCATTATATCCCACTTGAGCTTCCTCACAATGTGCCCCCTCAAAGGGTCCATCACCAGCACCCAGGGCAGCACCGAATTTTTCTCCAATGAGACCCAATGGTCGATCAGGTAATCCAGCTCCAGCAGCATTCCCTTTTCGGAAAAGCCGCCTTCCGCCCTGGGGTCCGGCAGGGTGTGCTGGGTCAGCTCCTCATGGGTTGGCTTGCGCTTGTGGCGAGTGGCCTGGAGGCCGATTTTCCCCAACGAAGCCCAAATCAGCATTCCCGAATTATTGAATTCCAGCTTTTGGACCATGTCCGCAGGAGTGGCCCTTTTTCCGTTGATCGCAAAATGAAGCCGGCAGAGACTGGTGATGGTGCAGCCCCAGTCCCGTATCGTGTAGGGCGGAACGATAAAAAGCTCGCCCCAGCGGGCGTCGTCCTGGCGAAGCATTTGCTTTTCCTCTGTGATCATGGGTCGGCTTTATGACAAATCCTCTTGAAGGAGGGCTTGGCACAATCCACCGCTCACCATACACCTACTTTCCCCTAAGCGCCAGGGCCAGCCCAATCGAACCCTAGAAAAAAAATACAGAAGCCATTAATCAGCGTTAATGACCAGCAGGGCCGCCTGTGTCCAGTAGCTCCCTTTGGGTTTTTAGTGAGCAAGGGCAAGCTTTCTGAAGCTTTGCAAAGGCTATCCTTCGGGCAAAAAAGTAGAGTTGGGCTTTGCCTCGGCTGCGCCTGCCTGCGCGAAGCCGCTACGGCAAAGGCAGGCTCGGCACAGGCTTCTCATCCCCCCCTGCGCATCAGCAAACTACGTCCGACCCTTGTCGGGCGCACTTTGCTGGCTCGGGAGGAAGGATTCGAACCTTCGGATGGTGGATTCAGAGTCCACTGCCTTACCACTTGGCGACTCCCGAACGATGCGCTGCCCTTTTTTCAGGCCTGACTATATTCCGGCGCTCCCGGATTCTATAATGCCGATTACTTTTTGTACAGCCCTGCCCAATTCCCCGTTCTTGTTTTCCACCAGATAGTCGCAATCCCGGCTTCGGGCGAACTCCTTGAGCATGCTTTGCTTGCGCTTTTCCAGTTCCTCCGGAGAAATGGCGGAGCGCTTCACGATTCTCTCCGCCAGCTCCTCGCGGCTGCCTGCGGAAATGAAGATCGCCACTCTGTTTTCCGGGGAAATCTCCCTTCGCAGGCTGTCGAAGCCCTGGATGTCGATTTCCCTGACAATCGTTTTGCCTTGAGCCAAGGCTTCCAGGATCGGCTCCTTGATCAGCCCGTAGAAGTGGTCCTGGTGCACAACGGCGTATTCCAGGAACCTGCCTTCATGGATACCTTGCTCGAACTGTTCCTTGGAATAGAAATGGTAGAGCTCCCCCTCCCTTTCTCCGTCCCGCATGGGCCTGGTGGTGGCCGAAAGGGGATAAGTGAATTGAGGTCGCAGCATTTTCAGCTCCGCGATGATCGAGCTTTTTCCTGACCCGGAAGGTCCGACCAGAATGAATAGTTTTCCTTTCATGGAGTCTGGAAAAAAGGGCTTGAGAATGCTTGTCGGCCCATTGGCCCGATGAGACTGCCTCCGCTTCTTGCGAGGCCTCAAAAAAGCCAGACGATTCTAGGGGAAAAAAAAGGACAAAGCTATTGACTTTTGATTTTTGGAGTGATATAATGATTTGAAACGTTCCTTAGAAGCGCAGGCAAGCGGAGAGAAAAGCCAATCCTTCAATCTGAATTAGATCCTTGGATTGAATTGGATTTTCTCCCTACTTTTCCCCGCCTCACGAGCTGCCCCCTTCGCTATTGCGATCCGGACAGCAGCGAGTGAGAAAAGTAGCCTCTCGCTCCGAATCGCTTCGGGGCCGGCAGAGGCCAAAAACAAAAACAAAATCACACGCCGTTCGCAGTAGCGGCTTCATATAAAACTGCTCGAGTAGGGAGCCTCGTTTCGGCGCAAGCCGAAGCACAGACCCACCTGCCTACAAGGTAGTGTGTCGTTAGGGCATCACGGTCACTTTAGCGCCAAATTGAGCGCCGTATGGTGAAAACCGTGGTGCCCTTTGTCTTTTTCGCCTATCGGCTTCCTGGCCCTGGCTCAAGGAAGGAGATTGGTGAAGAGATCGGAGTCATTTTGCTTGAAGTGACCCAGCCGCGCCCAGTCAAGGGTGATTTTGTACAAGGCCAGGTCTCCGCCAAAGATCTTTCCGGCAGGAGGGGGCCAGTCAACTCTGCCTTTCATGGCCTTGACGATGAGGCTGAAGGCCTTTGCCTTTTCTTTTTCGCCTTCGATTCGCTTTGCCTGCCCTTCCATCTGAAGGATTTTTTCATCCTGCTCATGGTAGGCCATGAGAGCCACTTTCGGGTTGAGCTCGATATTCCGGGACTTGCGAGTCTCTTCTTTGGAAAAAAAGAGAATATCTGTATTTTCGTCTACCGCAAAATAGACCAAAGAGCATTGGGGCTGCCCTTCCAGGGAGACGGTGCTCAGGGAAATGGCGGGAGATTCCTTTGAGAATTCGGCCAGCGCCTCAGCCAGATCTTTTTTCATTTTTTATTTTTCAAGGGTCTGGCTCCACCATACCCGAGCCGCGGGGCGATAGGCAAGGCGATTGCCGACTCCTGGCTTGAGGCGCTTTCTCCCAGCTCCCCAAAATCAGCTTGAGCCAAGGGGCTGTTCCAAGGGGTTCAGAATGGGGAAAGCCTTCTTTCAGGCTCTTGTTTTTTTGCAAAAGACATGTATCTTCTAGCCTCCTGTTTAAAATTAGCTTTTTTAGCGATGCTCAAGCCTTTCTATGCTTGGCTGAACCGGCACAGCCTGATGCAGAATGTGATCGCCGGCCTCACGGTAAGCTTTGTGGCCCTCAGCCTAGGGGCTGCCTTCGGCGTGCTTTCCGGGCGCGGGGCTTTTGCCGGCATGTTGTCCGCGGCGCTGATTGCCTTGGTCACTTCTCTTTTTGGGGGGACCCGAATCCAGTGCTCCGGCCCTACAGGACCTATGACCACCGTCACAGCAGTCGTGGTGGCTGCGGCGCACGATAGGATTGTGGCCCAGTTCGCCGGCCTGAATCCGGAGCATTTTTTCAATATTGTCCTTTTTCTGACTGCTGCAATCTTGGCGCTCATGGCCCTTCTTCGCTTGGGCAAGTTTGTCACCTTCATCCCCAATGTGGTTATTTCCGGCTTCATGAACGGAATTGCGGTGATCATCTGGCTCGACCAGATCAAGAAGCTTTTCGGCCTCGGCGGAGCGAAGGCTTACGAAGGCTCCATTTTCCTCAATGCGGGAATGGCTGCCGCTTCGGTGGCCATGGTTTTCCTGCTGCCTCGATTCTTTCGCCGATACATGTCCAAGTACGCTAGCCTGCTTTCGGGGACTTTCTTCACCATTCTGATCATGACGGGGCTCTCTTTCCTGCTCCAGCTCCCCATTGAGCACGTCCAGCTGACCGCCTCCATTCACTCCTGGAATGACGTGGCGGAGATTTTCAGTGCCCAATGGCCAACCCTCTGGTCCCTCCCCGTTCTCGCCGCAGCCCTGCCTTTTGCCTTGCAGCTGGCTATTTTGGCCTACTTGGACACGCTTATGACTTCGCTGGTGATTGACAAGATGACCAAGGAAAAGACGAGGCAGAACAAGGAGCTTTTCGCCCAAGGGCTTTCCATTGGAACAGTGGCTTTGCTGGGCGGCATTCCTGGCGCCCAAGCCACGATCCGCTCTGTTCTGATTGTGAAGGAAAAGGCCACCAGCCGCTTGGCCGGCATTCTGGTGGGCGTTTTCGCTTTGATTGAGATTCTGCTTTTCCAGGATTTCATCAACCTGATTCCCCAGGCGGTATTCGCGGGAATCCTGATCAAAGTGGGCTACGATGTCTTCGACATTGTTCCGGTCCGGCTGTACCTGAAGGAGTGGTTCCGGGATCGCTCAGGGATGCTGCACAGCTTCTTTTCCAACCATGGCGACGAGAAGATCTTTGTGACGCACGTTGAGATGCTGATGATCGCGGGGGTAGCGCTGGTCACTATTCTGTGGGACCTGAACATGGCCGTGCTGATTTTCACGGTGATTTTCTACCTGCACAATAGGGTCTTTTCCAGAAAGCAGCCCATGCGTGACCTCAGCCCCCGTGAAACCGAAGGGGTTTCCGAAGAGCTCTAGCCTTTCCAGAATAGACTATTGCTAGGCCAGAAACCAGAAATAGCCGAATACCAGCCCCAAGGCTAAAGCGGTGAATGGGAACGCCTCCAGAAAAGGTCCTTTCAGAATCGATCTGGAAAGCTTTTCCATGCATTTTGGCAAGGCAAGCAGCAGAGCGCCCTTTGCCAATCCGATCCGGCCCAGAAGGGTGATTGGAACCGTCCAATCGGCTCGTCGTATGTTGTGGAAAACCACCAAAAGGGAGCCTAAGAAAACTCCCATCAGACCGCCGCAAAGGATTCCAGCTCTTTTCTTGGGTCCTGGCCGGGCCGGAGGCGCAAGGCGCAGGTTTTCATGGATGGGGGCCAAATGGCCTTATCCGGCTATGGAGATTCCGATCAGCTTTCCGATTCCGAAGGTGAGGCCTGCGGCGGCAAGGCCGAAAAGCATCTGCCTCCCGCCCGAAAGCCACACGTTTTTTCCGGTGAAGAGAGTGATGGCCGCTCCGATTCCGAAAAGGCCCGCCGCGCTGGCGACGATGCTGGCTGCCATGGCTGCTTTTCCGTTCAGCAGCATGAAGGGCAACACAGGAAGGATGGCCCCGAAAGAGAACAGCACGAAAGAATAGCCCGCCGCCTCATTCGCGGAGCCCTTCATCTCTTCCGGGTCGATGCCCAGCTCCTCCTTCACCAGCACTTCGTGGAAGCGGGCCTTGTCCTTGGCTGTTTCCTGGGCCATTTTCTTGGCCTGCTCCTGAGGAATGCCTTTGGCCATGTAGATGAGCGCCAGCTCCTGCATCTCGCCCTCCGGGTTGTTCTCCAGCTCCTCCATTTCGATGTCCATTTGGTTCTGGTACAGCTCCTGGGAGCTTTTGACAGAGATCCATTCGCCCAAGGCCATGGAAAGGGCTCCAGCCAGAAGGCCCGCCAGGCCAGCGAGCAAAATCGTCTCCCTGTCTGCGCTGGCCCCCGCGATGCCCATCAGCAGGCTGAAGTTGGAGACTAGGCCGTCGTTTCCGCCCAGCACGGCGGCCCTTATAGCGTTTCCGCCCATGTGCCTGTGCCGGCTTTCGAATTTGGCCAAATGCTTGCCGCTGACCTTCTCTTCTTTTTCCAGGATGGCGCGCAGCACTTCGACATGATTCGTTTCCGCTCCGGTGGGCTCCATTCTGGTTTTCCGCTTGGCGACCAGGATGGCGTTGGAGATGCTTTTTTCGGTCTCCATCAGGGCGTCCAGCACATGGTCGTATCCGAAAGCCTTGCCGATCCTGTTCAGCGTCTTGGCTCGCCACGAGGGCTCTTGCAGCCTCTCTTTGGCGACTCCGTGCTTTTTGGCGAAGATCAGGGCATGGCCCATCTCGATCTCGCTCATCTGCCGGAAGACATTGGCGATGGTGGGATCCCCCTCCTGTTCGGCCAGCCGCCGGTACAGGAAGCTGGCGTCGATCTCGGTCTGGATGCTTTTGTGCTCCATGGGATTGGCTTAGGTTCCTCTGGCCTTTGGGCTCCGCCCGAGTTTAGCATTGGGCATGGCTTTGGGCCAGCAGCCTTTGAGCATAGTGGTTTGCCAATCGCCAAAGTCACTCAGAGCTCTTTCACCATATACGCCCCCTCCAGCTCGTATCCCAGCTTTTTGTAATACTCCCTCGTTCCGATGGCCGAAATCACTGCGATTTTCTTGAATCCGGCCTCCCGGCTCAGCTCCTCCGCCTTCTGCATCAGCCGCTTGCCGTAGCCCAAATGCTGGCTTTTGGAACCCACGCTTGGCCCCCCAAGGCTCTCCTGCTGGCCGTACACGTGCAGTTCGCGCACTAGGGCGGCTCCTTTCAGCTCCGGGAAAACAGGATTCTCCGGATTGGACGGAAAGCGCAGCCGGCACAAGCCAATCAACTTATCCAAGTTCGGCTCATCGATTGATATAAACACCTCCTCCCCATCGTTGGCCTTATAATTATTAATTCGTAATTCGTAATTCTTAATTTTTGAATCTTGTATTTCCCTACACCTCACGCACTCGCATTCCACTCCTTTGCGCTGCATCTCTTGGCGGAGATTGGATTTTTTGGAGCCGATGATGATGCTCTCCGCCGGAATGTCGCGGATGATCCGGATGATCCGGCAATAGCGGGGAACGGCTTGCTTGATTTCGGCGATGATATCGATGAGCTCGTCGTCCGTGTAGGGCGTGTGGATGCCGGGGTCTTTTTCCAGCATTTTTTCCAGATCGGAATAAGGCGTCACCATGGTGGGGTAGACCTTGATGTAGTCGGGTCGTAACCCCTCCAGTTCAAACAGATCCCGGCCCGATTTCAGGTCGCTGGCCACGGTTGCGGTCGGCAAATTGGGCATGAGGTGGTGGCAGATCTTCAGTCCCGCATCGCGGCACAGCTTTGTTGCACGGATCGATTCAGCCAGGCCATGGCCGCGCTTGTTGAACTGGTTGACTGCGTCATCCGTCGTCTGGATTCCCAGCTCGATCCCTGTTACGCCAGAGTCCCTGAGTCGCACCAATTCGACCTCATCCACCCAGTCGGGCCGGGTTTCCACCCACAGGCCCACGCAGCGGCAGTCGGCCGTCTCGTTGGCCTTCATCAGCTCCTGCAGGTCCATGGCCTTGATCTCGTCGTCCGTATGCTCCGCAAACTCTCCCGGCCCTTCGTTCAGCGCCAGCCAGATGCCTTTCAGGAATCGATCCCTGTACCACAGCGGCACGGCGCCCCAGGTGCCCCCGGCTGTGCGGATGTCGATCTTGGTGATGTCGTGGCCTTGGGCCAATAGTCCGTTCAGACGAGTCTTGACCTGTTTGTAGGCGCTGAATTCGTTTCGCACGGCCCGCATCATGGCTGGCTCGTTGCTCAGGTAGCTTTTGGGCATGCCTTTTTCCGTGGGGCAAAAAATGCACTGGCCGGGGCAGCCCAGATCCTTGGTCAGCACGGTGATGTTGGCGATGCCGCTCATGGTGCGCACTTTGCGCTTCTGGATGGCGCTGAGCAGGGCGGGGTCGGCTTTTAGGCGCTTCTCTCCCACCAATCGCCGGTAGGCTTCCACCAGTTCCAGGTTCTTGGGCAAGATTCCGCCGTTCTTCTGGGTGAGTTTGTTGCGGACGAGCTTGAGGTTCTTTTCGCTGAACTCCTGACTCCCTGCGAAGTCCAGGATGATTTTTTTGGCCAAGGGGATCAGTTCGGGACGGACGGAGTAGATCATTCTAAATTGCGAATTATGAATTTCCAATTTTCAACTATGAAAACTTGAAAAAATAAAAAACTTGCGGGTTTTGGCCAACAAGTTGGTTTTCAATTTTTAAATTTTTCAACCCCATTTTTCCCCTTCAGAACCACTCCAAGGCCCACTGAAAGCGCCGCCATGCTCACGATAGCCCAGAACTTGCCTTGAGTCCCCACTATCAGGGCGATGATGCCGTAGGAGGCCGAAAGGGCGTAGATGAGCAGCAGCACCTGCCGTTCGGAAAAGCCTGCCTTGAGCAGTCGGTGGTGCAGGTGAACGGCTTTGCGCTCCCTGTCCCATTCTCCTCCCTTCCACGGCGCCTGCCCTCTCATCAGGCGGTAGGCCACTACGTACAGCAGATCGAGAATGGGGAATCCCAGGATCAGGAAGGCTGTGGCGATCTTTCCTCCGGAGAAGATGGCCAGCGTGGCCAGCATCAGGCCCAGGAACATGGAGCCCGAATCGCCCATGAGGATCTTGGGTGGAAAAAAATCAAAGCACCAGAAGCCCAACGCCAGCATGGCCACAATCAGGGCCAGCATGGCCACCTCCGGCTGGCGGACCAGGTCGGAGATGCTCAGGAAGAAAAGGATCAGCCCTCCGATTGCGCTGATGCCGCTGGTGAGCCCGGGAATGCCGTCCATCCAGTTGGCTGTGTTGGCCACCAGGATGATCCAGAAGACCGTGAGCAGGGCCGAAAGAGGCATGATGCTCAGCTTCCAGTCGCCCAGGCTGACCGCAAGGTCCCATCCGCTCAAATCGATCTGTCCCCCAAAAGGGTTGCTGACCGCCTCCACGCCGATGCCGCCTGCCACCAGGGTCATGGCGACCACGGCCTGCACAAACAGGCGCAGGGGCGCTGGCAGGCCGATGCGGTCATCGATGAAGCTCACCAGCACCAAAAGCCCTCCGCCAGCCAGCAGCACAGCCAATTTCAGATTGGGCTCCAAAAAAACAAGGCTCAGCAGCAGAAAATTCAGATAGATCAACACGCCTCCAGGGTAGGGGATGGGCGGCCTGGCGAGACCGTATTTGTGGGGGCGGTCCATGAGCCCCAGCTTGGGGAAAAGCTTCAGGGCGGCGAAGCCGGAAGCGAGGCTAAGCCCCAAGGCCGCAAGGCCTGCCAGCAGGTAGTTCATACGACTTCGCAATCAAAATGATATGGACGCCATGTGTCTTCTTTTAAAGATACCCTTAAATCCCTGCAAAATTGCTTCGTCGTATTGATCAAATTTAAAAGCAAAAGGGTATCATGGGTGTTTAGAAGTTCAGGTCTTCGCTGTCCACCCGCTCTTCCCATTCGCTCTTCTGGGGCGAGGGCTGGGAAGCGGGGTTCAGGCTGCTCAAGCGGATGAGCAGGTAGACCGAAAAGCCGATGACCAGCAGCGCCGAGGCGGAAAAGGCCATCAGCGCGATTCGGAAATGGGCACTCAGGTAGCCGAATCTGGCCTGGTGGCGGAAAACCAAGGCGGCTGCTGCCAAAAAGCCGATGAGCAGGAGGGTGTAGATTGCGATAACAGCCGTCATGGCTTTTGGCTTAGGCGGCCAAAGTCTACAGCGGCCCGGCTTCGCTGTCCAATTCCACTTTGGCCAAGAGCGCCTTGGCCGCAGCCTCCGGATCCTGTATTCTTTTCCGTGCAGTTTTACTATTTTTCACCGAAAATGAGCCAAAATTCACCTGATCTCGAAGCCAAGCGCCACAGCCTGGCCCACATCCTGGCGCAGGCTGTGCTGGAGATGTTCCCCGAGGCCAAGCTGGGCGTCGGGCCGGCTATCGACAACGGCTTTTATTATGATTTCGAGCTGCCTCGCACCCTGATTCCCGAGGATCTGCCGCTTCTGGAGAAGAAGATGAAGCACATTGTGAAGCAGAATCAGGTTTTTACGAGCAAAATGGAACCGGTGGATGATGCAATCGCTTTCTTAAAGGAAATCCAGCAGCCTTATAAGGTCGAGTTGGCTGAAGGGTTCAAGGAGCAGGGGGTTGGGGAATTGGGCTTCCACCGCAACGGGCCCTTTGTCGATCTGTGCCGGGGAGGCCATGTGGACTCTACGAACCAAATTCCTGTTGACAGCTTTAGGCTCGATCGCATTGCTGGGGCTTACTGGAAAGGCGATGAGAAAAGGCCCATGCTCCAGCGCATCTACGGCCTGGCCTTCGATTCCAAAGAAGAATTGGACGCCTATTTGGAGCAGCGCAAGGAGGCCGAAAAGCGCGACCATCGCAAGCTGGGCGCCGCCCTCCAGCTGTTCGCCTTCAGCGAGAACGTGGGACCCGGACTGCCCTTGTGGCTCCCCAACGGCACCGTGCTGATCGAAGAGCTGGAGAGGCTGGCCAAGGAAATGGAATTCAAGGCCGGCTACGTTCGGGTGCGCACGCCCCACCTCACCAAGGGCAAATTGTACGAAATGTCCGGGCATTTGGCCCATTACAAGGACAGC
>JACCDN010104787.1_pt1 | contig 32404 bp, 27 predicted proteins | sample 7441691 | NCBI WGS metagenome assembly JACCDN01 (sample SAMN15323439, study PRJNA562643) | freshwater metagenome | isolation source: river surface water | place: USA:Blue River Watershed | collected 2017-08-16
CGTGGACTATCGCAGCGTCATGCCCACCAACTTATACGGCCCGGGTGACAACTACCACCCTGAAAACAGCCACGTCATTCCTGCGCTCATTCGCCGTTTTCATGAAGCCAAACTGGCAAATGCGCCCAGTGTGGTCATTTGGGGCACAGGCACACCGCGCCGCGAGTTTTTGTATGTAGACGACATGGCCGCAGCCAGCGTTCATGTCATGCAGCTGCCCAAAGCCACCTACGACCAGCACACCACGCCCATGCAAAGCCACATCAACGTGGGCAGCGGCTCAGACGTGACCATTGCCGAAGTGGCGCAAGCCATTGCGCAAACCGTGGGCTACACCGGCCAAATTGAATTCGATACTTCCAAGCCTGACGGCGCTCCACGCAAGTGGATGGATAGCTCGCGCCTCAACGCCTTAGGCTGGCAAGCCAAGGTTGATTTACAACACGGCCTCGCTGCCGCCTATCAAGACTTTGTGAGCAAACTATGACTCAAACAAAACAACAAAAAGTAGCCCTTATCACAGGCATCACCGGCCAAGACGGCTCTTACCTTGCTGAGTTTTTGCTGGATAAGGGCTACATTGTTCACGGCATCAAGCGCCGTGCTTCGCTGTTTAACACAGACCGCATTGACCACATCTACCAAGATCCTCATGTCGAGCATGCCAACTTCAAGCTGCATTACGGCGACCTGAGCGACACCAGCAACCTCATTCGCATCGTGCAAGAAACGCAGCCTGACGAAATTTATAACCTTGGTGCACAAAGCCATGTGGCCGTGAGCTTTGAAAGCCCCGAATACACCGCTGACGTCGACGGCATTGGCACATTGCGTTTGCTGGAAGCCATTCGCATCTTGGGCCTTGAGAAGAAAACCCGCTTCTACCAAGCCAGCACCTCAGAGCTGTATGGTTTGGTACAAGAAATTCCACAAAAAGAAACCACGCCCTTCTACCCACGCAGCCCTTACGCTGTGGCCAAGATGTACGCGTATTGGATTGTGGTGAACTACCGCGAAGCCTATGGCATGTACGCCTGCAACGGCATTTTGTTTAACCACGAAAGCCCACGCCGTGGCGAAACCTTTGTCGCCCGCAAAATCACCCGAGACCTGGCCAACATCGCCCAAGGCCTAGAGAAATGCTTGTACATGGGCAACTTAGACGCCTTGCGCGATTGGGGCCATGCCAAAGACTACGTGCGCATGCAATGGATGATGTTGCAGCAAGACAAGGCAGACGACTTTGTCATCGCCACCGGCGTGCAATACAGCGTGCGCCAGTTCATCCAATGGAGCGCCGAAGAGCTGGGCGTCACCCTCAAGTTCTCGGGTGAAGGTGTTAATGAAATCGCTGTTGTGGCAGCCATCAAAGGCGATAAAGCCCCGGGCCTCAAGGTGGGCGATGTGATCGTCAAAATCGACCCCCGCTATTTCCGCCCTACCGAGGTGGAGACTCTGTTAGGCGACCCATCCAAAGCCAAAGCCAAGTTGGGCTGGACGCCGCAAATTACCGTGCAGCAAATGTGCGCTGAGATGGTGGCTACAGATTTAGAAGAAGCCAGAAAACATGCGTTGCTTAAGAAGCATGGTTACCAGCTCAATGTTAGCGTGGAATAGGCGCACCTCGTCATTTTGTCTTGGGCAAAGTTTAAGGATGAAAAGCATTAGATTTGTTATTTCCATCGGATAATGCAAGGCTTTGCTCTTAAGTGAAAGGCGGTAGCGTGTCCGCCTTTCTTGATAAAGCATTAAGTTTTCGACTTTGCAAACCTCACACACCTTACCTCAGCACATTGCCATCATCATGGATGGTAATGGCCGTTGGGCTCAAAAGCGCCACTTGCCCCGCACCGTGGGGCATGCTAGAGGGGCTGCTGGGGTCAAAGCCTTAGTCGAGTACTGTGCCAAGCTGGGCGTGAAATATCTCACCCTGTTTGCTTTTAGCACCGAAAACTGGAGCCGCCCTGTAGACGAGGTGTCCACCCTCATGGGGCTGTTTGTGCAATACCTAGAAAAAGAAATGGGTACCTTGGCTGCCGCGGGTGTTCGCCTTAAGGTGATTGGTGATGTGGCTGGCTTTGCGCCTGAGCTGCAAGCCCGCATCCGCGCTGCCGAGGCTGCCACGCAACACAACCAAGCCATCACACTGATGGTGGCGGCCAACTATGGCGGTCAGTGGGATGTGGTTCAAGCCGTTAAAAACTGGCAAGCAGCTAACCCAGAAGCCAAAGCCAGCGAGCTGACTCAAGAGCAGCTAGCCCAGTACCTGAGCACATCGGGTATGCCTGATGTGGATTTGCTCATTCGTACAGGTGGAGAGCAGCGCATTAGCAACTTTTTGCTGTGGCAATCGGCTTATGCCGAGCTGTACTTCACGGATGTGCTTTGGCCAGACTTTGATCAGGTGCAACTAGAAAAAGCAATATATTGGTATGGTCAACGTCAGCGCAGATTTGGTTTAACAAGTGACCAGTTTTTGAAAGCAGCAGTAGTTTAAGTATGAAAAAAATAGCAATCATTGGTCTTGGATACGTTGGCCTTCCGCTTGCAGTTGAATTCGGAAAGTATCGCCCCGTTTTGGGTTTTGATATCAATCAGCAGCGTATTGCTGAGCTTCAGTCGGGGCAAGACCATACGCTCGAATGCAGCCCCGAGCAGCTGCAAGAGGCTGCGCATCTTAATTACAGTAACCATCTTGACGAGTTGCGTGGCTGTCAAATCTATATTGTCACCGTGCCAACACCTGTTGACCAGGCTAATCGTCCCGATATGACCCCTTTGGTCAAGGCCAGCGAAACAGTTGGCAAAGTGCTCAAGGCGGGCGATATCGTTATCTATGAATCTACCGTATACCCCGGGGCAACAGAAGAAGTCTGTGTACCGATGCTTGAAAAGTTTAGCGGGCTCAAATTTAACCAAGACTTTTATTGCGGATACAGCCCTGAACGCATCAACCCTGGTGACAAGGTCAATACGCTAACCACGATTAAAAAGATCACCAGCGGTAGTACGCCTGAGATAGCGGATGAAGTTGATGCGTTGTATCAACAAATCATCAAAGCAGGCACATGGAAGGCTAGCAGCCTGAAGGTTGCTGAAGCAGCAAAAGTCATTGAAAACAGTCAGCGCGATCTCAATATCGCATTTGTCAACGAGCTGTCGGTCATCTTTGAGCGCATTGGCATTGACACACTTGAAGTCTTAGAGGCCGCTGGCAGTAAATGGAACTTTTTACCCTTCCGTCCTGGCATGGTGGGGGGGCATTGCATCGGTGTGGATCCTTACTACCTAACGCACAAAGCAGAAGAGTTGGGTTATCACCCTCAGGTGATTTTGGCAGGGCGTCGTATCAATGACGATATGGCGCGCTATGCCGCCAGCAGCGTTGTCAAGCGAATGCTGCAAAACGGCATTGATGTCGCGCGCAGCACCGTAGGTGTGATGGGCATCACTTTCAAAGAAAACTGTCCAGATATTCGTAACAGCAAAGTGGCCGATTTGGTCAAAGAGCTGCAGCAATGGGGCGTTAACGTGGTGGTGGCTGACCCTTGGGCTGAGGCTGATGAAGTCATGCATGAATACGGCATAGAGCTAGGCGTCATTGATGCGCAAAACCAAGTGGATGCTTTGGTCGTGGCTGTTGGGCATCACGAGTATCGCGAAATGACAGCATCCCAGCTTCGTGCATTGTGCAAATCGGAAAAGCCTGTTTTGGCCGATATCAAATCTCTTTATAACCGCTACGAAGCTGCCAGTGCAGGCTTTACGGTCTTTCGTTTTTAAGCGTCATTCACATGCAAAACTACACGCCCATTACAGGTCGAAAACTGCGTCTTGCCTTAGTTGGCTGCGGGCGCATTGCGGCAAATCACTTTGGCGCAATCGAGGGCCACGCAGACAACATCGAACTGGTTGATGTTTGCGACATTGACCCCGCTGCGTTGAAGTCTGCCGTCGAGCGCACCGGTGCTAAAGGTTACCTACAAATCGCAGAGATGCTTAAAACCACCACTGCAGATTTGGTAGTGCTCACAACCCCTAGTGGTCTACATCCCCAGCAAGCGATTGACGTGGCAAAGGCAGGCAAACATGTGATGACCGAAAAGCCCATGGCTACCCGCTGGCAGGATGGCTTGCACATGGTCAAGGCTTGCGACGATGCTGGTGTTCGGCTATTTGTTGTCAAGCAAAACCGCCGCAACGCTACCCTGCAGCTGCTCAAGCAAGCTGTAGAGCAGGGGCGTTTTGGGCGCATCTACAACGTGGCGCTGAATGTGTTTTGGACCCGTCCGCAGGATTATTATGACCAAGGCAATGGCTGGCGCGGCACTTGGGAATTTGACGGCGGTGCGTTCATGAACCAAGCCAGTCACTACATTGACTTGCTGGATTGGGTCATTGGTCCAGTTGAAAGTGTCATGAGCTACACCGCCACTCAGGCTCGCAACATTGAGGCAGAAGACAGTGGCGTCGCTGTTATCAAATGGCGCAGTGGTGCCATGGGTACGCTTAACGTCAGCATGCTGACCTATCCCAAAAATTTGGAAGGCTCCATCACCATCTTGGGCGAGAAAGGGACAGTTCGCGTTGGCGGTGTGGCTGTGAACGAAATTCAAGAATGGCAATTTGCTGACGCACGGCCAGAAGATGAAGAAATCAAAAAGGCTAGCTACGCCACCACCAGCGTATATGGCTTTGGACACCCCCTGTATTACGCCAACGTGATCAAAACCTTGCGCGGGGAGGCAGAAGCCGAGACCGATGGCCGATCGGGCCTCAAGAGCTTGGAGCTGCTGGTAGCCATGTACCGCTCGGCCAAAGACGGCGTGAAGGTGTCTTTGCCCTTGGATTGCTGACATGACCGCCCCCAACGTCACCATCCACCCCAGTGCCATCGTCGACGAGGGCGCTCAGATTGGCGAAGGTAGCCGCGTGTGGCACTTCGCCCATGTGTGCAGCGGCGCCAAAATCGGCCAAGGCGTGTCCTTGGGGCAAAATGTCTTCGTGGGCAACAAGGTGGTGATCGGTGACCGCTGCAAAGTACAAAACAACGTTAGCGTGTACGACAACGTGACTTTGGAAGAGGGCGTGTTTTGTGGCCCCAGCATGGTCTTCACCAATGTTTACAACCCCCGCTCGCTCATCGAGCGCAAAAGCGAATACCGCAACACACTGGTCAAAAAAGGCGCCACGCTGGGCGCTAACTGCACCATCGTTTGTGGTGCCACCATTGGTGAATTTGCCTTTGTGGGTGCCGGCGCAGTGGTGAATAAGGATGTTAAGCCTTACGCCTTGATGGTGGGCGTGCCCGCCAAGCACGTGGGTTGGATGAGTGAATATGGCGAGCAAATCCCGCTACCCACCCAGGGTGAAGGCCAATACACCTGCCCGCATACGAATCAGGTTTACGCCCTCAGCCACGATCAATTGAAGCGTCAGTAAAAACGATAGTAACCATGACCATCCCCTTTATCGACCTCAAAACCCAATACCAAGCGCTCAAACCGCAGATCCAAGCCCGCATCGATGCGGTTCTGGAGCACGGCCAGTACATCATGGGGCCTGAGGTCAAAGAGCTCGAAGACAAGCTCGCGGCCTTCACGGGGGCCAAGCACTGCATCACCTGTGCCAGCGGCACCGAGGCTTTGCTTATGAGCCTCATGGCGCTGGGCATTGGCCCTGGCGATGAAATCGTCACCACGCCGTTCACCTTTGTGGCCACGGCCGAGGTGATCGTGCTCTTGGGCGCCAAGCCAGTGTTCGTGGACGTAGAACCCGACACCGGCAACATCAACGCCGACCTCATTGAAGCCGCCATAACGCCCAAAACCAAAGCCATCATGCCGGTGAGTCTTTATGGCCAAACCGCCGATATGGACGCCATCAACGCCATCGCGGCCAAACACGGCAACCTGCCCGTCATTGAAGACGCCGCCCAAAGCTTCGGTGCTACCTACAAAGGCCGTCAGAGCTGTAACCTCAGCACCATCGGCTGCACCAGCTTTTTCCCCAGCAAGCCCCTGGGTTGCTACGGCGACGGTGGCGCCATCTTTACCAACGACGACACCTTGGCCCAAGCCATGCGTGAGATTCGCGTCCACGGCCAAAGCCGGCGCTACGTGCACACCCGCGTAGGTGTGGGCGGCCGCATGGACACCCTGCAGTGCGCCATCGTCCTAGCCAAGCTCGAACGCTTTGAATGGGAAGTGCAGCAACGCATGGAAATCGGCCAACGCTATAACCAACTGCTCGACCAAGCAGGCATTACCCGAATCCAGCAGAGCCCCGAGCGCACCAGCGTCTACGCCCAATACACTGTCATGGCGCCCAACCGCGAAGCACTGCAAAAGCACTTGACCGAAGCCGGCATTCCCACCGCGGTGCACTACCCAGTGCCGCTGAACGAGCAACCAGCTTACAAACACCTGTGCTGCCCAGAGTGCACGCCTATTGCACGGGAAATGGCCAAGCGGGTGATGAGTTTGCCCATGAGCGCTGAGCTGAATCAAACGACTCAAGACACGATCGTTCAATCACTAAAAGCCTCTTTATTGAATGTCGTATCAGTTTGATGTAGTTGTTGTGGGCGCAGGTGTAGTGGGCTTGGCCTGTGCCAAATATTTGGTTGAGCAAGGCTGCTCAACACTGGTTGTGGAGTCAGAGGCTAGCTTTGGCACAGGCACTAGTTCGCGCAACAGCGAAGTTATTCACGCGGGCATTTATTACGAAGAAAACTCAAACAAAGCGCGCCACAGTGTTCGCGGCAAGCATTTGCTTTATGAGTATTGCCTCCGCCGAGGCATTCCACACAAAAAAATTGGTAAATGGATCGTTGCGCAAAACGAAGCTCAAGCCCAAAAACTTCATCAACTGCAACAGGCTGGAAAGAGTAATGGGGTGGAGGACTTGCAGTTTCTTTCCCGGCAGTCAATATCTACTGGTGAGCCAAGCCTAAAAGCAAGCGAAGTGCTCTATTCCCCATCTACGGGTATTTTGGATTCACATGCCTATATGCAAAGCTTGATCAACGATATAGAAACAGGCGAGGGCGTGATTGTTTATAAAACCCCTTTTGAGTGTGCCCGGGTTGCACCTAAAGGTTTTGAAATACGCCTTGGCGGTGCAGATCCGGCGACTGTCAATGCTCGGCACCTCATCAATTCAGCAGGCCTTCATGCAGTTGGTGTGGCTAGAAGTATCGATGGACTAGCGAGCACCTATATCCCCCAAGCTTGCTATGCAAAAGGCAACTACTACGCATATATGGGCCAAGTGCCATTTAAGCGTTTAATTTACCCGGTCCCAGAAACGGGTGGGTTGGGCATACACCTCACGCTAGACATGGGAGGCCAAGCTCGTTTTGGTCCTGACGTTCAGTGGATTGATACAATCGATTACCAAGTCAGTGATAAATCAAAGCAAAAATTTGCTCATGCTATAAAAACCTATTGGCCGGCTTGCGATCCAAGTAAGTTGGCCCCAACATACAGCGGCATTCGTCCAAAACTGGGCACGCCGCAACAATTTTCTAGTGATTTTGTGATTCAAACACATCAAGACCATGGCGTCGCAGGATTGGTTAATTTGTTTGGCATAGAGTCGCCGGGTTTAACCGCCAGCTTGGCTATTGCCGAACAGGTTTCTTCAATCGTTAAAAAGTGAGTCATTAACATGGATATCAAAGGTAAAAAATTTGTAGTTGTTGGAGGCGCAGGTCTTATTGGTTCACACACGGTTGACACGCTTTTGAAAGACGATGTTAAAGAAGTTGTGATTTACGACAACTTTGTTCGAGGTACCCGTGAAAATTTGAACAATGCGCTTAAGGATCCACGCGTCAAAATTTACGACGTGGGTGGCGATGTCATGCAAACCGACATTTTGCAGTCTGCCTTTGAAGGTGCTGATGGCGTATTTCATTTGGCTGCTTTGTGGCTCCTGCAATGTCACGAATATCCTCGCACCGCTTTTGATGTGAATGTGCGCGGAACCTTCAACGTGATGGAGGCTTGTGTTGCCAAAGGTGTCAAGCGATTGGTTTATTCATCATCTGCTTCTGTTTATGGAGATGCGGTTGAAGAGCCCATGACCGAAAACCACCCTTTTAACAATAAAAACTTCTATGGCGCCACCAAGATTGCGGGTGAAGCCATGATGCGTTCTTTTCATCACCGTTATGGATTGAACTTTGTGGGTTTGCGTTACATGAACGTGTACGGTCCGCGCCAAGACTACCACGGCGCCTACATTGCCGTCATCATGAAAATGCTGGATGCCATTGACAAAGGCGAAAGCCCCACCATCATGGGCGATGGCTCTGAGGCGTTTGACTTTGTGGCTGTTGAAGATTGCGCATTGGCCAACGTCTGCGCGATGAAATCCGACGCGGTAGATTCGTTCTACAACGTGGGCACAGGCAAGCGCACTTCACTCAAAGAATTGGCAGAGAAATTGTTGGTTCTGACAGGGTGCACCAAGCAAATCCAATATGCGCCAAGAAGCCAAGCCACACTGGTGCGAAACCGCATCGGTTCGCCCAAAAAAGCCTCAGCTGAAATCGGCTTTACTGCACAGATTGACCTTAATGAAGGCCTGCAGCGCTTGATCGATTGGCGAGCTTCGCACAAAGCCGAAGTGGCTGCGCGCCGTCATGCTGTGGGATTGCCTACGTGAGCTCGAACGCGCACATGAACGTTCCAATTGCCAGAACCTCTCTGCTAGAGAGTGAAATTCAGAGTGTCATGGAGCCATTGCGCTCGGGTTGGTTGGTTCAAGGTCCAAAGGTTCGCGAATTCGAAGATAAATGGTCTGCATTCACTGGCGCCAAGCATTCGATTGCCGTCACTTCTTGCACCACAGGCTTGCACCTATCCCTTGCAGCCGTGGGCATTCAACCTGGTGATGAAGTTATCGTGCCAGCATTCACTTGGATTGCTACGGCTAACGTGGTGGAGCATTTGGGGGCTAAGGTCGTTTTTTGTGATATTGATCTCGAGACGTTCAATTTAGATGTTCAGCACCTTGCCTCTTTGGTAACTCCCAAAACAAAAGCCATCTTGCCCGTGCATTTGTTTGGCATGGCCGCTGATATGGAGCCCATAAACGCACTCGCCAAGCGTCACCAACTGTGGGTGGTGGAGGATGCGGCATGTGGTTTTGGTAGCAGGTATCAAGGGCAGCACGTCGGGTCATTCGGTCATGCGGGCGTCTTTAGCTTTCACCCTCGCAAAGCTATCACCACCGGTGAAGGCGGCATGATTACCACGCAAGACGACGAGTTAGCCGCTAAGTTGCGTCGATTGCGTGACCATGGAGCCGCTATGTCTGACTTGCAGCGACATTTGGGCGCGCGCCCCTATTTGTTGGCCGATCATCCAGATGCAGGCTACAACCAACGCATGACTGATTTGCAAGCGGCGTTGGGTTCTGCCCAGATGGACAGAGCAGTCGACATCGTTCTGGAAAGACAGCACTTGGCCAAGCGCTACGACGAAGCATTTGCCAAGCTAGATTGGCTGCGCACGCCTGTGCATCGCGCCGGCTACGAGCATGGCTATCAAAGCTATCCATGCTTGTTCCAACCCGAGAGTGTCAAGCCAGACGCAGTGTCCCGCATCAATGAGCGACGCAATGCATGGATGGATACATTACAAAAAGTCGGCATTTCAACTAGGCCGGCCACTCACGCGGTACACATGCTCACGTTCTATCGAGACAAGTACAAGCTGAATTCACAAGATTTCCCCAATGCCTACGCGGCCAACGACTGCAGTATTTCCCTGCCGTTGTTCCACGGCATGACGGTCGAAGAGCAAGACTATGTGATTGAGCAAGTGTTGGAGAGCGCAATTTAATGTGCGGTATTGCTGGTCTTATCCATTTGAACGGTGAGCCTGTCTCGCCAGTCATCCTCAAAAAAATGACGGATGCCATCGCCCATCGAGGGCCCGATGGCGAAGGCCAATGGATCGAGGGCAATGTGGGCATTGGGCATCGCCGTTTGGCGATCATCGACCTCAGCCCTGCTGGGCATCAGCCCATGATCACGGGCGACCACCGCTACGTGTTGAGCTACAACGGCGAGATTTACAACTACCGGGAAATTCGCGCCGAGCTTGAGGCACTGGGATATTGGTTCAGGAGCCAGACAGACAGCGAGGTCGTACTGAATGCGTTAGCTCATTGGGGGCCAGATGCTTTGCTCAAGTTCAATGGCATGTTTGGTTTGGCCTTGTGGGATCGTAAAGAGCAAACGCTGCTGCTGGCACGTGATCGTTACGGCATCAAGCCTCTTTATTATGCAAGGCAAGGTCAAAATTTTGCATTTGGATCTGAGCAGAAGGCTATTACGGCTCAACCCACATTCAAGCGGGATCTGAACAAAAAAGCGTTGCTTGAATATTTCACATTCCAGAATATATTCACCGATCAAACCTTGCTGGAAGATGTGCATTTGTTACCAGCGGGGCATTTCGCCAAATTGCGTGTTGATACAGGTCAGTGGAGTCAGCATCAATATTGGGACTACCGTTTCCGTGAACCAGCTCACAAGGCTAATAAACAAGAATACGTAGAAGAGCTAGACCGTCTCTTTAAACAAGCGGTGAGTCGTCAACTGGTGAGTGACGTCGAACTGGGTGCCTACCTCAGTGGTGGAATGGACTCAGGTTCCATCACTGCCATTGCTGCACAACAGTTCCCCTACCTCAAAACCTTCACCTGTGGCTTTGATCTCAGTTCGGCTTCGGGCATTGAGCTAAGCTTCGACGAGCGCACCAAAGCGGAAGCCATGTCAGCTCGCTTCAAAACTGAGCATTACGAAATGGTGCTCAAGGCTGGTGATATGGAGCGATGCTTACCAAAACTTGCGTTACACCTTGAAGAACCGCGTGTGGGGCAAAGCTACCCTAATTTTTATGCGGCCAAACTCGCCAGTAAATTTGTGAAGGTTGTGCTTTCAGGGAGCGGTGGTGACGAACTTTTCGGTGGTTATCCTTGGCGCTATTACCGAGGCGCTAACAGCCAAAGTTTTGAACACTATATCGATGAGTATTACCTGTACTGGCAACGCTTAGCCAGCAACAGTCAACTCAAGCAGATGTTTGCGCCCATCTGGGGGGATGTGGACAAGGTCTGGACGCGAGATATTTTTCGTGATGTGTTTGCTACCCACGACAACGAACTTGAGAGGCCCGAGGACTACATCAATCACTCGTTGTACTTCGAGGCGAAAACTTTCTTGCACGGCTTGTTTGTTGTTGAGGACAAACTAAGCATGGCACACGGCTTAGAAAGCAGGGTTCCTTTTATGGACAACGACTTGGTTGACTTCGCCATGCAGTGTCCAGTTGGCTTGAAGTTGAACAACCTGACAGAAGTTTTGAGGCTTAATGAAAATGAGCCCGGTAATAAGAGTGGCCGGTATTTCCAGAAAACCAACGATGGAAAACAAGTGTTGCGCGACGTCATGACGCGCTACATCCCAGACGAAATCACGAAGGCTGAAAAGCAAGGATTTTCTTCCCCAGATGCGAGCTGGTTTAAGGGGGAAAGCATCGAGTTTGTGAAACGTAAGCTGCTCAACGCCGATGCACGCATCTACCAATTTTTGGATCGCGGGTCGGTATTGCAACTGGTTCAGCAGCACCTCGACGGGCGCGAGAACCGTCGCCTGTTGATTTGGTCGCTGCTGAACGCAGAGGCCTGGTGCGAGAGTGCGCTCTCGTGAATGCCGTACATGACCGATAGCGTGATTCCAGGGGCCCTGCCGCAGTCCCGCCTCTACCAGGAAGCCTTCGCTGTGCACGGGGATTCGCCGGCCGCCGTGCTGTGGCCGCGCGGACGCCAGGCGCTGCGATTCAAGGCCTTGACCCAGCATTTCAGTGGTGTAGGCTTCTCCGTGCTGGACTTCGGTTGCGGCCTAGCCCACCTCAAGGACGACCTGGATCAGCGTTTCGCTGACTACCGGTACATTGGCGCAGACGTGGTGCCGGAGTTCGTCCAGGCGGTACGGGACAAGCACCCGACGGCTGCGGTGCATCTGATCCGCAACTATGCCGAGTTGGTCGAGCCAGTTGACCACGTCGTCATTTCGGGAACCTTCAACCTGATCGATGGTGACAGTAGCGCGGCGTACCTTGCCTATGTACGGGCGGCGTTGGAGCACTTGTTCGGTATCTGCCGGGTTTCACTGGCGGTCAATTTCATGACCGACCAGGTCGACTTCACGCAGCCTGGCGCGCACCATGTGAATGTCGAGTCCATGTACCACTTCATGTGCGACAGGCTTTCCCCCCGCCTTCGCATCGATCAATCCTATATGCCCTACGAGTTCACCATGGTGGCCTTTCGTAATAGCGGCATTGTTCGCCCGGACAATATCTATGAGCCAGTTTAGATGCGCATAGACAAACTGACTGCAGAGCACCGCCAAGCCTACGACGAGTTGCTGCTGACCAGAGATGATTCCTTGCTGTACCAGTCCAGCCGCTACATGGCGATGCTCGAAGAACTGCTGGGTTGTCGGCAGGCAACGCTGCTGGCCAGCGATGATGACGGGAAGTTGCTGGCAGCACTGCCATTGATGGAGGCCGACGGGCCGTTGGGCGTGGTCGTGAATTCATTGCCGTTCTACGGCAGCAATGGTGGGCTGATCGGCGCCGACCCAGCTGCGCGCCAGGCACTGGTGGATGCCTACAACGCTCGTGTTGCGCAGGACGATGTTGCAACCGCCACCGTGGTTGAGAGCCCTCTGGACACGGACCGGGTGACCGGCTGGCGTCACGAGTTGAACGACGAACGGATTGGCCAGTTTACGCAGATTGACTTCGTGGAAAACCACGGGGATGCCCTCATGAAGTCGTTTCATTACAAGACCCGCAATGCGATACGTAAGGCATGGAAGTCGGGCGCGGTAGTCGCGGTGGAGAACGATGCGATGGAGTTCCTCGCCGAAGTCCACGAACTGAATATGCAGGAAATCGGCGGAGTGCCCAAGTCACGCCGCTTTTTCAACCTGATCCCGGCGCATTTCCGTCAGGATCGGGACTATCGGATATACGTCACGCGTCTGAACGGCGAGGCGGTAGCTGCGGTGCTGGTCTTCTACTTTAATCGGGTGGCTGAATACTTCACGCCGGTGGTGTGCAAGGAATACCGTGAAAGCCAAGCGCTCAGCGCGGCCATCTTTCAGGCCATGGAAGATGCTTCAAAGGCGGGATTCCGCTGGTGGAACTGGGGCGGTACCTGGCTTTCTCAGGATGGCGTATACCGCTTCAAGAGCCGCTGGGGTACACAGAACTTTCGCTACCAGTACTACACGACAGTGCACAACCGGGCAGTGCTAGAAGCGCAACGTTTTGAGCTTCTTTCGGGTTATCCGTTGTTTTATGTCGTTCCGTTCACCAGCCTTAAGGACTAAGGACTTGTTTGAAAGTCACCGTTTGGTGAACCTAGTCAAGGAGAGTTAAATTGGATAAATGCAGAAAAAATGTGATTGTCGGGGCTGGGCTCAATGGGCTAGTGTTGGCTCGCGCCATGCAACAGCGGTCGGCCCTACCCGTCGTCTTACTGGACTCCGCGCCCAGCACCGGAGGACTGTTTCAGTCATGGTCATATCCGAGGTTTGGTACGTACGACCATGGGGTCCATATTTTTCAAGATACTGGGGTTGAAGAAATTGAGAGGATTATTAGGTCAAGCCTCAGAGACGATGAATGGCAAGATCTGAGAGGATTCAAAAGAGAAATAGCTGGACTGTACTTCAACGGAAGGCTTCAGACAAATACTGCATTCTTGGATCTCCGCAATCACAAAGATAGGCATGCCTTATTTGGTGGCATGCTTGAATGTCTGAATCAAACCCCATCGACGGGCCCTTCTGAGATGTCATTTAGCAAAATGATTGCCGAAAAATTTGGGGCGCCAATGCTTCGCAATGTAATTGGTCCTATTGTTGAAGGGATCTATGGTCATCCGGTAGATGAGTTACAAAAGTTGGCTGCAACTCTGACCCCGTTCCATCGGGTGGTTTTCTTCGATGAAAAAAATATGCCGGATTTAATGCTGTCAGATTCCATTCGCGCACGACTGGGATATCCTGAGCAAAAAAATCTGCCACTTCAATACTCTTCTGGGCTTGGAAGTTACTATCCAAAAAAATTCGGATTACAAAAGGTTGTTGATAATCTGACTGCTGCAATTCTTGCTGCAGGTGGGGAAATACAGTTGAACGCCAAAATCTCAAATATCGAGGGTGCGTCCAATAGGGTTGACGCAATAGCTTTTGAACAGAATGGGGGTAGTCACCGGTTAGATAATATCGAGCTATGCATGTGGACTGCGGCACTTCCATCTTTGTTTTTCGCGCTTGGCGGTCATAGAGTCTCACATATTGAAAGCGATCCGCCACCACAGACTTGGATTTTGAATTTGGCATGCAGTGAAAAACCAAACATGGCAGATTTGTACTTTTTCTATTCCTACCTTGAGAATGGAAATGCATTTCGAATTAGCAATCCTGTGAATTACAGTGAAAGTTTTACTTATTCTGATGGTAAATACTTTCCATTGTGCGTGGAGGCAGTGTTCCCAGCAGGTAGCACAATTAACTGCGCTGATATGACGAACAAGCTCATAAGTGAGCTTGTTCAAATGGGTGTTGTTTCAAAAGAAACCGTCGTGTTTTCGGATTTGAAGAGATTGCCCGCAGGGTTCCCGATGCCTACGTTGAGAAATGCAGAGGGGATTGCCAAAATGCGAGATTTTATTAAGGAAAAAAATTACAAAAACATCTATCCTGTAGGAATTCAAGCCGAGCCAGACTTGTTTTACTACCGTGATGTTCTTAGATATTCGCATAACAAGTTTATCGAAGTTCATGGCAGTTAAAAGACCAATATACACCTATAAAACCTTTGTGTTTAACACAGTGGTCTTATTGGCTTTTCCCATTATTTTTCCAATTTTCTTTATAGCTGCGCTATTTTCGAGATTTCTGTCGTCGGGTGGGATAGCTAAACGGCCGAGTCTGATGTGGGGGCCTGCTCCGATCATTAATAATCCGTATTGGTCGCGCGCTATGGCTCAGGCCGGTTATGAAAGTGAGTCATTTACTGAGAATTACGCGGCGACACTTAATGCTCGTTCTGATTACGATCGGTTGGTTACAGATATTGTCCCTTCATACATTCCTTTGAAAATAAGAGCACTCATCGCTTTTGTGATTTCTTTGTTCAAATACGATGTGTATTTTTTTTCATTTGAAGGAGGCTTTCTCGGATGCACTCCACTCTGGAGGTTGGAATCCTTTTTGTTGAGAGTGGCAAATAAGAAAGTAGTGGTACTTTGTTTTGGTGGGGATGTATTTGTTTACAACCGTGTTCGCTCCATCTCCCGGCTGTATGGACTTGTTGCCTACGCTCCTCAAGGCGCGCTGAGGCAACAGCAGATTGCTCATAAGGTTGACTATTGGGTAGAGAATGCCGATTGCATACTTCCGGGATTCGCTTATTCCGATGGCCTCGGAAGAATTGACTTGCTTGCATATTGCGTACTATGTATTGACACGGACGCTTGGCAACGGAGTTGCCGCCTTAGCCACGCAGATGGAGTGCATGGCGTGGTAAAGATTGCACATGCACCCAACTCTCGAGGTGGCAAGGGAACTAGGTACATCGTGCGTGCGGTAGAAGCGCTGCAAAAGGAGGGGTTCAAGGTGGAACTCATCTTGCTAGAGGGAGTTAAAACACATGAAGTGAAAAGAATTCTGACCGAAGAGGCAGACATATTGGCTGAACAGTTGGTATTGCAGGGATATGGACTTAATGGCATGGAGGGGATGGCTGCCGGTCTTCCCGTGATCTCTAATTTAGACGATGAAGAATATTTCGGCCCGCTGCGTCGCTGGTCTTACTTCGATGAATGCCCGGTGGTTTCTGCAACGCCTGAGAGCGTCACGGATGTCCTTAGAGAGCTGGTCATCAGGCCTGTGCTAAGGCATTCTCTAGGGCACGCTGGGCGTCAATTTGTGGAGAAATATCACGGCAATGAAGCCACGGCTTTTCTGTTCAAAGCAGTGATCGACTATTTGTATGACGAGCGAGGTAGTCTGCTTGAGTTCTGTGACCCAGAGATCGGAGACTTCCCGAAGCGTTTGCCATTGGTATGTCATCCCTTGGTCCGCAGCTTGATCCAGAAGCATGATTACGCATATCAAAACCATTAAATGTCATCTGAAAATTTGCTTGTCAAACTTCTGAAGGACACCGTCATTTATGGTAGCAGCGATGCCTTGGTCAGGATCGTTGCCTTTGTCACTTTCCCAATCATTGCAGGCGCGCTATCTGTCGATGGGTTTGGTGTGTTGGAACTTGCTATGACGCTGGTTACCATGGGAGGGCTGATTACACGGTGCGGCATGAATAATGCAGTTCAGCGTTTTTACTGGGACCCACTGACGCCTGAAGACCGGAGGCCTGACTTAGTTACTACTGGCCTATTCATTATCATTTCTTTGGGTATCGTGCTTGCCTTTCTCGTGTATATCTTTCACCCGCTGGTGTTGCAGTCTAGTGGCGGGGAAGTCGCAGTCATAGGTACGGCCGGAGCGGTAGGACTCGCGTTCCTACTAGCGTTAACTCCTTGGACTCAATATATACAAGACATTCTCAGATTGCATTTCGCGCCCTGGAAATTCATGGGCTATTCATTTGTCACGCGCGCATTTGCTGCGGTGTTGGCTGCCGCTACTGCTGTTGCACTGCATAAAGGTCCAGGTGGGGTTCTTTTGGCACAGGCCTTGGTGCTGCTTGTTTCCCTTCCACTGGGGCTGTGGCTGATAAAGCGGGATTTATCGAAGCGCATTGACCGAGTCTGGGCTAAGCGGCTTTTAGCGTACGGAGCCCCGTTCATATTTACGGAAGCGGCTTTCTGGCTTTTTTCCTCCATCGACCGATGGATGTTGGCCGCATTGATAGGGATGCAGGAGACCGGGATCTATTCTGCCGCGTTCAGGATTTCGGTGCTCGCATCTTTCGTTTCCATGGCCTTCGGCATGGCATGGAGTCCCTATGCCGTGAAGCTCCAAGGCGAATTTCCGACGACATTCAAGGCCATGTATGCGGAGGTGCTGTTGTTGCTTATTGTGGTGATGATGGCAGTCGGTGGCGGGGTGGCATTGTTCAGTCCTGAATTGGTGCGGGCCCTTCTGCCGCACGAATACGAGGCATCGTCAGCCGCTCTGCCAGTACTGGCATTCTGCGTGGTCGTCCAGGCCAGCCAGCAAGTGACGGCGGTCGGTATTTCCATGTCGGGCAAGACCCACATCTTTGCCTACCTCGTGTGGGCGACGGCCGCTATTAATGCATTGATCAATCTGCCACTTATCCATCATTTCGGCGTCGCCGGCGCTGCCTGGGCGACGCTGGTCTCGCACATGTTGCTGACGATGGGCTACCTTGTCTGCTCCGGCTACGTGTATCCCATTCCGTATCCGATCCGGCGGCTGCTCTGGTTGTGCATGTTGGGGGTCGCACTTCTGGCCTGCTCGCTGGCCTTGCAGGCGCATGTCCCGTCCATCGGTCTGATGGCTCTGAAACTGGCTCTCCTGGCAGTGTGCCTGCTGCTCTCCTGGCCGGCGCTTCGCTTGCAGGCGCTTTTGCATTCACCTGAAAAATAGCCGGAATCCATTCATGCGGTTCACCTATTACCTGCTGCGCTTCCTCTTCGAGGCCTTGTGCCTGCCGCTCCTGGTGGGAGCCGCCATGCTGGCGCGGTTCCGGAGCAAGTCAATTGACGTCGGGCTGGGCCCCTATCCCCTGATCAACAACGTGTACCACAAGCGCGCGTTGCAGCGGGCGGGATACACAGCGGAGACATTCGTTTCGCAGGTCTGGTACATCACCAGCGATTTCGATGTGCGGTTCGATCACCATTGGCTGTCGGGCAACCGGATCGCCCGATTGCTGTTTCTGAACCTCTACCTGTTCATCTGGTCCGCACGCCGCTACCGTGCATTGCTGATCTATTTCGATGGTGGCCCCTTTGGGCTGGGGACCTCGTTCCTGTGGCGGCTGGAGCCGCACCTGTACCGGCTGGCCGGTGTCAGGACCATCGTACTGCCTTATGGTTCCGACGTCCAAGCCATGAGCCGTTCGCCCAACCTGCTGTTCAAGCATGCGGTGTCGATGGACTACCCCGGGCACAGGACGCGCCACCGGCATATCCAGGGCATGATCGACGTTTGGAGCGCCCACGCAGACCAGACGGTGTCTGGCTGCGAGTGGGTGGACTATATGCACCACTGGGATACGCTGATGGTCAGTCACTTCTCGATCGAGCTGCCCCAGCAAGCCCCCCCACAGGGATCAGCAAGGGCGGGTCGCTTGAGCGTGCTGCATGCACCGAACCACAGAGAGATCAAGGGTACCCGTCATGTGGAAAAAGCGGTTGCAGAACTGAATGCCGAGGGCCTAGATATCGAACTGGTCATCGTGGAGCGGGTGTCAAATGCCGAGGTGCGCCGCCTGATTCAGGCTTGCGACCTGGTGATCGACCAGTTAGTGATTGGCTGGTATGCCATGTTTGCCATCGAAGCCATGGCCTCAGGCAAACCGGTGATCTGCCATCTGCGTGCGGACCTGGGCGCGTTGTATGTCGGCGCTGGTTTGCTGGAATCGTTTGACGAGATTCCGATCATCCGCGCAGACGTCCATTCGTTTAAGGCGGTGCTGCGCCACCTGTACCAGAATCGTACGGAACTGGACATAGCAGGGGCGCGGGGACGAGGCTATGTGGAGCGGCACCATTCCACTGACAGCATTTCGCGGGTATTTGCCAGCATCCTTCGACCGTTGATCGGCGCCCCCGCCCCCGCAGCCGCGACGCTGAACGCCGGATGAGCAACCTTTGCCAGGAGACTAACCAGATGAAGATCCTAATCACCGGAGCAAACGGACTGCTGGGCAGCCATGCTGTGCAGCATTTCTCTACCCGGCACGAGGTGCACGCGTTGGTGCATTCCGCACCTGTCGAGACCGTGCCCGGTGTCCGCTACCACGTGATCGACCTAGCGCAAGACCAGACCATGTCGTCGCTGCCGGAGCAGGTTGATGCCGTCATCCACCTCGCGCAATCGGCGCGATTCAGGGATTTTCCGGGGCAGGCCATGGACGTCTTCAATGTCAATGTCGGGTCCACGGCGCGGCTGCTCGACTATGCGCGCTGTAGCCAAGCAAAGACCTTCGTGCTGGCTTCCTCTGGCGGCGTCTATGGCGCCGGCGAGGAGGCGTTTAAGGAAAACGCACCGATCCCACAACATGGCCTGCTGGGCTACTACCTAGCCAGCAAGCTGTGTGCCGAGGTCCTGGCGCAGAACTACGCAGCAATACTCAATGTTTCGGTGCTGCGCTTTTTCTTCATCTATGGCAAGGGGCAGAAGCGATCCATGCTGATGCCAAGGCTGGTGGACAACGTCCGCGCCGGCCTGCCGATAACTCTGCAGGGCAGTGAAGGTATTCGAATTAATCCTATCCATGTGAGCGATGCCGTGCAGGCCCTCGAAGGCTGCTTGCAGCTGGCCGGGAGCCATACCTTCAACGTCGCGGGCAGTGAAATCCTCTCCATGCGGGAAATTGCCACCACGATAGGGAAGGCTGTCGGGCGCGAGCCCGTCTTCAAGGCGGAGCCCGTGGAGCCGCGTAACCTGATAGCCAACATCGAGGCTATGCGGGCCTCGCTGGCGGCTCCCAAGGTCAGCTTGGCCCAGGGGATCGGAGAACTGCTGGTGCCATGACGATACGCGTCCTGCATGCTCCCACTTCGACCGGAGGCAATCCCCAGGCTCTGAGCCGTGCGCTGCGTCGACTAGGTGTGGATAGCCGCTCTCTGGTGGTCTCGCAGAGCTACCTGGCCTATCCGGCGAATATCGTCCTGCATTCGCCCGGACGCAGCATTGTGCTGCGTGAACTCAGGCGGGTGTGGGCCATCGCTACCGAGTTGCCTCGGTGCGACGTGATTCACTACAACGCTGGGACCTCCATTGCTAGTGCCTATGCTATCGAATCCCGTCCTGGCGATGGGGTGCGCGGCGTGCTGCGGCAGGTCTATGCCGCCTACCTACGCGCCTTGCAAGGGCTTGAGTTGGCCTATGTCCGGTGGCTTGGCAAGGCGGTTTTCGTAACCTACCAGGGCGATGACGCCAGGCAGGGCGAATATTGCCTATCCCATTACGCCATCACCTTTGCCAGCCGGGTAGAGCCGGGCTATTACTGCCGGGCCTCCGACGCCTTCAAGCGCGCCAGCATCGCCCGCTTTGCCGGTCTTTCGCAGGCGGTCTATTCCGTTAATCCCGACCTGCTCCATGTGCTACCGGAGCGAGCTCGGTTTGTTCCCTACGGGCATGTGTTCCTGGACGAATGGGTGCCGGTCTATTCACAGGACCATTCCGGTCCGCTCCGGATCCTGCATGCACCCAGCCATCGCCTGGTCAAGGGTACCGACCTGATCCTGGCCGCACTTGAGGAACTGAAGTCTGAGGGGGGCACCTTCGAGTTGCTGCTGGTCGAGGGCATGAGCAATGCCAAGGCACGGGAGGTCTACACCAGGGCCGACGTCCTGGTCGATCAGTTGTTTGCCGGCTGGTATGGTGGGTTGGCAGTGGAGTTGATGGCGCTGGGTAAACCGGTGCTTGCCTATATTCGGGAAGAGGACCTGCTGTTTATCGACCCAGAGATGCGCGAACAGCTACCCATCGTACAGGTTACACCGCAAAGCGTGAAGGAAGTGCTTCGCGGCATACTGGAAACGCCCCGGAAGGATTTGGTGGCGCTAGGCCGGCGCAGCCGTGCGTTTGTGGAGCGCTGGCACGACCCCATGCGCATCGCCGCCCTGATCAAGAGGGACTATGAGATCGCTTTGGCGAGCAAGAACAGGAGGGCAGGCTGATATGTGTGGGATCGTTGGCGGCTACTGGAGCACCGGTTCTGCTGCTGCGTCCGAGCTAATGCGCCTGGGGCTGCGGGCGTTGCGGTATCGTGGCCCGGACCACCAAGGGTACGAGGAATTCTGCATGCCCGCGGGGACGGTGCTGCTGGGGCACGCGCGCCTGTCGGTCATTGATCTGTCCGCGGCCGCCCATCAGCCTATGCATTCGGGCGATGGCCGGCTGTCCATTGTTTTCAACGGTGAAATCTATAACTACTTGGAACTGCGGGCGGAACTCGAGCAGAGTGGCATGCAGTTTTCCACCCGCTCGGATACCGAGGTGCTCCTGGCCGCCTGGACCGCCTGGGGCGCCGCAGCGTTGAAACGGTTCATTGGTATGTTCGCGTTCGTGCTGGTGGATCGTGAGCGACAGCTGCTCGTCGCGGCGCGGGATGGATTCGGCATCAAGCCGCTGTATTACGCGCAGGACCAAGACGGGTTCCGTTTCGCTTCGGAACTGCCTGCCCTGCGGGCACTGCGCACCGGTGGAAACCCGCTTAACTGGCAGCGGGCCTACGACTACCTGGTCCACGGTGAATACGATTTCGGCGACGACACCTTTGTGGAGGGCGTTCACAGCCTGACGCCAGGGCATTTGCTCACGCTGGAGCTGCGCCCGGGCTCTGTGCCGCAATTGCAGGAATGGTGGTCGCCCCGGACGGCGCATGCTGTTCATCTCCCGTTCGAGGAGGCGGCGCTCGAGTTGCGCAGTCTTATCCTGGACAATGTGCGGATGCACCTGCGCTCGGATGTCCCGCTGGGCGCAGCGTTATCCGGCGGTTTGGACTCCTCTGCTATTGTCTGCGCGATGCGCCACTTGGAGCCAGATGCTGATATCCACACGTTCAGCTTCATCGCGACCGGAGCCTCGGTTTCGGAGGAACACTGGGTCGACCGCGTCAATCAGCATGTCAGAGCAAGGCCGCATAAGGTAGCCGTCCGTCCGTCCGAGTTGGCTGCGGACCTGGACGACATGATCGCCGCTCAGGGGGAGCCCTTTGGCAGCACCAGCATCTATGCGCAATATCGGGTATTCAAGCTGGCCAAGGAATGTGGCATGACCGTCACGCTGGACGGCCAGGGAGCCGATGAGTTGCTGGGCGGCTACAACGCCTACCCAGGTCAGCGCGTGCGCAGCCTGGTGGAGCAGCGGCATCCGTTAGCAGCCTGGCAGTTCCTGCGAGCGTGGTCCCGCTGGCCGGGGCGCAGCCTGGGGCAAGGTTTGAAACGGGTCGTCGGATCGTACAGCGAAGGACGGATGCACCAGTTCATGCGCCGGATAGACGGCATGGACAATGCACCGGACTGGATCCGTCAGAGGCCGCTGCGCGATGCCGGCGTCGCAATGGAGCTGCCGCTACTGCGCAATGCCTATGACCAGCCCGGGCGGCGCATGATGGGCAGCCTGGCCGCATCGGTGCGCCAACGGGGCTTGCCCGCTCTGCTACGCCATGGCGACCGCAACTCCATGCGTTTTTCCATTGAAAGTCGGGTTCCCTTCCTGACACATCAACTTGCCGACTTCACCCTCGGATTGCCAGAGGAATATCTGGTGTCTCTGCGGGGCGAAAGCAAGCACTTGCTGCGTGCGGCCATGCGCGGCATCGTGCCAGACGATGTTCTGGACAGAAAAGACAAGATAGGGTTTGCGACCCCAGAGCAGCAGTGGATGCTTGGTATGGCGGATACCGTAAGGGGATGGCTGGCCGAGGATATCGGCCTACCGTTTCTAGACCAACAGCGCGTGGTCGCAGCGTTTGACCAAGTGGTGACCGGTCGGCGTGCCTTTACTTGGCAGGTCTGGCGTTGGGTCAATTTCATCCGGTGGTACAGGGCGTTTGCATAGCAAATGTGGGCAAGGAATATGCTGTGAAAGTACTGTATCTTCACCCTGCTGGCGCTTATGGTGGCGCTTCCAAGAGTCTCATTGAGCTGTACCAGATTCTGCGCAAGCATGGCGTCCGTGCCACGGTGCTAACACCATCCGGCAGTGCCGCCGCAGCTTTTGCTGAGGCAGGAATGTCAACCATCACAATCCCAGGGCTAAGCCAGTTCGACAACACGCGCTACGGCCATTACCGAGGGGTGCGATGGCTGATTTTATTGCGCGAACTGGCCTATCTGCCACTTTCACTTCTGGCCATCTGGCGCCTGCGGCAGCATCGATTCGATGTCTTGCATGTCAATGAGGTGACCTTGTTGCCCCTGGCGCTACTTGCCAAGAAGCTGCTGGGCCTACCGATGGTTGTGCACGTAAGGTCGTTGCAGTGCGAGCCGAATATCAACTGGCGTAGCAGGGTGATCGGTCACTGGCTTAAGCAGCATGCCGACGCGGTAGTTGCGATCGACCATACTGTAGTCAAGACATTGGACTGTTCGCTGCCCTTGAATATCGTCCACAACGGACTTAACGTGGATCATTCCGACCACAATAGCAAGGCGCCGCGCCCGCAGGGACAGCCATTAAAGGTTGGCTTCATGGGTGTGCTGATTGCCCTTAAGGGCGTCTACGAGCTCGTCGATGCTATGCGCATATTGAAGGGCCGCAGCGTGGACATAGAGTGTGTCATCGTAGGAGAGAATGCCCGAGATCTACATGGCGTTTGTGCTTGGGCACTGCGCAAACTTGGATTCGCGCGGGATGTGCGTAGCGAGCTAGAGCAGCTAATTCACCGCCACGGACTGGAGCGCCGGGTGCGCTTGTTGGGGTTTGTAAAGGATGTACGTGCCATTTACCCCACGCTGGATATTTTGTGCTTTCCGTCCTACCTTAATGCGGCTGGCCGACCGGTATTTGAAGCCGCGTTCTTTGGTGTGCCCAGCGTCGTCGCAATCGACGATCCACTGCCGGATGCGGTGGTCCACGGGGAGACCGGTCTGGCGATCCCTCGCCCCGATCCAGAATTGATAGCCGATGCGCTCCAATCACTCGCTCAAAATGACGAATTCCGAAAGGCCCTAGGGTTCCGGGCGAAGGCCTGGGCGTTAGAGCTGTTCAGTATCGAGAAAAGCGCCGCAACTGTCTTGCGCATCTACCAGCAACTTAAACAGAGTAGCGAGTACAAGTAATAAGAATGCGTTTATTGGTCGTTTCCCAATACTTCTGGCCGGAGAATTTTCGGATCAATGAGTTGGTCCAAACTCTGGTTAGGCGTGGTGTTGAAGTCAGTGTATTGACTGGCAAGCCCAACTACCCCGAGGGCAAGATTTTCCCCGGTTACAGAGCGCTCGGCAGCATGCGCGAAACTTGGAATGGCGCAAATGTGTACCGAGTTCCGCTGATCCCGCGGGGATATAGAAGTGGCATCCGGCTGTTTATGAATTACCTTTCCTTCGTGGTTTCGGCCGCGACCTTTGGTCCATGGATGCTGCGTAGGGTGCAGTGTGATGCCATCTTCGTGTATGCGCCGTCACCCCTACTGAAGGCTTTGCCTGCCCTATTCATCGGTTGGCTAAAGCGGGTCCCAGTAGTGGTTTATGTACAGGATCTGTGGCCCGAGAGCATAGAGGCCACTGGGTATGTCCGTAACCGGGTGGCGATACGCATGGTCAAGTCACTGGTGCGCTTCATCTACCGTCATGCTGACCTCATCTTGGTGTCATCAAGATCATTCATTGCATCAGTTCAGCGCTTTTCTCCCACTGCTCAGGTGGTTTACTATCCTAATTCAGTTGACTCGGTCTTCTGTGATCCAGAGTACGGATCCAAACATGACGTACCTGCGCTACGCAGTGGTTTCACCGTGGTTTTCGCGGGAAATGTTGGCGCTGCTCAGGCAGTACATGTGATAACCAAGGCCGCCGCACTACTGAAGAATTATCCCGACATTCGCATCGTGGTTTTGGGGTCGGGTAGTGAACTGGATTGGATGCGCACCCAGATCGCTGAACACAAACTCCATAACTTGATATTGGCTGGCCGTTTCCCAGTTGATGCAATGCCAAACCTGCTGGCTCAGGCTAGTGTTTTGCTGGTTACCTTGGCTGACAGGGAGATATTTGCAGCTACTGTTCCAAACAAGATTCAGGCCTATATGGCAGTTGGTCGTCCAATTATTGCGGCGATGAACGGCGAAGGTGCACGACTGGTACAGGAAGCAAATGCTGGTCTCGCGGTTCCGGCGGAAAATGCCATTGCTTTGGCACATGGAATTGTTTCGTTGCATGAGATGCCGCAATCAGAGCTTGAGAAGTTGGGAGCTAATGCACAAAGCTACTATCGTAGGCATTTCGATCACGAGACCCTGGTAACTGAATTGCAGTCCCATTTGGCAAGAATAACGAAAGTGAAATAATGAAAATATTGGTGCTCGGTGCCAGTGGGATGATCGGCCAAACTATGTTCAGAGTACTGGCTCAACACCCGGGGTGGCAGGTTACTGGTGCAGTACGCGGACAACCTCACCAAGGCATAGGACCTGGAGCGGTGTTGGGTGGCAATGACCTTTGCAACTCTGATCACGTGACCCGATTATTTTTGCAGGCCAAGCCTCAGGTGGTCGTCAACTGCGTCGGTTTGACGAAACATCTCCCAGAAGGAAATCAGCCTATATCCGCGTTGACTACAAACGCGGTACTACCGCATCGGTTGGCCGAGCAATGTGCTATTGCCGGCGCGAGATTGATCCATGTGAGCACAGATTGCGTATTTTCTGGAAATAAAGGTAATTACCGGGAGTCCGATGTCCCTGACGCAACTGATGTGTACGGCCGTTCCAAGGTTTTGGGGGAAGTAACAGCTGGGCAAGTGTTGACGCTAAGGACATCAACCATTGGGCATGAGAATGGCACCGCGAACGGACTTCTAGAGTGGTTCTTGTCCCAGGATGAGTGCAAAGGCTTCCGACACGCCATTTTCTCGGGTTTGCCGACAGTCGAATTTGCGAGGGTAGTGCGGGATTTCGTAATTCCCAACCCGTCTTTGAGTGGTCTTTACCATGTTGGTGCAGCACCGATCGATAAGCTCAGCTTGCTAAGACTCATCGCTCGCGCTTATCGGAAGTCGACTCTCATTTCCGAGGATGATTCATTTCGTATTGACCGTAGCCTTAATTCCGAAAGGTTTACGCTTGCCACAGGCTACCGGGCAGCTGCATGGCCCGAGTTGATCGAATCAATGTACAAAGATTATCAATCCAATAGGTGAAAAGATGTTTGATAACGGTGTATTAATGATAACGGGAGGGACGGGATCTTTTGGACAGACCGTTCTTAAGCGATTCCTGAATACAGGAGTGAAGGAGATTCGCGTTTTCAGCCGGGATGAGAAAAAGCAGGAAGATCTCCGAATCGTACTCAACAACGAGAAGCTGCGTTTCTATATTGGTGATGTACGTGATCCAGACAGCCTGCGAGCTGCCATGAAGGGGGTTGATTATGTCTTTCATGCTGCGGCACTTAAACAGGTTCCATCTTGTGAGTTCTACCCTATGGAGGCGGTCAAGACCAATGTGCTTGGCACGGAAAACGTATTGAAGGTCGCCGCGGAGTCTGGTGTCCAGCGGGTGGTGGTTCTCAGCACAGATAAGGCTGTCTATCCCATTAATGCGATGGGTATTTCAAAGGCCATGGCCGAAAAAGTCATGGTTGCATCCGCTCGTGCCCAACATCTCGGGGAAACAGTTTTTTGTGCGACCCGTTACGGCAATGTCATGGCATCAAGGGGGTCTGTCATTCCGCTGTTCGTTTCACAGATCAAGTCTGGCAAGTCAATCACGGTCACTGATCCAAATATGACTCGCTTTCTGATGTCCTTGGAGGACTCGGTTGACTTGGTGTTGTACGCGTTCCAGCATGGCCAGCAAGGCGACATCTTTGTTCAGAAGGCACCTGCATCAACCGTTGCTGATCTGGCATTGGCTATCAATGAGTTGTTTGGCAGTACTGCTGATGTAAAAATCATTGGCACACGCCATGGTGAAAAGCTTTACGAATCTCTGATTTCACGTGAGGAGATGGCCCATGCCCAGGATATGGGTGACTATTACCGTATTCCTGCCGACAATCGTGACCTTAACTATGCAAAGTATTTCAGTGAAGGCGACCAAGAGATATCACTGTTAGATGATTACACATCGCACAATACGCGGCGTCTAAACGTAGAGCAGATCAAAGAGTTGCTGTTGGGTCTGGATTTTATTAAGGAAGAATTAAATGATTAAAGTTATGACAATTGTCGGGACACGTCCTGAACTTATCAAGATGAGCCGGGTGATCGCTGAGTTGGATGAGCACACCCAACATATATTGGTTCACACAGGACAGAACTATGACTATGAACTCAATCAGCTGTTTTTTGAGGATCTGGGCATCCGAAAACCTGATCATTTTCTAGAAGCAGTTGGAGAAAATGCTGCGCAGACCATCGCTCGAGTTATTGAGAAATCCGACGGTGTCATGGATAAAGAAAAGCCAGATGCCGTTTTGCTCTATGGCGATACCAATTCTTGTTTGGCGGTTATTGCAGCCAAGCGTCGCAAGATTCCGGTTTTCCATATGGAGGCTGGCAATCGTTGCTTTGATCAACGCGTTCCGGAAGAGCTGAACCGCAAGGTGCTCGATCATCTGAGCGACATCAACTTGGTGCTCACGGAGCATGCGCGTCGTTACTTGATTGCAGAAGGCGTCCGCCCAGAAACGATCATCAAGACTGGTTCGCATATGCGTGAAGTGCTTGATCACTACATGCCCAAAATCCAAGCATCAGATATTCTGGCTCGAATGGGACTGGTTCAGGGAGGGTATTTCATCGTGAGTGCCCACCGTGAAGAAAACGTGGACACACCGGAGAATCTTATCGACATGGTCCAGACGCTTAATGCACTGGCACTGCAATACGAAGTTCCGGTTATCGTGTCGACACACCCACGAACCCAGAAGCGTCTTGATGCGTTGAATCTCGGCCATTTAGATGGCCGCATCCAGTTCCTTAAGCCGTTCGGGTTTTGCGATTACGTCAAACTTCAAATGGAAGCGCTTTGTGTAGTTTCAGACAGTGGGACTATCACAGAAGAAAGCTCCTTATTGAACTTGCCCGCGGTGACAATCCGCAATGCACACGAACGTCCTGAAGGTATGGATGTTGGCACTCTTATCATGGCGGGTCTAAAAAAAGAGCGCGTTCTTGACGCTGTGCGAGTCATCGTTGAACAGCATAAGCGGAATCAGCGTGTGATGGCGCCGGTTGAGGACTACGAAGCAAAGGCTGTCTCTAAAAAAATCTTGCGGATAGTTCTGAGTTATACAGACTACGTTAATCGGACCGTATGGAGAAAAGACGCCTGAGACATGGCAATTCTATTAACTGGTTCGAACGGATTTGTCGGCTCGGCGTTGCGAGGATTTTTGAAAAATAAACAGAGATCTGTGCGTTGTGTTGTCAGAGTGCTGAATTCAGGGCAGAGCGCAAAGAATGAGTTTGTTGTAGATAACCTTTCGCCACAAACAGACTGGACAGCAGCGCTCAGAGGCGTAAAGCAGGTGGTGCACCTTGCTGCACGCGTTCATGTCATGAACGACACCAGCTCAGACCCCTTGGCCGAATTTCGTCGGGTGAATGTCGAGGGTACGGTCAATCTCGCCCGTCAGGCTGCCGCCGCTGGCGTTCGGCGCTTTGTTTTTTTAAGTTCCATCAAAGTGAATGGCGAGTTCACGGTCGAGGGCCAGTCTTTCACAGCCGATGATGTGCCGGCGCCTCAGGATGCCTACGGCATTTCTAAACACGAGGCAGAGCAGTCGCTGCGTCAGATCGCTGAAGAAACGGGAATGGAAGTGGTGATCATTCGCTCACCGTTGGTGTATGGGCCTGGGGTCAAAGCGAATTTTGCCGCCATGATGCGTTCGCTGGCCCGCGGCTTGCCTTTGCCCCTGTCCGCCGTCACCCAAAACCGCCGCAGCCTGGTGGCTTTGGACAACCTGGTTGATTTGATCGTGACCTGTTTGGATCACCCCTCAGCCGCCAACCAGACTTTCTTGGCCAGCGATGGAGAAGACCTGTCGACCGCCGACTTGCTCCGCCGCATGGGCGGCGCCATGGGGCGCGCCGCACGTTTGTTTTACGTACCAACGGCGTGCTTAAAACTGGCAGCCCATCTGATGAACAAGCCCGGCATTTACCAGCGTCTGTGTGGTTCTTTGCAACTGGACATCACCAAGACCCGCCAGGTATTGGGCTGGGTACCGCCCGTGTCCGTGAATGAAGGCCTGCGACGGGCCGCAGAGGGCTTGTATCGATGAAGCGATGGTTTGATTTGCTGCTGGCTGTGTTGGCGGCTGCTGTGCTGGCGCTGCCCCTTTTGTGGGTGGCTTTGGCGGTGCGCTTGACTTCGCCTGGCCCAGCCTTGTATTGGAGTGACCGGGTCGGTCGGAACAACCGAATTTTCAAAATGCCCAAGTTCCGCAGCATGCGCATCGACACGCCCGCTGTGGCCACGCACCTGTTGCAAAACCCGGAGCAGTGGCTCACGCCCATCGGTTCGTTTTTGCGCAAGTCCAGCCTGGATGAATTGCCCCAGCTGTGGAGCATTTTGATGGGAGACATGAGCTTTGTGGGGCCTCGCCCCGCTTTGTACAACCAAGATGACCTGATCGCGTTGCGCACATCGCGCGGTGTGCATGTGTTGCTGCCGGGCTTGACGGGGTGGGCCCAAATCAACGGACGCGATGAATTGCCCATTCCTCAAAAAGTGGCGTTGGATGAGCAATACCTGCAACAGCAAAGCCTTTGGATGGACGTGAAGATCATTGCTTTGACAGCGTTCAAGGTCATCAAAAAAGACGGGGTGTCGCATTGAAAACTCAGTTGTACCGATGGGCTGCCCCCATGCTGGCGTTGCCGCGCTTGGCCAAACGCTTGATCGCTTTGTCGGTGGACATGGCACTGTGCGTGTTCACCGTGTGGCTGGCTTTTTATTTGCGGTTGGATGAGTTCGTCAGTTTGACTGGTGACAGTCAATGGGCAAGTGGCTTGGTTTGGGCAGCATTGGTTTCGGTGGCGTTGGCCTTGCCCATTTTTGTGGTGTCGGGTTTTTACCGGGCCATTTTTCGCTACAGCGGTTGGCCAGCGCTGCTGACGATGGGGCGAGCCATCGGGGCGTACGGCTTGCTGTATGCCTGCGTGTTTACCGTCTTGGGTGTGACGGGTGTGCCGCGCACGGTGGGGCTCATTCAGCCTATCCTGTTGATCTTCCTGGTGGGGGCTTCGAGGGCTTTGGCTAGGGAGTGGTTGGGAGATCGTTACCAAAGTATTTTGCAAAGGGCGGCGCGCCCCAAGGTGCTGATTTATGGGGCTGGCAACAGCGGGCGTCAGTTGGCGCAAGCCATGGCCAACAGCCACGAAATGCAGGTAACCGGGTTCTTGGATGATGACGACCGATTGCATGGCCACGTACTTAACGGGTTGCGCATTTATGCGGTGCACGACTTGCCCACGTTGGTGAGTTCTGAGGGGGTAGCTTATGTGTTGCTGGCGTTGCCTAGCATCAACCGCGTTCGGCGCAATGAAATTTTGAACGCCTTGGCCCCATTTAAGGTGGCGGTGCGCACCTTGCCCAGTTTGAACGATTTGGCGCAGGGTAAAGTGAACGTGTCTGACCTGCGCGAGCTGGACATCGACGACCTCTTGGGCCGCGAACCGGTGCAGCCCAATGGCTTGCTGCTCAACCTCAACACCCTAGGCAAGCGGGTGGTGGTGACGGGCGCGGGCGGCAGCATCGGCAGCGAGCTGTGCCGGCAAATTGTGCGTACGCAACCGAAGCAGTTGCTGCTGGTGGACATGAGCGAATTTGCGCTCTACCAAATTCACCAAGAGTTGTTGGCCGTGGCCGATGGGGTGGATCTGGTGCCGCTGCTGGCCTCGGTGTGCGATGAGGTGCGCATGCACGAGATCATGGACACTTGGAAACCGCACACCGTCTACCACGCCGCGGCCTACAAACACGTGCCCATGGTAGAACACAACCCCGCCGAAGGCGTGCGCAACAACGTGTGGGGCACGTGGGTGTGCGCCGAAGCGGCGGCGCGCAACGGCGTGCGCAACTTTGTGCTGATCAGCACCGACAAAGCGGTGCGCCCCACCAATATTATGGGCGCCACTAAGCGTTTGGCTGAGATGGTGTTGCAAGCGCATGCCCAGTTGCAATCGCAAACTTGTTTTTCAATGGTTCGCTTTGGCAATGTGTTGGGTTCTAGTGGTTCGGTGGTCCCCCTGTTTCGTGAGCAGATTAAAAATGGTGGCCCCATCACGCTGACACATGCAGAGATAACTCGCTATTTCATGACCATTCCTGAGGCCGCACAGTTGGTTATTCAGGCTGGCGCTATGGGCACTGGGGGGGATGTCTTTGTGCTTGATATGGGGGAGCCGGTCAAGATCATCGATTTAGCGCGTCGCATGGTGGAGCTATCTGGGCTCACTGTGCGCGATGCGCAGAACCCAACCGGTGACATTGAGCTTGCTGTGACGGGCTTGAGACCCGGAGAGAAACTGTTTGAAGAATTATTGATTGGTGACAATTCAGAAAGTACGCCTCATCTGCGTATCATGAAAGCGCATGAGCAATTTTTGCCATGGGCTGAGCTTAAAGTCGCACTTGATGAGTTGCGTAAGGCGATGCGGAAAAATGACGTTCCAATGATTCGTCACTTGTTGCAACAGTTGGTGAATGGGTACCAAGCGAATGGTGATGTTGTGGACTGGGTCCACATAGAGCAAGCGAGACAAGCATGACAGTTTTTGTAACCGGCTGCGCCGGCTTCATCGGCAGCAATTTCGTCCACGCATGGCTATCGTCGTCAGACGAAATGGTGGTTAACCTAGACAAACTCACCTATGCGGGCAATTTGGCCAGTTTGGACGCTTTCAAAAGCGACCCGCGTCATATTTTTGTGCAGGGCGATATAGCTGACCGTGCCTTGGTGTCTAAGCTGCTGGCCGAGCACAAACCACGTGCAGTGCTGAACTTTGCAGCAGAAAGCCATGTTGACCGCTCCATCCACGGTCCTGGTGACTTTATTGAAACCAACGTGGTGGGCACATTCAACTTGCTAGAAAGCGTGCGCGCTTATTGGCAAGATCTGCCAGCGGCCGAGAAAGAAGCGTTCCGCTTTTTGCATGTGTCGACTGACGAGGTGTATGGCACGCTGTCGCCCACAGACCCTCCGTTTGCAGAAACCAAAAACTACGAGCCCAACAGCCCGTACTCAGCCAGCAAGGCCGCCAGCGACCATTTGGTGCGCTCATGGCATCACACCTATGGGCTGCCTGTGCTGACCACCAACTGCAGCAACAACTATGGGCCCTATCACTTTCCAGAAAAGCTGATTCCATTGGTGTTGCTCAACGCTTTGGCTGGCAAGCCATTGCCTATTTATGGCGATGGGCAGCAAGTGCGTGATTGGTTGTATGTTGAAGACCACTGCCGAG
>JACCDN011058342.1_pt1 | contig 32284 bp, 40 predicted proteins | sample 7441691 | NCBI WGS metagenome assembly JACCDN01 (sample SAMN15323439, study PRJNA562643) | freshwater metagenome | isolation source: river surface water | place: USA:Blue River Watershed | collected 2017-08-16
AGGCGTTGCGCAAGCTCACCGCCAACATCAAGCGCACCAACACGCTGGTCATCTTCATCAACCCACCAACAAATCTATTCTCGCTGATGCGTTTGAAGCCTTTCTTGGCGCAGTCTACCTAGATCTAGGACTCGGTAGTGTCGAGCAGATCTTAAGAGAGCATCTTTTTATCCGTGCCGAAAAAGTAATCGAGGGTGGGCTCTACAAAGATAGCAAGTCTTTCCTTCAAGAAGTGGCTCAGGCTCGGTTCAAAGCCACTCCCGAATATAACCTAATATCCGAAGCAGGACCAGATCACGACAAAGAGTTTGTCATGCAAGTAGTTATTAACAATAATCCGTATAGCCAGGGTAGTGGCAAGAGCAAACAAGCAGCACAGGAGAGTGCTGCAAAAAACACTCTTGAGCAAATCCTACATTCCTGATAAAATACACCTATATGTTAAAGATCAAGTTACAACGTATCGGCAAAAAAGGCCAACCTCAGTATCGCATCGTCGTACGCGAAGACAGGGTCAAACAAGGCGGCAAAAGTGTCGCTGAGATCGGCTACTACAACCCCCTAACTAATCCCTCTACTTTTGAGATCGACAAAAAAGCCTACGCCGAATGGCTCACTAAAGGCGCTCAACCAACAGAGACAATCCGCAAGTTAGCAACCACCAAATCAAAATAACCACCATACTCAATTACTAACAAAAAAGGAGCCACATGCAAGATATTCTCAGCTACGTTATCAAAAACATTGTAACTACCCCAGATGATGTCAAAATCGAAGAAACTGTCGATGAGACTGGGACTACTACTTACCTAGTATCAGTCAACCCTACAGATGTCGGTCGCATTATCGGCAAAGAAGGCAAGATCATCAAAGCTATCCGCACCATTATGCGTGTCATCGCTATCCAAAAAGGCGTACACGTCCGCGTATCTGTCGTCTCCGAATCAGGTGAGGGTACTATGATGGCCGAAACCAGTGCACAAGAGGCCTCACAAAATGAAGTAGTTGTCGAAGGTGCTCCAGTCAGTGATGATTCTCTTAGTGTCGAAGTTTAATTAAAGAGATCTAATCTCGGAGTAGTGCTTCCTTCATTTGTGAAGGTTGCTCCACCATAAGTTCTAAACACATTTAGCTTCTGAAAGTATACTTCTTCTTTTTCGGTAAACAAGCTAATAGCTCCTTTTAGATCCACTTCTGGTGTCGGCGCCCATAACATACCGAGTGACAGACTCATCGAGAAAAGATCTTCGTCTATTTTGGTAACCACTACATCAGAGACCTGCATCAGAGGTAGTGTTTGCTCGACTTGTCTAAGAAAGGCATAAATCCCGTCTCGTGTACCAGTAATCTTTATATCTGTGTCGAGTACATTCAGAGCTGCGACCTTGCGAGTTGCTTTACTTCTCCCAGACGTCTTTTTTTGTGATTCACCAGAAACATCACCTGGCGCAACTGTAATCCCACCAAACGATAGTCCCAACTCTTTAGACAACCCATCCACTGCGCTCAGGTACGCAATGACATCTTTGGTCTCAGGGAGTGCAGACTTGATTACTTTGGTTCTCTCTTTAAGCACGTTTTGATCAATTTGGGACAGTATCGAGACTTTTTTTGATAACTGAGCTTCTTCTTTGCTCCTAGATTCGATCTTCTTTAGGAGCGTACCAGACGATTGAAGTAGTGGCCAGAGACCAATAACCAAAACCATTAGTCCAGAGAAAACAACTCCTCCGGCCTTAACCGCGATCTGGTGTCTAATAAGCTGCTGCCGTAGTGATACTTTTTCTTCGCTCATGATTTTTCGTCCTTTAAGGGGAGGGTTAGTACTAACTTCATTTCGTATTTCCCTTCTTTGCTACGAGATACTCCTTGGCTCACTACTTGAGGGAAATATGAATCTTTTTGTTCGTAATAAGCTATTGCCTCTTTGAGAGCTGGCTGTGAATCTGCGCTAACTGACAAAGAAATTTCGTTTTCGCTCAAAAATGACATCCCGCCTATCGTCACACCTGGGAGGCTGAGCGATAATACTTTTTGCAGGCTCTCGCGAGCGATTGACTGGTCATCCAAAAAATTGCCAATCAAGCTTAACCGATTTTTTACATAGACCTGCTCGGCATTAGCTTCGGAGAGTCCTTGCATGACCGAACTAGCTTTGGTTATCTTTTCTTCGATACCCTTTAGTCGTTGTGACAAAACTAGATTCCAGATTGCCATGGCAACGGTAATAAACACTATCACTACCAATCCGATGATCGAACTCTGTAAAAACTTTTTCTCACGGAGATAATCCTTCTCTGACAGTACCCGGCGATTCTTTAGTAAGTTTACTCTCATCCCACTATTTGCCATATTAGATGTTCCTCAGAATGTGCGCTGGGCGAGACCCAGTGCCACAGCCATATGCGCTCGATCCTTAGGTACCGCTACTCCTCGTGCCGCCTTGCCTACCGATAATGGGTCTGCAACCACAACCTCAACCCCACCAAACTCTTCTGTTAAATATGTGACTAATCCTGGTAAGTACGCACCGCCCGCGGTTAACAAAATTCGACCAACTCGCTCATTATGGGTTGTTGCATAATATTCCATGGCCTTTCTCATCTCATCGACTATTTGGGATAATCCGATCAAGAGGCCTTTTCTTACTTTGCCCTCTAGTTGATTAGGATCGATACCATAAGTTTTTTTGTATTCTTCGGCTTGGGGTAGGGGGAGTGTTAAGCTCTGGGAGAGACTGCGGGTCAGGGCAACCCCGCCGACTGCAGCGACATAAGAGAAGAGGAGCGAAGACTCTTTGAGGATACCGATCAGTGTCGAGAGCGCTCCCAAGCTAAGTATTAAAGTGGGACCAGCAGATGGTAAATAAGATAAACTCCTAGCGATTGCTACCATCTCTGATTCAACGGCAATAGGATCTAGTCCGACATTGATCAAAAAATCTACCATTGCTTGCAACTTTTTCTTTGGTGCCGCAACCATATAGACCAACATCTTTTTCTCTTTATTATTAACTCCCGAATCAACGATCGAGTAGTCTAACTCAACTTCAGAAATAGGAATAGGCACAAACTGTTCTGCTTCCCATGAGATCGCAGACGTTAGCTCTGCTTCACTCATTGGAGGCATCTCTATGATGCGGCTAAAAACGTGTGACTCAGGGATCGCAACTACCACTCGCTTTTCTTTGATCCCAGATTCAGCTAAGACTTTTTTGAGGGAACTGGCAATTTTTTGAGCAATAGATGGATCAGCAAAATCCAGAGATCCTGCCGAGTTAGGTCCGCTACCGATCGCATTAACTACAAACGTCTTAGGTCCAGTAACAGTAACCTGAGCTACTTTAATACTAGAAGATCCAAACTCTAGACCAAAATATTGTGCTGACATGGGCAGTTGTCCTTTTATTAACTATGTACTATCTACTATATACCATTTACTTTAAATAATAATTATTTCTCGATCGAGCTACCAGAGAATAATGCATAATCAAAGACAGAGGCAGGAGCGTCTAGCCCACGCTTAACTTCGATCTCTTTCTGCGAGTCTCCTCCAGCAGCCTTAGATTGAATCAAGTACAGCTGAGTAGACAATCCAGTACCAGATACAGTGATGGTAGCATCAGAATACATTGGTCTAATGCGTACTGCAGTGACTCCCGACAAGACATTGTATGTAGCGCTGCTTCGGTAGCCATTACTGCCTGAAACTGCCGTATTCTCAAATCCATTGGTCTCAGGTGTACAGTCATAAGGGTTAATATAGTTAAAGCTCACTGTCCCATTGCTATTGTGAGCGATGATCTCAACAGCTGCAGGTGCATTTCCGCTACCAGCGCTGCAGGTACTAGGGTTCTCTGTCGTATCACTCGTTCTGCTCCACATGAGTTGTAGTGTCCCTGGTGCAAAGCTCTCAACATCTAGGTGTGCCTGTTCTCCTTCTTTGACATACAACCCAAAAGTGGTCTGGCCATTAATAGAAGTAGTACCACTAAAATCTCCCTCACCAGTTAAGTTAAGAGTACTGTTAGTTGTACTATCTTGCCGGAGAGCATTTAGTGCTTGTTCAACACCACTCTCAGCGAGGCGGAAAGCCTTAGCACTCTCAGATTCTTGACGTGATAATACAGTATCCCCCAGACTCCTCGATGCGAGCGATAGTGCAATACCAACCACTAGTCCCATGATAACCAGTAGTAGTAGTCCGACTTGTCCCGATCTTGCTTTCATATGCTCCATCATTGCAAACTTGACCGGGAGTGTCAAATTGTTCATACTCATCTTTATGAAGAGAGGCTTTACGTTAATCGAACTACTTATCAGTATGGCCATATTGGGGATTCTCGCGACTCTCGGTTTTGGCAATTTTAAGACTGCTAGACTAAAAGCAGCAGATGCCAAAAAGAAATCAGATCTAACCACAATCGCCAAAAGCCTAGAGGCATACGTCAACGACCATCGCGTATATCCTAACAATACATTAAGTGGTGAAATAGAGTGTTCACCCTCATGCCCATGGGGCTCTCCTATGACGGATGGAACTACCATTTATGCCTCAGAGCTCCCTACACCAACGACTTCCTATATATATGATAGCGATGGAATTTCATATACACTCTATACTAGGTTAGAAAACGATAACGATCCGCAAGCTGTCGACCTTGCAGGCACAGATTGCGGTGGACAACTCTGTAATTATAAAATATCGAGTAGTAATATCCAATGAAAAAACTAGGCTTTACCTTAATCGAACTTTTGATCGTCATCACAATTATCGGGATCCTATCCGCCCTGGTCATGACCAACGTACAGGGTGTACGTGAGCGTGCTCGTGATGCCAGACGCAAGTCAGATTTAAATAGCATCAAGACATCACTCAGACTATACTACAACGATTTTGGAGCTTTCCCTACATCGACTGGTGGTCAAATAAATGGTTGTGGAACAGGATCTCAAACATGTCCATGGGGATCATCATTTGCTAGTACTAATACTTATATGAACACTCTCCCACTAGACCCTAGTTCGTCATCTTCCAACCAAATCACTTACACATATACTCAAACAGATTCAGATAACTATACCATTACAGCAGTTCTCGAAAATGAATCTGACCAAGATGCTGTCGAATCTCAAGACAAATGTGGTACAGGATCAGGGAGCGAATATGTCGTCTGTCAATAAAAAAACTGGATTTACTCTAATCGAACTTTTGGTTGTGATATCGATTATCGGTATTGTAATGAGTATTGGTATAGCCAATCTAATCACAGCCCAAAAACAAGCTCGGGATGCTAGTCGCAAACAGATTATCCACAACATTCAAACAGCGTTTGAGCAGTACTACGCTGGTGTCGGAGTCTACCCAACTACCACAAGTGATGCATTTGAAGATGGTAATCCGCCCACCGACCCACGCGAAAATGAGACACCAATCGAATATAACGTAATAACTTCTGCCTACTGCGTCTGTGCTACACTAGAGGGAGGTGGGGGTAATGCCAGTGGGGCAACCGGCACATCCTGCACTTGGCTAGACGGCGGTGATTACTATTGTGCCCAGAACAAACAATAATATGAAAAAAGGTTTTACTCTAATCGAGCTCTTAGTCGTTATAGCGATAATTGGCATCTTGATCGCGGTTGGTAGTATCAGCTACACCCGCGCAGTCCAGCTCTCTCGTGACAGTCGTCGCAAGACTGATCTCGAGCAGCTCAGGCAAGCCCTAGAGACTTACCGATCCGAGAATAGTAGTTATCCTGACGATGGCAGTCTAAGCTCACTAGCTCCTGACTTTATAACAACTATTCCTACAGACCCAAAAGCAGGCACACCAGGTTACACTTACACTTACGATAGGATCTCTACTACCACATATACTCTTTGTGCCGAACTCGAGAACTTTACAACCGACGCCACTTACTGCGTTGCTAATCCATGAAAAAACTCTCTGGCTATACGCTAATAGAACTACTGATTACTGTCACAATTACAACTATTCTAATCACCATAGGTGTCACAGCCTACGGTCGCGCCGCCGAGATCCAAGCAATCAAATCCGATTCTGAGACTGTTCTTGGTCTCTTAACTAGCGCCCAAAAATCTGCAACTAGCGGCAAGGCGGACTGTGTCAGTCTCTATGGCCGCTATCTCGGCGAGACTCTGACAACGTCAGCTTCTAGTCCCACGATTACGATAACCTCTGCCTGTGAAGGGGGCACAGGCACAGTCGAGACATATACTCTCAGTAGGTTTAGTGCAGTGTCCTCTAACAACATTCTCTTTAGACCTCTCAACCAGGGTATCGACACAGGTGCTAGTAGTAGTCTCAATCTAGATTTTACAATTAACGGCGACACCTACCGCTTCTTAGTCGAACAGAGTGGTACGATCAAATCACTAGGCAAAATTACACAATGAAAAAAAGATCTTCTAAACGTGGCCAGAGTATCTTAGAGGTAGTAATTGCAACTACTCTAATCAGCATGGGAGTAATTGCAGCCTTATCGCTAACCAACCAATCTCAAAAGAGTAGTAACTACGCAAAGACTCTAGATGCCGCAACTGCCTACAACAACCAGCTGGCAGACTACCTGCGTAACCAAAAGAGTCTCTTGGGATACGCAACGATCGAAGAAGTATTTGTAGCAGCTAGCAGTGGAGGAGTCGCGACATACTGTATGGATTCAATCCCCGCAGACTCTGCTTCATTTCTCGCACTCAACCCTGGGATCTGTGATGATACTGATCTAATCCAAGGCACGACTTTTACGCGTCAAATGGAAGCAGACGTGACCAATAGTGGCAACGGTTCAATAGCACTCACTATCACTACCTCCTGGTCTGATAATATAGTTCGCAGCGCAGTACTCAATATGGAGCTCTCCAAATGGAAATGAAAAAGGGGACTTCGATTATCGAACTTGTAGTCGTGATCGGGCTGATAAGCCTACTTTCACTCGCCATGTCCGCGATCATGCTAACTACCATTGTTAGCAGTAATCGAGTAAGGCGACTCACCCAGATCAAGCAGGCAGGGGACATCGCCCTTAACCAGATCCAAACACTCATTCGCAATTCTCGTCAGATTAGTGCTTGTAGTAGTGACAACAACGTGTTAACAACTATTAATCCCGATGGAGGAGTGACAGACATCATGCTCGAAGATGATTTAGGTGTTAACCGACTGGCCAGTAACTCTGGTATCTACATGACACCGAGCAATCTCACCATCAACAACTTTGATATTTCCTGTGAACCCAGTGACACCGAACCAGTATTATTCAAAATTAGTTTTGATATGTCGCAGGCTAATACTAGTGGCAACACCCGCGAAGATGCGACCATCCACTTTGAGACAACAACCGGTATCAGAAACGAATAAAGAGTAGGGCAAGAGCTGCCCCTGCCACCAAAAATGGTCCAAACGGGATAGATTGCGTAACCTTCTTAGCGCCTATTAGCATTAATCCTACTCCCCATATAGAACCAAGTATAAAAGCAAGCAACATCCCCCAGAAAGCACCGATTCCCGAGAGTAAGGAGCCTGTCACGAACGCTAGGTATGGGTCACCGTCACCCATCCCTCGACCTTTGGTGATTAATCTGAGTAACTGCAAAAAACCAAAGCTTAAGATACCCGAGATCAAAGTCACACCCATATCATTCCATTGGTATGTGCCCGATATCGAGAGCGCCAATCTATAGCCGTAAACCCAAACTGAACTCAGATAAATAAACGGCATTAGTATGACCCCATATAAGGCGTCAGCTACTGCAACGATAAGTAAAAATATACCTATCCCCAACCAAAAAAGAGGTTGAATGATTGTCCATGGGGCTGTAGCTAGCTGAAAGAAAACAAATCCTACAATTAACCACCAAACGAATAGTGAGCCAAACAAACCCTCAACTATTGGGTGGATCATCGAGAGTTTTTTGTGACAACATCTACTCTTTCCCTTATACGCGAGGTAGGACAATAGAGGGACCATGTCGTACCAAGATAGCTCTCGTCCGCAGTTGTCACAGGCCGACCGACCACGCAGCCAATCACGCCCTGCGATACTACGAGAAACCAGCACATTAACAAAGCTACCAATACAGGCACCCAATAAAAAAACTATACCTATTAATAGAATATTCATCACTTTACTCTAGCACAAAACCTTAGGGTAGACAGATCATCGGACCGTCCGCACCTCCACAAACCTCGTCACCAACAGGTTGTAGATCTGCTGGGAGTGATGTATATATACCTCCAGATGGAGTTCCACATCGGAGTGTCGCTTCTTCAGCAAATGATCCTGATTTTGGAAGGAAACAGATATACGTAGAGTCTCCTTGGTCACCGTTATTAAAGACATGTAGCGAATTGTAACCGCTATCACTAATTCTAGTTACAAATGAGGTTTTAATCTCAGATGTGCCGCCAGTTGATAGTTTTTCTAGCATTAACTCTGCAGTATCACCAGGAACACTAACGTCAATTACATCTGTAACGAGAGGTGCTTCTGTCCAAGCTAATGGTTCATGTGCTGTATCGTCAGCAGCAAATTGCCAAGGATAGTAGCCCTGAGAAGCATAGAAACGATCTATTGCGGATAGTAACTGTTCTGCATCACTACGACTACCTGTATCACGACCACGGTTAATCTGCTCAATAGGGTTAATGGCGGCAAGCACAGCTACAGCTAGGATTCCTAGGACCGCAATCACGATCAAAAGCTCGATCATTGTAAAACCTAATTTTCTTAGTGACAACATATTTTCCTCCTAGTTATATCTCATTATGACCATATTAGAATGCGCTTGTCAAATTATATATTGGCACGATGATCGCAACGATCAAAAACCCAACACCGATACCGAGCAAGATCATGATTATTGGCTCCATCGCAGTCGAGAGATTCTTGATCGCATGCTCCGATTCTACTTCAAAATATACTGCAACCCGGTTTAGGATCTCATCGAGCTTTCCGGTCTGCTCTCCGACCGCAACCATCTGTGAGATGATCATGGGGAAGGCTGCATGCTTGGCGAGTGAAGTAGCTAGGGGGTTACCTTTTTCCACATCTTTGGCTATCACTACTAGCGAATCTGACAGGATAACCGAGTCCACCACATCCTTAACGATTCCCAAAGATTCAACCAGTGATACTCCAGCCGAGGCGAGCAGGGCTAGAGTACGCGAGAACTCAGCCATCATGACCATGAGCCTAATCTTGCCGTAGATTGGGATCTTGAGAGTTAGTCCATCTATCGCCACAGCCCCGCTTTTTGTCTTCTTCCACATCCGGAGGCCATAGATTGACCCTGCGATCGCTACAATCATTATGTACCAGTATTTATTTAAAAAGTTAGAGGTGTTAATCAAAGCTTTGGTGATCGCTGGCAGCTCCGCATTAAAGTCTTGATACATCGAAGTTAGCTTAGGTAGCACAAAGACCATCATGACTATCCCGACTACCGTCATACCGATCAAAACAATTACAGGATAAATGAGCGCCCCCTTAGTCTTACTCCGAAATTCTCGTTCCGACTCTAAGTTGTCAGCGAGCCGTATCAGGATAGTATCTAGTACGCCCGCACTCTCACCCGCTCTGATCAAGGCCACATACACTTTGCTAAAAGCGTCAGGATGTGTCTCTAGTGCATTAGCAAAAGTACTTCCTCCTTCAATGTTACGCAAGATCTGCGAGATCTTGCTCTGGAGTACTGGCGAGGCCTGTACTTGCAAGATCGAGAGGGCATCAGTCAGTGGTAACCCTGCTCCAATCATGGTCGAGAGCTGTCTAGTAAAGTTAACTATGTCCTCAAACTTAACTTTGTTGCTCATGGCAAAAATCGAACTACCACTAGATAGTTCGTGCAGCTCGACTATAACCAAAGACTGCTCGCGTAATACGTTAGCAGCCGAGGCCAGAGACTGAGCTTCGACAATCCCCTTGCGGGTTAGCCCATCTTTGGTTTTTGCTTTAAACCTAAATCTAATCATCTGCCTCCCACTAGTCTATTTAGTTCATCAATATTAAGCGCATATTCGCGAGCCACTGGTAGACTGATCTTGCCTAGTTTGTATGCTTCGGCCAGTGCCATCTCAAGCGTTCGCATTCCGAGGTCACTCGATGTCTGCATGGTCGATGAGAGCATATGTGACTTACCATCACGGATGAGCGATCTAACTGCAGAGCTAGCAACAAGCACTTCCATGACAGCAGTCCGACGCCCATCAACCGATGGTAGTAACCGCTGTGCCAAGACCGCTTCGAGTGATAACGACAGCTGGGACCTAATCTGGGTTTGTTGAGCCTCAGGGAAGACGTCGACGATACGGTCTATTGTCTGTGCTGCCGAGTTAGTATGGAGGGTCGCAAAAACTAAGTGACCAGTCTCAGCTATAGTGAGCGCGCTCTCGATAGTCTCATAATCACGCATTTCACCGATTAGAACCACGTTTGGATCTTCACGCAAAACGCTCTTGAGAGCCACATTCCAGCTATGAGTATCGGCATGTAGCTCACGTTGGGAAATCAAGCTCTTTTTTGGTGTATAAACAAACTCGACAGGGTCTTCGATGGTCACTATATGCTCACTCCGTGTCTCATTAATTCGTTCAATCATCGCAGCGAGTGATGTCGATTTGCCGTGACCTGTAGGTCCTGTCACGAGTACTAGTCCTTGCTTTAGCTCTGTCAATTTGCCAACTATTGCGGGTAGTCCCAGCTCTTCGAGTGACCGAATAGTGTTAGGGATATAGCGCATGGCAGCCGACAAATTACCTTTTTCATGGTACACATTAACACGGAAACGAGCTCCATTAGAAAGGGCATGCGAAAAATCTAGCTCACGGTCCACGTTGACTAGTTCTCGTTGTGATTCGGAGAGCAGGGGATAGATCAAACTCTGCGCAATCTCAGGAGTGACTACTCCCATCTCTGGGACCTTAACTAGGTTACCTTGTAGTCTATACATTGGCGGTATGCCAACGATTACGTGAACATCAGATGCAGCGTACTGTACACACATCTCTAATATTTGTTTTATATCCATATACCTCCAACTTTTAACTTTACACTTATTACTTAATACTTGAAAACATAATCTCCGATTATGTTTTCGCTACACGCATTACTTCTTCGAGAGTAGTTAGCCCGTCTAGTGCTTTGACATACCCGTCTTGCTCCATGAGGAGCATCCCATCAGTGACAGCTAGATTCTCTATCTCTGATGCTGGGGATCTACCTAGTATTAGTTTTCCAATTTTTTCGGTAATCTTTAAAACCTCAAATATTCCCAGACGTCCTTTATATCCAGTATCGCTACAGGCTTCACATTTCCTTCCTCTATATAGTTTGGGCACTTCGCCATTACTTTTTTGGACATAGGTCTCGTAGATCGGGCCGAGCACTCGCTTGAGCTCTGTTACTGTTGCTGGATCAGGTGTATAAGCTTCTTTGCAGTTCGAACAAACTTGACGTAGTACACGCTGGGCGAGTACACAGGTCATGGATGATGCTAGGAGAAATGGCTCGGCTTGCATATCTAGTAAACGTGGCAGTGCACCGGCCGCCGAGTTGGTATGTAGGGTAGCAAAAACAAGATGTCCAGTGAGTGATGCTTGGATTGCTAGGTCCGCTGTCTCATTATCTCGGATCTCACCGACCATGATGATGTTGGGGTCTTGTCGGAGGAATGACCGGAGTCCTGTTGCAAAAGTGAGACCTGCCTTAGGGTTAATCTGGACTTGGTTAACACCGTCTATCTGGTACTCTACAGGATCTTCGAGGGTTACAATATTAACTTTTGGTGTATTTAGGGCATGTAGTACTGAGTAGAGGGTAGTAGTCTTACCACTACCAGTCGGGCCAGTGATTAAAACGATTCCGTGGGGGACTTTGATAGAGTCTTCGATGTTTTTGAGCGCCATTCCTCGAAATCCTAGTTGCGCGAGTGTCGGGACATTACTACTTTTTCTAAGGAGACGCATCACAATCTTTTCTCCGTCAACGGTGGGTAGTGTAGACACACGTAGATCCACTTCTTGGTCTTCTACTTTAAAAGTAAAACGGCCATCTTGGGGGACCCGTCTCTCATCAATCTTTAGCTCTGCGAGGATTTTGACACGAGAAACTACCGCATCATGAGTCTTTTTGGGTAACACTAGTTTTTCCTGCAAAATACCGTCTATTCGGTACCTAACACGTGTGTGATCCTCGAGTGGTTCGATATGGATATCAGAGGCACGCGATTTGACCGCAAATTCGAGTACTGTCGCCACAATCTTGGCAATTGGCGCTTCGCGGATCACGTCACCTATCCGCTCTACATCCACAATCCGCTTTGACATGTCCGAGTCAACTGATTCTTTTAGTACCTGCGTCACTTCCGCTGACAAGCTCTGTGCATAACGTCTAGGGATATCTTCGATCAACTCCGAGGCTAGTGCTAAAAATGGCTTTACTCGAGAGCCAGATTTTGCCTCCAAAAATGCGATTGTCTGTAGGTCGAGTGGGTTAGCCATGGCGACTGATAATTCACGATTTTTGGTATCATAGGCAAAAGGCATTACAGTGTAGTGTTCTGCAACTGATTCGGGGATCTTAGCTAGTGCTTCTGGCGAGGCGGCCAGGTTTTTCATGACCACGTACCCCACGTTATAGAGCTTCGCTTTGGCTTTGGTGATATCGATCTGTGATACAGCGCTAGACTTTTCGAGTAACGCATCAATCGAAACCCCAGTAGTCAAAGACTGTTGTTGTAACTGGGCATATTGAGCGTCACTCAAGAGACCATCCTGTTTTAGGATGAGGGCAAGGTCTTGCATACCTCCATGCTAACATATCTTTATGCTGTCTACTATTATCGAAAATGGGGATACGACTAGTCGCACTCGCTACGTGACGGACCTTTTGGTTCCCATCGTCGCACATCTTACTCCAGACCCGACCAGTATCGGGATCAAAGCTGTCCAAGAATTAGTCATGTCGCTCTCGATCTCTGCTTCTTCCCCTCGAGCTATCTGGATCGAAGAGGCACAGACACTTACTATGGAAGCTAGTAATGCACTGCTCAAAGTACTAGAGGAACCACCCAGTAACACTTATATCTATCTAACTTGTCCAAGTGCCGGATCATTACTCCCTACAATTCGCAGTCGCTGTCAGGTGATTAGTCTAGACAACTTTAACCTTTCAGCTTTAACGTCATATCTCCCTACCCTGAAACCACTCTTTGCGCTCTCTCCCGGTGATAGGCTACAGCATCTCTCGGACTTCCCCAGTGACAAAACAGAGCTCCTCGTATATTTATCCGATCTTGCAAGAGAAATAAGTGACACTATCAAAAAAACCAAGAGTCCTGCCGGTCTTCGCTTACTCAGCTCACTCGGCGAACTGACACTAAAGACTCATCAGGCGCTAAAAAGTAATACCAATCAAACTCTAACATTAACCCACTTCCTCCTCCATCTCCCCAAATCCAAGTAGTCAACTGATATACTGGTATACGGATATACGGATTTACGACACACAGTCATCCTGCTAGAATCACCTGTGCTATAGTAATTTCCTGCTCGGATTTTTTTATGACCAAATCAACTCAACACTACGACGCCAGCGATATCAAAGTTCTAGAGGGACTAGAGCCAGTTAGGAAACGTCCTGGCATGTACATCGGGAGTACCGACGAGCGTGGAATACAAGAACTGCTTAAAGAAATCACCGATAACAGTGTGGACGAAGCTATCGCCGGCTACGCCAAAAACGTCTATCTAACAGTCGAGAGTAACGGCTACGCTACCATCAGTGATGACGGCCGCGGTATCCCAACAGATATGCACAGCTCCGGTGTCTCAGCACTCGAACTCGCGATGACCAAACTCCACGCAGGTGGCAAATTTGAGGAGACAGCCTACCAGGCATCCGGCGGACTCCACGGCGTAGGTGCTAGTGCAGTCAACGCTCTCTCATCTCATTTCCGGGTAATCGTAAAACGAGGTGGCAAATACTACACCCAAGAATATAATATCGGTAATCCCAAATATAGCGTCAAAGTAATCACCGAAGAAGAGGTCAAAAAACTCCTCAACCCCGCGCATCTCCACCTCCTAACCGACGAATCAGGTACTTACACTACTTTTACCCCCGATCCTACCATCTTCAAAAAAACTATCGAGTTTGATTTTAAGAAAATAAAGGGGAAGGTCCGCGAGCGCGCCTACTTAGTCCCCAAGCTATACATGCACTTAAACGATGAGAGTAGTGGTGAAGTCGCTAATTTCTATTTTGAGAGTGGTATCAAATCCTTAGTCGCCCATCTAAATGCGCACAAAAAACCACTCCACGACGTTGTCTACATGACAGGTGACTACACCGAAGACGGGCTTAAGATAGGTGCTGAGATCGCCTTCCAGTACAACGATAGTTTTAGTGAGAATATCTTAACTTTTGCAAACGTCATCCACACTTACGACGGCGGCACTCACTTAACAGGTTTTAGAACCGCCCTAACCAAGGTCATCAAAGATTACATGACCAAGAAAAATGGCAACAGCAAAATCGAACTCTCAGGCGAAGATCTCAAAGAAGGTCTAACCGCCGTAGTCTTTGTCAAAATGCCGAGCTCTGACATCCAGTTTGAAAGTCAGACCAAAGCTAAGCTAAACAACATGGAGGCGCAGAGCGCAGTCTACTCAATCGTCAAATCTCAACTCGAAACTTATCTCGAAGAACATCCCAGCGAAGCCAAGAAGATGCTCGAAAAAGCCGAGTTGGCAGCTCGCGCTCGTATGGCAGCTCGCGCTGCACGTGATGCGGTAGTTCGCAAAGGCGTACTTGAGGGCACAACTCTACCAGGTAAGCTCGCCGACTGCCAAGAAAAAGATCCTGCACTATGCGAGATCTACATCGTTGAGGGAGACTCAGCCGGAGGTAGTGCCAAACAGGGTAGGGACCGTCGCTTCCAGGCCATCTTCCCGCTAAGAGGCAAGATCCTCAATACTGAGCGTGCACGACTAGATAAGATTATCGCCTTCGAAGAACTCAAAAACCTCATCATCGCGCTAGGTACTGGGATTGGTGAGACTTATAATGCCGAGCGTTTGCGTTACCACCGCGTGATCCTCATGAACGATGCCGACGTCGATGGTGAACACATTACCACACTTGCACTTACTTTCTTCTATCGTCACATGAAAGAAGTGATTGAGGGTGGATACCTCTACATTGCCATGCCTCCACTTTACCGCATCGAAGTAGACAAAAAAGAACACTACGTCTATACCGATGCCGAGCGTGACACACTACTCGAAGAATACAAAGGTAAAAAAGTAACTCTCCAGCGCTACAAAGGTCTTGGAGAAATGAATCCAGAACAGCTCTGGATGACCACCATGAACCCCGAGAAAAGAATGCTCAAAAAAGTACATATCGACGAAGCTGCCGAGGCAGATGAGATCTTTAGCACCCTCATGGGTGATGAGGTCGCTCCCCGCAAAAAGTTTATTCAAAGTAATGCCCACCAGGCACAATTAGACGTATAAAGGAGACAACTATGTCAGATCAAAATCCAATGCAAATCAAAGTTTTTATCGAAATCCCCGAAAACTCTCGTGTAAAGTACGAAAGAGATGAGGATACTGGCATGCTCATGGCAGATCGCATTCTCCACACCCCCATGAACTTTCCTTTTAATTACGGTTTTGTCTTAGGGAGCAAAGGTCAGGATGGTGACCCAACCGACATTGTCCTCCTAGCCTCAGAGCAGTTTGCCCCAGGTGTAGGCATCAAAGCGCAGCTCATCGGCATGCTAGAAATGGAAGACGAAGAGGGGATCGACACCAAGCTAATCGCAGTGCCTGTAAAAAAAGTCGATCCTATGTTTGGCAACTGGATGGATATCACCGATGTCCCAGAGCATACCAAAAATAAAATCAAGCACTTCTTTGATCACTACAAAGATCTAGAGCCAGGCAAATTTGTCAAAACAGGCAAGTTCTTAAGTGCCAAAGAAGCTGCAGCCATATTAGAAGAGGATATGAAAAGAGGAGAAAAATAAGTGTCAGACGATAAATTGCTCAAACCACTAGATCTGTCCGACGAGACTACTGAGTCTTCGACAGATTCAACCACGGATGCACCCGAATCAGCAGTCGTCATGCCAACAGGCACCAACATGACTGTTAATCACAATCAGGTTTGGGAGATAGAAAATACCCAGTTTGGCCGGATTGCCAAAGTCCCAATCGTCGAAGAAATGAAGAAGAGTTACTTAGACTATGCAATGAGTGTTATCGTCTCACGTGCTCTACCCGATGTCCGTGATGGTCTAAAACCAGTCCATCGCCGTATCCTCTACGGCATGAAAGAGCTCTCGCTCCTCCCCCCAGCCAAATACAAAAAGTGTGCTCGTATCGTCGGTGAAGTCTTAGGTAAATATCACCCTCATGGCGACACTGCTGTCTACGATGCACTGGCCCGGCTTGCCCAAGATTTCTCGATGCGCTACATGCTAGTCGATGGCCAAGGCAACTTTGGTAGTGTCGATGGTGACTCACCAGCCGCCATGCGTTATACCGAAGCAAGGCTTGCTAAGATTACAGGAGAGATTCTCTTTGACCTCGACCGTGACACTGTCGACTGGGTCGACAACTTTGACGGCACTTTCCAGGAGCCGACAGTCATGCCCGCACGTTTGCCCAACCTCCTCCTCATGGGTAGCGATGGTATTGCCGTTGGTATGGCTACCAAAATCCCGACTCACAACCTAAGCGAAGTAGTAGCAGCTATTAATACCCTGATCAAAAAAGGTGATGTCAAAACTGCCGACAACTCTCATCTCAATGACGACACTATCTCAACTGCACCATATCAGAGCTTGATCGGCGACTTTAGCTCCGAAGCAAATATCGATGATCTTATGGAGAGCGTCCAGGGTCCCGACTTCCCAACTGGTGGCGTCATCTACGATGCCGAAGCTATCCGCGAAGTCTATGCAACCGGAAAGGGTCGGGTAGTAACCCGCGCTGTCGCCGAGATCGAAGAAACCAAGAGTGGCCGCTTCCAGATTATCGTCACCGAGATCCCATATCAAGTCAACAAATCCAAACTAATTCAAAAAATTGCCGATCTGGTGCGTGACAAAAAGATCGAAGGTATCAGTGATCTAAGAGACGAATCAGACCGCGAAGGTATGCGGATCGTCATTGAGCTCAAAAAAGCGAGCAAACCTAAGAGCGTCTTAAACAATCTCTACAAACATACTGAGCTCCAAAGTAGCTTCCCCGCCAACATGGTGGCGCTCGACGAGACTGGTACTCCCCACCTCATGAATCTCAAAACCATCCTCACTCACTACGTCCGTCATCGACAGGGTGTGATAGTGCGACGCTCACAGTTTGAGCTCAAAGAGAGCAGGGCTCGGATCCACATCTTAGAGGGTTACCTCAAAGCCCTAGATCACCTAGATGAGGTTATCAAGACTATTAGGTCAAGCAAAGACACCGAAGAAGCCAAAAAGAACTTGATCGAGAAGTTTGGCTTTAGCGAAATCCAAGCGGTCGCGATCCTCGATATGCAGCTGCGCAAGCTAAGCGCCCTCGAGCGCCAAAAGATCCAGGACGAATATGACGAACTCATGAAGCGGATCACCTTCCTCCTAGAACTCTTGCGTAACCCTCAAGCCGTCCTCAAAACAATTCTCTCCGAGCTCAAAGAACTAGAGGGTATCTACGGCGATCCTCGTAAGACCAAAGTCATCAAAGGCAAACTTGGCGAGTTTAGTGAAGAAGATCTAGTTGCCAAAGAAGATAATCTGATCGCGATCACTCGTGACGGCTACGTCAAACGAATGCCACTCTCGACCTATCGCACTCAGAGACGCGGCGGCAAAGGTGTCGTTGGTATGACCACAAAAGAAGAGGATGAAATTCTCCACATGAGTGTGGGCAATACTCACGACGTCGTCATGTTCTTTACAGATCTAGGCAAAGTCTATGCCAGTAGGGTATTTGAACTACCCGAGGGTAGCAGGACCGCCAAAGGTCAGGCAATCATCAACTTGATTAGTATTACTGGGGACGAAAAAGTCCTAGCACTCCTGACAGTCCCCAAAGAAGTACTAGAGAGCGATAAGAACTTTATATTCTGTGCAACCAAAAATGGACTCGTCAAAAAGACCCCAATCGCCGAATATAGTAATATCAGAAACTCTGGCAAGATCGGGATCGTCCTCAAAGACAATGATAGTCTCATCAAAGCTCAAGTTACCGATGGGAGTAACTATATCCTGCTTGTTACACACCAGGGTAAGTCCATCAAATTTAAAGAAGCAGATGTCAACCCAACCGGTCGTGCCAGTCAAGGTGTTAAAGGGATCTCACTCAAAAAAGATGATTCAGTAATTGCTGCCTCAACCTTTGAGATTAGCCCCGTGAGACCTGATGACAAGAGGAAGAAGTTCTTCCGTGAGATCTTGGTCGTCACCGAACATGGGCTAGGCAAGAGGACCGACGTTGACGAATATCCAGAGCAGGGTAGGGGAGGTCAAGGGGTCAAGGTAGCCGAACTCTCAGACAAAACTGGCAATCTCGCCGCCGCTCGACTAATCACCGAAGCCGATGAGCAAGCTGTGATTACCACCAAAGCCGCACAGGTCATCAAACTACCAATCAAAAACATTAAGGTTCTCGGTCGCTCAACCCAGGGCGTCATCTTGATGCGCCCCGCCAAAGGCGACGTCGTAACCTCGGTCACCACCCTACAAGAGTCCGAGGACGAAGAAGAAAGCATATGACAACTAGCTTACTTGAGAAATCTCCAATAAATTATAAAAATTGGATGATCGTTAGAGTATTAACAAGAGATAAAATTACTGGAGAAGCACCTGAAACTGGCACAGCACTCACAGGCACCTTAATTATATCCTTAACAAATCTATTCGACGCTATTTTTCATGGATACTCTCCAGTTGCCAGCTATGATATTGTGCCGCTGCCTTACCAAAATGATAATTTAGTTGCAACTGCTCTAACTAAAGTACAAAAAAAGTAGTTTCAATTTAAGTAAATTTTCTGTCTATCCAAACGTTGACTCTCTCCCATAACTTTTTACTGAAACTTCGATTATCTCCCGTCAATCCATTTTTATGTTCTACTATCTTCCAAATACCCCTTTTAATTCGGTAATGCTCCGCCCAATCTATCCCTTCTCCAACTACAAAGTCTGATGGTATTTCGAACCCAATCATCGTGTCGTCTGCTTCTGGCTCTACTTCTTGCATCTCAGATTTTGCAAGCAAAGCGATGATCTCTACGCTCGATGCACCCAGAGCTCTAAAATACTCAACTAATAATTTTAAGGACCTCCCGGTATCTTTGATATCTTCTAACAACACAATCCTAGCACCCTTAATTGCCTCAAGATTTTTTGGAATACATGTAATTTCTGGTGTGCTGTTCGAAGTCATCCCGTGACCATAACTACCAACTCTCACATTATCTTTTTGGTATTCCTCGCTCCCGGGCATTTTTGCAAGTTCATCTAAGAACATTTCTGCAAAGGTAGCTCCACCAGAAAGGACTGTCATAAAAATAACTGACTCCGTCTCTGCGATTTCGCTCTGGCGACCCTTCCACTCCCTAGCCGTTTCACTAACTCGGCGTCTAACTCTCCAATGAGGTATCATCATCTCTGCGTGATGTGGTCCTAAATCTTTAATCACCTCTATATCTAACATTATCGGACAATTTATAGCCACGCATCTCAAGTATGTATTTTTGATATGTCTCTGCTACAATTTTAGAGATATGACGCTACTAAGCATTCACATCATAACTGCCGTATTCACTTTAATCATCTGCGCGCTCATCTGGGCTCGACCTATATCCAAACTACTCACCCCACTGACAATATCTTCCGTAGTCTCGATCATAACCGGCATCCTGGTCTCACTGGACTCTCCGCTCTTGACCATCTGCGCCAAACTAGGTGTTTACTCATTCGTCATAGCAGCCTCACTCTACAAACTAAAATCCAACCATTCTACTTCTTCGCTAGATGCTCATCAAAGAACTTGATGGTTCGACTCATTGCAGTCCCAAAATTCTGTGAGATATTGTGATCATCGCCTGGGTATTCATACAGCTCGACTGGCTTATTTACTGTCTTCAACTTTTCACTCAGAGTGCGCGAAAAAACAACAGGCACCGAGGTATCAGCTGTCCCATGATGCAGCTGCACTGGTCCAGAAATTTCATTTAAAAACGAGGTTGCCGATATACTATCCCAAAATTCGGGATTTTGCTCAGGTGTCCCATACTTTTCTTGCAAGAGGTTGCGCCATCTCCGACCAGGATAACTAGGCGAGGGTAGGGGGCTACTATTTGTTCGCCGCCAGTTGTTTAGCAGGTCTGGATACGATGCCACCACTCCAGCCCAGATCACTCCCGCCTTGATATCAGGAGAGCTGACCATAGTCCTAAGAGTTATATGACCTCCCATAGAGTGTCCCCACATCCCAATCCTGCCTGGATCTACTCCGGGGTAGTTTTTCATATTAGCAACTAGCTGCCTTACGTCTCGCACATAGCCATCCGACCCGTATCCTCCCTCAGCAGTTCCCTCACTACTACCATGCCCACGATAGTCCGACTTAATTACCACTTAGCCGGCTAGGACCAGCCGATCAAAATATGCAACATACTTTTCGTTGGTGCGATATATCTTTGGATCAATATAACCATGGTTAAATACTATGACAGGCCAGCCACCTTCTGGTGACACACCTTTTGGTATGCCTAGTAACGCATTAATTTTGTATCCATCAGACACATAAGATACTATGGATTTTTGGTATCGACTCTCTCCAGTAATAGTTTCAACATTAGTTATCTCACCAGGGCTAAGCTTAGTCTTTTTTAACGCTTCTATCGAGAGCATAGACTCTTCACTCTCAGTGTTCATCCCGCCCATCTCTAACTCAGCACTCTCATCTGTTTGTAGTGGGTTATTCAGTGTATTATCAGCATTATTCAGCGAGTAAAAATATAGACCTGATACCACTAGAGAAATCACTAAAAATGTTGGTAAATACTTTCTCATACTTAATAGTATATAGTAAGACCATGCTCCGCAAAATTATCCCACTAGTAATACTCATTCTCACATTAGGATACTACGGCTTGTCTAGACTCCCGTACTCCCAACAACATACTAATCCCCCGATGAGTTCTAACAAAGATAGGGTAGGGGAAACTACCAAAAAACCAGAGGGGATCCCAGGTCTAACCACTCCCGATGGTTTTGTAATTTCCTATTTTGCCAAAGATGTAGCAGGTGCTCGCTCCATGGCATCCAATACAGATGGGACCATCATCTACGTAGGTACTAGGGATAGTTCACTCTTTGCAGTACTAGATCAAAACAAGGATGGTCTTAGCGAAAAGACAGTCACAATTAGTAGTAGTCTAGATACCCCCAACGGCGTAGCATACAAAAACGGTGATCTGTACGTCGCCGAGGTGAGTCGGATCATACGCTTTAATAATATTGATAATATTTATGACCAAAATCCAAGCTACGAAGTAGTTTATGACCAGCTACCCAAAGATAAGCATCACGGCTGGAGGTATATCGCCTTTGGACCTGACGGACTACTCTATATCCCGATTGGTGCGCCTTGTAATGTCTGCGAGGATAAGGGGATTTACTCTCGCATAGTTACACTCAACGTCGATACAAAAGAAGTAAAAACTTTTGCAACAGGCATTAGAAATACAGTGGGTTTTGACTGGTCGCCGATCAATAATGCCCTCTACTTCACCGACAATGGCCGCGACTTGCTGGGTGATGATCTTCCTCCCGACGAGCTCAATCAAGCACCACTCGCTGGGCTCGATTTTGGCTTCCCACGCTGCCATGGTAATAGTATCCAGGATCCTCAATTTGGCACCACAGACAGCTGTCAGAGTCATTCCAAGCCAGTAGTCGAACTTGGTCCCCACGTGGCCGCACTAGGGATGAAATTCTATAGTGGTGATATGTTTCCCAAAGAGTATAAGAACCAAATCATTATCGCCGAGCATGGCTCTTGGAACAGACGTGATCCAATTGGTTATAAAGTATCTCTGGTTAATCCAGCTACACGTAGCTACTCCGACTTGGTCACAGGATGGCTAGTCGAGGGAGAATCTTGGGGTAGACCTGTAGATATCCTCGAGCTCCCAGATGGATCAATCTTGATTAGCGATGATTTAAACGATTCTATCTACCGACTTTCTTACGCACAGTAAGATATAATGCATTCAATGTCAAAACTACGAATAGCAGTCATCTACGGCGGCCGGAGTCCTGAGCACGAGGTTAGTATAATCACCGCAGTCCAGGCTATGGCAAGTATGCCAAGTAATTACGAAGTAATTCCTGTATATGTAAACAAAGAGGGTAGACTCTTAACCGGAGATCATCTCAAATCAATTTCTAGCTATCAAAACTTACCACTCCTCGAAAAGATGTCTCAGGCAATCACACTCCCTAATTCCCCGACGAATATCGCTCTTACTCCTCTCACACCCTCGTTTTTTAACAAATCCCAAAAACCCTTTGATGTAATCTTCCCATGTTTTCATGGTGGGGTAGGGGAGGGAGGTTGGATCCAGGGACTGTCCGAGTTCTATGGCATACCCATGGTCGGAACTGGCTTAACAGGCGCCGCACTCGGTATGGACAAGGTGGCCATGAAAACTGCATTTGACGGTGCTGATATAAACCAGGCTCCTTACATTTGGTTTTACAGTAATGACTGGTATTCCAAGCAAGCAACCTTTACAACTACTATAGAAAAAAGTCTTAAGTATCCTATCTTCGTCAAACCTAGCCGCGGCGGTTCCTCAATCGGCACTACCTGTGCCAAAAATCGTGTTGAGTTGATCCGTGCCATAGATTTGGCTGCTGCTATGGACACGCGCATTGTAGTAGAGGAGGGGATCACAGGTGCTCGCGAGATCAATATCTCAGTTATGGGCAACGCCGGACATCCCCTAGAGTGCTCTGTCTGCGAAGAAGTCTTTCACGAGGGATCCGATTTTCTAGATTTCAAAGACAAATATCTAGCTTCTGGTAAAACAGAAGGCATGGCCGCGGCCGACCGAGTGATCCCTGCAGATATCCCCAAATCAGTCTCAGACAAAATAGCAATAACAGCCAAACTAGTCTTTAACCTCCTCGATTGTGCTGGCCTAGTCCGACTAGATTTCCTGGTCAAAGGCAAAGACATCTATTGCATCGAGATCAATACTATCCCCGGCTGTCTTAGCTTCTTCCTCTGGGATAAAGTCGGCTACCCATATCCAAAACTCTTAGATCATCTCATCAAGCTCGCTCTATCCATGCACGAAGAGAAAAAACTACTCCAGACAGACTTTACCTCACCAATTCTTGAAACCATTGGTCGGGGTGGCAAACTAGGCAAGAAAATGTCTACCTAAAGGCCTTCGGGTATATCATTCTCTATTAAGACTAATGGCTCTTTCTTGAGTTTTAAATCTTTGACAACCTTAACAAAGTCCATAGTCTTATCAATTTTTAAGACTTTAACTCTATCATTCATCCCTTCGTACAGTGATCTAGTCCTCTCATTATCACCAACCAAGATTGCATAATCTACGTTACCTGCGATCACTCTACCGAGCTCAGTATGTATCCGTTCACTCTCTTCACCTAGTTCGAGTAGTCCTGGAGTCACAACTATCCTCGTAAACTTTGTCTGTTTGCCTAGGTAGCACAGAGCTTCTCGCATGCTCTTTTCGTTGCTATTATAGCTGTCATCAATTACTCGCATTCCATAGCGATCTGTCGTAGTTTCAAATCTAGAGGGGACAGATCGAAAGTGTTTTTCAGCCTTCTTTATCTCACTCTCGCTCATCCCGAGAGCTCGCCCAATGGCTCGTGCAGCTGCTTTATTTATCTCCTCTCTCGTTTCTCCCTCATACCAGATGGCTTGCGATACCTTTTCTCTAACCGTCTCATCACTTCCATTAGCTATTAGCACTCCACCAAATTGAGCAATATACCTAGCAATCTCGGTCTTGGCTATTTTTATTTGTTCCCACCCTCCAAAGCGTGATAAGTGTTGCCTAGCAATACCTGTAATTACTCCAACGTCAGGCTTTATCCAGCCAGCAAATCTAGATATTTCTCCCACGTGATATGCACCCACTTCTAGGATCAGTACTTCTGTATTATCCATTACTTCATGTCTTAGCGTCTTTGCTATACCGACAGCCGTATTGTAATTGCGGCCTGTTACAACTGTTCGATATTTGTGGCGAAGTAGGTCGTAGGTCAGTTCCTTGACCGAAGTCTTACCGTAGCTTCCCGTAATCATGACCACCTTTGTCCCTCGTTTATGCAGCTTGTTCATCTCCCGCTTGATCCACATGCCGTATAGATAGTCTCGTATGCCTCTTAGATCCATACTTCCTCCACTATTCTCGACAAATCTCTAAAATGAGTTAGGTGAGGGTCGTGTCCCGCCTCCCAGACCACTCTCACTATTGCACTCGGTAACTGTCTTTTATATACCGATAGTATGCCTAAGGGGAGTATTGGATCTCGCTCACCCCAGACAACTAGCGTCGAGGATTTTATTTTTGCCAACTCATGCGCTAGGTCATATTTAACTACTGCTTTATATAAGTCTCTTAGTTTAATATTCCGTCCATCAACATCGCTCACGCTTCTAGACACAAACTCTCGTATTTTCCTTGGGATCAATCTGGACAGAGTGCGCAGCGGTCTTAATATAATCCGTCGAAATGTCATCGGCTTAACTGCCGCGGGAGCTATCAATACTATACTCTCGACTAGCTCTGGGTATCTGGCCCCGAGTACTATTACCATCCGCCCACCCAGAGAGTGGCCAATGATACTCGCCCGCTTAATATCCAAGTAGGTCATCCAGCTAACAAGTGATTTTGTGTAATCATAAATATCAGTAATGTTCTGGGTCATCCCTGTCCCACCAAATCCAGGGAGGTCGGGGATTAGGACTGGCCTACCTGTCTTCTCATGTAGATCATTACCCATTATCTCCCACTCAGATCCACTGCGTCCCCACCCGTGCAAGATGACAATGGGAGTGCCTTTGCCAGTTATTTCGATATAACTCCATATCACTTTATCGACAGCTACTTGCTTCATATATTCATTATACAGACTTAGATTAGACAACATTCAATAACATTCGCTAACAACAGCCAATATCTGCTAATATTAGATTATGACTGATATATCATCTATCAAACAACAGTTAGAAATAGCCGAAAAAGTCTCGCGACTTCTACCACGACGACATGCAATTTATCAAACAATACTCGAGCAAAAAATGATCAGCGCCGATTACCTTTATCGCAATTTTGCAGGGTCCGCAGCGAGCACTATCCGATACGATCTTAAAGAGCTCCAAAAAGCTGGCTTAATCAAAAAGCTAGGCACTACCCGTGGAGCACTTTATCAGGTTGTCTGATCTTCTTCGTTCCCACTATGATACTTCTCATGGATAGTTCTTAGCTGAGGGTTGGTCACATGGGTATAGATCTGGGTAGTCGCAATATTCTTGTGACCCAACATCTCCTGGACTTCGCGGAGTCCTGCTCCGTGTGACAGTAGATCTGTCGCAAAGCTATGCCGCATCACATGCGGTGTTATAGAGACTGGTAGGTGGGCTAGGCGGCCATAATGGCCAATAATTCGTTGCACACTCCTTGTTGTCAGACGGAGTTTTTCACCTGCCTTGGGATCAGCGATATCCATCTTCTTTCCATGGTGGCTAATAAAGATCGGGTGATAGTGATCATTCCGCTCACGCAAATATTTCTCGATCCACCCAGCCGCTCTCGGAGACAAAAAGACTACTCTAATCTTACGACCTTTCCCAACCACCCCAAACTCTCTAGTCTCTAGGTTAACTGTCGTCTTATTTAGTGACACCAGCTCCGAGACACGTAAGCCCGTTGAGAATAGCACCTCCATGATCACTCTATCCCTTAGTCCTCTAATGCTGGTTGTATCCACCTTTTCAATCATCGACTCTACATGTGTGTAGTCGAGAAACTTTATCGAATGTTCCTTACCCTTAGGTAGCTCTAACTTATCTGGAGACACTACCTCATAGTCCTGTCTGATCAGGTAGCGTAGTAAGGATCTGATCGCGATCGCATAGTAGCTCTGTGTCACAGGTGATAGATACTGCCCCTTATCATCTTTATGTTGAGCAAGGTAAGCGCGGTATGTCTTTAACATCTTAGCAGTAATATCGGATAGATTAGTCTGGGGATAGAACTCGGTTAGCCAAGTTGCAAACTTCCCTAGGTAAAAGCGATAGTTACGAATTGTAAAAGGAGAGACCTGACGCTCTACAGATAGGTACTCGAGGTACTCCAAGATTGCATCCTCTAACTTGGGAGCTTTACCATTAGCAGTCATAGGCAGGGGAGTGATAAGAGTCTCGAATTAAACTGGGGAGCGATATATCCATCCTTTTTACACATACACACTACACGCACATATCTGTTGATAGATATATGTCCTATAAGGCAATATAGTATATATCCTATAGTTAGTAACGGTAATTTTAGAGAATAGGGGAGATAAAGGTTACTAACCTTGTCACCATTGTGCGACATTAAACTAAAACTGTCAACCAATGTATAATCAAGGTATGCTACTCGTGAACAATCCTATTACCACAAAACAGCTATCGGAAATGGCGAAACTTATGTTTGGTCATCTAGTAAAAGCCGTCGTAGACATCGAAAAGAGGCAATTAGCAATCGATGCTGAGCTTCATGCCGACCTCGAAGCATATCTACTAGACCACGGCTCTAGGCAGCAATCACTGTGGGGTATCAATCTTCATCCAGATAACTATCCCAAAGAGAGTTTTATTGAGTTTGATTCCATGATCAATATAAGACCAAACCAGAACAATCCCAGTAGATCAGTACTGGACATCAAGATACAAGATCAGATTCGAGCAATTATAAAAGATAAAATTATTGTTTAGTCACCTTATGGACCATCAAAGTTTTGCTAGACGCTCTATTCATTTCCAACTCGGAACTATCGGCACTGAGATCGGTCGTGCTATCTCTTGGCGTACCAATCCATCTTTCGGTAACCCAGACGAATGTATCACTAGAGCTACGAGTTATCTAAACATCATCTTAAGCTCAAATGATACTCGTCCCTCCACACGTCGCGAACTAGCAAGACTTAAAGAAGTCCTCAATGATTGGTATTACGGCGACAACTTTTACCAAACTCGTGAACTAGATTGGGACAACTATTTTTTACCATTTTCTATCGTAGCTAATAAACTAAAATAGCACTCCAGAATAAAAGGATAGATCCTACCAGAGGTAGAGGTCGTAGAATGGCGTTAAAACTGTCAACTCCAGGTCAAATGGCTTGTTTATATGTCCAAAATATGTACTTTTTTACGGGTAAGCTTTGGAAAGCGAGAAAACGGACAGTTGTGATAGGTGGGGGACCAAATCACGTTCTAAAACAAGCTAAATAGTGTAACTATCGTATTTCGAATTTATAACTTCTAATTTAGTACGTAATCTCAGCCCCCTCTCGATTCTATAGTTAGTGTCATAAAAGATATATTGTGCGACACTGTGTAGATGACTCCTCCACACGAGATGTGCATCAATAAAAGGGGTCGGGTGATATCGTCCACAATAATCGCTAAACCGCTATAGTCGCCTTGAACATCCTCTATTCATATCTCTTAATACTTTAATTAAATTACAATGATAATCCAGCATTGATATAACCTCCTCTACTAGCGCTCTAGCACCAGATCTGATATCTGGACCCGTAGCTTACCCTACCAGGCTATACCCCTGGAAAAAGTAAAGTGTATCAAAATAGATCACAATTTCTACTCGTCGCAAGGATCGGATACTTTTTATCCACATTCGTGAAAATAATTATAGGATATTGTGAAAAGACCTATAATTATTATAGGACATTACTAAAATATTATAGGACTCCCCTCCTCCATCCACACCAATCGCTTATTAATTCATCCATCTAATGATCGTCGTCACAATAACAACTAAGAATACAATCGACGAAAATCCAGCAAACTCTTGCACAGTCCTCGGGAACAGTCTTCCCTCAGCCTCATGCTGGAACAGCCCCATGATCACGTATGTCGCCATGGATAGCATTACCGATGCCAGTGGCGGATCTATCAGCCAAAAACTAATAGCCAGAGCTAGCTCAGCTACTACCAGCGCCCCAATTGCTGCAGATAGGAGATCTCGAGAGATATCAGTATGTAGAGTATATGACCATATCCCCTGTAGTAGTATCGGATAAGTAACTAGGTAGACTAGTCCTACAACGACTAAGAGTGGTAAATGCAGCGAATAAATGACATGAAAAAATAGAGCTGATGTAAGTATGGATAAAAGAAACCCGACTGCTCGTGCCGCTCGCAGTAGCTGGATAGTTCTGATCGATGCAACCGCAAAGATATTAGCAGTAAGAAGCAGGCCATACATCGAGATCGTAAATAGGAGTAGCACTACCCAGCGTGTAACAGCCGCTTGAGGTAGTAAGAAATAAAACACCGCAACCACTGTTGGGTAAAGTGTAGGCAGGATCAAGTCCAGTACCCAGGCTACTCCACGCAGGTCTGTAATGAGCGACCAGCCAGTGAGTACTGCTGATACGACCGCGAGAATAACGATTGCCAGGTAACGCGCTTCGACCGACAAACTCTGGATAATCCATAGTCCAAGCGTGAGGATAAGAGATACTATTAAGAATTTGCGTCTTTTTGTGAGCGTCGCTCCTCGCTTTACCTTAGAACCTACCACTCTACTCCTCCGCGGGATTACACGCTCGACTATGTTGCTCTCATTTTTTTTAAACCAAGTTAACATAAACCTCCTGCACGTCAGGGTGATCAGAAACGGCACTGACAAACACCTCTACCTGTTCCATATCGCTATATTCGATAGGGTACAGTGGAGTATAACCATTAGTGTCAGTCTTAAACAAGTAGGAGGCACTCCCCATCTCCCCCATTCTCCAGTTGTGTTTCTCGAGTATTAGCCTAACCTCATTCAGTGTCCGATTACGACTATCTGATATAGCTGTAATAATACACGCTAGTCCTCCTGGCCCGTGCCCTTCGATCAAGAGCTCCACCATCTCTGCCTCACCACTCTTACCCATACCTCGTGCTATTGCTCTATCAATTATATCTTTTGGCATCGAGGCTTCTCTTGCTTTCTCAACCGCGAGTCTGAGTGCAAAGTTTTTATCAGTGTCCCCTATTCCACCACCTTTTCTAACTCCCACTACTATTGCAGCCGCTAGCTTGGTAAAGATCCCGCTACGGACTTTATCGTTCGCATCTTTTTTCCGATGGATATTGCTCCACTTACTATGACCTGACATACTTGTATTTTACACTCAACCAAACTACAATTGGGAAAATTCATGACAACACTAATTCAACAGGCAATCGACAGTTCACTCAAGTGTCTCTGGGACGAGGCTATCGACCTTAACCTCGAGATTCTCAAGCAAAATCCCAATGACATCGCTACCCTTAATAGACTAGCCAAATGCTACCTACAGCTCGGTGACAAAAAAAGTGCTAAGGCAACCTACCAAAAAGTCTTAGAGTTGGACAAATATAACTCAGTCGCACTCAAAAACTTAAAAACTCTTAATCTCGCCGTCGCCACCTCTCCCAACGAACTAGTTCGCGAAGATTTTATCGAAAACCCCGGGCTCACTCGCACTAGCTCACTAATCAAAGTGGCCGGGCGCGAAGTACTAGCGACACTTAGCTGCAAACAGATCCTCATCCTCAAACCCAAGGTGCGCTTAATCAGTGTCTCAACCACCAAAGGAACCTATGTCGGCACACTGCCCGATGATCTCTCACTCAAACTAAAGAAGCTCCTCGAACATGGCTACGAATACCAGGTCTGTCTCAAGTCCGCAACCGACAATATGGCTAGTATCTTTATCCGCGAGATCAAACGACCCAACAAAAAGAACGTCCTCCCGAGCTTTAACCGCGCTCACATCAAGTTTACCTAAATCAAAATAACTCTAGAGCATCTTTGCCGACCCACATAACTATCCCTGCCCGATATTCTGCAGTATCACCCACCTCATAAGACTTAAATCTAAAGACTCGCTCCATAAGTGTCAGTGTAAGCGTAGCAGTCTTTGGATCCGCGACAATCATCCGAGTAGTGTCACTCACTTGTGAGCCACTCCTGACAGTAATGACGTCTAGCCCCATGTTATCGAGAAACTGGGCCATATCACTACCTAGCCCACTCTCCCCACTCTCATTAATGATCGAGACGGTGACCCCCTCTTTGCCTACTCCCCAATCAAAAAACGATTTACCAACATAACTAGATAGTGCGAGCGGCGCATACTCTAGTTTGTCCTTATCATTAGCAACAATTACTCCTGCCCGCACTAGATCCTCCTGCCCGACCAATCTATGGGAGTAGCTACGCATATACGAAGCGATGCGGTATGTGTCAAAAAGTGTTAGGTTATCCTCGCTACCCCGCTTCCACATTGCCCGATATAGTGATGATATGAGAGCTGAGTCCACCGATCCTTCCTCTTCCAAGTTAACCAAATATCCAACAATTGGCAGCTTCATAAATCCCTGCACTTTGCGGCGGGCAAACTCCCCTCCTTGGTTTTTGTACGAGCCGAGCTTATAAAGGCTCCCCACTTTGTATTCCCCGACACTCCGAGATGTAATTGCGAGAGTCTCTGGGTAGGTTATGATCATGACTTTCTCTTCGACCGGATCAAACGTAGCCACACTCACTCTACTCCCACCTTGGTCTATGTAGACTAAGTTAAATCGAGCATCAGGTGAGACTATGCTCTCTTTCATCACTTTTGAGACCGTTCCCACCGCAATCAATGTAACCATTGCAAAAACTAGATAAGACAACCACTTAAGACGCATCCTTTTATGCTACCATATACTCCTCATGCAACTTAGTGATTTTTACTACGATCTACCGACTGAGCTCATTGCGCAGGAACCTGCTCATCCCCGTGACCATAGTCGGCTCATGCTGATTAACCGCGCTACAGACAAGATCTCACACCACCATTTCTATGACTTACCCCAGTTACTACCAGATAACTATCACCTTGTTGCCAACAATACCAAGGTCTTTCCCGCTAGGTTAATTGGCAAAAAAATAACTGGTGGGAGTGTCGAACTGTTATTACTCAAAAAACTACCCAATTCTCAGTTTGAGGCGATTGTCTCACCCGGTCTTAAGGCGGGTCAAAAAGTTATATTTACCGATCAGCTAAGTGCAGCTGTCGTAAGCGTTGATGATCGCATCAGACTCCTCCAGTTCTCACTTCCTGACCCGCTACTTACCGAGCAGATTAGTCACATTGGCTCCATGCCTACCCCACCATATATCAAAAAAATGCTTGAAAATAATGGTGACTATCAAACTGTATATGCAAAATATGGCTTCTCAGCAGCCGCCCCCACTGCCGGACTACACTTTACCCCAGAGCTACTAGAGATCGTCAAAGAAAAATATGGATGGAGTGAGCTAACACTCGATGTGGGACTAGGCACCTTCCTACCTGTCAAAGTAGATGATGTAAAAACCCACCATATGCACAAAGAGACCTACCGACTCGATGCGGCTACTGCCGAGATACTAAAGCAAATAGATCATCAAACAAAAAAACTCTGTGTTGTCGGTACTACTACCCTCCGCGCGCTAGAGAGTAATCCTACTCTTACACCAGGTGAATCTGAAACTGAGATCTTTATCTATCCACCCTACCAGTTCTGTCATGCTGACGCACTAATTACCAACTTCCACTTGCCTGGGAGTACCCTCCTCATGCTAGTCTCGGCATTCTGCAGTTCGCCTCAAACGAGTACTCCATTCACGACCTTCAGCGACTCCCTCCTAGGCCGTGCCTACCAAGAGGCTGTCAAGGAAAAATACCGTTTCTTCAGCTTTGGCGATGCAATGTTGATTATATAACTCAACCTGTAGACGGATCTAATTCACTACCATAAATAGTAGAATAGTTGCCCATTTTGGAATAAATTAGATTAGCTTTAATTTTCCTGTTAAGCTCAGCCAATTTCATTAGCTTCTCGTGTTGACCTAACGGCTCACCATTTTCATTAGTACCAAAAATCGGACATTCATGCACTTCCCCTTCATCGC
>JACCDN010084395.1_pt1 | contig 32212 bp, 28 predicted proteins | sample 7441691 | NCBI WGS metagenome assembly JACCDN01 (sample SAMN15323439, study PRJNA562643) | freshwater metagenome | isolation source: river surface water | place: USA:Blue River Watershed | collected 2017-08-16
GGTTGGTTCTGGAGTTGGCTCGATCACAGCGGGAACAGCCAACTTTGTGATGGTTGGCGAAATAGCCTCGCTAGTTGGGCCTGCATTCAGAACGGCGTCGAACACAGCTTCTGACCTAAGGGCAAGGCTTATCTGCCCCACCTGACAATCAATTACTTCAACAAGGTAATTGGTTCCTGCAGAAACCTCAGTGAGAGTTACTCGACATCCGAGCGATGTGCCCACAGAAACAAAGTCGTCATCGGCTAAACCTGTAATGACCTCACTGAAGCTAAGTTCGAAGCTTGCGACACTTTGAGTCTCGGTCTGCGCACTCGACCAAGTTGCTGTTGGAGCAACCAGGTCAAAACTCAGGGTCGCTGAATTGACTGCGACAATCGGCCCGGAATTTTGAGCAAGATCTGTCACCGACCCAGCCAATAATTTAACTTGAAGCGAATCAGTGCAATTCGAGACAGTGACAAAAACGAGATTGCCCTCAGCAATCATGGCGTCAATTAGGCAACCGGCACCCGCAATCTGTATGTCAGATTCGGTTAGCCCAACGATTTGCTCACTGAATTGAATTTCGACAGTCACGGCAGCCTGATTCGACGGCGAGCTAGGAACGGCGATTGTTGCGTTTGGTGCCAGCAAATCAATTAGCACTGCTGAACTCGATACCAATTCAACCGGCCCAAGATTGCCAGCGAAATCGTTCACAGAATTCGGGGAGAGGTTCAGGTGCAATTGGGTTGCATCCGTGCAATTAGACACTTGGATGTTGTAGCTCGCTTGAGAACCGCTCACCGAAGCTAGTTCACAACCAGCGCCGAGAACTTCAAAGTCGCTGCTTGCCAGGCCGTGAACCGGCTCAGAAAAAGTGACAACGAAATTCTGAAGACTTGAGTTATTTGGTGAACCTGGCGAGGCAATAGTTGCTGTGGGATTCACGTAGTCAAGAGTGATCGAATCGGAATTTACCGCAAAGGCTGGTCCGGCCAAGACTCCCTGAACTGAGTTGGCCAACAGCGAGAGCGAGAGGGTTCCCGAACTACAGCTCGAAACTGCCACGGCATAGGTTGTGCCGCTGCCTGATACTGCTAGCTGACAAGCTGTTGCTGTGCCTGCCATTGTGAAATCTGCACTCGATAGACCCGAAACAGATTCGCTGAACTGCAAACTGAATGTGACCGATGCTGCGTTCGAAACCTGCGATGCGGCTTGGAATGAGACCACCGAAGGTGGCATCTGGTAGCTGAGCATTGCTCGACCCGCGCCGGAGCGATAGGCGGCAGTGTTGGTAGAGCCAGAAACCAGGGTCGCATTGGTCCAGGATGAACCTCCACCACCGCCACCACCGTTAGAGCAGCAATTGTCGGCATCGCCACCACCGCCACCACCACCGAAGTAGCCACCACCGCCACCTCCTCCGCCAGAGTAGGCACTTGAGCCTCCGTTACCACCCTTGCCTGATGAACCCACGGTTGCGGCAGTTGCACCTACACCGGCGAATCCGGCCGATCCTCCAGCGGTTGCCGAACCACCGGTTCCGGCTCCACCCTGACCTCCGACTCCGCTTGAACCGGTAACCCCACCCGCTGCTCCACCAACACCGCCGGTTACACCAGCTTGGCCACCGCCACCGCCGGCGACAGCGATTCGGTCTGCAAGTGCAGTCGACGTTCTGATGTCAGTAGCGCCCCCTCCAGAACCCGCATCAGCGCCACCGGTGCCGGCGTTTCCGCCGCCATTGAAACCGCCGAGCGCGCCGCTCCCCCGAAGGCCTGCCCCGCCAACATATATGTAGAGAATGCTAGGGATGCTGGCTAAGGCACCGGTCACGCGACCACCAAAGGCGGCAGCACTTGCTCCCTGTGCGCCAGCAATATCAAAGCTCAGATTCTTGGCTCCAGCCGGTGGTGACCAGGCAACGTAATCGCCGGTGTAGTCGAAAGTCACCGTGCAAAATGACCCAACGCACACCGGAGGTGGGATGATCGAGACCGCCCCTACCGGCTCGATAGCTAGCCCATTAAAAACTGCGGCAAGGATGGCGCTGCTGGCGATTAGTTTGGCCCAACGCTGCTGAACTGTCGTTTTCATTCCAGAAATGTAAAACTCCGGCAGGTTTCCCTGCCGGAGTTATCCACAGCCCTAAATTGCGGCCGGTTTTACACAGTTATTAGCCCAGGCGCGCCTGAAGGTTCTCAGCAATTGATGCCATGAACTCGTCGGTGCTCTGGAATGCCTGACCCTTGCCAACAAGAGCAGCTAGGTCTTTGGTCATCTTGCCTGATTCAACAGTCTTGACGATTACATCTTCTAGAGTCTCAGCAAAGGTGCGAACTTCTGGAGTGCCGTCAATCTCTGCACGAGCAATAAGCGCGCGAGTCCAAGCGAAAATCGATGCAATTGGGTTGGTCGAGGTTGACTTGCCTGCCTGCCACTCTCGGTAATGACGAGTCACAGTGCCGTGTGCAGCCTCAGCAAGTGTGGTCTTTCCGTCTGGAGTGGTCAGTACTGAAGTCATTAGACCTAGCGAACCGAAGCCCTGAGCAACGGTGTCTGACTGTACGTCACCGTCATAGTTCTTACAAGCCCAAACGTAGCCACCCTCCCACTTAAGCGCAGCGGCAACCATGTCGTCGATTAGTCGGTGCTCGTAGGTGATGCCAGCGGCCTTGAATCGGTCAGCATACTCAGCGTCGAATACTTCCTGGAAGGCATCCTTGAAAGCACCGTCGTAGGCCTTCAAGATGGTGTTCTTGGTTGAAAGGTAAACCGGGTAGTTGCGAGACAAACCGTAGTTGAAAGACGCACGGGCAAAGTCACGGATTGAGTCCATGTAGTTGTACATACCCATGGCAACACCACCGTGCTCTGGATAGTCAGCAATGGTCTGAGTGACAACTTCGCCGCCATCAGCTGGAGTCCAGGTGATGGTAACGCGGCCGGCGCCTGGAACCTTGAAGTCGGTGGCCTTGTACTGGTCACCGTGAGCGTGACGACCGATGATGATCGGCTTGGTCCAGCCTGGAACCAAACGAGGAACGTTTGAGATGATGATTGGCTCGCGGAACACCACGCCATCAAGGATGTTTCGGATGGTTCCGTTTGGTGACTTCCACATCTTCTTTAGCTTGAACTCTTCAACGCGTGCTTCATCTGGAGTGATGGTCGCGCACTTAACTCCAACACCGTGCTGCTTGATTGCGTGTGCTGCGTCGATGGTTACCTGGTCGTCAGTAGCATCGCGGTTCTCAACCGAAAGGTCGTAATACTCAAGGTCTACATCCAGGAATGGAAGGATCAGAGAGTCTTTGATGTTCTGCCAGATAATGCGGGTCATCTCGTCGCCATCGAGCTCGACAACCTTGCCTACTACCTTGATTTTTGCCATGTGGCGCTCCTGTTTTTCGAAGTTTTGTGACCAGCGAGCCAGTCTTCTTCTAGCCTATCGGTTTGGGCTAGGCTGAACGGCATGAAACGACTTGCCCTCATGCTTGTGGCCGTTCTGGCCCTCACCGGCTGTGCTCCCGCAGCACCAAGAGCCCCTCACCAAGATGAAGTTGGCGTGCAACTATTTATGTGGAATTGGAATTCGATTGCCAAGGAGTGCACCGATTATCTCGGTCCTGCAGGTATCGATTGGGTTGAGACTTCTCCCCCTCAAGAACACGTCACCGGCACTGAGTGGTGGATTCACTATCAGGCGGCTAGCTACAAGCTTGAATCTCGCCTCGGCACCAAGGCTGAGTACCAAAATATGATCGACACTTGCAATGAAGCCGGGGTTGGAATTGTCGCCGACGCTTTGGTAAATCACATGACTGGGCGAAATAGTGGCACCGGCTGGGCTGGAAGTGAATTCACGAAGTTTGAGTATCCGGGCATTTACACGAGCAGCGACTTTCATCACTGCGACAACACATCGGATGGCCAAATCCAGGATTACAGCGACCTTGAGCAAGTGACCAATTGTGAGCTTGTTGGCCTAGCCGATCTCGATACCGCGAGCCCTAAGGTACAAAAAACCATCGTTGCCTACCTGCAAGAGCTTCTAGATATGGGAGTCGTCGGGTTTAGATTTGACGCTGCCAAACACATTTACAGCGGCGATCTCAAGTCAATCATCGGGCAACTCCCTAAGGACACCTGGATTCTTCAGGAGGTTATCCGAGGCGGAGCCAATGAACCGACCAAGCCGGAGTACTACACCAGTTGGGGAGATGTTTTCGAATTCGGAATCACTCACGATTACAGCAACATGGTTGGCAGCGGAGTAATGAGCAGCCTGGTTTCTGAGAGTCGCTTTGAAGGTTATGTATCTAGTGCTTCGGGAATTTCATTTATCTCAAACCATGACACCGAACGCAACGGGTCGTCATTGAGCTGGAAGAAAAACGCCAAGAAATTTGAAATCGGCACTGCCATGATGTTGGCTGACCCGTATGGCAAGGCGATGCTGTATTCGGGTTATGCCTTTACGAGTTTTGATGATGGGCCAAGAACCGATGAATCGGGACGGGTTCTGGATGTTGAATGCGTAGATTCGCCGTCTTCGGCGATTGAAAAATATGCCGATGGCGATTGGATCTGCCAGCACCGGTGGGCTTCGACAGCGGCCATGATTCAATTTCGCGATGTCGTGGGCGACGCCCCGATGACTGACACTAAGAAGGGTTCGGGAATTGTAGGCTGGGGTCGCGGAGACCGCGGCTATATTTTCGTAAACCTCTCGAAGAAGCCTTATGCAGACAAGCCACTTAAGACCTCAATGGCCGCTGGCACGTATTGCGACGTGTTCTCGGGCGGGCCTAACGCCCTAAAAGATGGCAAGTGTGCCGGGCTTGAAATTGAAGTGGCCGGTGATGGAACCATCAGTTACCAGGCACCAGCCGGAACAATGTTTGCGATTCACAAAGGCTCTAAAAAGTAGAGCCTGAAATGTTTGAAGCCCCGCAGGTCAACTGCGGGGCTTCAAACTTAACTGAAGATCTTTTAGTGGAAGAAGTGGCGTTCGCCGGTGAAGTACATGGTGACCCCAGCAGCCTCAGCTGCAGCAATTACTTCTTCATCACGAACTGACCCGCCCGGCTGCACTACTGCGCGCACGCCAGCATCCAAGAGAATTTGAAGTCCATCAGCGAATGGGAAGAATGCGTCAGAAGCAGCAACTGCACCGCGTGAGCGAGAAGATGCGCGCTCTACGGCCAGCTTGCAAGAGTCAACGCGGTTAACCTGACCCATGCCGACACCAACTGAGGCACCGTCACGAGCAAGCAAAATACCGTTTGACTTCACCGCGCGGCAGGCGCGCCACGCGAATTCTAGGTCGGCCATGGTCGCTGCGTCAGCCTTCTTGCCGGTTACTAGCTTCCATCCCTGAGATGAGAACTTAGAAAACTCATCAGGCTGCTGAACCAAGATTCCGCCTGAGATTTGACGGAACTCTAGCTCTTCGCGCGAGTAGTTTGCCGGCAGCTCGAGAACACGAAGGTTCTTCTTTTCGAGCAAAATTGCAAGCGCCTCGATTTCGTAACCCGGGGCGATGATTACTTCGGTGAAGATTCCGGCAACCTGCTTGGCCATGGTCACGGTTACAACGCGGTTTGACGCGATGACGCCACCGAAAGCTGAGACTGAGTCACACATGTGGGCCTTCGCGTGTGCGTCGGCAATCACATCTGCGCTGTTTGGGTCACCAACAGCGATGCCACAAGGGTTAGCATGCTTGATGATTGCAACAGCTGGCTCGTTGAAGTCATAGGCTGCACGCAAAGCTGCATCGGCATCGACGTAGTTGTTATAAGACATCTCTTTGCCACCAAATTGGCGTGCCTGAGCGATGCCCGCGACCGAACCTTCACCGGTGGTGCGATAAATTGCGGCCGCTTGGTGAGAGTTTTCACCGTAACGAAGCACGTTTTCAAGTTGAGCCTCAACCTTGAAAGAAGTCTCGAAGCCAGGGTTGGCACTCTCTACCTGTGCGCTCTGGCCAGCAGCGCGCTTCCAGTCGCCCTCAAGCTCGGCAGCAAACCAGGCGGCAACGGCAGCATCGTATTTTGCAGTGTGCGAGAAAGCTGCCAATGCCAACTCGCGACGCTGGGCGAGGGTGGTTCCACCCTGAGCCACCGCTGCGATTACATCCGAGTATTTTGCTGGGTCAACAACAATTGCAACGTTTGCGTGGTTCTTAGCTGAGGCACGAACCATTGCTGGGCCACCGATGTCAATCTGCTCGACCACTGCGTCACCCTTTGCTCCAGACTGAACGGTCTGAACGAATGGGTACAGGTTCACAACGACGAGCTGGAATGCCTCGATGCCGAGTTCATTTAGCTGCGATTCGTGAGCGATCAATCGCATGTCAGCCAACAAACCGCCATGGATGCTTGGGTGCAAGGTTTTCACGCGACCGTCAAGTGACTCTGGGAATCCAGTGATTTGTGAAACCTCAGTTACCGGAATACCTGCTGCAGAAAGCGCAGCAAAGGTACCGCCAGTAGAAACGATGTCTACGCCGGCCTCGGCTAGAGAAGTAGCAAGTTCAAGAAGACCAGTTTTGTCAGAAACCGAAAGCAAAGCGCGCTTGATTGCTACGCGGTCGCGGTGACGGTAATCGGCTGGTTTGTGGTCGTTGTGTGCGGCCAAGGCAGTGCCCTCCAGTTATTTGGTTAGTGAAGCTAGGTGAATGTTTTTTGCTGCAATGTCTTTGACGGTTGCAACCAAAAGTTCGCGCTCAACAGATTTGATGCGCTCGTGCAAATCGTGTTCGTTGTCGTCGGTCTGCACCTCGACCTCACGCTGCGCAATGTGAGGTCCAGTGTCAACACCCTCGTCAACCACATGGATGGTCACGCCCGTGGTTTTTACGCCTGCTTCAAGTGCATCGCGAACCGCGTGGGCGCCCGGGAAGGCAGGCAAAAGCGATGGGTGAGTGTTAATCAGGTTCGGCGACAGCGCCTGCACAAAATTGCTTGGCAGAATTCGCATGAAGCCGGCCAAGACAACAAGGTCTGGCTTGAAGTGGTTGATGTTGGCAAGCAACATGTCTGCCCAAGCCTCGCGAGAGTCAAATGCCTGAGGTGAAACCACAAAAGTTGGAATGCCAAAACGTTCCGCGTGGGCTAGCCCATCAGCTGGGTTATCGGAACCCACAGCCAAAACGCGCGCTCCGTAAAGTGGGTTGTCGGCGGCTTCGAGCAGGGCTAAGAGATTTGAACCAGAACCTGAGATAAGCACGACGACTGAGAGCATTGCTCTAGTTTACCTTGTGCTTTCGGCTCAACAGCGGGTGATCCGGAGCATCGGGCCGAGCGCTGTAAAAGGCTGCAAGCGTTGAAACCAATGAAACTTCGATGAAAGTTACCAGCGCAAGCATCCATGGATTTATACCCACGGTCACGAGGCGACCGGGGCCTACCGAGCCCGAAGCAAGTGCGGCGAGAATGCCCATCTCAAGTGCTGCAACCAGGCCAACCGAAATGCCTAGCGAGATAGCCGCAGACAAAGGAGATGCGAATTCAAATCGAATCTCGGCAGCATGTTTGCGAACCAAGATGGTCGCAACGAAGGCGGCAACTAATGGGACCAGAATGGCCACCATGCCAAAGTCATTTGCGCCCACCGGCAGAGCTGCGGTAATTGGTAGCGCCGGCAGTGGGCCGACAACGGTTCCGAGTGGGCTGATGGTTGAGCCTGTGCCGACTGAGAAGCCAACACCGGTGAGCCAACTAGCGCCAAAGATAACTACGTTTGGCAAGAACGCAAGCTGGCCGAGAGTGATCATTACCCCGCCAAGAAAACTAACGTGAAGCCCCTCATAAAGTCGGGTGAACTGAACCCAGTTGAAACCGATCAGCAGGGCAATCAAGATCGAAGAAGCGGCGAGCATTATTGCTGTGACGCCTGTTCCTGCCCTCAGCGCCGGGGAGAAAAGCGCACGCACAGCCCAATTGAACCGATCGAAGCGATAGGCCGCATACTGTCGAATCCACAAGCGTTCAGCTGGTTCAACCAGAGGCCCTTCGCCGGAATATTCCAATCGGCCGACTACTGAACCAAGAACCATGAATAACGTAAAGAAGGCAGGCGGAAAGAACGTGCCCTCCCAGGCCACCGGAAAAATTGCAGCGTCATACGAAGAAGTAGTGATGAGTAGCGACATCAGCCCGTAGGAAATTACAGCTGCCGACCATCCAGGCCACAATTGGCCTGCTGCGGTGAGGCGACGACCCAACCTGAATGCCATAGCGGCGATTATGACGCTTAGGCCAAGTGGCAAAATTCCGATGCTAAAAGCCGGAGATTCGAAACTCAGCACCGTAGCCGCCGGAACGCTTAGGTGCGCACCTTGGGCAAGCAACCAAATGTCGGTAGCTGCACGATATGGAACCAACCAGGTGATGCTCGGATCGTTCTCAAATAACCAAACGACAGTTAGCGGAGCCAGCGAAATGAACACGCCAATGGCAGCAATGATCGTGGCCTCGAGGGCCGCCATCAAAAACGTAAGACGACGATTCACTTAACCGGGCTCCCCCACGAGCCTCGTTTAGAGACTCGCGTAAACCTCACGCATTAGCGCTGCGGTCTCGCTAGGGGTCTTGCCAACCTTTACACCAGCGGCTTCGAAAGCTTCTTTCTTAGCTTGTGCGGTACCGGCAGAACCTGAAACAATTGCGCCCGCGTGACCCATGGTCTTGCCTTCTGGAGCGGTAAAACCAGCAACATAGGCGACAACCGGCTTAGTCACGTTTGCCTTGATGTAGGCAGCAGCCTTCTCTTCAGAGTCACCACCGATTTCACCAATTAGAACGATTGCCTTGGTCTCTGGGTCTGCCTCAAAAGCAGCAAGCGCATCGATGTGAGTGGTACCAATTACTGGGTCACCACCGATACCGATTGCGGTTGACATGCCGATGTCACGAAGTTCAAACATCATCTGGTAAGTCAGGGTTCCTGACTTCGAAACTAGACCGATTGGGCCGGCTCCGGTGATGTCAGACGGGGTGATTCCAGCGTTTGATTTTCCTGGGCTGATGATGCCCGGGCAGTTAGGACCAATTAGGAGGGTCTTCAAGCCCTTGTCAACGTTGTATGCCCAGGCCTCAGCTGAGTCGTGAACTGGAATACCTTCGGTGATAGCAACTGCCAACGGAATCTCAGCGTCAATAGCTTCGATCATCGCAGCCTTTGCGAATGCCGGTGGAACAAAGATCACGGTGACGTTAGCGCCGGTAGCCGACATAGCTTCGGCGACAGAGCCAAAGACTGGCAACTGCTTACCTTCGACGTCAACGGTTTCGCCAGCCTTGCGCGGGTTCACACCACCGACGATGTTTGAACCGCCAAGCAGCATGCGGCGGGTGTGTTTCATTCCCTCAGAGCCAGTCATGCCCTGAACAATGATTCGCGAGTTCTCGTCTAGAAAAATAGCCATTTCTTTATTTCTTTCTCGCGCTTAGCGGTTTGCGAATTCTGCGGCCTTGTCGGCGGCTTCATCCATGGTGTCGACAACGGTCACAAGCGGGTGTGCTGCTTGTTCAAGGATGTAGCGGCCCTCAAGAACGTTGTTGCCGTCAAGGCGCACAACAAGTGGCTTGGTTGCTTTGTCGCCGAGAGTCTTTAGCGCGCCGACGATGCCGTTTGCAACAGCATCACAAGCAGTAATGCCGCCGAAGACGTTAACGAATACGCTCTTTACCTGCGGGTCGTTCAAGATAACGTCTAGGCCAGCAGCCATAACTTCAGCTGAAGCGCCACCACCGATATCGAGGAAGTTAGCTGGCTTCACGCCACCGTGACGCTCGCCAGCATAGGCAACAACGTCGAGGGTCGACATAACCAAACCAGCACCGTTTCCGATGATTCCAACCTCGCCGTCGAGTTTGACGTAGTTGAGGTCCATAGCCTTGGCCTTGGCCTCAAGAGGGTCAAGTTCGTCGCGCTCCATTGATTCGCGCTCGTGGCGGAACTCGGCGTTGTCGTCTAGCGACACCTTGCCATCAAGAGCGATGATCTGGCCATCAGTGGTTAGCACTAGTGGGTTTACCTCCACCAAGGTGGTGTCTTCTTTAACGAAAACTTCGTAAAGCTTCACGAAAACTGGAGCTACCTTTGCAGCTAGTTCGTCATCGAAGCCACCCTGCTTGGCGATGTCGAGTGCCTTTGCGAGGTCGATGCCCTTGGTGGCATCAACCGGAACTTTGGCTAGTGCTTCAGGACGCTCTTCGGCAAGTTGCTCGATCTCCATGCCGCCCTCAACGCTGCAAAGCGATAGGAAGGTGCGGTTTGATCGGTCAAGAAGCACTGAGAAATAGAATTCCTGGGCGATTGAGGCGCCCTGGGCTACCATCACGCGCTTTACTATGTGGCCCTTAATGTCTAGACCAAAGATGTTCTTTGAAAGCTCTTTAGCTTCTTCAGGTGACTTTGCCACCTTGACGCCACCGGCTTTGCCACGGCCACCAGCCTTGACCTGAGCCTTGACGACTACTACGCCGCCAATCTTGGCAGCAGCTGCCTCGACCTCTTCAGGAGTGTCTGCGGTAAGACCCTGCAGAACTGGAACGCCGTAGGCCTCGAACATGTCGCGTGCCTGATACTCGAATAAATCCACTGTGATTTCCGTTCAGATTGTTGTGGGCAACCCTCTCAGTTTAGACCTTTTCTGGGCCCACAAATTCGGCTGTGCCGCTTTAGCTTTCTAGTTTTTCTATCGGTGCAACCTTGACCAGCAGGCGCTTTACGCCGATGCTGCCAAAGTGAATTTCTGCGGTCTGGCGGTTGCCTTCACCGGCAGTTGCAATTACTTTGCCCTTGCCGAAATCTGAGTGATTGATCAGGTCACCAACAGCTAATTGCAAGCCTTCGTTGTTTCGGACCGAGCTAATTGCGCCCTTCCACTCTGTCTTCGGCTTGGCAGATGGTGTGCCGCCATAACCGCCAGAAGACTCTGAAGAATCGCGTGATCCATAGCCGGCTCCATCGGCTATTGAAGGTCGGTAGCGGCTGGAGTTGAGCGAACGAGATGAACCAGCTCCAGATTCGCGCCAATCAATCAGTGCATCTGGTATTTCTTGCAGGTAGCGACTCGGGGTCGAAGCTTCAGATTCACCAAACGTGGTTCGGGTCATGGCAAGGCTAATGTGCAATTTCTTGCGCGCTCGAGTGATGCCCACATAGAACAGCCTTCGTTCCTCGGCCATACCGCCCGGAGTAATAAATGACATTCGGTGCGGCAGCAGACCCTCTTCAATTCCGGTGAGGAATACCGCTTCGTACTCCAAGCCCTTAGCGGTGTGAAGAGTCATCAATGAGATGGTTCCCGATTCATCGTCAAGCTCATCAGCAGCTGCAACTAGTGCAACTTCGTTCAAGAAGTCTGGCAATCGCCCCTCTGGATTATTGCGCTGGAATTCTCGGGCTACAGAAACAAGTTCTTCAAGGTTCTCGACTCGAGCTTCGTCTTGAGGATCACGGCTCGAGCGCAAAGACTCGAGGTAACCCGAACGGTTAAGCATTTCGCGCATAATGCTGTCTACTGATTCGGTCTCAACCATGGCCTGAAGCTCATTCAAAAGATCAGCCAATTGATTTATCGCACCAGTAATCTTTGGCCCAAAACCAAGCTCACTTACGTGAGCCAAAACTTCACGCACTGATAATCCGTTTTTAGCTGCGAAGGTTGCCAATGTGGTCTCACTGGCATCGCCAATTCCGCGCTTTGGAACGTTCAGGATTCTTCGAGTTGCTAGGTCATCTTTGATGTTGCTGATGGCCACTAGGTATGCCATTGCATCCTTGATTTCTTGGCGCTCATAAAACTTTGTGCCGCCAACGACTCGGTATGGCAAGGCTGAACGAATGAAGATGTCTTCTAGAGCACGGGTTTGTGAGTTGGTGCGATACATCACGGCTATGTCGCGATAGTTGATGCCATCGCTGTGAAGCTTGTTGATTTCATCAGCAATAAACTGCGCTTCGTCATGTGCCGAATAACCCGTGTAGCCGACGATTTTCTCGCCATCGCCAGAGGCGGTCCAGAGGTTTTTAGCCGGTCGGTCAAAGTTGTTCGAGATAACAGCGTTAGCCGCCGAAAGAATGTTCTGGGTTGAACGGTAATTTTGTTCGAGCAAGATGGTCTTGGCGCCACCAAAGTCTTTTTCAAACTCGGTAATGTTTCGAATATCAGCGCCACGGAAGGCATAAATCGACTGGTCTGAGTCACCCACCACGGTTAGCGATGCTTTAGCGGCTAGCTCTTTGATTAGCGCGTATTGAGCGTGGTTGGTGTCTTGATATTCATCAACCAGAATGTGCTTGAACTTGTCTTGATAGCGAGCCAAAACATCAGGAAAAGCCCGGAACAGGTGAACTGTTTCGCCGATGAGGTCATCAAAGTCGAAGGCATTGTTCTTTCGAAGTTCTGCCTGATAGCGAGTAAAAATTTCAGAAATCGCACGAGCAACTGGATCATTTTGATCGATGTTGCGGGCGAATGATTCAGCATCTGCAAGTTCATTTTTGGCATTAGAAATTGCTGCGGCAACACCGGCTGGAGTCAACTTGTGAATATCGGCCGCAGTGTCTTTGATCAATCGCTTGAGAATCGCTCGGCTATCGCCCGAGTCATAAATGGTGAAATTTGAATCATGCCCAAGACGTTCTGCCTCGCGACGCAAAATTAGCACACACGCCGAGTGAAAGGTCTTGAGCCACATTCCATCAGCTGCTTCGCCCAGCAAGTCTTTGACTCGTTCACGCATTTCAGCAGCGGCTTTATTAGTGAAGGTGATGGCCAGAATCTGAGAAGGCCAGGCCTCTCGATTTGCCAACAGGTGAGCGATGCGGTGGGTAAGAACTCGGGTTTTGCCTGATCCTGCTCCGGCAACGATAAGCAAAGCTGGGCCGCGGTACTCAACGGCAGCTTTTTGCTGCGGATTCAAGCCTTCAACAAGGCGTTCGCTTGCGCCAAAGGCGTTTGAAAAAATATCTAACTCAGACATAACTACGCAAGTTTAGGACAGCCCTGCGACAAGTTCGGCAAGCAGGTCGGGCTGGTCGGCAAAGATTCCATCCGTGCCCAGATTAATGAAACCAACGTAATACTCTTCAATGCTGGCAACTGCCTCTTCAACCTTGGCCGTCCAGGCATAAACCAAGAGATTCCGGTCATGCATTTTTTTCACCAATGAGCCATCATCAAAAAGTTGTTTGGCCTCGATGCCGACACCGTCAAACTTGCTAGCGATTTCGTCAAGCCAAACTGAGACGCCCAAGTCGGTGCGGTCGCTGGGCATGCCCCAGCTCTCGACTAAAAATACATATTTTGCGATGTCGCCACACAGGCGTTTAGCCTGCGATAGCACCGCGGCGTCAAACGACTCGATGGTTAGCGTTATGCCACGCTCGCGCCAATCGCTTTCACCCAAAATTCGAGCGAGGATGGCGGCCACCGGAAAGCCAAGCAGCGCAAAGTGAGATCCGTGTTTGATCTCGATGATTAGGTGTTTGCCATCGTTGAACGATGCGGCGAGAAATTCATCCAAGGATGGAATCTCGAATTGGCCATTGAACTTTGCGCTACCCGGGCGCAAATCAGCGAGCCTTTCGGTAGCACGAAGCGTCTTGATTTCAGCGAGCGTAAAGTCTTCGACAAACCAGTCTTGGCGGGTCATTTGCCAACCAACTAAGCCCTCGCGCTTGCGATCGGCAAACTCAGGGTGTTCGGCAATGTCGGTGGTGTCAGAAAGCCACGAGTCATGACGAACAATCAAATGTCCGTCTTTGGTCGGAACAACGTCGCACTCGATTGCATCGGCACCCTGAATAAACGCCAACTCGAAAGACTCGAGGGTATTTTCTGGTCGATAACCGCAGGCTCCGCGGTGCCCAAAAACGAGCACCGGTTTTGTTATTCCCACTCGATGGTGCCAGGTGGCTTAGATGTGACGTCGAGAACGACTCGGTTTACGCCGTCAACCTCGTTGGTGATACGGTTCGAGATTTTCGCAAGAACTTCGTAAGGAACGCGGGTCCAGTCTGCGGTCATTGCGTCTTCAGAAGAAACTGGTCGAAGCACAATTGGGTGGCCATAGGTGCGGCCATCGCCCTGAACACCAACCGAGCGTACATCGGCAAGTAGCACAACTGGGCACTGCCAGATCTCAGAATCTAGACCGGCAGCGGTTAGCTCGGCACGAACAATCGCATCTGCCTTGCGCAGAAGGTCTAGGCGATCTTTGGTGATTTCTCCGACGATGCGAATACCTAGGCCTGGGCCTGGGAACGGTTGACGCTGAACAATCTCAGCTGGCAAACCAAGTTCGGCACCGATGGCGCGAACTTCATCCTTGAAGAGAGTGCGAAGAGGTTCAACAAGCTCGAACTCAATGTCGTCTGGCAAACCGCCAACGTTGTGGTGGCTCTTAATGCCTGCGGTAGCGCCGCCACCCGATTCAACTACGTCTGGATAAAGAGTGCCCTGAACCAAGAACTTAATAGGTCGGTTGTCGGCTTTCGACTCTTCGTAAAGCGCTGCTTGAGCCTCTTCGAAGGTGCGGATGAACTCGCGGCCGATAATCTTTCGCTTAGTCTCTGGATCGCTAACTCCGGCTAGCGCGTTCAAGAATTTCTCTTCAACGTTCACGGTAACCAGGCGAATTCCGGTTGCCGCAACATAGTCACGCTCAACCTGCTCAGCCTCGTCTTGGCGAAGTAGGCCGTGGTTCACGAACACGCAGACCAATTGGTCTCCAACAGCTTTGTGAACCAGCGCGGCTGCAACGGCAGAGTCAACGCCGCCAGAAAGGCCACAGATAACGCGGGCATCGCCCACCTGCGCACGAATCTTCTCAACCTGCTCGGCAATCACGTTGCCAGAATTCCAGTCAGCCGGAATACCAGCGGCATTGTGCAAGAAGTTCACTAGAACGTCTTGACCAAACTGCGAGTGCTTCACCTCTGGGTGCCACTGAACGCCATAAATCTTCTTCTCGTGGTTAGCGAAGGCAGCCACAGGAGTAATCGCGGTTGAAGCCAATACCTCAAAGCCAGCAGGGGCCTTGGTTACCTGGTCGCCGTGGCTCATCCAACAGATTTGTTGAGCTGGCTGACCCTCAAGAATTTCTCCGCCTGAGATAACCGAGAGTTCAGTTGCACCATATTCGCGAATGCCGGTTGGTTCGACTGTGCCACCAAGAGCATTGGCCAGAGTCTGAAAACCGTAGCAAATACCCAGAACCGGCACACCCAATTCAAGGATGGCTGGGTCAAGCTTTGGGGAACCAGCTTCATAAACCGAAGACGGGCCACCAGAAAGGATGATGGCCAGAGGGTTCTTGGCGGCTACTTCAGCAGCGGTCACATTGTGGTGAACGATCTCTGAGTAGACCGAAGCCTCGCGAACGCGACGAGCGATCAACTGGGCGTATTGTGCACCAAAGTCGACGACTAGAACCGGACGTGAATTTGTTGATTGGGTCATTTAGACAACCTTTTTCAGATCGGCTTCGGCAACCTTGGCGAAGTATTTTTCGGTAAAGAATGAAAGAAATGGAATGATTCCACCGAGAGCAATAATCAGGAATCGGGTGAAGCTCCAGCGCAGCAGAGTCCACAATCTGAAATCGCCAAATAGGTAGGCAACATAGAGCCATCCATGAACAATTAGTGAGACCGAGGTGAGGCTAAAGCCATTGGTTGGTAACCCTACTTTGACGCCGTCAGCACCCTCTGAATAAAACGCCAATGCTAGAAAACCATCAGGGCCAGCAAGCCACAGGTCGGCATGAACGCTCAAGCGAATTGCCCACATAACCATGATCAAAATCAAGAACACACCGGTGATATAAGAAGTCACTTTGAAATACTTCAAAACACCGCGGATGGTTGGAATTTGCTCGGGAAGAGGGGCCAAAGTCATGCCTCTAGTTTACCGTTTCGAGTTGAAGGCGAATTTGCTCATCTTTGACCAGGCGCCACCAAAGGAAGACCGCAAAACCGGCGAAGAGGCACCACTCTAGAAAATAGAAAGCGCTCAGCCAATTGATGCTTGCACCGCCTTGCTCGTAGGTGACTTTAATTTGTTCTAGCTTTCCGCTGTTAACCTGAAAGTCTTGGGCGAGCACAAATACATCTGGGTACAACTCGGTGCCGGCGTCTAGGTCATAAAGATTAATAAGTTGGGCTAGCGATACTGACTTGAGCAAAAATGGCTGCTCGACATTAGTCTGTTGCGGCGCCTCGGTTGGCACCCAAATTCCCTTGTGCGGCATGAATGCCTGGGCCTGCACTGATTGCATGAGCGCCTCTCGGTCAGCAACCAGTTCAGCAAGGTTTTCGCCCCAGCCGAGCGCGACCGTGAGCGATTTTCCGGCTTCGTCGTGGGCGCCTGAGATCAGCCAGAACCCGAGTTCATTCGACTGCAATCGGTTTTCGACGATAAAAACATGTTCAGTGTCGAGCATTAGGTTCACGGTTTCAACCGGAAGCTCTTGGGTTTGACCTGGAGTGTTTTTAGTAAAACTTCGTTCAAGCTGCCATTGACCCAGTGCTGCGAAAACTGCTGCCACCATGAGCGAGAGCAATAAAGCGCCAATCCACTTCGGCTGCCTTGCGACAGAGAAGAAGGTTGGCGCCTTTGCTGGCATGCTTTTGCCTAAACGTGATATGGGGCAACTACGACGTCAACGCGCTGGAACTCTTTGACATCTGAGTAACCGGTGGTTGCCATCGAACGGCGAAGTGAACCCATTAGGTTGGTTGTTCCGTCAGCCTTCGAAGACGGGCCAACCAAAATCTGCTCGAGTGTGCCAGAGGTTCCGACCTCAACCTTGTTTCCGCGCGGCAACTCTTGGTTGAAAGCCTCTTGACCCCAGTGCCAGCCTTGACCAGGTGCCTCTTCGGCGCGAGCAAGAACTGAACCGAGCATCACTGCATCGGCACCAACTGCGATGGCTTTCACGATGTCACCGGCGGTACCAAGACCGCCATCGGCGATTACGTGAACATAGCGACCGCCAGATTCATCCATGTAGTCACGACGAGCACCAGCAACATCAGCAACTGCGGTTGCCATTGGGGCGTGAATGCCCAAAACGCGGCGAGTTGTCGAAGCTGCGCCGCCACCGAAGCCAACTAGAACACCAGCAGCACCGGTGCGCATCAGGTGGAGAGCCGAGGTGTAGGTTGCTGCGCCGCCGACGATTACCGGCACCTCGAGCTTGTAAATGAACTCTTTTAGGTTTAGCGGTTCTGAGTTTCGTGAAACGTGCTCAGCCGAAACGGTTGTGCCACGGATGACGAACATGTCGAGACCCGCCTTGATGACGGTGTCGCTGAACTCGGCAGCACGCTGCGGGGTTAGTGCACCGGCAACGGTCACACCAGCTGCACGAATCTGAGCGATTCGATCGCGAATCAGTTCAGCCTTGATTGGCTCTGCATAAATCTCTTGCATGCGCTTGGTAGCAGATTCAGGAGAAAGCTTGGCAACCTCGTTTAGCTGCTGGGTTGGGTCTTCGTAGCGAGTCCACAGGCCTTCAAGGTCTAGAACACCGAGACCGCCGAGCTTGCCGATGGCAATTGCTGTATCAGGTGAAACGACTGAGTCCATTGGCGCACCCAACACAGGCAGGTCGAACTCATAAGCATCGATTTTCCAGGCGGTCGAAACATCGCGAGGGTCGCGGGTGCGTCGTGACGGCACGATAGCGATGTCGTCGAATGCCCAGGCACGATTGCCGCGCTTGCCGCGACCGATTTCGATTTCACTCATGAGTTCTGTTTCCTAATCCGCGTTTAGCGGGTTCCGTAGTTTGGAGCTTCGACAGTCATCTGAATGTCGTGCGGGTGAGATTCTTTTAGTCCGGCAGCTGTGATGCGAACGAACTTGCCCTTCTCCTGAAGCTGAGGAATGTTTTCGGCACCCACGTAACCCATCGAGGCACGAAGGCCACCGATTAGCTGGTGCACTACAGATGCAACTGAACCGCGGTATGCCACGCGACCCTCAATGCCTTCTGGAACAAGCTTGTCTTCGCGAAGCACGTCATCCTGGAAGTAGCGGTCTTTTGAATAAGACTTTGCCTGGCCGCGAGACTGCATGGCGCCCAATGAGCCCATGCCACGGTAGGTCTTGTACTGCTTGCCACCAACGAAGGTGATGTCGCCAGGAGCTTCATCTGTGCCGGCAAGAAGCGACCCAATCATGACCGCGTTAGCACCAGCTACCAGAGCCTTAGGAATGTCGCCTGAGTACTGCAGACCACCATCGGCGATAACTGGCACACCGGCAGGACGAGCCGCGAGTGAAGCCTGGTAAACGGCGGTGACCTGAGGCACACCAACACCTGCAACAACACGAGTTGTGCAAATTGAGCCTGGACCAACGCCAACCTTGACTGCGTCGGCGCCAGCGTCAACCAGTGCCTGAGCACCCTCGCGAGTAGCGACGTTTCCGCCCATGATGTCAACATTCTTGGCGAATGGTTCAGCCTTTAGCTTGGCAATCATCTCGAGTACGGCCCGGTTGTGACCGTGAGCGGTATCGACGATTAGTAGGTCTACGCCGGCCTCAACCAAGGCCATTGAGCGCTCCCAAGCGTCTTGTCCAACGCCAACTGCCGCTGCAACTAGCAGGCGACCGTTTGCATCTTTTGAGGCCAGTGGGTACTTCTCTGATTTGTCGAAGTCTTTTACGGTGATCAATCCGCGAAGCTTGCCGTCTGGGTCGACCAGAGGCAACTTTTCGATGCGGTGCTGAGCAAAAATGCCAATCGCGTCATCTGGGTTGATGCCATATGGTGCGGTGATTAGCGGAGTTGGGGTCATAACATCTTTGACCAAGGTTGTGGTGCGCTGTACGTCAAGCACAAATCGCATGTCACGGTTGGTGACAATGCCAACCAGGATGCCGTTCTCGTCGATTACTGGCAGACCTGAAACGCGGTAGCGGCCACAAAGCTCATCGACTTCTTCAATGGTTGCAAGTGGGTTGGTGGTTACCGGGTGAGTAATCATGCCGGCTTCTGAACGCTTAACCAGATCAACTTCGCTGGCCTGACGCTCGAGTGAAAGGTTACGGTGCAAGACACCGATTCCACCCTGTCGAGCCATTGCAATGGCCAGTCTTGCCTCAGTCACGGTATCCATGGCTGATGAAAGCAAAGGCACGTTGATTTCGATGCGCTTGGTGATGCGAGTCTTGGTGTTCACACCTGATGGAACGATGTCTGACTCACCTGGAAGTAGTAGGACGTCATCGTAGGTTAGGCCAACAAAGCCAAAAGGGTCATGAGAAGTCATTTTTCAATTCTACCCACCGTAGTGGGGCTTGTTTAGAGGAAGAGTTTTTGTCTGGCGGTGCTACAACCACCTTGATTTAACGCAAAAGACCCCGACCAAGGCCGGGGTCTTTCAAAGCAATTTAGCGAACTACTACTGCTAGCACGTCGCGGGCTGAAAGCACTAGGTACTCTTCGCCAGCAAACTTTAGCTCGGTGCCGCCGTACTTCGAGAAGATAACTTTGTCGCCAACAGCAACATCAACTGGGATGCGGTTGCCGCGCTCGTCTACACGACCAGGACCAACAGCAATAACCTCAGCCTCTTGTGGCTTCTCTTTTGCGGTGTCTGGAATTACCAGACCCGAAGCGGTGACCTGCTCTGCCTCAACTGGGCGAACAACGATGCGATCTTCAAGTGGCTTAATCGAAACCGACATGATTACCTCTTCTTCTAGAAACGGGTTTGTAGAGCCATATTAGCACTCGATGCAGTTGAGTGCTAAAGGCTGTTCGCTGTCAGCCGATTGGTAGCCTGTCTTTATGGAACGCCAGGACTTCATTCGCTTGCTCTCACCAGAGGGCCAAAAGCTGCTTGAAAAAGTAGGCCCGATTGACGCTAAGGCAGACGTTGTAAAACTGGTCAGCAGCCTGCGTTCCGAAGGAAACGACCCAGCCTTGGTTGCCGCGGTGCTCAGCCAGGCCAAACTTCGCAGGCGAGCCGAATCAAAATTTGGACCATTCACTTCACGGATGCTCTTCACCGAGGCTGGCCTAGAACAGGCATCCAGGCTTTCAGTGGCGGCATTGCACGCCCAACGCTTTAGAGCAGCGGGCTTGAGCGTCATTGCCGATCTTGGCTGCGGAATCGGAGCCGAGAGCTTGGCTATGGCCAGCCTCGACTTGCAAGTTCGCTCCTTTGACATCGATGAAGTAACCGCCGCAGTGGCTACCTATAACCTTGCGCCCTTTGAAAATGCCGTAGTCGAACAGGCTGACGTCACCAAAATAGACCTTGGCCAATTTGATGGGCTCTTTTTTGACCCAGCGAGACGCGAACTTGGTGGGCCATCGCGCGAGCGCGCCTCAAGAAAATTCGACCCAGCCGCCTTCTCACCAACATTTGACTTTGTGGTTGCCGCTGCAGATCGCAAACCTACCGGTGTGAAGTTTGGCCCAGGTCACCCGCACGAAGGAATTCCTGAAACCGCCGAGGCCCAATGGGTTTCAGTTAATGGCGACCTAGTAGAACTTGGCCTCTGGTTTGGTGCTGTTGCGCGGCCAAACATCAAGCGTGCTGCGCTTTTGATTACCCCAGATGCAAAGTTCGAAATCACCAGCGATAGCAGTGCTCGACTAGACGCCCCTTATGGAAAGTTAGGCAATTTTGTGCACGAGCCAGACAACTCGATAATTCGCTCGCACTTGCTGGGTCAGCTTGCAATTGAAGTGGGAGCTCGCATCTTCGCCCCAGAGATCGCCTACCTGACCAGCGATGAACCTATTGATTCGCCTTGGTTGAAGAGCTATCGCGTGATCGAGAACCTAGCTTTCGATCGCAAAAAGTTGAAGGCTTATCTTCGCGAGCGCGAGATAGGCACGCTTGAAATCAAAAAACGTGGTTCAGACATTGTTCCTGAGCAATTGCGCAAAGAGTTGGCACCCAAAGGGAAAGGCGCCGCCACCCTGATTGTTACCAGAGTGGGCGACGCCCATCGTGTGCTTATCTGCGAGAAGTAATCCCTTTATCCTCGTTTTGTTGCAGTAGTAAAACTCTTATTCGATCTGACCCATCATGCCGTTGCCGAAACCGTTCATTCTGGTTCCAAAGCCATCCATGGGCATGACATCGCCATAGCCGAAGCCATAGCGAAGTTTGTAAGCGATTGAAGCAATGCCACCGAGCACCCAAAGCGCTACAACTGCATAACCCACAATGACACCCGCAATGGCAAGACCTCGACCTGACTGACCAGACTTCTTGATCTGAGCCAGTGAGATGTGACCGGTGATGATTGCAGCCACCGCACCGAACCCGGTTACCGCTGTTGCGAGAGATACAACAGCAAGAGTGTTGAGTGAATTCAGGTCAAATTTTGCTGCCGTGTCAGCAGCCGCTGCAGGGGCGGTCTTTGCCTCAGTTTTTGGTGCAGCTTTTGAGTCTGCCTTCGCAGCGGTTTCAATCTTTTCGGTCTTCTCAGCCATTTGGCTTACTCCTAGGTCTCGTTGTCTTTCAACAAAATCAGTTGACCATCCGTGTCTGATAAAACACTGTGAGAAGCCTGAGGTTAGGCAGTGAAACTACAGCGACTGAACAGTGGTCACCGGCAGTGTCGAATCGGCGCCGAAATGCAAGGATGAAGGCTGACGCCCGGCCATTATGAGTTGGGCACCAAGAGCCGCGATCATTGCGCCGTTATCAGTGCAGAGGCTAAGCGCCGGGATACGCAGTTCGATGCCATTTTCGGCGCAGCGTTCGGTTGCAAGCTCGCGAAGTCTGGCATTGGCAACCACGCCCCCGCCGAGCAACAGTCGAGGAACACCATAGGCTAGGCAAGCATTTATTGCCTTGCTCACCAAAACGTCGGCGACTGCCTCTCTGAAGCTAGCTGCCACATCGGCCTTGCTAAAAGTTTCGCCCTTGGCTTCGGCAACCTCCACCCAACGGGCAACCGCGGTTTTTAGCCCTGAGAACGAGAAGTTATAGCGATGCTTCTCCATGTCTTTTGGCAGAGTGAGACCGCGTGGGAACCTGATCGCTTTAGGGTCACCTCCAATCGCAGCTCGGTCGATTTCGGGGCCGCCTGGGTAAGGCAATCCGAGCACTCGCGCAATTTTGTCGAAGGCTTCACCCGCGGCATCGTCAATGGTCTCGCCCAACAACTCAACATCATCTAAAAGGTCGCGAACCAATAGCAACGATGTATGCCCGCCACTCACCAAGAGGGCAATGGTCGGAGTTTCGAGTTTGCCGCGCTCAAGAATGTCTACTCCGACGTGGCCAACCAAGTGATTCACGGCATATATGGGCTTCTCAAGCGCGACGGCCAAGGCTTTGGCTGCGCCAACGCCAACCATTAGGGCGCCACCGAGACCCGGGCCATTCGTGACCGCAATGGCATCGATATCTTGAAGGCTGAGATTTGCCGTAGCCAGCGCCTGATTAAGAGTTGGTTTGAGTGCCTCTAGGTGTGCTCGTGCTGCAATCTCAGGAACAACTCCGCCGAAGCGAGCGTGTTCATCCATGCTGCTTGAAATGACATTCGCCAAAAGCGTGCTGCCACGAACAATGCCAACACCGGTTTCGTCGCAAGATGACTCGATGCCGAGAACCACAGGCTCGCGGCCGAAAGATGATTGCTTGAATTGCAAACGCATAACCCAAGCGTCGACATCATCAGGCTGGTAATAACGCTTTCGGGTGTCGATGTGCACAAACCCCAACGACTCGTAGAGTTTTTGAGCCGGCTCGTTATCTGCACGAACCTCAAGAAAAACCTCATAGGCAAGCTGACGACGGGCCTCGCTGAGCAAGTGGTTCATCAGGTCTCGACCCAGGCCCTTGCCTCGCTGAGTTTCAGAAACAGCGATGGTTTGGATGTCGGCTTGATCGTTGCCAGGCACCTTGCTCAGACCAGCAAAGCCAACCAGCTGCTCATCAAGCTGGGCCACCAAATAAACAGTGTGGTGAGCCTGAACTTCAAAGTGCATATTTTCGCGAGACCAGGCATCTGCCGCGAAGCAGGCATTTTCGAGTTGCATTATTGCGTCAAGGTCTGACTCAACCGCATTTCTTATCGACCAGGGTTTCATCCGCTGACCTTCTTGCCTGGGCTCGGCACCGCATCTGGCGCACGCAGATACAAGGCGGTTACATCATCACTTGCGCTGCCATCGACTAGTTGCGCGTCGAGCACCTTAGCCAGTTGGGCTGCCCGAACCGGTGCTTCAGACCTGATTGGTTGCAAAGCTCTTTCAGCGAGCAGCTCTTCAAGAGCGACCGGTTTGATAACTGCTGGGCCGTCAACACAAATTGGTGCACCCGACTTTGAGATTCCGGAATAAAGCGCCCAGTAGAGCTCACTGCGCCTAGCATCTGCGGTGACCAAGAGGGGCTTATCCTCTGAAACCTGGCTGGCAATCTCAGGGTTCATCAATGCATCGCGAGCGACAGCGTCAAGACTGACCACTCCAAATAACCGAGCTCCGACACCTTCAGAGAACATGATGGCGGCGGCGATGCCGATTCTTAGGCCAGTGAATGGGGCTGGCCCTCGACCAACTACAACCGTTTTGATTTGGTTCGTTTTGATCTCGGCAGCTGCAATCACTTGCGAAATCGCATCGCCAATTCCCTCGGCATGTTTCATGTTGTAGTCGTTGTTTAACTCGGCCAACAATTCGCCGCCACGCAAGACCGCCACGGATGTGCCAGCCGACGTATCAATCGCCAGAGTGAACGGCATTAGAAGCTAACTCCTGACCAACGGCTGCCGGTGCCAATAATGGTCACCTTGCGAGTCTCAGATGCACCGGTGTGATCTCGCTCAATTTCCAGTTCTAGCCAATCCTCGGTGATTCCGTCAGTTAGGCCGCGGCCCCATTCAACAACTGTGATTGAGTTACCAAAATCAATGTCTAGGTCATCGAGCTCAGCCGCGCTGGTTAGTCGGTAAGCATCCACGTGAACCAAATCAGGCTTGCCGGTGCCACAAGAATGGGTTCTGGCCAGAACAAAAGTTGGGCTTGAGACGTTTCCGATTGCACCAAGCGCCTCGCCAATTCCGCGAGTTAGCGTGGTCTTTCCTGCCCCGAGTGGGCCGGTAAGCAAAATTAGGTCTCCCGCTTTCAAAGCGTGTGCAAGCTTCAACCCCAAGTCGTGCATTTCTTCAGGGGTATCGATAATCAGGTTGGCCAGAACCTCGGCCACTTATGCCTCTTCGCCCAAATAAGTTCGCTTGAAACGGCCGCCCATGCGAGTGACGATTTCATAGTTGATTGTTTCTGCTGCCGAAGCCAAATCATCCACGGATGGAACGCCAGCGGCAGCATCACCAAAAATAGTCACCAGGTCGCCAGCGCTAACGTCATCGTCACCGACGTCGAGCACAAATTGATCCATTGCAATTCGACTAAGGATCGAATATGTCTTGCCGTTGATCGAGACTTTGGCGCCTGTGCTTGCATTTCGCGGCAAACCCTCAGCGTAGCCAACCGGCACAAGTGCCAAGGTTGTTTCGCCTGCGGTGCGGTGGAGGTAACCATAACTGACCCCATGGTCAGCTGGTACCCGCTTGGTCTGCACAACAACCGAGGTGGCCGTCATCGCTGGAATCAATCCAAAATCTTCTGAGTGATTTTCGGTGAACGGCGAAAGGCCATACAGCGAAACGCCAATACGAACCATTTCGTAGTGAGCCTGCGGGTAGCGAATCGAACCGTCGCTCGCGGTTAGGTGACGCAATTCAAAATCAATTTCGTGCTCGCGCGCGCTGTCGCAGGCAGCCTCGAAACGTTCGATTTGCAATAGGTCGTCGGCCTCGCTGGTGCAAGAAAGGTGACTAAAAATAGCAACTACTTGAATGAAACCTTCGGCTACCAATCCATGGGCAGCCTTCAGAAGTGCCGGCCATTCCAATTCGGTCGAACCATTGCGCCCCAAGCCGGTGTCGACTTTCAAGTGCACTCGGGCAATTCGGCCCAGATGCTCGGCTGCCTTCGCAATTCGCTCCAACTGTTCTAGGTTGGCAACACCCAATTCGATTCCGCTATCAATGGCACGAATAAAGTTTTCGCGTGGGTCATGCAGCCAAGCCAAAATCGGCAGGTCGATTCCGGCATCACGCAACTGCTGGGCTTCATGAACGTCAGCCACACCTAGATAATCGACGCCAGCAGCCTCGAGCTTTTTAGCTACGGGAATCATGCCGTGGCCATAGGCATCTGCCTTGACCACTCCGAGGACCATGGCGGAGCCAACTCGCGCCCGGATTGACTTTAGATTGGTCGCAATCGCGTCAAGATCGATAATCAACTCGCGCATCAGGCACCTCCCTCGGCCACTACAAAAGCAACAGCCATTTGGCCGTCATGAGTAATTGAAACATGGATGTTCTGCACCCCGGCATCAGCAGCTAATTCAGCTGTGCGCCCGGTGAGCGAAAAAGCCGGTTTGCCAGAAGCTTCTTTGATTATCTCCATGCCCTGCCACTCCAAGCCGCCAACTCCGGCGAGCGCCTTAATCAACGCTTCTTTGGCAGCAAATTTGCCGGCCAAAGATTTCAGGGTTGAATTGCGCTCGGCCTCGGTGAAAAGTCGTTCGGCAAGCCTCGGAGTCTCTGAGAGTTTGGTTTCGAAGCGGCTGAGTTCAACCGCGTCTACACCGACACCCACAATCATCGAATTACTCGACCGTTACCGACTTGGCTAGGTTGCGAGGCTGGTCTACATCCAAGCCCTTTGCGGTTGAAAGCTCAAGAGCAAAGCACTGAAGCGGAATCACGGTCAAAATCGAAGAGAAAATGTTTTCGCACTTTGGCACATAGGTGACGTGCTCGGCATAGTTGCCAACCTCAGAGTCGCCCTCTTCAGCAATCGCAATAACCTTGGCTCCGCGAGCGCGAATCTCTTGGATGTTTGAAATCACCTTCGGGTGCAAGCTGTCGACATCGTCTGGGCTTGGCACGATTACGAATACCGGCTGCCCCTCTTCGATTAGAGCAATTGGGCCGTGCTTCAATTCGCCAGCGGCAAAACCTTCAGCATGGATGTAAGCCAGCTCCTTGAGCTTGAGCGCACCCTCCATAGCAACCGGGAAGCCGACGTTGCGACCTAGGAATAGCACTGACTTTGCGTCAGCCATCTTCTTGGCTAGTTCACGAATAGGCTCAAGGCGCTCTAGAACGTGCGTGACATTTGCCGGCATCTTCAAGAGCTCTTGACCCAGACGACGAAGTTCTGCCTGTGCGGTTGCACCGCGACCAGCACCTAGAAACAGTGCCAATAGGTAACCCGCGGTAATTTGTGCCACCAGAGCCTTGGTCGAGGCAACGGCAACCTCTGGGCCAGCGTGGGTGTAGATAACAGCGTCTGACTCACGGGCAAGGGTTGCACCCTGGGTGTTACAGATTGCTAGAACCTTTGCACCTTGCTCTTTGGCATAACGGGTAGCCATCAGGGTATCCATGGTCTCGCCAGACTGGCTGACCGCAACAATTAGAGTGCGCTCGGTCACGATTGGGTCGCGGTAGCGGAACTCGTGTGAGAGCTCTACCTGAACCGGAATGCGAGAGAATTTTTCGATTGCATACTTGGCCACGTCACAGGCATAGCTTGCAGTACCACAGGCAACCATGATGATGCGGTCGATGTTCTTGATGTCGTCTGCGCTAAGGCCATCAATTTCTTGAAGAATTACAGAGCCATCTGATTCAAGGCGACCCATGAGGGTGTCGGCAACCGCCTGAGGCTGGTCGGCGATCTCTTTAGCCATGAAGCTTGACCAACCACCCTTGCTGGCAGCTGAGGCATCCCAGTCAACTTTGAATTCGGTTGGGGTTACCGGTGCACCGTCGAAGGTGCGAACCTCAACTGAACCTGCGCGCAGAATTACGATTTCATCCTGGCCAACAGAGATGGCGCGGTCGGTGTGCTCGACAAATGCTGCAACGTCAGAACCCAAGAAGTTTTCGCCGTCACCCAGACCAATAACCAAAGGTGCGTTGCGACGGGCAGCCAAAACAACGTCAGGCTGAGATTCGTGAATAACCAGGATGGTAAATGCGCCGTGAAGGCGGTTTACCACATTGGCGAAAGCTTTAGGTAGGTCGCCGGTCTTTTCGAACTCGGCTGCAATTAGGTGAGCTGCAACTTCAGAGTCAGTCTCGCTGGCAAATTTGGTGCCAGCGGCAAGCAGCTCAGCTTTAAGTGCACCAAAGTTCTCAATGATGCCGTTGTGAATCAGTGAAAGTTTGCTGGTTGGGCCACCAAGGTGTGGGTGAGCGTTGCCATCAGTTGGCGCGCCGTGTGTTGCCCAGCGGGTGTGGCCGATACCGATGTGTGACTCAGGTAGCGGGTGCGAGGTGATCTCTGAAACCAGGTTGTCAAGCTTTCCAGCCTTCTTACGGGTTTCAAGGTTTCCACCAGCTGAAATAACTGAAACTCCAGCTGAATCGTAGCCACGATATTCCAGTCTGCGAAGGCCGCCAAGTAGCACGTCCAGGGTTGACTTTGGGCCTACATAGCCGATGATTCCACACATGCCTTCAACTTTACGGCAGAATGGCTTTTTGTGAGCGAACTGCTGAGCCCTTTCAACGAGATTTCTCGAGCCGACTGGGCAGACCTAGGAAACACCACTGATATGCCTCTGACCGAGGCTGAAATTCAGCAAATCCGTGGCCTCGGTGACTTTCTAGACCTCAAAGAAGTTCGCGAGGTATACCTGCCGCTCAGTCGCTTGCTCAACCTTTATGTTGCCGAGCACCAGAGCCTTCACCGCGCTGCCGGAAGCTTTCTTGGTAAGTCTTCAGGTCGCACTCCGTTCATCATCGGCGTTGCCGGTTCAGTGGCCGTTGGCAAGTCAACTGTGTCTCGATTGTTGAAAGAGCTGCTTAGTCGCTGGGATGGCACTCCGAGTGTTGAACTAGTGACCACGGATGGGTTTCTGCACCCCAATGCCGAGCTTGAAAAGCGTGGAATCATGCACCGAAAGGGATTCCCAGAGTCTTACGACCGCCTAGCGTTGCTCAAATTTGTAGCCGACATCAAGAGCGGCGCAGCCGAAGTAACCGCCCCGGTCTATTCGCACCTGATTTACGACATCGTACCCGGCGAAGTCATCACCGTTCACAATCCAGACGTTTTGATTATCGAGGGTTTGAATGTGTTGCAATCCCCCGGTGCCGACCAAGACGTTGCGCTTAGCGATTTCTTCGACTTCAAGATTTATGTTGATGCTGACACCCCTAACATCACATCCTGGTTCTTGGATCGCTTCTATAAATTGCGCGAGTCAGCCTTCACGAATCCCGCATCTTATTTTCACCGCTACGCGGAAATGCCAGTTGATAAGGCCTTGGCCCGAGCAAATGAGATATGGTCGACAATCAATTTGCCGAACCTGGTTGAGAATATTTTGCCGACAAGATCAAGGGCTACTTTGGTTTTGCACAAAGGCGACAAGCATGCGGTAGAACGCGTGCTGCTCAGAAAGCTCTAGAGCGCCAGTTCTTTTTCAACTACGCGCGAAATGCGTTCAGCCCAGCTTCTTGCTGTGCCTTCATCAGCGGCCTCGACCATAACTCGAACCAGCGGCTCGGTTCCCGATGCGCGCAATAGCACTCGGCCGGTTCCGTGAAGAGCTGCTTCAGCCTCGGCAACAATAGCTTGAACTGCCGCGTCTGAGTCTGCACGAGAACGGTCAACCTTTGGAACGTTGATCAAAACCTGTGGGTAAACCGTCATTACTTTGGCAAGTTCGGCAAGCGATTTGCCCTTTCGGTTTACTTCGGCTGCCAACTTTAGACCGGTCAAAATTCCGTCACCGGTGGTCGCATACTGGCTAAAAATTACGTGGCCAGACTGCTCGCCACCCAAGGTGTAACCACCAGCGCGAATTTCTTCAAGAACATAGCGGTCGCCAACTTTGGTTTCAAGCATTTCGATGCCGTTTTCGCGCATCGCAATTTTCAGACCCAGGTTGCTCATAACGGTTGCGACCAAGGTGTTTCGTGCCAGTTGCCCGCGCTCTTTCATTGAAAGCGCAAGAATAGCCATGATCTCATCACCGTCAATAATGTGACCGTTGTGATCGACAGCCAAACAGCGGTCGGCATCACCATCGTGAGCTACACCAAGGTCAGCGCCGTGTTCTAGAACCGCCGTCTGCAATGCGCTCAAGTGGGTAGAGCCACATCCGAGGTTAATGTTCATGCCATCTGGGTCAGCACCAATAACGATGACCTGAGCACCAGCATCAGCGAAAACCTGAGGAGAAACACCAGCAGCTGCACCGTGGGCACAGTCGACAACTACCTTCAGGCCATCGAGTCGGTTAGGCAGGCTAGCCAACAGGTGAACGATGTAGCGATCTTCAGCATCAGCAAATCGCTGAACGTGGCCGACATTGCCGCCAACCGGAGCCAGCTTTTCGCCAGTCATCGCTGCTTGAATTGCATCTTCAATTGCGTCGTCAAGTTTGTGACCACCACGCGAGAAGAATTTGATGCCATTATCTGGGGCTGGGTTGTGCGAAGCCGAAATCATGACACCAAAATCGGCATCTAGGTCAGCGGTTAGAAACGCAGTCGCCGGGGTCGGCAAGACTCCAGCGTCAAAAACGTCAACCCCCGAACTCGAGAGCCCGGCTGCAATTGCTGCAGCTAGAAACTCTCCCGAGATACGGGGGTCGCGGCCGATAACGGCTTTAGGTTTGATTCCTCGTGAACGCGCTTCTTCGCCTAGAACGATGGCAGCCGCTTGAGCCAGCTGAATAGCCATTTCAAGGGTGAGGTCTCGGTTAGCAAGACCTCGAACGCCATCGGTTCCAAATAGACGAGCCATGTTTGAAGACTACGCGCTGAACGAGAATCCGAAACGGATTAACGCTTCGAGAACTGAGATGCCTTACGTGCCTTCTTAAGACCAGCCTTCTTGCGCTCGATAACACGTGGGTCGCGCTTTAGGAAGCCTGCCTTCTTTAGTGAAGGACGGTTGTTGTCGCGGTCGATCTCGTTTAGTGCACGAGCAATACCTAGACGAAGTGCACCAGCCTGACCAGCTGAGCCACCACCTGAGATGCGAGCGACTACGTCGTAAGCGCCCTTTAGGTCAAGGATGGTGAATGGGTCAGTGATTAGCTGCTGGTGAAGCTTGTTTGGGAAGTACTCTGCGAACTCACGGCCGTTGACCTTGATAACGCCGGTGCCTGGCATGATGCGAACGCGGGCGATTGCCTGCTTGCGACGACCAAGGCCTGCGCCTGGAACGGTTAGTGGGCCGCGAGCCTTCGGAGCCTTTTCGGCAGCCGCAGCTGCCGGGGTCTCGGTTGAGTACTCGGTTGGGGTCTCTACTGCTTCAGTCTTTGCCACGAAAGTGTCCTTGTTGGTTTGGGTCGACTACTGAGCGACTTGGTCGATGATGAAAGGCTTTGGCTGCTGGGCAGCGTGTGGGTGCTCTGCACCGCGGTAAACCTTGAGCTTGCCAATCTGCGATGCGCCAAGCTTGGTCTTTGGAAGCATTCCGCGGATGGCCTTTTCAACGGCCTTCTCCGGGATCTTCTCAAGAAGCTCGGTGTACGAGGTAGCAGTTAGACCACCTGGGAAACCAGAGTGGCTGTATGCCTTCTTCTGCGCCAACTTGGCACCGGTAAGGGCTACCTTCTCGGCGTTGATGATGATTACGAAGTCGCCGTTGTCCATGTGTGGAGCAAAGGTCGCCTTGTGCTTGCCGCGCAACAGGGTTGCGGCATGGGTTGCCAGACGGCCAAGAACTACGTCGGTGGCGTCAATGACTAGCCACTCGTTCTTCAGCTCGGAAGCCTTTGGTGAGTAAGTACGCACGCTAAATTGCCTTCTACTTTTTGTCTTTTTACGACATGAACCCGTGAGAGAAGAAAGTTACTTCTTTAGGTTCCGGTTTAACGCTGGTTGAATACCAGCAACAAGGGTCAAGTCTAGCCCGAACAAGGGCAATCGGTCAAACCCTATTTTGGTTTTAACTCGGATGCTCGACTCGACTCAAGCTTCGTCGAGAGTTCTTCGTGCCCGCGACCGTTCGGCTTGAATGCCCAGTCGCGAATCGGCGGGGTAGCCAATCTCGATCAGGGTGAGCCCCTTAGGCTCGACGGTCTTGTATGTTTCGACTCGCTTGGCTCGCTCGAGGGTGCGCTTTAGGTCGGCTTGGTTGGCTTTGCCAGCACCGACGGCGATCAAAGCGCCGACGATTGAACGCACCATGTTGTGGCAAAAGGCGTCGGCCTTAAGTTCGATTTCGATGATGTTCTGCGCGTTGCGGCGAACCTTGATGCGCTTTAAGTCGCGAATCGTGGTGGCACCGGCACGGGTTTTGCAGAACGACGCGAAGTCGTTGAGCCCGAGCAGTAGTTGAGCGGCATCGTGCATGGCAACCGGGTCGAGCGCATAGGTGAGGTTGAGCACGTAGCGCATTTGCTGCGGGTCTTTGTGAGCAAAGTTGTCAGAGATTTGGTAGCGGTAGCGGCGGTAGATTGCCGAGAATCTGGCATCGAAGCCAGGTGCAGCCGGCTTGAACTCGTGAATGCGAATGGCTTCGCTCAACATGTGGTTCAGTCGAGCCACAACGTTTGGGTTGCGACCCAAGCGCTTTAGCTGTGCATCCGAGAGATCGACGTGAGCGACCTGATTAGCGGCGTGCACGCCCGCGTCTGTGCGACCTGCGATGCGCATCCCGAAATCATTCTCGGTAGGGCCGAAGATCGTGGTCATGGCGGCCAACAAATCGCCCTGAACCGTCTTCAACCCCGGCTGTTTCGCCCATCCGGTGTAATCGGTGCCGTCATAGGCAAAATCGACCCGAAAACGAGTCAACCCGTCAACCGAGTGGCTGACGGGTTGGCTCATGGTTCTAGAGAAGTTACTTGGCTTCTTCAGCTGGAGCTTCTGGCTCTGCTTCGGCCTCGGCCTCGGCGGCAGGAGCTTCTTCAGCTGCAGGAGCTTCTTCGGCAGCGGCTTCGGCAACAACCTCTTCAGCTGCAGCTTCTGCTACTACTTCTTCGGCTGCTACTTCTTCAGCAACGGCTTCGACGACCTCTTCGGTCTCGATAGCCTCGACAACTGCAGCAGCAGTTGCCTTGACGCTGTTTTCAAGCTTTGGCTTCTTGTTGACGGCCTTTGGTGATACCGGCTCAAGAACTAGCTCGATCACACACATCGGAGCGTTGTCACCCTTGCGGAAGCCAA
>JACCDN010845823.1_pt1 | contig 32183 bp, 20 predicted proteins | sample 7441691 | NCBI WGS metagenome assembly JACCDN01 (sample SAMN15323439, study PRJNA562643) | freshwater metagenome | isolation source: river surface water | place: USA:Blue River Watershed | collected 2017-08-16
AGGCGCGAATACCCTCTCTGGCCCCCGAGACAGCGGACGCGGTCGAGGACCGCATAGACGCGTCGCACGAGCTCAGCGCGCGGATCCGTCGGCAGCAACGCCTCCTGGGCGAAGAGCTGTTCGATCTCCTTCGTCTGCGGGGGAAGCCCGGAGGCGTCGGCGAGCAGGAAATCCGTATACGCGCGCGAAATCCGCCTACCGAGGTCGACCGTTTCCTGCCCACCGCACACCAGCAGCGGTTCAACCATCTCCTCCAGCAAGGCGCTGAAGATCCAGAGAACGTCGATCGGCCCCATGAGCGGGCTCCTGAGCGCGGAGCTGAGGCGCAGGGCCTCAATCAGGACGAGCAGGAGGAGTCCCGGCTCGGTGCAGCCGTTCCAGGCTTCGGCGAACGTGGGAGCGGTGCCGAGAAACCGGTCGAGCGTCTGCCGCTCGAGATCGAGATGCGAGCGCCGCAGGGTGTCCGTATCCATTGAAATTCCCCTTCCTTGGCTGATTCTTGGATGCCATCACCTGTGCCGACGCTAACAAAATGGCCCATTCCGGTCAATATTCATCCGCACAAACACAAAACCACCCGCCTTTGGGACGGATGGCTTTTTTGTTTGCCTTATTTCTTCTTCCCTTCAATCACCGTCTGCGCCACGTTGTTCGGAACTTCGCCATAGTGGGCGAATTCCATCGTCGAGCTCGCACGTCCCTGGGTCATGGACCGCAGGTTCGTGGTGTAGCCGAACATTTCGGAGAGCGGGACGAGGGCGGCCACGACACGGGCGCCGGAGCGCTCGGTCATGTCCTGGATCTGGCCACGCTTGGCGTTCAGGTCGCCGATGACGTCACCCATGAACTGTTCCGGGGTGACGACCTCGACCTTCATGATCGGCTCAAGGAGGTAGATCCCGGCCTTGCGGCAGGCTTCCTGGAAGGCCATGGATCCGGCCACCTTGAAGGCCGCTTCGGACGAGTCGACCTCGTGGTAGCTGCCGTCGGTGAGGGTCACCTTGACGTCGAGCACCGGGAACCCGGCAAGCACGCCGCGCTGGACGGCTTCCTGGATCCCCTTGTTGATCGGCTGGATGTATTCGCGCGGCACGACGCCACCCTTGACCGCATCGACGAACTCGTAGCCCTTGCCGCGTTCCAACGGTTCGAGCGTGATGACCGCGTGGCCATACTGACCACGACCACCGGACTGACGAATGTACTTCCCTTCGATGTCTTCGGCCTTGGTGCGGATGGCTTCACGGTAGGCGACCTGCGGCTTGCCGACGTTCGCTTCCACCTTGAATTCGCGCTTCATGCGGTCGACGATGATCTCGAGGTGCAATTCGCCCATGCCGGCGATGATCGTCTGGAGAGTTTCCTCGTCCGTGCGCACACGGAACGACGGGTCCTCTTCGGCGAGCTTCTGCAACGCGACGCCCATCTTTTCCTGGTCGGCCTTCGTCTTCGGCTCGATGGCGAGCGAGATGACCGGCTCCGGAATCACGATGGATTCGAGGATGAGCGGACGCTTTTCCTCACAGAGCGTGTGGCCTGTGAAGGTCCCCTTCAAGCCCACGGCGGCGGCGATTTCACCCGCGTACACGTCGGACACTTCCTCACGCTCGTTGGCGTGCATACGGACGATACGGCTGATGCGCTCCTTTTCGCCGGTCGTGGTGTTGATCACGTAGGAACCGGAGGAGAGGTGACCCGCATAAACACGGAAGAAAATGAGCTTCCCGACGAACGGGTCGGTCATGACCTTGAAGGCGAGGGCCGCAAACGGCTCCTCATCGGACGGCTTCACTTCAATGGCGACATTCTCGTCATCCACGTCATGTCCCTTGGCCGGCAAGATGTCGAGCGGGCTCGGGAGGTACGCGACCACGGCGTCAAGCAAGAACTGCACGCCCTTGTTCTTGAGGGCGGAGCCACACAAGATCGGGTAGATCTGGTTCGCGATGACGGCCTTGCGGAGACCTTTTACGAGCTCTTCATGGGTCAGCTCCTCGCCCGCGAGGTACTTGTTCATGAGGTTCTCATCGGTCTCGGCGATGGATTCCATCATTTTGGCGCGGTATTCCTTGGCCTTGTCGAGCATGTCGGCCGGGACCTCGCTTTGTTCGAAGTTCTGGCCCATCTCGTCAAGATAGATTTCGGCCTTCATGTCGATCAGGTCGATGATCCCCTTGAACTTGTCCTCGGCCCCGATCGGGAGCTGGACGACGACCGCGCGCTTGGTCAAACGGTCATTGATGGAGGCGACGTCCTTGTAGAAGTCGGCACCGGTACGGTCGAGCTTGTTGATGAAGCAGATGCGCGGCACGTTGTGCTTGTCGGCCTGGCGCCAGACGGTCTCGGTCTGCGCTTCCACGCCCGCGACGCCGTCGAAGACGGTCACGGCCCCGTCAAGCACGCGCAAGGAGCGCTGCACCTCGATGGTGAAGTCGATGTGGCCCGGGGTGTCGATGAGGTTCAGGCGGTGACCCTTCCAGAAACAGGTTGTTGCGGCGGCCGTAATCGTGATGCCGCGCTCCTGCTCCTGCTCCATCCAGTCCATGGTCGCTTCACCCTCGTGCACCTCACCGATCTTGTGCTTGCGACCGGTGTAGAACAAAACACGTTCGGAAACGGTCGTCTTTCCGGCGTCGATGTGGGCAATGATCCCGAAGTTGCGGGTGTCTTTTAGGGAATATTCACGGGGCATATATGGGGAAATGAGGTCAAGCGAAGAGGCTTCCAAATTCAGTCGGCCGCATCTGACATGCAGAGAGCCGGCCTGATCTGAAAGCCTCATCGAAATATCTGTTGTTGGGTGGACTATTTGGCGAAGTGAGCGAAGGCGCGGTTGGCCTCGGCCATACGGTGGACGTCTTGCTTCTTCTTGACGGCGTCACCTTGGTTCTGAGCCGCGTCCATGATTTCCATGGCGAGCTTCTCGGCCATCGGCTTGCCCTTGCGGGAGCGGGCGGCGGTGATCATCCAGCGGAACGCGAGCTGCTGGCGGCGGTCGGCGCGGACTTGGAGCGGCACCTGGTAGTTGGCGCCACCGACGCGCTTCGACTTGACCTCGACGGTCGGCGAGACGTTCTTCATGGCCTCATCGAAGAGTTCCATGGCCGGCTTCTTCATTTTTTCCTCGACCATTTCCATGGCGGCGTAGACGATCTTGTAGGCCGTGGACTTCTTGCCGTCACGCATCACCGAGTTGACGAGCTTGGCGACCACAGGAGAGTTGTATTTCGGGTCATTCGCGATCTGACGTCGCGGTGCTTGTTTGCCTCGCATAGGATAGGGGGACTATTTCTTGTCAGCCTTAGGACGGCGTGCCCCATAGAGGGAACGTCCGCGGCGACGGTTGGCGACGCCTTGCGTATCGTAGACGCCACGCACCACGTGGTAGCGCACACCCGGAAGGTCCTTCACACGACCACCACGGATCATGACGATCGAGTGCTCCTGGAGGTTGTGGCCTTCACCTGGGATGTAAGCAGTGACTTCAGATCCGTTGGACAAGCGGACACGCGCGATCTTGCGGATGGCGGAGTTCGGTTTCTTCGGGGTCATGGTGGTCACCTTGGTGCACACGCCACGCTTAAAGCCCGCGCCACGGCGGAGGTCGGTACGCTGACGATGGAGCGTATCCATGGAAAACTGGAGCGCGGGGCTCTTGGATTTCCGTTTCGTGATCGTACGGGGGCGCCGGACGAGCTGGTTAATGGTAGGCATGAGAAGAGAAAAACGTCTAATGTGGGCCTAATCTAGCAATGAAACCCAAGGCCGTCAAGGGAGAAAAACCCCCGCATGCAAGAGCAGACCCAAAAGCAAGGGAAAAGCCGCCAAAATGACCTGGCGGGAACGGGAATCCGCCGTAAAGAATGCCATGACGGCCGGGCCCAGGACCCCTAGGGCCAGGACGCCCCAGGCAAACCGCCACACTCCCACCCCCCACCAGAGGAAGAGCAGCGAAACACCCCAGATTACGGCTAGATAGAGCTGAAACTCACGGGCGGAACGGGCCTTTCCCCACCATTCCACGACGCGGTCCGCCTGGAGGAACGGGACCCCATTCCAAACGAGCAGGATCGCCTGCCAGAGCCCAAAGACCCCCAACAGGAAGGCCGGACGCCAAAAAAGGAGTGAAACGCCCGCCGCCAGCCAGGACCCCCAAAAGAAGAGGAGGGTGAAACGGGCCGCCTCCCAGAAGGACCGTCCAAACCAGGCTTCGGCAAGCTCAGCCTTGCTGGAGAGAGCCATGAAGCCCAAGACGGCCAGCAGCGATCCCCAACCCAAGAGCCAACCCCCGGTTAGGATAAGGGGAACGAGTAGCCAACGCTCTTGCGAATCAGGATCTTCCTCGGCATTGGGGCGCAAAAAGGCCGTCAGGAGGGCCGCCTCGTAAAATAGGACGACCAGGAAGGCGCTGAACGCGAGTGGCGTACGACCTGGTACGGTCGAGAGCTGCATCAGGTAGCCACCGAGGAGTGGGATCAGGACCAACGTCGCACGCCCAAAGAGTGTTTTCGCGTGCTCCGTGAAGCGCTTGCGAGACCAAAGCGAAGGCGCGAGGAGGCAGACGAGGCCGATCCAGGCGAACGCAACCAAGAGAAGACGTCGCTCCATGTCGGGAGCGGTCACGGAGAGGTCTAGGAACCGTTCAAATCCAAACGACCAGTAGGAATGGCTCCAAGCGCGCTCGAAGGCCTGGGCGACGACCTGGGAAGCGGGAGCGAGCGTCGTGCCATAACTGGAGAGGCGACTCCACGCGCTGAGTGAAGGAACGGCCAAGATGAGCCACGGCAAAATAAGGATTGAAGCACCCCCCAAACCTGTCCGCGACCAGGACAGGCCGCGCTTGCGGAGGAGGTATAGGAAAAAACCGGCAGAGAACAACATAAAGAGCGTCAGGCCGGGCGAAACGAATCCCTGACCCGTCCACCCCAAAAACACCCAACCCAGGACCCCTTTTGGAGCGATCCACCAAGTGGAAAAATCCTGCCCAATTAACAGACGCACGAGCGCATCGATAAGGGGAACCGTAAGGACCAACGGCAACAAACGAGACCAACCCGCTAACGCCGCTTTCCAGGAGAACGCCCCAAGCCAATCCGTCAGGCGCGCCAGGAACACTAGCCACCCGGCGAATAGCAAGGCCGTCAAGAGCCAAGAAGTCAGGGCAGGAATTTCCGGTAGGCCGTCTCGCTGCATGACGGTCACGAGGATGATCCAGATCAAGGCATACGTGGCGATGCGTAGGCCAAACACGCGCCAACCCTCGAAGGAACGCTCGTTCCAGCCGCGCAGGAGATCCAGCATAAGAAAAAGCTAGGTGAACAAACGGTATAATCCTTGGACCATGGCTTCGGCCGCGGTTCGCAACCAGCCGAAGACGCTGATGCCCAGAAGCAGATCAATGAAGACGAGGACGAGGAGGAGCATCGGGCCACGCGTCTCGAGGAAATGGCGTGCGTTCGCGTATTTAGGTGCCGCGAGTGCTGCCAGGAGAGCCTTAGAGCCATCGAGTGGCGGAAGCGGGATGAGATTGAAGAGCCCCAACAGCATATTCATGACCGCGAGCAGAAAGAGAAAAATGAGAAGGAGATTTCCGACTGGGAAAAAGTTTCCGAAGAACACGAATAGAAGCATCGCCAGGGACCCGAAGAGAAAATTCGACGTCGGTCCCGCCGCGGCGACTAATGCCGGTCCGACCCGCTGCCATTTCAGATTGTAGGGATTGAACGGCACCGGCTTCCCCCACCCGAATCCCACCGTCACAAGCATCAGGAACCCCATCCAATCGATATGTGCCAACGGATTCAAGGTCAACCGATTCTCCCGTTGCGCCGTCCGGTCTCCCAACACGAACGCCGCCAACGCATGCGAGGCCTCGTGCACCGACAACGCACACAAAAATGCGACCAAGGTAGCAACGGTCAACCAAGGGTCCACGAAGAGCTGGGACAGGAGCATAGCTCTCCCCATGATGCCGGGATTTACGTCCGCCGTCCAACGATCCGTAATGGAAGAAAGAGACCTCCCCTTCCGGGACCGGTCCTCCCTCGTGAGAAAGGGCGAGCCTTCGTGGGGCGCAGCCCTACCCCCACCTTGCCGGGAGGCCAGGCTTTTTCCTAAGCTCTTGCCAAAAAACCTCTTTTTCTATAAGCTTCCGGGTATTCTCTGAATATCCTATGTCCCGCATCTGCATCCTCACCGGAAAAAGCGCTAACTTTGGCCAATCCCGCAGCCACTCGAACCGCGCCACCAAGCATCGCCAGAACGTCAACCTCCAGACGATCAAGATCAACGGCCAACGCGTGAAAGTCGCCGCCCGCACGCTCCGGACGCTGAAGAAGCTCGCGAAGGAAGTCGTCACGAAATAAGCGCCCAAGCCGGCGCTTTTTGGTCTTCGACACGCCAGCTCCGCTAAGGGGAAAAGACGATTGAAGAAATCCGTCTAATCCCCGAATGAGCCTGTCGCGACACCACCGCAATAAAACAGATCGACCCGCCACTTGGCGGGTCGATGCATTATGCGGTTGTTTCGTGGATTTCGGTCTGGGCGGGCGTCACCTGGACATGGAACAACGTATGCGTGACACGGGCCTGGACGCTACCGAGGAACTCGTGGAAGAGGCGATAGCCTTCTTTCTTGTACTCGACGAGCGGATCGCGCTGGCCATAGCCCTGGAGGCCGATGCCGTGGCGCAAGTGGTCCATCGCTTCGAGATGGAGGATCCAGAGGTCATCCATGAGACGTAAGACGACGGTCTTTTCGAGATCCTGGATGATGGCAGGATCAAGGAGAGAGGCCTCGAGATGGGCGTAGGCCTGGTCGATGAGCCGGATCGCCTCATCGATGATCTTAGTACGCAGGACGATGAGGTCTTCCTCTTGAGGATCAGCCATTCGCAAGGCGGTCCAGGCGGAAAGGTCGGTCGTCGAAGGCAGCATGGCCTTCAACCCATCTTCGAGGGGCTGCCATTCCCACGCGGAAACGTCATCGCCAACGGTGTGCTGGGTGACAAGCGTCTCGACCTGGCCCTGGAAAAAGGCGCGGATTTGACGCTTGGTCTCACGCTCCCCTTCTTGGGTCGGGCGTTCAGCGGCTTGGAGGAACTCAAAGCGCTTCTTGTAGAAGATCTGGCGGTGCTTGTTGAGGACGTCATCGTACTCGAGGAGATGCTTGCGGACATCGAAATGATGGCCTTCGACCTTACGCTGTGCGGATTCGATGGCACGGCCCAAAATACCGTGCTCAATCGCCTCATCTTCGGGAATCCCCATGGCCATGAACTGGCGCATGCGGTCGGACGCGAAGATACGCATCAGATCATCCTCGACAGAGATGAAGAACTGGGTCGTCCCCGGATCGCCTTGACGACCGGCGCGGCCACGAAGCTGGTTGTCGATACGACGGGACTCGTGGCGCTCGGTCCCGAGGACGCAGAGACCGCCGAGGGCGCGGACCTCATCAGCCATTGCAGCATCCGGTGGATTGCCACCCAACAAAATGTCGACACCGCGGCCCGCCATGTTCGTCGCGACGGTGACGGCGCCTTTACGTCCCGCCTGGGCGATGATTTCAGCCTCGCGTTCGTGATTTTTTGCGTTTAAGACCTCGTGGGGGATCCCCTCTTGTTGCAATAGGACATGGAGAACTTCGTTCTTTTCGATGCTGGCGGTGCCAACGAGAACCGGCTGCCCGAGCTGGTGACGGCGCTTGATCTCGCGGGCGATCGCCTTGAATTTCCCCAATTCGGTGGTGTAGACGCGATCCGGAAGGTCAGTGCGCTTGTTGTCGCGGTGCGTGGGGATCGCGAGCACGTCGAGCTTGTAGATCTTATGGAACTCTTCCGCTTCGGTCGCGGCGGTCCCGGTCATGCCGGAGATCTTTTCGTAGAGGCGGAAGTAATTCTGGAACGTAATCGTTGCCAAGGTCACGGATTCGCGTTGGATCTTGACGCGTTCCTTGGCCTCGATGGCCTGGTGCAGGCCTTCGGAGTAGCGGCGACCCGGCATCAGGCGACCCGTGAACTCGTCGACAATAATGACTTCATCGTCCTTAACGACATAATCCTTGTCTTTCCGGAATAAGGCGTGGGCTTTTAGAGCCTGCTCGAGATGGTGGACTAGCTTAAACCCGCCTTGGACATACAGGTTTTCGATGCCGAGCCAGCCTTCCATCTTCGTGACACCGGTTTCAGTGATGGAAGCGGCACGCAATTTCTCATCGAGTTTGTAATCCGTTTCCTTGTCGAGGCGGGCGACGAGTTCAGCAAAACGATAATAGACATCGGTCGCCTCTTCGGCCGGAGCGGAGATGATGAGCGGCGTGCGGGCCTCATCGATCAGGATCGAGTCGACTTCGTCGATGACGGCGTAATTCAGTGGGCGCTGGACACGGTCGACAAAACGCTGGGCCATGTTATCGCGCAGGTAATCGAAACCGAATTCGTTGTTGGTGCCGTAGGTGATGTCGGCTTCGTACGCCTCCTTGCGGGTCACGGGACGGAGGTAGTCCATGTCGACGCGGAACGAGCCGGTCTGGTCACGGTCGGCATCGTGCTGCGGTTCCTGTTTGAAGGTGGGATCGTAGAGGAAGCTGCCTTGGTGCTGGATACAAGCGACGGTGAGACCTAAGGCATGGTACACCTGCCCCATCCAGATCGCGTCGCGACGGGCGAGGTAGTCGTTAACGGTGATGACGTGGACGCCTTTTCCGGTAAGGGCATTCAGGTAGACCGGGGCGGTCGCGGTCAAGGTCTTACCTTCACCGGTGCGCATTTCGGCGATCGTCCCGCGGTGCAAGGCGATGCCGCCGATGAGCTGGACGTCGTATTGGCGCTGCTTCAAGACACGATGGGAAGTTTCGCGAACCACAGCAAAAGCCTCTGGAAGGAGGTCATCCAAGGCCGATCCGTTGGCAATCTTTTCTTTAAAATAAGAGGTTTTTTCTTTCAGGGCTTGATCGGAAGCCTGCGCGAACTCCGCAGCCAAGGGGGTGACGGCCGTGTCGACGAGCTTCCGGATTTTCCCGATCTCCCGCGCGTTCGGGTCGCCGAACAGTTTCTGCAAGAAAGACATACGCCGGGGATCGTACCCACTTTCCCTCAAAACGTCCACTGGAGGCGACCCGGTGGTTTATCGCTATTCCGCGGGCAGGAGAGCCGGGTCCGTGGCGATGCTTACCGGTTTCTTGGAACGGTGACGTTCACCGAGGGCCTCCTTTAGGAGATCGCGAACCTTGTCGATGGCCTTATAGAGGTCGTTCGCCTCGCGATCGATGCGCATCGTGTCGCCTGCTCGCATCCGCAACAGTGCACGGCAGGAAAAGACGTCTCCATGCTTGTGATGGTTCGTCCCCTTCCCGATCTCAAGGTCGATGTGGCTGATCAGGTCCCCGTTTTTATCCAAATCGAGCATCTTTTCTTCCGCGTAAGCCTTGATGGCGGGGGTTAGCTCGATAGCCCGGTGCTTGATATTGAGTGTCATATGGATAAACGAGATGAATAAGCCCTTCCCACTTCCAAGTGTACCCCCGTCTCTTTCGGAAGGCGAGCAAGCCGAAAAGAGGCCAATTTAAGACCAGGCGGCGACCGCACGACGGAGCCGACGCGTGAAAGAGCGATCCGAGATTGCCTAGCCACGAAAAACAAGCTACAACGACAACATATGCACACCCCTCCCCAAGAAGAATTCCGTGTCAACGGCGAAGAGCTCCTCGCCAAGGTTAAAGAGCTGATCAAGGAAGGAAATGCGCGCCGGATTATCATCAAGAATGAGCAAGGGGAAGCTGTTTTGGAAATCCCCCTAGTCATCGGCGCCGTCGGAACACTGATCGCGCCCGCATTAGCAGCGGTCGGAGCGCTAGCCGCCCTGCTTACCAAATGCTCGATCGTGGTCATCAAAAAGACCGATTCGGACAAGCAAGAGTAGGGACGTCAAAACAGAACCGCGCGCGGTTCTGTTTTGATTATTCTTTATCTTTCTTTCATTCTCCTTTCCGTTCCCCTTGTAGGTCCCGGGCTGGGGCACCCTCTTTTTCGGTGAGAGTGTGTGAGCTTCCATCCCGGGAACAGGAGGCGAGTTCTCGAACCGAAAAAGAGGGTGCCCCAGCCCGGGACCGGCCCGCCCGAGCGGGAAAGGGCGGGCCTCGTGGGGCGCAGCCCCCCCCCCTGCCGGGAGGTAAAGCCTTTGTTTTTACGGCTTTGGTAAACCGCCTCTTGACAAAATCCCCTTTTCTTGTTCTAATGAAACAGATCTGTTATTCTTTTCACAGACGAGCGGATGTTCCGCTCGCCACCCAACTTCCCCCTACGGAGGAAACGATGAAGAACCTGAAGGCCTTTCTCCTCTTCGTGGGGGCTCTCGGCTGCGGTGCCGAGCCCCCGATGAACACGGACCGTCCGGACGCGGGCACCACGCCCGACGTTCAGATGATCCAGGACGTCCCCAGCGGGGACGATCGGACCGCGCCGACGCCGGATCAGCCGGTGCCGCCGCCCGACGCGCCCCCTCCCCCGGAGGACCGGCCGCCGGCGATGGTGTGCGTCGCAGAGCCTGCGCCGTCGACCATCAACTGTCGGGGCGTCCTCTGCCAGCCGAACAGCGTCAGCCCGGTCTGCGAGGGCGCGTCGGCCTGCGACTGCAACATGCGTGCGGAGGACATGCCGGCCACGCTCTGCACGCCGGAGGCCATGCCCACGTGCATGAGCATGGTGTCGTGTTCGCCGGGGCGGAACCACTGCTCGGTCAACCTGCCGGAGAACGTGGACTACGTCCGATTCCCGTACATGGAACCTGATGGGGATGGGCGAGGAGGCTTCCAAAACACGTTCATGACGAGCTGGACGCGTGCCGACGCACCGAGCGAGAGCGTGGGTTTCAGCGGCTCCTCGCTGTTTTCAGAGAGGGGCTTCGTCCGATTCTGCAGCACGCTCCCCAGAGACATCGACGGCATCCCCGCAGGCATGATCGGCCAGGGATACTGTGCGGAGTGCTCCGGAACAACGTGCTACTGGAACCGTGGAGCGCTTCGGGAGCGTGCACCTTCGATCGAGATCACCGTGAGCGCCCAGGCCTGCACGATCGAAGTGAGGTACTACCTCGCCGGCAACGCCAGCCCCGCTACGACACGGACATTCAACTCGCTCAGTGACACCTGCAGCTGAGCATCCCCTCCCAGAGGGGCTTTTTTTTAGCAAGATTCAATGAAGCATCTGCAGGAAAATTAAAACACCGCCCAAAGGGCGGTGTTTTAATTTCTCGGTCGAAGCTGAACGGATCCAGGGAACGTGATCCATGGGCGGAAATTGCGCCGCGGATCAGGACCGGTCGCAGTGAATGGACCAAGAGGACGGTCGATCGCACACTCTAAGCCCGAACCACCTGCGCCAACTAACTGGTTGGGTTGAGAATCGGTTACTTCACGTTGCGTGTTGAATCTTGTGGATTGCGTCCTAACGTCTGCACCGAGCGGTGTCGGGGTATAACACCCCCCAAACGGATGCTTAATGCCCGACGTCGGGCTATCCGTCAACCCATCGCCCGTGCGTTGCGTCCGACACTCACCGCTACACCAACCCCAGTTATCCTGAACGAATACGCGTGGAGTGAAGCGACACGCATCGTTCCGATCATCCCAGCATCCATTCGGCGGAGCGATGCCCGCGGCGATGCATTGGTCACCGGCGGCACAATCGGTGTCGACTCGGCAGAAGCGGGTCGTGTCGCGGGAACAACGAGCTTGGGTGATGACCGGGTCACCTTCTGGCGTACGAAGGACCGGAAGGGCCGTTCCGATCGGCGCAGGACCGCAGCTGATCGCATTGAAGACGGCCGCGGGAATCTGCGTGCTTGGGGCGGAAACGTCCGTGATGCCTAAGATTGCTCCATACAGGCGGCGACATTCGGCGCGGCCCGCGTCACCCGTCGTCGTACAAGTGGGACGGGGACGACCTTCCGTGGCGAAGCTGTCCGCACCACCGAAGAAACATGTTCCCGGACGACCGCCGGACGGGGCGATGACGTCTGAGGGCGGCGTGACAGGCTCGACGCCGGTCACGAGGTTCTGGCCGCTGCAACGCGGGAGCGTACTCGCGGCGTTGGCAGGACAGGCGTAGACGTGACTGAACTCGAAGGGGGTCGCCTCACAGGCTTCCGCGCTGTTGCCGAAGAAGGCGCGGAAATCACAGGTGTCCTGCGATCCATCCCGGCGGCAATCACGGTCTATGGCACAGACGATATTCTTTTTATCCTTACACGAACCCATCGCGCGGCAGGCTTGGGCGGAGACGGGACAATCGTTGTCGGATTGGCAGGTCAGGCCCGTGAAGCCGTCCGTCGGAGAGAAACATTCCTTTTGAACGCTACAGAACGGCTTGTGGTTCTTGAGCTTGACATCGTTGAAGTCTTGCACCGTTCCATCTCCCCAGTCGACGGCGAGACGACGGATGGCCATCTGCTCGTGGGCGGCCCAGCCGTAGAACTTGATCGTCGAACGGTATTGACCGCCGACGACGTTCAGGATGCCTTGGGTGATGCCGCTGAACGAGAAGCGGTCGAGGTCTTGGATACCGCAGGTCATGCCCGCCGGACACGAGGCGGAAGGGGCGGCGATGCGCGGCGGCCGCGGCGTGTAGAAGTCGATGTACTCGTAGGCGGCCTCTGGGACAACACTTGTCGGCAGGCCGAGGTACGACGGCGTGTAGAAGCCGAGCGTGACGTCGGTCGGGAGTGGGATGTTGCTGTTCTTGTTCAAGCTGCGCGGATCACCTCCCACTGCACGCATGTCATAGGCGATCAGGCCGCAGAACTCGCTGGACGGATCGGGGCAGAGGCGGCGGTCGGGCTGGTACCCGACTTCGGCGGTACAGGAGTTGTTGTCATTGTTGAGATTGCGGGCAGACAGGTCGATACGACGTTCGGAGAAGTAGGTTTCGGCAGTTTGCGTCGATCCAACATCGCCAGGCAACCGACAACGCGGACTTGGTTTGTAGAGACGATCTTCTTCTCGATCTGCGAGAGGTCTCTCCGGAATGGATACCGCCTCACAATCATCATCACCAGGCGCGGCCGGGGCCGAACCTCCACACACGGCAGGGGGCGAAGCCCACTGCCGATACGGGAAGGAAGCGGTAGGCGAGGCTGCGACACAGAGGTTCCCGGCACGGGTCGCTCCTTCGCTACACGTTCCGAGCTGCACCTGGTCACCGGCGGCGTTCATGAAGTCGCTCAGCGGCTGACAGGCACCAACCTGATAGGTCGAGACGGCCGCAGAAATGAGCCGATCTCTGGAAAAGGTCTCGGGACTGCTTCGGCAGGCGACACGGTCGGCTTCGACGAGCAGGTGCTCACAGCTGAGCGGATTGGTGAGCTGGCAAGCCGTTAACTCAGCCCCCGTAAGACCGGAACAAGATGGATTCACCAGAGTGACCGGGATCCGCGGAGACGTGGGAGCCGCCGGTAGGGGGACAAGTCCTGGGAACCGCTTATTTTCGGCCACGAACATTGGCGCAGTCGAATCCGATCCGTTTGCGAAGAGACTGGAAGTGATGCCGAGATCGGCGCTGTTTGCGCGGCAGGACTCTCCACAGCCGGTAATGCTACCGAGAGACGATCCGCCGAGAGCGCGGCTAAGCTGCACGATCCCCCACCGGCCGTCCATTCCAGACAAGGAAGCGGACTGCGGGAAACGAGCCGTTGAGGGGTTCCGCCAGAAGTTTTCTGAAGTGAAGGAACAGTCCGTATCCATGTAACAGGCGACGGTGGTTGGGGTCGCGGCTTGACCCTCCCAACTCACGCGACAGGTTCCAGACGTACGGGCATCGGCTCCGGGTGGCTTCTCACAGACACCGACCACCTCCATCGGACATTCTTCGGAAACGTCGGCTTCTTGCGTACAGTAGTAGGTCGAAGGATCAGGGGCGGCCGCAAACGGGTCAGGACGCGCTGTGATGGCGTATCCCTCGATCGCATACGTGCGCTCTGCTGGCCCAAGGATGCCTCTGACCGAGTTTGTACCAGACACCCCCATCATCGCCCCTGCAGCGGGCTGGTTACGACGCTTAACCGCACCCGGGGCGCAACGGAAGGCACCGAGCCCGGCGGCATCACGCCGGTTGTAGCTGCGAGTATCCCCGGTGCGTCGGTAGACGTCCCCTTCTGCCGTCCAGTTGCTTTGTCTGACGCAGGCGGTCAAGAGCGGACGCGGCGTACGAGAGACCGGACGCGGATCGAGGGCGTAGAGGTGACAGCTATCCGGCTGTGCGCCACAGGCCTGACCGGCATTGATCCCTGAGAGCGCATTACACACCCGCAGCGTCGTTGGCGGAGGTTCGGCCGTATTACAGGCCCCCGCACCCGTCACCGGACGGCAATCGACGCTATCGCCGTTTGCTGGCGGCGTGGTCCCGGCCGGTGCATCCGGCACGCACTTGCGGCCTTGGTTGATTCCGGCGATACACACGCGATCCGTCCGCGAGATCGTCTGCTCGTTGAAGCGGTAGACGCGGTAGATGCGGGCGAATAGGTTTGAGAGGTAGGCGTAACGATCCTTCGGGGCACCCGGGACCACAGGGCCGTAAAAGGTGTCATACCCGGAAGCAAGGAAGGTCGGTGGCCGAATCGCTGAGCTGCCTGCCAACTTTCCACCCGTCTGGTAGAGCGGATCATCCCCTGCCGGACCCGTATTCAGGGCACTCGAGAACGGCGCATAAGATTGGGAATATTGGATCCCAAGGACCGGCACCGTGTATTTTGATTCGCGCCAGACACGATCAGTGAAGGCCGCATCCTGAGCGGTATCCTTGGAACGCACTTCCACGAGGTCACGACAGATGTCCGCCGTCTGGAACCGCACGTTCATATAGATGAAGCGGCTGTCGAAGGTGGCTTTTCCGGCGCACGTTGAGACCCAGAAGCCGGCCAGGCGCCACGGACCGCGAATATCACGCGGAGTAATGCGCTCTTCCGCGAGCTGTGGAGCCGCATCCGTCTGGAAAACGGCGCGAATGGCGTAATAGGGCTTCTCGCTATCACAGGTCTCGTACACAGGCGCGGTGATCCCGTTGAACCCTTCTTGATTACGCTCACGGGTGCTTACCTCAGCAGAGTTTGGTTCGAAGGCGACGAACTTCTTCTTCCCCGTCGAACGGTAACCAATCTCCCAGGTCTTGAAGTAGCACTGGCTCCCATAGGGCAATTCAGCCGCGTTCCCCAGGTCGCTCCCATCAGTCATGCTGACGCACGGCATCTTGATGGGGCGATTCCCCGTTCTGGTCAGGACGCTCTCCGTACCACGCGTCAGGTAGGTCTGGAGATCCTCTTCGGCAAAGAAGTTAGAACGCCATTGACGGTCAGCCGGACCCGTCTTTTCAAGATCGTCGTAATCATCGACGCTGACACCGTCGACCCAATCGCTCTGGTAACCACAGGCGAGCCGCCCATTCCCATTTGGATTCTGGAAGGGACGGATATCGATATAGCTCATGTTCTGTTCCATCAGGGCTTGCTGGCGCTGCAGTACCGACGCCTGGACCGATTGCGAGACATTATAGACTGAGGCCGCAATCGCTCCGGCGTTCAATCCGTAGAAGGTCTCCGTGTAATTAGCACCTTCCCCGCGGCCTGTGGCGACGAGGCGAAGGCCTAACGGATCGGTTTCAAAGGGACCATCATCGTCTTGGTCGTCATCCGCATCCTCACACTGCGCGGCCGCTTGGCTGCCAATGGGGCGAACTCCTTCAAAGTAAGCTCCTGGCTGGTTGCTTCCAGTCACCCCACCGCTTCCGTCTGAAACAAGAGCGTCATTATATCCCAAGGTCGACACACCGCTCGGCAACAAGGAAAAGCTGCTCGCGTATAAGAGGAAGCTCTTCGGCGACCGAGCCTTGGAGGCGCAGTAATACTGTCCCGAGTTCTGCGGCGGGAAATAGCCGGCGGTCTGGATATAGCGGTACGGGTCGTTCTCTCCTCCCACAATCGGTGACGGGCTCCAAGACAGACAGGCGTACGTCTCCTCACCCAACTTCCCACGTGAACGGGTCGTGTCATATTCGAGACAGGACCCCATCACGCCGCGCACGATCTCCGCTCGGGAGAAGGCAACGCAACGGCCACCACCGGCAGCAGGACCACACGTCTGGTTGTTATTGGCGGCTTCCGCCACCTTCGCCGAAGTAGAGGTCGAGGCCGAAATATTGAAGACTTCAGAAGGTAGACAAGCCTGTCCATCGCGTGGCCCACCGATACAGATGCCCGGCGGGACCGCCTGCGAATCTGCGGCGAAGAACAACGGTTGGCCGCTTCCCGGATAGTCGGTCCGCTTGTAGGAGCAGGAGCACTGCTCTCCATAGGCGCAGATATTTGCGTTTTCGTAGCCAGAACGAATCAATTTCGGCCGGATCGGATTGGTGGATAGGTCCCAACTCGAGACAACCTCCGCCCCAAAGGGAGCATCCGCTTCCGGATAGGCACGGCAAAGCGCTTTCGGATACGCCTGATCAACCGCCAAGTCCTGCGGACCAGCCGCCGCCGTCAATCGGTTCTGCAGCGAAATGAACTGGCCAACCTCGGTACTGCCGCGAAGGGAGAAGTAACAATTCACCTCTTGCCCCACACGCTGCCCTTCCTCACTAAGGAAATATCCGATGAGGCGGGAGCCGCGATGGCGGCAAAGGAGCATGTCCTGTGGAACCGAGAGATACGCAGGATCCGTTCTCGGGATCAATTCCGCCTGTGACGGACGCGACGGCGGGATCGTATGCGTGAAGATCAGCCCGGTCTTCTGCATTGGCGGCATCTTGACGGCCACAACCAAACGCCGCTCGGTCGACGCACGTGCAGCCCCGAAGGTCGTCTCTTCCGCAACCGACCGGCTCTGGAGATCAACGACCTGGAAGGCATTCGGGATCGAATAGCCCGAATAATCACGCGCACCGATCGCCGTGGGACGTGAGACGTATTGCTTCGCGTCGAAGTAGGCGCCTGCCGTCAGTACCGGCTCCGTCGAGGTCGAGGTACGGTTAACATAGTTGCTGCAGTAATTAGCAGATCCTCCTTGCTCGCTCGGACGGTCACAGAGGGCGACCTTCGTACAGATCTCGCGATAACGATTGGTGGATGGGTCATACACCGTCTCTCCCGTCGCGCATCCCAACCACTGCGCGCAATCACGATCAACCTTAACTTTCACGATCGCGTTAGCATCATTCAAGGAAGGGCGGTCACAGCGGATATCCGGGATCCTCGACTGAAATTCGGCCGTATCCTCGGTACGCCCAAAGGCGGAATAGCTAAAGGTCCGGCCACTAAGGCGAATGGTCGCTTCTGCGGCACAATCACTGTCCTGAGAACAGCTACCACCGATGTAGGTCGAGCTTGTCGTCTGGGCTCGCTCGATGCCGATGATCGGCCCACGTGTAAGAGCTTCTGGACCATCAGAAGCGTATTGTGGCGCATAACGGTCACTCACACGGGTTCCCACACAACGACCGGTACGAACAGCCCCACATCCTGGCTGCGACGGGTTCGCCTGACAATTGATCGGGGCAACCGGCTGCAGGTTTTCCTGTTGATATTGACGCAAGGTCGCCTCTGTACTGTATAGGAGGCGCGCATCAGCCATGTTGCGCAACGGAACACACCCACGCGCAGGATCTACGACACCATTACACGAACGCGTATCGATGCTCTCGTTATTGATGAAGTAATACGCACGCCCCAAGGAACCCGCCGTTGGCTTGTCGCTCGGGTCACGGAATTCGGTACATTCGCTCTCCTGCTCCGGACAGAGCCCGCCCCACCCTTGATACCCTGGAGCCGGCGCGACATCGCCCGCATTCAGAAGCTGGAACGACTGACCTGACCCAAGCGCATTCGGATAACACGGCGTGGACGTCCCCTTGACGAACCAGCCGCTATACGTGCCATTGGCGACGGCTGGCACGCCTGAAACCGCCACGCGTTCGCGATATTCACAGGCATGGTTCTGCGGGTCCTTGAAGTATTCCCGACCTCCGACCGTCGTAAATTCCTCACAGAAAAGCTCCGACGGACGACAGAGACCCTGCGAGTATTTTTCAACGGAATTCTTAAGATAGACCGTCTCAAAGCTCGTCACGACCTGGCGATCTGGGCTAAAGATAGGCTTCCCGAAGGCCTGACAGCTCGCCCGGTCAGCATCACAGCGCTTGCTCCGATCGTCGATAAGATACACGTATCGGTCGGCCGGATGTTCCGTGACAGACGCGGCCGCTCCATCCGCCAAACTAAAGGTCTGCCGATATGGATCCGCGGAATTCCGGGTATCAATGAATTCGCGGCAACCGATGGCCGTCGGACGGCAGAGCTGCGAAAATTGGCGGGCGTTCACCGTCTGACCCTCACGATTACGATAGGCTCGGCAACCGGCCATCGCCTGCGGCTCAGGCACGCCATACGCATTCTGGTCACATTGGTTCGGCGTCTGCCAGGTCCCTTGGCGCACGAAGACCACATCACGCAGCTGCTGGACCACAATCTCGTCGAGAAAGAAAGCGGAGGGCGCGGAAGCAGAAACCGACCAGGAAATCACGGTTCGGTTCCCTGGGACCCCTTCAAACGTTCCGAAGGTCACGCGCTGCCATTCCGGGGTCAAGCGCAAGGCCCCAATCACGCGTGCATCCTCCCCGTTCGAACGCAAGGCATTTACAACCACCGTCGACGAGGCCGTCGCCTTGGCCCAGAAAGTAACACGGTATAACGCACCGGCCGTCGAAGAGAACATGAGGGAAACGTTCTGGACCCCTCCCGGACCGGGTCCGACGTCGGTCCGATAAGAACGATCGCCCACGAGAAGAGATTCGCTAGAAACCGCTGCGTTTGTCAGGGCTGACGTTGATGAGCCGTTCGCGACGAGGATATTTCCTTGTGGCGTTATGATCGGAACCGTAAGCAGATTTCCCCCTTCTGCGCCCGCATAGGCTCGGCAGCCAGCGAAATTGGCGGTACAGGCACTGCTTTCCGGGGCATAGGCCTGGTAGATACAAGCCTGCTCAGGGGCGCGATAGGAACCGCCCGTCTTCCGACAATCATCTTCCGACGTATTTGCCTTGCGATACGAACGGCAATCCGGCGTCGAAAGCACGGTCTGGGAGTAATAGCGATAGAAGACCCGACCCGCGGCATTGTAAAACTGGCGACAATCCTGGTCGCGACCCGTGCGCCAATTCGCATCGTTACAATCCTGCGGATTTTTTTCTTGAAATAACTCCCCAGACGGCTTGATGACGATCCTCGGACCAGCCCCATCATCCATGCTCTCCCCATCCGGCGGCGCAACGCCAAGATTGGTGGCCGTCCGGCGCTTCAGGCTCCACGTACGCAACTGGTAGCCCGCCGAATCTGAACCCTCCCAGGTGAAATAGGTCTCTGAATCCTCGGCCGGTTTTTCACAGAAGCGCAGCGAATTATAATATTCGCGATTTTCTCCCCCATCCTGAGCTGCATCGATGACCGTGAATTCCTCACAACCGACCGCTTCCTGGGTGCATTGTTCCGCCGTAGTGGGAATGAAGAAGGAGGAACGCGGCTCCGTCGCATCATTCAAAGCCGGATTCGTGCTCTGAACCAGGTCAAACGGCGACGAGAGCTTGCGATACTCAGCATATCCAACACAGGCCGCCGGACAGACGTCATTCGGCGTGACCTGAGCCGCGACCTCCGGAAGCGTGCTGTTCAGGTCTGTATAGCCATTACACCCAGCCTCCGTCTGGCGACAAACCTTCGCGTAATTCGCACAGAGAGGACTATCCGAAGCCGCGCCCGTACAGGCAAACTCGTCCGGAGCGATCTTGTGGTAAACCTGCTCCAACCCATTCGCCAACCCATCGACATAGGCTGAGGCGACGCTCCCCTCCTCAAGCTGGACCGCGTCCACGAGGACATTCGTCCCTTGGAGCAGGATCTCACCCGCGCGCGTCGCCGCGTTCGCCGTAAATGCACACTCGAGACGAGACCAGGCCGTCTCCGTCCGACCCGTCAAGCCGCGCGTAATCAGCATCGCCCCGGAGAAATCACCCGCCGAACCCACAACGCTACAATCAAGCGTCTTATAATCGCGCGCTAAGGCCGCCTGTTCAAAAGCAGAGACGCGACGCAGAGCGTTGTCACGGCTGGCGTATTGTCGCAAGGCGATTTTTGCTTGCGGGGTCGGTCCGGCTGCAGCCAGACGACGCACAAAACCAGAGAGGACATAGGTCCGTCCCGGCTGGAGATCCACGACTTGGCGATACCCCTCACGGAACCCCCCGTCGAACGTACCGGCCAAGGCCCCATCCGCCGCCGCTTCCCCCTCCGCGACCGCCGCACGCACATATGCACGCTCGGAACCGACCAGCGGAGACCAAGCTTCTAGCACGTTCCCGGACGTCCCAGCCTTCTCAAAAGACGAGTTCGCGACCAGGTTCAGGGCACGATCGCCCGGACGAACGGCTAGGAGGCGCGTACATCCCTCCCCATCTGCCGCACAGCTCTCCATGCTCTGGTCAAAATAGACCCGCTTTCCGCTACTCGGCGTACCGATCCACCCATTCGAGCGACCGCCGGACGGGTCACGCTCCGTCGCGTACCACAAGCAACCGACGTTATCTTCGGAACAGTTGCCATAATCCAAAGTATTCCGCAGATACGAGACCTGGGTCTCCCCATCCCGCGAGGCATAGCTACGGCAGCTAGCGAAACGAGGCGTGCACTCCTGGCCACCAAACCGGTACGCCGTCTTTTCGGCGACACAATACCCGTATCCACCGATACACTCCCCACGGTCATTCCGCTGCAGACAGGTCTGCACGTCCTGACACTCCTCACGTCGTTGGGGTAACGATCCGCTCAGCATCACGTCCCCATAACCAGACAGGGCGCACTGCTGAGGCAAAGCCGTCAGTGCCCAGTTTGGGTCGATCAATTTGCACCAGGGGTGTTCATCATCCTTCTCCCCACGGGCATTACAGTTGCTGTAGCCGGAAACAACCTCTCCTAACGTCACACAGCCCTGGTCCGTCCCACAACGGGCGATATTCTTTGGGTCATTCGCCGCAAACTCGAAGCCTACCGGCAAGATACGCATCAGACGTAGCTTTCGGAGGTTTCCCACACAGTACCCGTAGGTGTAGCAAAGCGGATCTTTCTCCTCACGGCTGTTCGAGGAGGAAAATAATCGCCAGTCTGCCCGCAGGAAATTCCGTTCGATGGCTTCACGGATCGTGAAGGTTCCCGATTCCCCTTCCGAGCGCAGGGCCTGCGCCAATCCCTCATCGATAGTACAGTTCCAGGTCGCCCGATTTTCCGGACAGGCCTGCATCTCCGAAACGACGTCGAACGCCACGTTCCTGAAAAGGTTTGGCGTCCGCAAGTCCAGGTACGCCTTACGAACGTCATCACGGTTCCCCACCAGCAGGTCATCGGGACCATTCCCAGAATCCGCGAACGAACGCGTCTTGAAGACGTCAAAAATACCGATGCCATCCTCCATGATCCGGGTCAGCATTCGAGAGGTAAATGTGTTCAAGAACACCGACGCCGTATACATCGCCAAGCGGATCGGCCCCATTTCCCAAGCCTGGTTCAGAATGAAAGTATTGATCTGCGCCTGGTTGGCTTTCGGATCCTTCACCAGAACCTGGTTCGCCTCTTCACGGATCGTCTCTGCCGGCGTCCGGATCCGTCCGGAAATAATGTCCCGCAACCCCTGGTATCCCCCTCCCTCCTTGCGGTCCTGCTCTGAAGACTCGCGTTGACGATGAATGAACTCCTGCGCCCGATTAAAGATCATGAAAGAAACACCCAAATCATTGGCGTTCGTGTTCAGGTTCGCCTCGACATTACTCAAGACTTCCCCGTTCGATAAGGTCTGGTAGACCTCCTCATAGTTATTGACAACATCATTGAAATCACAACGCGACTGTGGCCGTTGGTAGGCGCCATTCCCCCCGTTACCTGCATTCGGCAGGAACTGCCCCAAGGACAGCTGGATCCGGAGTAATGTTCGCGGGTCTGGCGGACGGCACAAGTCGAACCCGACGGTCTGGAAAAACGAGGCCTCCGAAAGCGAACCGATGAATTCGCCTGCCGCCGAGCCCGCCACATCCTGTAAATACCCTTGGAATCCCTTCTTATAGTACATGGCCGACTGCCCTTTCCCGCCGGTCGCCAGGTAATCCGCGGCATCGTATGCGACCTGCCCAAAGAACATCTGCATCGCGTTCATGAACGCCACGGTTCCCGCCCCAATGATCTCCCAACGAATATTTTCATAAGCCGCATTAATCTGCTCCGGAATATTCGCCGAAACAGCCACAGGCAGCCCCTTGATAGGAGGAATCCGATCCTTGATCGTCGGACCGTCACCCAAAGCGTACGCCCGCTGAGGGAGAGCCAGCCCAAACGAAGACACCGTGATCGCGAGCGCCACGATCGCTACGGCCAACCGGCGGAAAGGAAAAGGTCGTTCCATACAAAGCTACGGGGTGGAGGGCTGGGAAGAGCCGGAAAGTGAATTGGTAGATGAAGCCGAAGGGGCCGCCGTCAATGCCGGATCCCCCGAAGACGCGCTCGCTGTCTGCGCCGCCGTCAGGTCCGCATAGGCGCGACGGTATAATTCTATCACAGCCTCATCCGAAAGCGCATCCAGTTGCTGCGACACCGCCAAGCGGTTACGAATCAGGTAGGCCCGGATCTCCGTCGGCGTGCTTTCGTCGGGCGGTTTCGGCACTTCGAGTGCACCAAGGCTTGCCGTCGAAGTGGGCGCGTCCAACCGGACGACCGAGGGCACGGCATCCGGATCCACCGCCGCATATCCGTAGCAATCGCGCTCAGGCGGACAGTTCGGATCGGTCCCGCGCCGCACCTCCTCGCCGTCCTGCACCGTATCAGAATCGCTATCCACCAGGTACGGCGAGGTACGGAAGGTCCGCAGCTCGTCATCATCCGTCAATCCATCACCATCGGTATCCTTGTTTGCGGCGAGCTGCTGGTTGCGTTCGGCTAAGGCTCGTTGGTCCATCAACAGCTGCTCTGACCGCTTCAGTAAGGATTTCGGGGCCCGAAATGGCATGACAACGCTTGCGCGTAAGGAAACGACCATTAAGACCACTGTCAGCGCGGCACACGGGGCCAAAATCGACAGCGAAATCTGCTGGCCATGATCCAAGCGCTGCCAAGCGGCACGCGCACGAAGAACGAGCGGAGAAGGCATGCGCGCATGATAGCATATCCGCCTTCCGTGCACGACGAAGGAAACCATCCCGACACGATCACGATTTCCATAAAACAGCTCGACCCTTTGTTGTGGAAGAATCCATCAAACGAAAGGCTGGCAAAATCACCCCGATGGCGTATACTGCGGACATATGTCTGTGGCCTCCGCCCCCATCGCCCCTTCCGACTGGCTCGACCGCGCCGAAGAAGGCCAACTCGCCGTCGATGTTTTCCGCCGTGGCGCGACGCTTGTCATCCGCTCGATCATCGCCGGCGTCGATCCGGACGAACTCCAGATCTCCGTCAACGACGATCTCCTGACGATCCGCGGCGAACGTCACCACGAAGAACACATCGATCGTGAGGACCAGTTCCTCCAAGAATGCTATTGGGGCGCCTTCAGCCGCAGCATCCTCCTGCCCGAAGACGTCGACGACACCGCTACCGAAGCCACTATCAAGAACGGCGTCCTTGAAATCCGCCTCCCTATCCGCCCCCACGGCCGCAAGATCGTCGTCCGTGCCCTCGACGACGATCGCCAAGACACCCGTTTTTCTTCATAACTCTCATGCATTCTTTCCTGATCCAGGCCGTCGACACGACGACCGTCACCCTTCGCGGCCAAGACAGCACCCCCGTGACGCTCCCGCTGTCATGTTTTGAGCAAACCCCCGTTGTAGGGAAGGAAATCCGCCTCCTCGCCGTCCCCACGACCATCGACCAAGCCCTCCCCCATTCCCTCGCCCGTTCGCTCCTGAACGAGCTTCTGACCCCTTCCTCCTCATGACCGTTCCCGCCTCCCGCACCGGCAAACTCCTGTTTGGCACCGGTCTCGTCGCCTCCCTCTACATGATCGGCGTCAGTGCCTACCACCTGTCTTACCAAGACCGCCTCTTCCCCGGCGTTCGTTTGGATGGTCGACCCGTCGGCGGCCTCAACAAAACGGAATTCCTGCAGCAGACCGAAGCCGAGCGTGCCCGACTCATCCAACGCCAACGACCAATCACCTTGCAGCGTCCCGGCAGCACGAACAGGCAAGAGCTCGCGACCGCCCCCTTCCTTCTGGTAGACGGTGAGCATCTCTGGGATCAGGCCTATAGACTCGGTCATGACCCAAAAAATGGTTGGTTCTACGCTCCCCTCCTCTTACGCGCCCAGAATCCATCCCTCGCGATTAGCGACGCGCTCAAGATCGACCTCTCCGCCCTCCGCACTCGTCTCAGCGAAACCGTCACGTCCGCCGGCTGGACCCAATCCGCCCGTTCCGCCCAGTTCCGCTTCGATCCGGCAATCGAAGGAGATGCCCTGCGCGTCAGCATCGATCCCGCGCAACCGGAACGTCGGCTTGACACAGAAGCTTCCGTCAGCCGCATCACCGAACATCTCCGCTCCGGCGAGAGTGCTCCTCTTGAAATTAGCCTCTTAACCGGCCCGACGCCGACTCCCTCGGTCGACGATCTGACCCCGCTCCTTCCCCAAGCGCAACGCTGGACCGCGAGGCCCCTCACCCTAAAAAGCAACGGCACAGATACGATCATCAGCCCCAGCGTCATCGCAGGCTGGCTCGAGTCCCGAGCCAGTGCTTCAGACTCCTCCCGACTCGCGCTTGGCCTCAACCGCGAACGGACGGAAACCTTCCTCAACACGATCCCCTCCACGCGCCTACAGGAACCAAAAAACGGCACGCTCTCCTTAAATGAAAAGAATGAGATCACCGACGTAACCCTCCCGACCCGCGGCCAACGCCTGAACCTGGAGGCCACCCTCGCGAACATCGAGCGCGCCCTCGACGCAGAAGCTCGCTTGGCCACAACCACCATCGACACCGTCTACGCCCAATTTGAGGGTCCGGACGCGGAACGCCTCGGCATCAAGGATTTCCTCGGCCAAGGCTCTTCGAATTACGCAGGATCCCCCAGCAACCGCCGCAAGAACATCGCCCTCGGTGGCAACAAGGTCAGCCAAACGCTCCTCGCTCCCAACGCCGAATTCTCCCTCCTAAATGCATTGGGTGAAATCGACGGCGAACATGGCTGGCTCCCGGAGCTCGTAATTAAGGGGAACCAGACGATCCCCGAATATGGCGGCGGCCTCTGCCAGATCGCAACGACCGTCTTCCGTACCGCGCTGAACGCCGGCCTCCCCATCACCGAACGCCGCAACCACAGCTACCGGGTCCGCTACTACGAACCCGCTGGCACCGACGCTTCAATCTACGACCCGTCGCCGGATTTCAAATTCAAGAACGACACCCCCAACTGGCTCCTCATCACGCAAGAAAAGGAAGGCGATGACATCCGCTTCCTGATCTGGGGAACCAAGGACGGCCGCAGCGCCAGCAGCTCGACACCCATCGTCAGCAACGTTATTGCTCCCCCACCGAAAAAGCTCATCGAGACCACGAGCCTACCCGTCGGCACCACCAAATGCACCGAAAGCGCCCACGCGGGCGCGACGGCCACGTTTGACTATGAGGTCAGCTACGCGAACGGCGAGGTCAAGAAAACCACCTTCCGGAGTGTCTACCGCCCCTGGCAAGCCGTCTGCCTGGTCGGCGTTGCCCAATTGAGTGCCCCGGACGCCCCGGTTCCCGAGGTCGATGCCAGCGGCCAAAACAGCGCCGGATAGCCCAAAAAGCCAGCTTCTTGACAGAAGCTCCAGGATCTGGTGAAATGCGAGGACTGACGCTCATTCCCCTGTCTCCGTTCTTGTAGTTTACAGGCCTTGACAGGCTGGCGGACCTCTGGTACCGTTTCCCATCTAGACGCATCCCCCTTCGACTCGGTTTAGGATCTTTTGACAAACGTTGAAGCAATCCGCATCCACGACAAGCATGGAACCTTTTTGCAGGATGACGCTGGTCTCCGGACTCGCTCTCTCCTCTGAAAAGGTTTCTTGGGTGCGGATTGCTCCAGCGTTGGTCAATCTTCTTCAAAACACGGCCCTCCGCTTGGAGGGCCGTGTTTTGCTTTTATGTGCCGGGGCGATGCGCCAAATACCGTTCCGCCTCGAGCGCCGCCATACACCCCGTCCCCGCCGCCGTGATCGCCTGACGATACAGGCGGTCCTGAACATCGCCGCATGCGAAGAGGCCTGGAACGTTGGTCTGGGTCGTTCCGGGGGTCGTGCGAATATACCCATGGTCATCTAAGTCGACCAACCCCTTCACGAGGGCCACGTTCGGCTCATGGCCGATCGCAGCGAAGACGCCATCGATCGGACGATCTTCCGTCTGGCCGCTCCCGGTCGTATCTCGGAGGCGCACACCCGTCACATACCCGACGTCCATCCCCAGAATCTCGGTGACTTCGCGGTTCCAGACCACCTTGATCTTCGGATTCTGTAGGACGCGGTCTTGCATGATCTTTGAAGCGCGGAACTGGTCCTTGCGATGGACAATCGTCACCTCCTCCGCGAACCGGGTGAGGAACATCGCTTCCTCCATGGCGCTGTCTCCCCCGCCAACAACCATCACTTTCTTGCCGCGGAAAAAGAAGCCATCGCAGGTCGCACACGCGGAAACGCCTTTGCCGTAGAGGGCTTTTTCTGATTCGAGACCGAGGCGACGCGCCGTCGCCCCCGTCGCCAAGATGACGGTCTGCGCGCTGACCGTGTCGCCTTTTTCGGAGGTCAGTGAAAAGGTCTCATCCGCTTGGCGGACGAGGCTCTGGATGCGTTGGCTACGGATATCCGTCCCGAAACGCTTGGCCTGCTCACGCATGACGTGCATAAGCTCCGGGCCCTGAATACCCTGAATGAAGCCTGGAAAATTCTCGACCTCCGTCGTCGTCATGAGCTGGCCGCCGGGTTCGGCGCCCTCATACAGGACGGGGGCGAGGTTGGCGCGGGCAGCGTAGATTGCGGCCGTCCAACCGCCGGGGCCGGAACCGATGATGACGACCTGCTGGACCGGGTCCATAGGCTTACGCCAAAAAGCGGCTCAACTTTTCCTTCAAGACCTCTTTCGGCATCGAACCGACGAGGGTCTCGACAACCTGGCCGTTCTGAAAAACAAGCATGGTCGGGATCGACATGACGCGATAAGTCCCGGGCGCCTCGATGTTCTGGTCGACATTCATCTTGCCGATCTTAAGCTTGGAGGGATCGACCTCATGGGCCAATTCCTCGATGATCGGACCCATCACTTGGCACGGGCCGCACCATTCGGCCCAAAAGTCGACCAGGACGGGCACGGGTGAGGAAAGCACTTCTTGCTGAAACGTTTGATCGGTAAAGGCATGTTCCATAGGACGGGAAGACAACGAGTAACCATCCGATGCTAGCGCCTGTCGACAGCAAAGGCAAATCCACCGCGAATAGGCGCAAGCCGACGGGTCGAAACAAAAGCAGGGCGTGAGCCCTGCTTCTTTGCGCTACTAGACGCGGAACGTTTCGATCTTGCGGGCCTTCATCTCTTCCGTGTAGGCGTCGAGGCGATCGCCGGCCTGGAGCTTGATCTTGCCCTTGTAGAGCAAGCCGCCTTCCTGACCCGCGCCCAACTCCTTGACGCTCGTCTTGCCGGATTGAAGGGTCTCGATGAGACCGTCCCCGATGAGCTCCTCACCACGCCAGACGCGGACTTTCGCGTTGACGAGGAGCTTGCCCTCCTTCACACGCATCCCAGCAATCATCTTGCCCGGTTCGGTGCGGAAGATGGCGGCCACTTCGGCACTACCCAGCTCCTCGATGATTTTTTCCTGTGGCAAGAGCGCGTTCAGGCGAGCCACGGCATCATCGAAGAGCTCGTAGATGACCTTGTAGGTCTTGCAGGCGACGCCCTTCTCACGGGCGGCGCCTTCAACCGCGGTCGGAAGCATGACGTTGAAGCCATACACGACGGCCGGCTCGGAGGAGGCGGCGCGGTCGACGTCGGCATCGGTGAGGTTCCCGAGACCTTTCTGGACCACCTGGATCCCGACGAGGTCGTGGCGGATCTTCTCGAACATGCCGAGGAGGGCTTCGAGAGAGCCGAGCACGTCGGTCTTGAGGACGACGTGGAGGACTTTCTTTTGGGCCGCCTCTTCGCTCGCCGCTTGGGTCGTCGTGGCGGAAAGGGTTTCGGTGACCTGGCGGGAGGTCTTGATCTTCTTCTGTTCGAGGTCACGGGGGTTTTCTGGGACTTCGACGACGTCGCCCACGGACGGGGCGATCTTGAAGCCGAGGACCTTCACGGGCATGCCGGGTTCAGCCATGTCAACCGCCTGGCCACGCCAGTCGCGGAGCGAACGGACGCGCCCATAGGCGGCCCCGTCGATCCCCAACCAGTCGTTGCGGTGCAGCGTGCCATTCTGGATCACGACGGTCGCGACCGGGCCTTCGCCCTTATCGACGTGCGATTCGATGATCGTGCCGGCGGCGCGGGCATCCGGGTTCGCGGCGATGCGTTCCTGCTCGATATCCGTCACGAGGAGGATCGTTTCGAGCAAGGCATCGATGCCGAGACCGGTCTTCGCGGAAATTTTTGCAAGGGGGATTTTTCCACCCCATTCTTCGACGGTAATGCCGAGCTCGGCGAGCTGGCCGAGGACGCGGTTTGGGTCGGCTTCTGGCTTGTCCATCTTGTTCAAGGCGACCAGGAACGGAAGCTTCGCGGCCTTGATGATATCGGCGGCTTCCTTGGTTTGCGGCTGGACCCCGTCATCGGCAGCAACGACCAAAACTCCAATGTCCGCGACCTTGGCACCGCGGGAGCGCATGACCGTGAAGGCTTCGTGACCTGGGGTGTCAATGAAAGTAATCTTGCGACCGTTCTTTTCAACTTGGTAGGCCCCGATGTGCTGAGTGATGCCACCGGATTCGCCTTCGACGACGTTCGTCTTGCGGATGGCGTCGAGGGTCTTGGTCTTGCCGTGGTCGACGTGGCCCATGATGACCACGACCGGCGGACGGCTTTGGAGACCGTTCGTACCCTGCTTCGAAAGCACCTCCTTGATGCGATTCTCGTCTTGCACGGCCTCTATCTCTTTCGCGTCGGCATTCTCCGGCTTGGCGACATAGCCTAACTCCTCCGCAATGATCGAGGCGGTCGTGAAGTCGATGCGCTCGTTCTGGGAAGCTAGGATACCTGCCTTCATGAGCTGCTGGATGACGCGGGTAACGGGGAGGTTCAGCTTGCCCGCGAATTCGCGGACGGCAAGCACCTGCGGGATCTCGATCTCGCGGGGGGCACCGCCAACCGGGGCGGCGGTACCGGACTGCTGGCGCGTCAGCTGGTCGCGCAACCGTTCGCGACGGGCATATTCGATCCACTTCTTATAGATCTGATCGGCGACACGATCATCCACCTTGATGGCACGGACCCCAATGTCAAAACCGAGCTCAGGGAGCTTGGCGAGGAGTTCTTGGGGGGTGATGCGCAAACGGCGGGCAAGTTCAGTGACATTCATCGTCCGGGAGTGTATTCCCCAAGGCCGCTCCCGTCAAGGTGGCTTGCATTCATTTTTTGGCTCAAATACACTCCGATCATGACTTCTTTTGACGGCCTCCTCCTGATCGACAAGCCAAGCGGACCGACCTCCCATGACCTTGTCGACCGGGTCCGGAAGGCGCTGGGGATCCGTGCGGTGGGACACGCGGGAACCCTTGACCCCTTTGCCAGCGGCTTGCTGATTTTAGGGCTGGGAAAAGGGACGAAAGCCCTGACGGCCTTGGTTGGGCACGATAAGACCTACGAAATCGAAGCGCGGCTCGGGTCGAGGACGGATACGTTTGACCGAGAAGGGGCGGTTTTGACGGATACCCGACCCATCGAACCGCCGACGCGGGAGGCGATTGAAGCGGCTCTAGAAGGCTTTCGTGGCCCCATCAAACAAAAAGCGCCGCTTTTCTCAGCGATCAAGCAAGGCGGGAAGAAGTTGTACGAGCTCGCACGGGCAGGAAAAGCGACGGAAGAGATGCGGCCGGAACGGGACGTGACGATCCACGAGCTCACGTTAGACGAATACGCCTGGCCGAAACTCGTCCTGACGGCCCGGGTGTCCTCAGGGACGTATATACGGAGTCTGATCGACGATCTGGGGGCGAAACTTGGCGTAGGTGGCTACGTTCAGGAGCTCCGACGGACCAAGATCGGGGGTTTTTCCGTGACGGATGCGCTTGATGGCGAAAAGGTGACGAAAGAAGCCATCGAAACCGCCCTCCTCCCCCTCCCCAACCAAGCAGTTTAAACGAAAGGCGAGGCTCATTTTCCACCTCGACACCCACCCCGAGACCTGGTACGCTGCCACCGCTCCCTGATTGCTCCGGACGGATGGCCGTTTTTTGTTGATCACCCGAGAATCTGAGCAAAAACCCTATGAATTACCCTTATTTGATCCTCTCGGGCCTGTTTGGAATCGGCCTAGGAGCGGCACTCGGATATGTCTGGCGCGCCTATCGCGGACAGGTCGAAAAGACGAGCGCAGAACAACAGGCATTACAGATCCTGAAAGACGCGGAAGCCGAACACGCCCGACGGCTGGGAAAAATGGAAGAGCGGCTAAAAGACGCCGAGCAGAAGCATCAGGACGTGCTTCAGCGCGCGAAAGAGAAGGCGATCAAGATCCTTGAAGAGGCGCGGCTCGAGGAAAAAGGCATGATCGAGACCCTCAAGCAACAGCAAAGCGAGCTGGTCGCGCGCGAACAAGAGTTCGCACAAAAGCTGCTCACCATGGATACGCAACGGACGGAGATCGAGCGGCTCCGGCAGGAAACCGAAGCCATTCGCCAAGAGGCAACGACCCTCACGGAAACCTGGCGCAGCGAATTGAGCCGCGTAGCCGGTCTCTCGCGCGAAGCAGCTCAGGAAAAACTGTTACAGAATATCGAAGATGAACAGGCGGACACGCTCTTGGCCCGCATGAAAAAATTGGAAGAGCACGCGAGCGACGAACTCGACCGTCGAGCGAAGAACCTGCTCGCGACCATGATCCAACGGCAGGCGGCTTCGCATGTCGCAGAAACCACGACCACCTACGTCGAACTCCCCACCGAAGAGATGAAAGGCCGCATCATCGGCCGCGAAGGGCGGAACATCAAGGCGATTGAGCTGCTGACGGGCTGCGAGCTCATCATCGATGACACACCGAACGTGGTGACGATCTCGGGATTCTCGCCGATCCGCCGGCAAGTCGCGAAACGGTCGCTCGAAAAGCTGGTGGCGGACGGCCGGATCCACCCTGGGCGCATCGAAGAGTTCGTCGAGGAAGCGAAAAAAGATCTCGCCGTGGACATCCGCAAGGCCGGTGAGGACGCGCTCTTCCAGCTCGGCATCTCCCCCGCCGAAATCGACCCGAAATTCACGCAGATCGTTGGGCGCCTCAAGTTCCGCACGAGTTATGGGCAGAACGCCCTCCTGCATTCGCTCGAGGTGGCGCAGCTCGCGACCATCCTCGCCCAAGAGCTGGGCGCGAACGTGAGCGTCTGCAAGAAAGGCGGCCTATTCCATGACGTCGGCAAGGCCGTCGACCACGACCTCCAAGGCAGCCATCCGGAACTCGGCTACCAGATCATGAAGAAATATGGGTTCCCGGAAGAGATCTGCTACCAGTCGATCGGCCACCACGAGGACAAGCCGAAAACGCTCGAAGCGATCATCGTGAAGGCGGCAGACGCGATTTCGGGGGCACGTCCTGGAGCCCGCAAGGACTCCCTGGAATTCTACGTGAAACGCCTGGAGGATCTTGAGCGGACCGCGAAATCCTTCGAGGGCGTCGAGAAGGTCTATGCGATCCAGGCCGGTCGCGAGATCCGTGTCTTCGTCAACCCGCGCCAGGTGAACGACCTGACAGCGGAAAAGATGGCCCGTGCGATCGCGAAGAAGATCGAGAGCGAGCTCAAATACCCCGGTGAAGTGCGTGTGACCCTGATCCGTGAGACACGAATCGTGGAAGTGGCGCGCTGATCTCAGCTCTTGACGGGTCGGGTGGGATCGGCGCTTATCCACATCCCGCGAGACGGAAAAAATTGCTCAACCTAGGGCATTC
>JACCDN010031778.1_pt1 | contig 32089 bp, 31 predicted proteins | sample 7441691 | NCBI WGS metagenome assembly JACCDN01 (sample SAMN15323439, study PRJNA562643) | freshwater metagenome | isolation source: river surface water | place: USA:Blue River Watershed | collected 2017-08-16
AGCAGGAAATTGACTACGCAGTGAATTGGCTTAACAATTGCCCGCGTCGCACCCTCGATTACCGTACCCCGAACGAAGCCTTTGCGGAGCAGTTAAGAATTATGCGTTTCACGCTTTAAAGTGCGAAATCACTCCGCCACCCGCATGTCCACCACCCGCAGCTGAAGATTCTTGCGGCGCTGCCATTCGTTGACCTCCAAGTGGAAGGCGATGTCGTAGGCCTTGTCCCGATCGATGCGGTGCCTGTGCTCGCCAAAGCGGAAGGCGATGGCAGAAAGCTGGCGAGAGCCCGCCAAAAGGGGCAGCTGCAAATGCGCCCCGTCCTGCCCCACCGGCTTGATCTCCAGAATGCGCGCGCCGCGCAGCATCAGCAGCGGCTGAAGATTGCCGTAGCCGAAGGGCTCCAGGGCGTCCAGCTGGGAATGCAGGCGCAGGCTCAGGTGCTCGGGAAGCACGGCCGCATCGATCTTCAGCTGGCCCGCGAAGCGCTCCGGATCGATATAGGCCGGAGCCGCCGCCTCGATGCGCTTCTTCAGCTCGTTCAGGTTCGCCTTCGGCAAGGTGAAGCCGCCCGCCTCCGCATGGCCGCCCATGGCCGTGAAGAGCTCCAAGGCATGGTCGCGCAGGAACTGGGTGATGTCGAATCCGTTCAGGCTGCGGCAGGAGGCCACCAAGTGGTCCCCCTTCTCGCGCATCGTAATGGCCGGGCGCCCGCAGGATTCCACCAGATGGCTGGCGATCAGCCCCAGCACCCCGGCGGGCCAGCCGGAATCGTGGACAACAATGACCCGATGAAGGGCCCCGGAATGGCGGACTTTCCCTTTCGCTTCAGCCGAGAAGCGCTCCACCATCTCGCGCCGCTCGAAATTGAGGCGCCCCAGGGTTTCGGCTTTTTGCGGATCGCCCAAAAGCAGCTCCAGCGCATGCTGAGGAGTGTCCAGCCGGCCGGCGGCGTTCAGCCGGGGGGCAATGGTGAAGCCGATCGTCTGGCTGGTGATGGGCTTCCCGGCGGCGCCCGCCGATTCGAGCAAGGCCCGCAGGCCCGGGTGATGCGCATGCTGCAGGCTATTGAGCCCATGGCGCAGCATCAGGCGGTTCTCGCCCAGCAGAGGCATGCAATCGGCCACCAGGCCCAGGGCGGCCAGTCCCAGATAGCGGTAAAGCGCCTCGCTGAGAGCCTTGGGGGCCAAATAGTGCGGCGCCAGGGCGGCCACCAGCTTCCAGGCCACGGCGGAGCCGCTCAGGTGGGGGTTGGGATAGCCCGAATCGGGAAGCTTGGGATTCAGCACCGCCAAGGCCGGCGGCAGCGTTTTGGGGACGGAATGATGGTCGGTCACGATCACCTCCATGCCCAGCTGGTTGGCCAAGGCGATCTCGCTCAGCGAAGAGGTGCCGCAATCGACCGTGATGAGCAGGCGGACGCCCGATTCGGCGAAGCGCCGCATGAAGTAGTCCTTGGGCCCGTAGCCGTCGTTTTCGCGGTGGGGCAAGGTGGAATGGGCATCCGCCCCCACCGAGCGGAAGAAGTCGATCAGAATGGCCGTGCCGCTGACCCCATCCACATCGTAGTCGCCGAACACCATGATTTTCTCTTTCTGGTCGATCGCCCGTCGGATCCGCTCGACCGCTCGGGGCATGGCCTTGAAGAGAAGAGGATCGTGCAGGCCGGCGATGGAATCGTCGAAAAAGGCCCTGCGCGAGGATTCGTCCGCCAAATTGCGGCTGGCCAACAGCGTCTCGATCAGGTCCTTTGCCTCATTTTGATCGCCAATTTCCCATTTCTTTCCCAAAAAGCTCATCTGTTTCGTGTTTAGTGCTAGGGTCCACCTTAGCGGGAGGAGGGAGTTTTGGCAAACAGAACCCTGAAAGTGGACAGGCAGGAATTTTGGAGCGGTCTCATGAATAGGGCCATTTTCAGGCGAAAAGCACCCTGCTGATGCTGGCGAGCAGCTTTGCGGATCCTTCTTATTCCGGCGGTCGCTCAGAGCCCGAGCTTGTCGAAGGCGAAGAGCCTCCTCTCCAATCGCAATTAAGCGGCCGGGAGCTGGCTTAAAGGCCTACCCGGAGGCGATCGACAAGGAATATCGCTTCTTCAGCTTCGGCGATGCGATGCTGATCGAATGAAGTGCTGAGAGGACACTCAAATGCCCCCCTGCTTGTCATTCCCGTGGAAACGGGAATCCAGGCCAAATCCGGCAAAGGAGGGTTGACAGAGTATGAGTTTAAGTCTATTTTGTTTTACTCCGCAATCCTGCGGAGCCACAAACCACAGGAGGCAAAACATGCCACGACGCAATTGGGCAGCGATCTGTCAGATCCAAGACAACCGTTTCCGGACCGACGTGTCCCTGGCGACCGATCCGTACGTCCTCGATGGGTTCGTCCGAGGATTCCCCGAACTGTTCTTCACGGACAAGGAAGACGAAGGCCCGCTCCGCGTGCCGCTCTCGGCCCTGATGGAGGCGGCGTATGAGTTTTCCAGTGCGGAATATCCAGACGAACCAGAGCATTGGGAAGTGGATAGGCACTTCGGGCTCATATTCGCAGGAAACATAGGGGCGCATCTGGACATCCCCATCGCGCACAGCTTCGGAGAAGAATACGATGATGTGCCCCCCTCAATCTCGGAGGGGCTGAAAGGCCAAAGCGCCCAAGCCGGCATGACCGTGAGGTACTTGGGGGAGCTCTACATCGTGACGGACATCACCTTCGCAGAAGGGTATCCGAAAATCGGCGAAACATTCAAAGAAGTGCCGGCAGTGGATCGAGTCAAGCTGGCCCTGGCCGAATTCGTCGCGCTGGACAAATAGACGCTGCCGAGGCGTGGCCTCCTGATCCGCCAGGCGCTCCGATGTTCATCGGAGCGCCTGGCTTTATTTTTTGCGCAAAAACCCTGACCGGGCCATCAGCTTCGGAGAGACGATGCCGATCGAAATCCGATAAGGAGCCGCTCACGCTCCAGCCATTTGCTGCTCGTATTCCTCAAAGCTCCCCAACCCCATGCTTTTGCGGCGCAGCTCGAGGTTTTCTGGCTCCAGGATAGGGTGGGGCCGATCTCCGCGGAACTGGGTCCCGTAAGGCTGGGGCCTGTTCTCCGATACGGCGATCCGGTCTTCCAAATAGGCGATATTCCCCCTGTCCACCTCGCCCTCTGGCTCGGATTTCATGCGCTCCAGGCAATCTTTCTGGAAAGCCAGGTCGTGGTCGGCATGCTGCGCCAGCAGCCAGGCCCAGCGAGAGGCCTTTGCCCCCACCTTTGAAACGGAGGGCCAGCCGATCTGAGCTATTATTTCCGAGAGCCTCAAAGCGTGGCGACGGTCTAGGTCCGGATCCCATGCGGAGGACTGCCGATCTTTCAGATAGCCATTGCGCATCCGCTGGTCGGCTCGAGCCATCGCCGCAAGCTCCTTGGCCAGAGCGGGAAACAGGATGGACTTAGGCATGGGCAATTCCTTATTGATTTTCTCACCATCAACGCTCTTCAATGGCTCCTTTGACTATCTGCAGAAAAGCCTCGATGTCCACCAGCCTTTCCTTCAGCACCTGGCAAAGCACGCCGTAATTGATTTGGGCGTAGTCGTGAGCGATGATATTGCGAAAGCCAGCCATCTTGATCAGCTCCCGCATCAAAGGCTCAGCCAAAAGGCCGTCTTCCTGAAGAATACGGAAAGAATCAGCCAACGTCGCCGGCTTGCGCAGGCTTTTGTAGCTGATCAAAGCCTCAGCCAGATCGATCGTCGCCTGGATCGCCAGGTAAAGATAGCGCTCCACCGCGCCTCGCCTATCCACATCCATTTCGATCTCCTCCTGGGAAAAGCCCTGATAGCCTCTGAGCACGCCCAAGTACTTCCGCACCTGGCTGACCTTGTTTTCCAGAACGCCAAGACTGGTCATAACAAGAGGATTAGGAAAGCGTCAGCTGATGCCGCCTCATGAATTCGCGGTAGTCAAAATACCGATTCAGGATCTTGGGCTCCACCAGAATGCGGTAAGGCTCCTGCTGGTAGAAGAGCCTGCCGTTGGCAATGATCTGGTACTCCAATTCTGGCGCATCCAGGCTGCTCAGCATCACTACATCGATCTGATCGGTCTTCAGCAGCTGGGAAATCTCATCCATCAACGCCAAACGAAGGCCAAAAACCTTCGCCTCATCGGGCTCATCCGCATAGAAGGCGAAATCATAATCGCTCAAAGGCCCAGCCTTTCCTTCAGCCCGGGAGCCAAAGAAATAGCCCAGCTTCACGCTAGGATAGGCTATCAAAAGCTGGGCGATGGGGTCAAGGAAGGATGAATTCATGTCATTTAGGATCCCTCCCATTATCTCACGAACCGCAAAACCATTCCATCAGTAATCAACCCCCTTGATCGCCTCCTGCCCTTGGCGGAAGTAGTGCTTCACCTCGGCCACCTCCGAGACCAAGTCGGCCTTTTCGCGCAGCCAATCCGGGGCATTGCGCCCCGTCAGCAGCAGGTGGGTCTCGGGCGGGCGGGCTTCAAGCAGCTTTTCGACGGAGGCCTGAGCCAGCAGGCCCAGGTTGAGGCAGTTGATCAGCTCGTCGCAGACCAGCAGGAAGCAGCCTTCGGCCATCAGCTCCAAAGCCTTTTGCAGCCCTCGTTCCGCCTCCTGCGCATCCTGGGGCGTGTTGAGGAAGCGGAAGGTCTTGGCCGCCTCATCGAAGCGAGGCAAGCCGAAGCGGTGGACCTGGAGGGAGGGACTCATGGACTGCAGAAGAGAATGTTCGCCGTAATGCGCGCCGCCCTTGTCGAAGAACAGCACCGCAGTGGGATTTCCCCATCCCGCCGAACGGACCGCCGTGCCGAGGGCGCTTGTCGTTTTGCCTTTGCCGTTTCCAGTGATGATCAGGAGCATGCTTGGTGGGGTATTGTAGGGATAAAAAGAGGGTCAAAAGGAGAACGCTTGGGGCCGGGCGCCGAAGGCCCAAAAATGAAATAAAATCCTGGCCCGGCAAGGGGCGGGGCGGGGCCGCTAGGAATGAGGCGTTTCGAAATTCCTGAAAACAGTCAAATACAATATATTGTGTGTCGTGAATGATATTTATACAAGATATGGTGGATCGTCAATGGATTTTGGTTGACGCAGGAGGGGGCTTTTCATAGAGTTGGCCCGTGCGCTTCCGCCCCCTCGAGAAAGAGGAAAACTTCTTCTTTTCGGACCCTCGTTTTTGATTTCCTCAAGAAAGCGAGGCTGGTCCGGAAGCGCCAAGAATACCACCCCTATTTTCATAACTTCGATACGATGAAAAAAAACCGCCCCAAGGCCACCGGACTTTCGGTGGGCCGCCTGTTCACCCGTGCCGGAAAAAATCCGCTCAAGGAACTGAATTATTCCCGCAAAGACTGCAGGGTGACCCGGCAGGACGGAAGCACTGTCTTTGAAATGAAAGGCTTCAAGGTTCCCGAGGAATGGTCCCAGAACGCCAGCGACATCATGGCCTCCAAGTACGCCCGTCGGGCCGGAGTCCCCCAGAAGGACGAGGAAGGGAACCTTGTTCTGGACGAGAAGGGCCAGCCTGTGCTGGGCGCGGAGCAGGGCGCAGACCAGGTGGTGGGCCGCCTGAGCCAATGCTGGAGGAGCTGGGGGGAAAAGCACGGCTATTTCGCCGACAAGGCCTCGGCCGACGCCTACGAGGACGAGATGAACCACATGCTCATCCACCAGATGGCGGCGCCCAACTCGCCCCAGTGGTTCAACACAGGCCTGCACAGCGTCTACGGCATCAACGGGCCTGCCCAAGGGCACTACTATGTGGACGCCGAAACCGGAGAGGTGAAGAAATCCGAAGATGCCTACAGCCGCCCTCAGCCCCATGCCTGCTTCATCCAGTCGGTCAAGGACGACCTGGTGGGCGAAGGCGGGATCATGGACCTGTGGACCCGCGAGGCCCGTCTGTTCAAGTACGGCTCGGGCACAGGCACGAACTTCTCGGCCCTGCGCGGCGCCGGCGAGAAGCTCTCCGGCGGAGGCATTTCCTCCGGCCTGATGTCCTTCCTCAAGATCGGCGACCGGGCAGCGGGAGCGATCAAATCGGGAGGAACGACCCGGCGCGCGGCCAAGATGGTCTGCCTGGATGTCGACCACCCCGAGATCGAAAGCTTCGTCAATTGGAAGGTGGAGGAAGAGAAGAAGGTGGCTGCGCTGATCGCCGCCGGATACTCCAGCGACTTCAACGGCGAAGCCTACGCCACGGTCTCCGGGCAGAATTCAAACAACTCCGTGCGCCTTTCCAACAAGTTCATGCAGGCCGTGGAGAACAATGAGAACTTCGACCTGATCGGGCGGATCAGCGGAAAACCCTTCAAAAGCCTGAGCGCCCGCAAGCTGTGGGAGCAGATCGGCTTTGCCGCCTGGGCCTGCGCCGATCCCGGCCTGCAGTTCGACAGCACCATCAACGAGTGGCACACCTGCCCCAAGGATGGCCGCATCAACGCCAGCAACCCTTGCAGCGAGTACATGTTCCTGGACGACACCGCCTGCAACCTGGCCTCGCTCAACCTGCTCAAGTTCCTGGATGTGAAGACCGGAAAGTTCGATGTTCCGGCCATGGAGCATGCCATCCGCCTGTGGACCCTCACCCTGGAGATCAGCGTGCTGATGGCCCAGTTCCCCAGCTACGAGATCGCCCAGCGCAGCTACGAGTACCGCACCCTGGGCTTGGGCTACGCCAACCTGGGAACCGTCCTGATGCTTTTGGGAGTCCCCTACGACAGCAGCCAAGGCCGCGGCATCGCCGGAGCCCTGACTGCCCTGCTCACGGGCCGCTCCTACGAAGCCTCCGCCGAAATGGCCGAGGCCTACGGCCCCTTCCCCCGCTACCATCACAACAAGGCGGACATGCTGCGGGTGATCCGAAACCACCGAAGAGCCGTCTACAACGTTCCTGCCAGCGAGTACGAAACCCTGGAGATTGCCCCCGTGGGCCTGAAAAAGGAGGATTGCCCCGCCTACCTGCACGAGGCTGCCCTGAAGGCCTGGGACCTGGCCCTGGAGAAAGGCCAGCAGCACGGCTACCGCAACGCCCAGGTGAGCGTGATCGCTCCCACCGGAACCATCGGCTTGCTGATGGACTGCGACACTACAGGAGTGGAGCCGGATTTCGCCCTGGTCAAGTTCAAGAAGCTGGCCGGCGGAGGCTATATGAAGATCGTCAACCAATCGGTGCCTGTAGCCCTCAGGAAGCTCGGCTACTCCGCAGCGCAAATCGAAGAAATCGTCGCCCATATCATCGGCCGGGCCAGCCTGGTGGAGGCCCCTTTCGTGAACTGGAAGACGCTCAAGGAGAAAGGCCTGACCGAGGAGGTCCTGGCAGGCATCGAAAAGCAGCTGGGCAACACCTTCTCGCTCAGCATGGCGTTCAACAAGTTCAGCGTGGGCGAAGACCTTCTGGAGTCGCTGGGCATCTCCGCCGAAGCCTACAACAGCCCCTCCTTCGACTTGCTGAAGGAGTTCGGCTTCAGCAAACAAGAGGTTGAAGCGGCCAACGAATATGTTTGCGGAACCATGACCATCGAAGGGGCCCCCGGCCTGAAAGAGGAGCATTTGCCCATCTTCGATTGCGCCAACCGCTGCGGAGACAAAGGAAAGCGCTTCATCCACCACATGGGCCACATCACCATGCTGGCCGCCGTGCAGCCCTTCGTTTCGGGCTCGATCTCCAAGACCATCAACATGCCCAACGAGGCCACGGTGGAGGAGGTGATGGAAGCCTACAAGACCAGCTGGAAGCTGGCGCTGAAGGCCAATGCCATCTACCGCGACGGCTCCAAGCTCTCCCAGGTGCTCAACACCTCCAGCAAGGAGAAGGATTCCCAGAAGGAGGAAAAGATCGTCATCAAGGAAGTCATCAAGGAAGTGGAGATCACCAAAAAGCCCCTGCGAAGGAGGCTTCCTGCCGAGCGCCAATCCATCACGCACAAGTTCTCCATTGCAGGCCACGAAGGCTACTTCACCGTTGGCCTGTTCGAGGACGGGACACCTGGAGAGCTGTTCGTCAAAATGAACAAGGAAGGCTCCACGCTCTCGGGCATCATGGACAGCCTGGCCCTTTCCATTTCGCTCAACCTTCAGTACGGGGTGCCCATCGAGGTGCTGGTGGCCAAGTTCACCCATTCGCGCTTCGAGCCCGCCGGCATGACCAGCAACAACGAGATCCCCATGGTCAAATCCATCATGGATTACATCGGGCGCTGGCTGGCCGTCAAATTCCTGGTGCGCAAGGATGCGGAGAAATACCACAATCCCGAACTGATTGAGAGGGCCTACAGCCAAGGCACCATGTCCTCTTCCGGCATCGTCCCCACGCTCCGCAGCAAGATCACCCTGGGGGAGCTGCAGCCGAAGACCCTGGAGGAAAGCAGCGACAGCAACGAAGGCTCGCTGATTGCCGCCCTGGAGAAGACCAAGGCCAAGCCCGCCAAGAAAGCGGTCGCCGTAGGCGCGAGCAACGGCGCCGTTGCTCCGGCGGCCTTCCGAAGCGATTCCCCCACCTGCAGCAACTGCGGCAACCTCTCCATGATCCGCAACGGAAGCTGCTACAAATGCGAGAACTGCGGCGAAACCAGCGGCTGCAGCTGAAAATAATAAATACTGCGCTAGGGCCGGATCGCTATCCGGCCCTAGCCGATTATGAAAGTGGCGAATTTAGAGAGCAAGATGAATCCAGAGGAAAAATTCATGGGGAAATACCGAATCGGATCCACCCGCCTGAAGGGGTATGATTATGGGTCGGATGGGGGATATTTTGTCACGATCTGTACGAATGATCGGGAAAATTATTTTGGCGAAATCAGAAATGGAATAATGGGTTTAAATGATTTGGGTTTGGTTGCCCACAAATGCTGGCAGGCAATCCCCGACCATTTTCCTTTTGTGGTTTTGGACGAATTCGTGGTGATGCCGAACCACATCCATGGGGTTTTGTTTATCGGTATGACGGGGCACGGGGTAGAGACGCAAGATTTTGCGTCTCTACGCGAAATCCGAAACAAAACAAAACCCATGGGCAACGAATTTGGTCCGCAATCCAGAAACCTGGCATCCATCATTCGGGGGTATAAAATCGGGGTGACCAAATACGCCAGGGAAAATGGTTTGGTATTTTCCTGGCAATCCCGCTTCCACGACCGCATTATCCGCAATGAACAGGAATTGGATCGGATCAGGCGATACATCCGGAACAATCCGCTAAAATGGGCCCTGGATCGGAATAATCCATTTGACTTCGCTTGACCCATGTACCACTCCCCCCTTCTTCTCACCCAAAATAGCGGCAACAACGCCTTCAGTTTTAATCGACGCCCTAATCCGCACCTGCATATCCCCAGCCTGATCGACGGAACCTTGGACGATGTGAAGGTCGGCAAAAGGGTCGTTTTCGAAGATTTCGACGAGCACGGCCAGCTGCAGAGCTGCAAAGGGCTGGAGCATTTTGTGCGGTTTCCCCATCCGCAGACTGGCAAACCCGTCATTGTGGTGGACAACCACAACCATGTGTTCTGGTTCTGGCACCGGGCGCATGAGAACGGGCAAATCGGCCGCGGAGCGACCCTGCTGCACATCGACGGCCACCGGGACACGCGGCAGCCAGAAAGAAATCCAACGAGCGAGGAGGTTGCCGATCTTTCCAGGCTTTACGACTACACCAACCAGGTGCTGAACGTGGGCAACTACATTCCCCCCGCCATGGAGGACGGACTAGTGGAGAAGTTGATTTCGGTGACCAGCGAAGGCGAAATGGAGGAATGTCCGGCCAAAAAAATGGAGGCCAGCCTGATCGCCAACATCGACCTGGACTTTTGGGCTCCGGAGCTGGATTATATCGATCGGGCCAAAAAGGATGCTTTCGCCAAAGCCTGGATGCGGCAGGCGGACCTCATCACCTTCGCCACCTCCCCTTTTTTCATCGACCAGGAATTGGCCATCCGCACTCTCCGGAGATTGCTGGAAGGCTGATCGATCGGCTCCGCACTGAAGCAGAAACCCACCCCCATGCGCCTCGATCACTACCTCTTCCAGCACAGCCTTGCCCCCAGCCGCTCGCAGGCCCAGCTGATGGTTCGGGAAGGCAAGGTGCGGGTGAACGGCGAAATCGCCACAAAAACCGGGCAGAGCGTGGAGGAGTCGGACAAGGTGGAGCTTTTGGAGGAACTTCGCTTTGTGGGGCGAGGGAGCCAGAAACTTCTGGCGGCTTTGGAGGCTTTCTCCATTGATCCGGCAGGAAAAGCCGCTGCCGACGTGGGGGCTTCCACGGGCGGCTTCACCCAGGTGCTGCTGGAGAAAGGCGCGAGGAAGGTCTATGCGCTGGATGTGGGCCATGGCCAGTTGGCCGAATCCCTGAAGAATGATCCGCGAGTCCTGAGCCTGGAAGGGGTCAACATCCGCCATGGAGTGAGCCTGCCGGAAAAGGCCGACCTGGTGGTGGCCGACCTCTCCTTCATTTCGCTTAGGCTGGTGATGGAGCCCATGAGGCAGCTGGCCAAGCCAGGGGCGGATTTCATTCTGCTCTTCAAGCCCCAGTTCGAGGTGGGAAAGGAAAAGGTGGGGAAAAACGGCTTGGTGAAAAACGAACGAAGCCGCCAGAAGGCCTTGGAGGATTTTCTGGCCTGGTGTCAGGAGGAAGGCTGGACCCTTCGGGGAAAGACCGACTCGCCCATCGAAGGGAAGACGGGGAATCGGGAGGTGCTGCTGTGGCTTCGGCCAGGAGCATCAGACCTTGCATAAAGCGCTGCCAGGACTCAAAAGCAGAAGCGCCTGCAGCAGCTTTTTGATGTTCTCCGATTCTTTCCGCAAATCCGCCTCATTCATCAAATACAAGGATGCGAAAAGATCTCGCCACCGAAGAAGCTCTCGCCTCAGGTTCCCCGAAGCGACACAAACAGTCAGATCGGTGAGCTCCATGGCCCGCTCCAGGCAAGCGGTGAGCTCCAAAAGAGCTCCATTCGCCTTGATTCTGCTGAGCATCCGCCCCAGCTCATTTCCAATCATCAAGAGCTGCTTGTCCACTGGGAAACCAGACCACTTTTCCGGGCTCAGGGTTTTGTGCAAGGCCAAAGGATACATCAGCGCCGAATTAGGGAGTGAGCCAGGGCCGCCAGCTCATCGCGCAGAATTGGATCCTGGAGCTCCATGGAAAAATTCTGCTGACCGGGGCGAATGTTGATGAGAGAGATGAATTCGATGAGCTGCCCGGGCTCGGCCTCGAAATAAAGGTTGGCGCCCCACAAATCCTTCTGGTCGGATCCGTCTTCCAAAAGCGCCTCTTCCAAATCCGAATGCAGCTCGGCATTGAGGGCAACCTTCTTCCGACTGAGATCAGCAACGATCTTGACCATTTCCGGGAAAAAATCATTGTGCTTCTCCCGAATCTCAGCCAAGGCCATAGGCTCGCTGACAATGATCATGAGGGGGTTGTTATTTGTGCTTGGCCATTCCCTCCAGAGCCCTCAGCGCCTCGATCGGAACCATCCAGATCGTCGTATTGGACTGGTCGGAGGAAATGTCATTGATGGACTGCAGCGTGCGCAGGTGCAGGGCTCCGGGAGTTTCGCTGAGCATTTTTGCGGCCTTGCTGATGTTCTCCGCAGCGGCCAATTCGCCCTGGGCATTGATGATGACCGCTTGCTTTTCCCGTTCAGCCTCGGCCACTTTGGCCATGGTGCGCTTCATGTCGGCAGGCAGGCCAATGTCCTTGAGCTCCACGGCCTCCACCTTGATTCCCCAAGGATCGCTGGCCTTGTCCACAATCGTTTGGATGCGCTCGGCGATGCCGTCGCGGTTCTTCAGAAGCTCGTCCAGCGTCACTTCGCCCACGGCGTTGCGCATGGTGGTCTGCGCCAATTGGCTGACGGCGAAATAGAAATTCTCGACCTCAAGGACGGATTTGGCGGCATCGCTGACCTTGTAGTAGATGACCGCATTGATGCTGACGGAGATGTTGTCCTTGGTGATAGCCTCCTGGTTGGGAACATCCACCACCTTGGTGCGGATATCGACCTTGACCATTCTTTGGATCACAGGGATGACAATGCGCCATCCGGGCTGCTTGATGCCCCTGAATTTGCCGATGGTGAACATGACCCCGCGCTCGTACTGGTTGACCTGGCGGATGATGACCACAAGAAGGGTGACGATTGGCCCAATGATGTAGAAGAAGAATTGTTCCATGGTTTGAATTTTAGGAAGGATTGCTTTTCTTGCGTTCATTCTAAGGAACGCGGAGGAGAATGTCCATTGGCGGAAGCTTTGGGGCTGACGCAGTCAGGCAGGATAGCATGATCTGATGCATTTGTCCCTTGCCGGGCATTGAACTATATTGGGGCAAAGACAAATCCATGAGCTTCCACCCCGTCCCTGACCTTTCCGGCCCCTCCGATCTGCTTCTGATCAATTCGGATTTTTCCAAGAACGAGCTGGGAGTAGCTTCGTTGCCGGAGAACCATTTGGGCCTGAACCGGCTGGCGGGCTATTTGGACGAGAAGGGCTGGAGCTGCGCCGTGCTGGAGACGACCGGCCGGCCGTACGGAGAGCGAGGGCCGGAGGAGCTGGGCGAATGGCTGAAAGAAAAGGCTGCGGATTTCAGGGTGCTGGGCTTCCATCTCAATTCCTGGAACGTGAACCATGTGCTGCGGACGATCCGGACTGCTTTCGATCACATAAAACACAAGCCCATTCTCTTCGGCGGCGCGCTGGCCAATTCCGAGCCCAAGCGGACCCTGGAGCTCTTCGCCCAATCCGGCCTGGAGCGGATCGGCGTGGTGCAGGGGCTGGGCGAAAAGATCTGCGACCTGATCCTGCAGGCGCCCAGCCTGCTGGCCGTGGAGGGCCTGTGGGCCTACGAAAAGGGCGAGAGGCGGGACGGGCAAAAGGTGGCGCTGACGCAGGAGGAGTTTGAGGCCACCCCGTTTTTGAGCCTGAAGCACAACAGCTTCTATCAGCACTATTACAAGCCCATGCTCGAGAGCCGGAGCCTAAACGGCCAATCGATGGAGACGGTGTTCGGCTCCCAGGGAATGGATGTGAACCGGGGCTGCCCCTTCAGCTGCACCTATTGTTCCGTGCCGCAGTACGAGCGCAAGCTGATCACCTATTCGCCCAAGCGCGTGGCGGACGAGCTGGAGCATTTGGCTAGGGAGGGCGGCTTTTTCATGTTCACCTTCACCTACTCCAACATCATGTTCTACACCCCGGAATGGATCCGGGAGTTCTGCGCGGAGCTGATCGGGCGAGGAATGAACGAGTACCTGAACTGGAACGCCTACCATCACCCCAGCATCATTGCCCAGTTGCCCGCCAGCGATTACGCGCTGATGAAGGAGGCCGGATCGGACACGGTGGTTTTTGGCGTGCAGAGCTTCGAGGACAGCGTGCTCAAGGCCTTCCTGCGCCCCCGCAATACGCCCGAGCTGACGAAGATCATCCGCGAAAAGGCCCGCGAGGGCGGGCAGGAAATGAGCGTGGACTACATCACCGGCGTGCCCGGCGAGAGCCTGGACGTGGTCGAGGAGGCGTTCCGCTACTTCAGCGAAAACGACATCGAGTGCCGCAACTACCAGCTCAAGTTCTATCCCAACACGCGCCTGCCCCTGATGAGGCTGGATCTTTCCCAGCACGACCTGGTACCCATCACCGGCGAGCTGGCCCCCGAGCTGAGCGCCTACGCCGTGGTGCCCAAGCATCCGAATCCAAAGGCGGCCCAGCTGGACGGATTCATCCGCAAATCAAATACGGAAGTGCTGAAAAAACGTCCCGTGAGATTGGGCAAATACATCATCGATACGCCCGAAAACGCCAAACGCCTGTACGAGGAAACGATTCCGCAGAATCCAAAGATCCCCGAGAAAGTGAAGATCGCCATGCGCGTGGCCCTAAAGGCCATGATGGAAGGCGACCAGACCCGACGCTACGAGGAGCAGTTCGATCCGGCCCAAATGATGAAGCGGCTGGTGATGGCGGGCCCGGATGCGCCGCCGATGGTGAAGGCCATGCAGGAGAAGCTGAAGAACGAGCTGGGAGAAGAGAGGTTCCAGGCGCTGCGGAGGAAGTATGCAGCCTAGATCAGGCGATAGATCCAGCCTTTTGAGGCAGGATGAAAAGGGGCAAAGAATTTCTCCCTGGTCACCGTCGTCCAAGGAGCAATGTGACATTTTCCCCCAGCCCTAGTCGCGATCCAGATCCGAAACGAGAATAGAAATCGCCTCCTCAAGGGCTTCCTTCGGCAAAGGTGCTCGCTCCGGCCCATCCAGATTGTCCTGATGGCGTCCGACCGAACCTCCTTGGCAGCCTTTCGGGCTCAAGGCAGGGCGGACCCTGGGTTGACAATTGGATTGGCGGCTGTAGAATTCTAGCCTTGGCAGCCCTCCACCCTCCACCCCATTTCATGCCCTCCCCTGAAAGACCTTCAGGATGCCATCCTGAACGCTGGAACAGCATTCTGCAAATCGCCGGGCTTGTCGATAAGTTTGGCCAACCTTTAAGCCAGGCGGCCGACACGGCTTCAGGCGGGCGGCGAAAGCTCGCCATTGTCCTAGAGGATCAAAGCCATGGCTTCCGGGCGGCCTTGAGGAACCCAGGCTTTTCCGACGAAGAGGCTTTGCAGAGGCAGCCCTTGGTCACCGTCAGGTATGGGGATTATCCGAATGCGACAGAGGGCGGAGACAGCCTCTTGAAGCAATCGCCAACCGACGCCCAAAAAACGGTCCGCGTTTTCGAGGTGTTTTCCGCCCGTCGAGAAATCGACGGACTGCTTGGCGAAAGCCTCGTCGTTCAGGCGCGCTATTTGCCGATGATGGAAAGCTACCATCGTGGCGAAAGGGTCGCCAGAGCAGACTGGAATTTTATCGAAGCAACACCCTTCAGCAATGAATCCCTCCAGTTTAGGCCCGAAAGATGGGCAAGCCACAAGGTCTGCTTCAATGCTGCGCCGCAGGTCGGATGGCCCGAGTTGGCCCAAACGGAAGGCTTGCATGAAGCCAAAAAAATCATCGAACAGGACACCGCCGACGAAAGGGGGATAGGAGGAACCAACGACAAGCTTTTGTTTGGGATTTTCGGCGGCAAGGCTCGTTTTGTAGGGGGCCGCGCTCCTGGGGGACGCGAACCCAAGGGCTTCTCTTTTGCCCCCAGCTGGACACCAAGGGGGCTGTGGGAAGGCGATTTTTTGGATGAAAGGCCGAACCTGCTCATTTTGCCCTATCAGCAAGGCGGAGGCTGCGCCTTCATGTCCAAGGCTCTGCCCCAGGAATTGAAGCTTGCGGATGCGGCAGGAAGAGAATCCCGAATTTACATGCTCGAACGGCGGCTTGGCCCTTATTTTGCAGAAACGGAAGTGCTGCAGTACCAGAGGAACTGGACGGTAGCTGTGAGCTGCCATGGCTAAGCGTTTTTTTACTTTTTGAGCCCCTCCAAAAATGCATTCGGGCCTGTGCGAAAACCAAAGGCATGAATTCTCCGGCCCATCCGATCGATCGCATCTTATAGAGAAGGCGAGAGAAAGCGTGGCGTTCATTCTTGTGCCCGATTTCGGCTCGTCCGTACTAAAGCTTCCTGGAGGAAAGCAGTGGGATTCGGATTCCGCGGCCAGCCTGGAAGCCCTGAAGAAGGAGGATTTGGATTCGGGGAAGGCGGCCGAGCTGCGCACGGAGCTGGATGGAGGGCTTTCAGCCGAACGCATCGGGCGGGGGTGGGCAGGGGTTTCCATGGAAAGCTACGGCGGCCTGATGGCCGATTTGGAAGAGCGAAACATGGGAACCGCCTATGCCGTGGGCTATGATTTTAGGCAGCCAGGCCAAGTGAGCGAAGGCCAAGTGCTGGAGGGGATCCAAAAAATTCTAGACGGAGAGGCCAAAAATGCCGATAGGGTTGTCTTGGTGACCCATGGAACAGGGGGCCTGCTGGTCCGCTCGCTTTTGAAGCAAGGGAAGCTGAAGGAAGGAGAGGCGAAGAAGGGAGGCATCTCTGGAGTGGTCCATATTGCCCAGCCGGTTCTGGGCACTCCAGAACTGGCAAGAAGGATGCTGAAGCCTCACCCGATGGATGGGGACGGCCTGTTGGGCGGCTTGGCCCAAAGCCCGGAAGAAGCCCAGACCCTGTTGGCAGAGGTGCCTGGAGCTTTTCTGCTGCTTCCTCCGACGGATGAGGAGGGGCAGTGGCACATTCCTTCCAGCGGACCGGAAGGAGGGCTGACCACCAAGGCTTTCCAGCTGCCTTCTCCTGGATTGGATGCCGAAACGGCGGCAACATTTCGGGCGGGGCACAAGCAGGCGCTGGATTTTCTAGGGCCTCTGGGCACGGGAACCTTTCATTCAAAAACAGTTTCCATTTACATGGACGGCGTATCGACGGAGCAAACGCCTCATTTCGATGAGCCTCTCAAGCCTTCCCACCATCCGCCTCATCATCACGGCGAGCCCGAAGAAGACGAATACGGAAATCCCATTCATCACCATGCGGGGCGCTTCACCGAGCTATCCAGCGGCGGGCACCTTGAAATTCCCCCCGAAGACCGGCCCGATCGCTGGAATTTGCGGATCGACCGATTCGCCGATGGCGACGGCTTGGTTCCCGCGGAAAGCGCCATGGCCCTCTTCCCCGGGGAGAGCCACAGCCTGGAGGACCTGAAGCATCCTGAGGCAGCGAAACAGGCAATCCGCCAGATCCGGGTGCGGGGAGTGGAGCACGATGACTGCTCCCACCCGGACGTGATTGGAGCCGTCCGGCGAAGCCTAGGCACCCTGCTGCACAAGCCGATTGACCAAAAGAACAGCCCTGGAAATATCGATTTCAGCTTTCTGGAGACCGAAACCTTCACCCGGAAAGTGATGGAAGCGCCGGTGGCAAAAGCCCCCTCCATCCTCACCCGCGCCGATCTTTCGCATTTTGGGCTTCGGGGAGCGCGCCATATGCCGGAAGACCTGATTCAAAGGCACCTCCGATTCGCTACCATTCAAACCCTTCCCGACATCATAGAAGTCGTGGAGGCGCCGATCGTCTCCAGCCTGCCCCCCATTATTGCGCCGGAATGGCTGATGAATTACGAGAAGCTGGAAAAGGATCCTGAAGGCTGGTTCTTTGATCGGTGCGCCGAGTACGGAATCGGCATCGTGGATGTGCGGGGCGATCCGGACAGGATCCAGGAATACGACCCTCAGACCTACGGCTATTCCAATCTGGAGCGAGGCGCCAGGGAAATGGGCTACAGGAATGGAGTAAGAAAAAGTCCGCGCGATCTTCTGGGCATCACCAATGTTGTTGTGCACATCACCGCCACGCCAAAGACCGCAGGAGCCAAAGGGGCTGTAGGCATCCCTGTCCACGTTGTGGTCCAGGGGGACGGCACCGTGATTCTCTCCCATCATTTTGAGGACTACATGGCCGGAGGGGATGGCTCCAATGCATACTCCGTGCAGGTGGAGATCAATGGCGACAAGGAGAACATCTACGACCCGAAGCAGATCATTGCCGCCAGGCTCTTCATGACCTATTTCTATTTCTGGCGAAAGAAGCTGCTGGCGGAAAGGGGCATAGTGAACGCTCCCCCCACGACTGTGGGGGGACACGGCATGTACGTTACCCAAAAGCTCCACGACCCTGGCGCGCTCATTTGGAAAGAGGTGGGCCATTGGGGCATCGACAACTTGGGCTACACGCTAGACCCCGAAATAGGAGGAAGAGGAACCCCTCAATACCTTGCTCAAAATGGAGGCAAAGCCCCTCACGGCTATTACGATCCAAATTGGGATCCAACGGCTGAATATCCTTCAAATACAGTTAAAAGGGCATTGAGAGAAGGCAAATGGGACCGCGTTCATCCAACAGGGATTTATCCGTACACCCCCCTTCCTGATAAGGATAAGTGGACGGGCTCATTTTAAGTCGTCCAAAAAGCCTTTTTTTCTATTCTTTCGGGATGCTTTTGGCTGGAGTGTAGTAATAGTCGCCTAGCGACAGCCTTCTTCGGTTGTCTTCAGCGATCCTGGCCAAAACATCCTCTAGCCGGTCGCAGGCTCCTTCGGACCCGTTTTCCACCTCCATTTGAGCCCTTTGGAGATCAACGGCGAGCTCTCTTTGGAGAGAGGCCAAAGGATAGCAGCCCTCGTCGGACTGGCAATCCGGGGCGGGCCCGAAGAGCTCTGGATTCAGCAGCGGAAGGCAATACGGGTCACCTGGCCTTATTTTATATTCCTGGTCATCCAGGCAAATACTTCCCGACCCCTCGCCGGTAACGTTGTTATTAAACACGTGGAGTTCCGCATCTTCGCCCAGCCCAAACACATAAGCCTCTCCCCGTCGACCCTCAATCTCCAGCGGCCCCTGAGAGGATTCGAGACCTTCAATTTCGGCTAGCTCATTGGAGCAAAGAGTCTGGTAAGCGGGGAGCAGGGTTTGATTGAAGCCGAGGCGCAGCGCAGCATGCGTTCCATGCTTTTCGACCCTGAACTCGAAATACTGCATTTGCAGGGCAGATAGCCTGGCTTTGACTTCCGCAGCAGTCAGGTAGTCTGCTTCCGATTCATTTTTCCTTTCGGCGGGAGGACTGGCTTCGGCTTGGCCGGCCGGATCCACGGGCGACTGAGGGGCTGCTTCTGGCTTGGGGCAGCCGGCTAGGGCCAGGACCGCGGCAAGGGCAGAGGCGCAGCCTGTGATCGAATCTCTTGGCTTCATGGCTTTAGAATGAGTGGATATTCCTACTCGGAAATCTGGGGCTGGGCTTGAATCTTAAGGGTTTTTGACACCCATTCTCCGTCTTCAAAAAATTCCAATAGGCAATCGCCGGGCTGCGCTATTCCGTCAATGTAGGCCCTTCCGTCTGAGCTGCTGAGGCCCTCCCGAACCTGGCCGTCGGGCAAAGTGATTTTATACTCAACGCCCGAGAGAGGATTTCCCTCTGCATCCAGCCATGTGAATTCAACCCAGTGACTCAGAATGGGCTCCGGAGGCCTAGGCGGTACTCTTTTGGGAATCTTAACTTGGCCAACGGTGTGGGAAGGAAATTCAAGCTTGAAAAAGCGCGTACCGGTAGCAAGAGTGCCCGAAAACCTGTCGCGCCCTGCGTGAGCCAGGGACTTTCGGCCCAAGCTCAGTCCAGCCCTTCCGCCCTCAGCTCCATTCAGAATGCGAGTCAATTCCCAGCCGTCAACAAGCTCCCAAGGCTGGGGGGGCTGGTAGCTGGGTTTGCAGAACAGCAAGTATAAGCCACTTCGCAAGAGGATAACTTCGTTTCTGGCTTCGGATTGGGCATGGGAAAGAGCGCGTTGACAGTCAGCTAGCCTTGAGGAGGGAGAGGACATAGGATGAATTGATGGAGGATTGCAATCCTCTCATAAGTTATGACTCCTGTCAATTTTAATCTTGCTTTCCCATAAAAACATGTCAGAATGCCTTCAGCTCTCCGGCTAAGGCCCAAGGGCCCATGCTCCGACCACCAAGAGCGCGGGCCCAAGCGGCACGCTCTTTCCACAACCACAGCGAAAAGACCCGGGCGTTCCCCGGGACAGACAAGGCAGAGAAACCATGACCATTTCACGATTCCGGCCCCTGCTTCTCGGCACCTTCATCTTCGCCCTCCTGGCGAACAGCGCCTGCTTCGATGAACCCCCCCAGAACAGCGGTGCCAGCACCGCCGACAGCGATTCCACCGGCGAGACCGAGGCCGGGATGGCCAACGACACCGAGACCGGCGACTCCGCGGCCGGAGACGGCGACGGGGACACCTGCCCCGACGGGACGCAGGGCTGCCCCTGCTACGGCAACGGGTCCTGCGATGCGGAGCTCGAGTGCGTCGCGGGCCTCTGCGAAGAGGCCCCGGGCGACGGGGACGGCGATGGCGATCCACTGTCGCCAAACCCGTTCACTCTCGAATCCTGGGCCCTGCCCACCTTCGGCTCGTGCACCGTCGACGATGAGCAGCCCCACCACTACAACTGTTCTACTGGGGGAACAACTGGATACGTGCACATCCTACTCATTGCCCCCCTGGATACTCCGCACTTGGAGCCCAATGCCTGTGGCTTCGAAGTGGCCATCATTGAAGGCAATCCATCCATGGCGACCACAGCCTTCACCATGTCCTGCGGGATGTGGCCCGGACCCGAAGGAGTAGGGGATGTCCTTGCGTGCCAGCCACCTCCTCCTTATATCGGAGTCAGCTTCGGCCAGGGCGCGGGCACCCTGGAAGTGCGGGGAGCCTGCGTCTTTCCCGGGCATGAGCCGATCGTGCTTCCGCCCCTGATCGCCAAGGTCTGGTGAAGCCAAGAGCCACGGACGTCCGCAAGCCCTCCAGAGGACACGGACGTCCTCTTCAATATGCCTGGTTTTCGGTTTCAAAAGAGCAAAGCAAGGCCAGGCTTGTCCTAAAAGAGGAGGATTGCTTTCCGGCCCTTTTTGTGCTAGAATAAAGGGATCAATAAGCGCAAAACGTGGACGTGGACCTGCTCTACGACATTCTGGACTGGCTCAAGGAGTGGTGGAAATGGCTTTTGGCCGGCCTTTTTGGGGGGTGGTACGGCCTGAAATGGCTGGTGGAGACCGCGCGCTTCTGGCACGAGCATTTTTTGGCCAAGGATCTGGTCTACCTGAAGATCTCGCTGCCCCGCAGCGATTCCAAAATGGACCAGGAGAAGCGGACGGAAAAGGACTTCAAGGAAAAAGTGGCCATCATGGCCCAGCTGTACCGGGCCCTGTACGAGATCCGCGAGCTGGACCTGTGGAACCTGATCCGGACCAAGATATGGCAGGCGGACAACATTTCGCTGGAGCTTTTCGTGGAGAAGCATCAGCTGAATTTCTACATCGTGGTCAACAGATTCTACCAGAGCATCGTGGAGAAGCAGGTCACCACCTTCTACAAGGACGCCGACGTGAAGATCGAAACGGCGCCCTACACCTTGTTCGAGCCCGGCAAGAAGATCAAGGCCTACTACATGTTCGCCAAAAGGGAGTTCTGGTTCCCCATCAACACCTACAAGACGATGGAGCAGGATCCGCTGAACGAGCTGGCCAACGTGCTCTCCAAGCTTGAGACGCAGGAAAAGGCAGGCATCCAGATCATCATCAACCCCGCCTCCAGCAGCCGATGGAACAAAGAGGCCGAAGAGATGGGCACCCGGCTATTCAAGAACCAGAAGCTGCCTGTGCGGATCCCCATTCCGATCCTGGGCCCCCTTCTGGCCTTCTTCATCAACCTGTTCCGCAGCGGAGGCGTGCTGGGCGGCACCAATGCCCCAGGAGCTGCCGGGGGGGATTCCTACATCCGCATGCTGCAGAGCAAGGAAGAAGCCTACAAGAAGGTCGGCGAAAAGGCCACTCAGGTAGGCTTCGACACCACCATCCGCATTGTGGGCGTGGCCGACACGCGGGCGCGCGCCACGGAAATCACCAACAACCTGAATGTGGCCTTCAGCATCTACCACGACCAGGCCCTGAACTGGTTCCAGAACCGCCGCATCGTGCCCTTCGACGGCATGAACAATTCGGCCCTGCAGTACCTGTACGACCGGCGCATTCCGGGGGGCCACGCCACCTCGCTGCTCTGCCAGGACGAGCTGGCCTCGCTGTACCATCTGCCGGATTCGCGCTACAACCCCGTCCCCATCATCAAGTGGCTGGACTACAAAGTGCTTGCCCCGCCCGTGGATCTGCCCACCGAGGGCGTGCTGATCGGGCGGAACATGTACCGGGGCGCCAAGCGGGACATCCGAATATTGCGCGAGGACCGCACCCGCCACCAGTACATCATCGGTAAATCCGGCTCGGGTAAATCCGTCTTGCTCAGCTACATGGCCAAGCAAGATATTATCAATGGCGACGGAATGTGCCTGGTGGATCCGCACGGCGATCTGGTGGAGGACACGCTCCAGGCCGTTCCCAAGGAGCGGGCCAAGGACATCGTCCTGTTCGATCCGGCCGACACCGAGCGCCCCATGGGCCTGAACCTGCTGGAGGCCCATACGCCGGAAGAGCGCGACCGGGCGTCGCTGGACGCCATGGAGATCTTCATCAAGATCTTCGGCGATGAGATCTTCGGCCCGCGCATCCAGCACTATTTCCGCAACGCCTGCCTCACCCTGATGGAGGACGAGGACGAAGGAGCCACGCTGATCGATGTGCCCCGCATCTTTGTGGACGAGGAGTTCCTCAAGTACAAGCTGACCAAGGTGACCAACACCGTGGTGCGCAGCTTTTGGGAGCACGAGTACGCCAGCACGGGCGACCGGGAAAAGCAGGAGATGATCCCCTACTTCAGCTCCAAGTTCGGCCCCTTCATCACCAATACGACGATCAGAAACATCATCGGCCAATCCAAAAGCGCCTTCAACATCCGCGAGGTGATGGACAGCCAGAAGATCCTGCTGGTGAACCTTTCCAAGGGAAAGATCGGCGACCTGAACGCCCAGCTGCTCGGGCTGATTTTCGTGAACAAGATCAACATGGCCGCCATGAGCCGGCAGGACATGGACAAGAAGGAGCGCAAGGATTTCTACCTCTACGTGGACGAGTTCCAGAACTTCGCCACCGACACCTTCGCCACCATCCTATCCGAAGCGCGCAAGTACCGCCTTTCGCTCATCATGGCGCATCAGTACATCGCCCAGCTGACCAAAACGCCCAGCGGCCACGACGACACCCGGGTGCGCGATGCTGTCTTTGGTAACGTGGGCACCATGCTCTCGTTCAAGGTGGGCGCGGAGGATGCGGAGTACCTGGCCCGGGAATACGCTCCGGAGCTTTCCGAACAGGACATTCTGAGCATCGCCAACTACAAGGCCTACATCAAGCTGAACATCAAGAACACCACCTCGCGCCCCTTCTCGCTCGAGACCATTTGGGATCCTGTGGACAACAAGCCCCTGGCGGAGATCCTGAAGAAATACTCGCGCATGAAGTACGGCCGCAAGCGCGCCTTTGTGGACCAGGAGATCGAGGCGAGATTGGGAATCAGCTAAGGAGAAGACGGCGTGAGGGCTTCCTTGGCTGCCCTCTATTGCCTTTTGCTCTCCTTGTTTTTGATTTAAAATGAATGCAGGCTAACGCTAGCGCATGATTGCCCGAACCAAAGCAGAAATCTTTGAACGACTGCTTAAAAACAGAGCTGAAATCGAAACATGCGGAGCCAAGCAACTGGGGCTTTTCGTGTCTTTTGCGCGGAATGAGCAGAAGGATTCGAGCGACGTGGATTTTTTAGTGGAGTTTCAGAAGGGCAAGAAGAATTACGACAACTTCATGGCCTTAGCGACTTTGCTTGAAGATATTTTGGGCAGGAAAGTCGATCTTTTAACGAAACAGGGCTTAAGCCCCCATTTGGGGCCCCATATTCTTAAAGAAACTGAGTATGTCCTTGAAAATTGATGAATATCTTCGCCATATCCTGGAAGAAATCGATTATCTGGAAAGCCATTCGAAAAATTTGACCTACGACGAGTTTTTAAAGGACGGAAGCTTGATGCGTGCCTTTTCGCGGAACCTGGAAATCATTGGTGAAGCCAGCAAAAAGATTCCCGATGAATTCAAGGAGGGCCACCAAAAAATCGAATGGAAGGCTATGGCAGGAATGAGAGACAAGCTGATCCACGATTATTTCGGGATCGATTTTGAGCTGGTTTGGGATGTGGTCCGAAATAAAATTCCAATTTTAAGGAAGGAATTGCAAGAAATCGGTCTTTGACCGGGGAAATATAAAAAACCCCGCTGCAAAACGGGGTTGGGGTTCGCCGGAGTCAGCGAGGACTCCAGCCAGCCAGCAGCTCGGGCCGGATCGGGGCAAGCAGGTTGCCGTTGAACGTGAACGTAAGCGTGCACGTAGCTCGATTCAGCTCCGGAGGAAGAGCAAAGCTTCCGCAGGTGCTGATCTGAAGCGGAAGAACCTGAGGGGAGGGCTTTTGGAAGTTGCGAACGCAGGGCTGAAGCAGAACGGGCTCCAAGGGGCGAAGCCACCCCACGGTCGCCAGAAACGGCACATCTCCCTCCTGGCGAATCACGCCTTGGCTCAGAACAAAGCCGAAAGGCCGGAATTCCAGAATGGCGCGCAGCAAATCGGCCAAGCTGGAGGTCTTTTGGGAATCGTCCAACAAAACGTACTGGAACAGCATTTTTCTCCTTGCGGCGTTTTCAACGAACCTTTGCCTGGGCCCGCCGCCAACACCTGTTGTCGTTAGGCCACCATTGGCCCGATCAAGATAAAGCACGGGCCCGAAATGTCAAACTGTCGGAGGACTGATTAAGTAAGGCAATCATCGATCTTTTGATTTGTCACTCCCACCTCTCTAGGCCTTCTTCGCCACCGTGATTTTGGGTGCCTTCAGGTAAAACGGCTCGAGGGGCTGGCCCGCCTTGGCTTCGCCGAAATGCCTCTCCACAGCTTTTTGCCAAATCTCTTCGGGCGGCAGCGCAAGTTTCAACTCTGGGGCAGAAGAGGAAAGCGCCTGACGATGCTCCGATGAAAGCATGCCCGACCATTGCCGCACGGCGGACAGCTCGCCAACCCCGATCGTTCCCTGAAAAGCCTTGGAGAATTGGCCAAAGCCCACAGCATACAGCTCCGCCGGATTCAGGCTCTGCAGGTAGATCCAGTCCTTTTCCTCGATCCCGCAGGCCCACCACTGCGCCGCAGGCAGGGCAAGGGCAGGCAGGCCCAAGCCGTAGGCAAAAGCATTCGCCACGCTGAGCCCCACGCGCAGGCCCGTGAAGCTGCCGGGGCCAGAAAGGGCCATCACCCCCGAAAGGTCGGCCGGAGCCTTCCCCGATTTTTTCAGAAGCCCATCAATGGTCTCCACCAGGCCCTCCGAAGCCTTCATGGCAGGAAGCGGGGCATAGCCCCAGGCCCGGCTGGAATCGGCCAGGGAAACGCCCGAGAACCCGGTGATGGAATCGATGCATAGAATCATGGCCCGGCCATTTTAGCACGGAAAAAACAGAGACGGAGCAGTACCCTTCTGGGGAAAATTGCTTTAGAATGGATTGGCCTTATTTTTCAGCCTTTCAGCATGCAATTGATCGACCTGCCCGACTTCGTTCGGCGCTACTATTCCGGAGAAGAGTTCGTGCTTTTCGACACCGAGACCACAGGGCTCAACACCTTCCACGACGACATCCTGGAAATCGGCGCTTCCGTATGGAGCAAGGACGGACTCAAGGATTCCTTCCAGGAACTGATTCAGATCAGCCCGAACCGCATCAGCCTGGAGGCCTGGCAGGTGCACAAGATTCCCCTGGAGGAGATTGCCAAAGCCCGGCTTCCCAAGGCCGTGCTGGAGGATTTCGTCTCTTTCTGCCAAAACAGGACTTTGCTGGCCCACAATATCCGCTTCGACTTCCCCATGCTGAACTCCAACCTGATTCGCCATGGGATGCGGCCCTACCAGAACGACCAGGTCGCTTGCAGCCTGGCCTTCGCCAAAGACCGGCTCAAGCCCGGAAAGCTGAGCGAGCTAGCCCAGCACTACGGCATCGAATCCAAAAAGGGCGAACTGCACCGAGCCCTGTACGATGTGGAGCTGCTGGCCAAAGTGATGGGAAGGATGATGAAGGAAAACGAGCCGGAGCAAATGCAGTACTCGCTCATCCTTTAGCAAAACCTATCGTGGAGCCAATCGTGAAACCAATGGTGGATCAATCGTGGTCACAACCGGAACCGCAATTGGCCCCACAACAGGTGCAAGATCGGCATTAAGATTATTTGGAGTCCCCCACGAACATGTACCCCACTCCGTGGATGGTTTTGATGAAGGGGAATTCGAAGCCTTTGTCGATTTTCCGCCTCAGCGTGGAAACATGGGAATCGACCGTGTTGGAAAGAATGTTGGTGGAATAGCCCCACACCTTTTCCATCAGGCTCTGGCGGGAAAGAATGCGGTTGGGATTCTGCATCATGAATTCAAGGAGCACGTACTCCTTCCCGCGAAGCGGAATCTCTTTTCCTGAGCGGACAGCCATGTTGCTTTCGGGAAAAAGCTCCAGATCTCGGATCTTGAGGGCCTTGGTCATGCTGCCGCGCAGAAAGCGCCTCATGATGGCGCCGACCCGGGCATAGAGCTCCTCGAAGGAAAAGGGCTTTTCGAGGAAATCGTCCGCGCCCAAATCGAGCAGCCGGGCCTTCACTTCGGGGCTGCGCATGGCCGTGAGCACCAGCACGGGGGTTTTTATTCCCACGCTTCGGATCTTCTGGATGATCTTCTCGCCGTCCACATGGGGCAGCATGAGATCGACAATCAGCACGTCGTAGGTGGTGGAGGAGAGCTTCTGAAGGGCCAATTTTCCGTCCCGGGCTCCGTCGAAAAGAGCATATTTGGATTGGAACCCTCTTTCCAGCGCCTTCTGGACCGCCAGGTCGTCTTCGATCACCAAAGCTCGCATTCGCGACGGGGTAAATAGGGGTATGGCGGAGGAAAGCAAGATCATTGTAGCAAAGAAGTCGCCCGCAATCAACGGAAGGATCAGTTCGAGGAGTTCGGCGGCAGAGGCTTCGATCGCAGGATGTAGCCGACCCCATGAATGGTTTGAATGAGATTGGGCCTAGAGCCAGCGTTGAGCTTGGTGCGCAAGGAGCAAATATGGGAGTCCACCGTGTTGGAAAAAAGCTGGGCATTGTAGTCCCACACCTGCTCCACCAAGGTGCTGCGGCTGATGGCCCGGTCCTTGTTCTTCATCAGATAGGCCAGAAGCACATATTCCTTGAGCCTCAGATGAATGGGCTTGCCCGCTCGAGTCACCAGTCGCCGTTCCGGGTTAAGGCGCAGATCGGCCACTGCCAGCTCCTCCGATTCGGCTTCCTGGCTTTTGGAGCGGCGCAGGACAGAGCGAATCCGGGCCGCCAGCTCCACAAAGGAGAAAGGCTTGACCAGGTAATCGTCGGCCCCGGCATTGAGCAGGCGGGTCTTGATCTCTGGATCGTTGACCGAGGTGAGCACGATCACCGGCGTGGCATCGCCCCCTTCCCTTATTTTCTGCAGGATCTCCTCTCCGCTCATGGCGGGAAGGATGAGATCCAGAATGATCACTTGGAAACGCTCGCTTTCCATCAGGGCCAAAGCCTGCTGGCCTTCTTCCACGTGGACCACGTCGTATCCATCTGCCCGGAAGCCTCGGGCCAGGAAGTTGACGATTCCGATCTCGTCTTCAATCAGAAGGACTTTCATAGGGAAGGGCTAAAGGAGGAAAATAGAAAAATGGCAGAAGGATGACTTGGAATTTTAAGGAATTTATAATGTTTTCTTAATCAAACTATAATCTATGCAGGCTATGCTTTCAACAGAAATGCGAAAGGGAACTAAAGCTTTTTTTTATGGATCTTGCCCAATCAGACAGAAGAGAAGGAGGAAGGGGGGGCGACCCCGAGGTTCGGCAGGAAATTTTTCGGCTGATAGAAACTTTGGTCCGCCGGGGCAATGATAAAAGCGGCCAAGGAGCGAATTTTTTGCGTGATCTGATGGCGATCGGAGCTCCTGTAGAGCGTGACTCGGGGGCGAAAACAGTGGCAGCTGAGGATATAAGGGCCACGCTGGATTCCTTGTTGGGGCCGCAATTGGCAGACGACAGGAGGCAGGCCCTTTTAATAGAGCTGAGGAGGCAATGCATCAATCTTTTCGGAAACCTGGATGTGCTTCTGGCTCACTATGAAATTGAGCGCAACAGATATCTGGCCAAACAGGAGTCGGAAGGCTTGATGGAGGCGGCCAAAGAAAAAAGCGCATGCTTTTCGGGAGTGGAAACGATCGAAAATATCGAGGACGACCAAAGGCCATGCTGGAGCCCCGAAATGCCTTTTCCGCACAGCCTTAAAAGGGCCATTGCCCACCAGGTCATGCGCATGGCGCTGGAAGAAGGATGGTTCGAGATTTTCGAGCCCGAAAAACTGCGGCTTTCTTTGGAGGGCCCACATGAAATAATCGCCGAAGCTGTGGAAACCGAAGCAGGCTGGATGACAAGGGTTATGGTTTCGGCCTCGGTACGGCTCGTGCCTCCCTATTCCATAAGGATCGAGGAAAAGGGCCGGAACACAGGGGCGGGAAGCCCGCGACAGGCTTCAGGAAAGATGATGATTCATATGAAGCCCTACGATTCAGGCGAAAGAGTGGTTTTCCCTTGCGATTTGGACGAATTGCTCCATGTCGATCCATTTTTCTGCCAAGGGTGGGTTTTGGAAGCCACCCAGGAAGAAGTAAGGCGAGCTCTTCAGGCGGTTTGCGGAAATAAGACCGAAGTGATTCTGGATTTCTGGCCGGACGAGAGAGGAATTTTTACGTGGGAAGACGGCATAAGGAGGCCGACCTTGAGGGAAGACGGCATAAGGAGGCCGACCTTGAGAGAAGCCCGCAGGAATGAGCGCAGGCCAACCGTTGATCTGCGGCCGGATAAGGTCCAAGAGTGGAGGAGTGATGATGTTCCAATAGAAAGAGAAAGGGAGCCGAGCGAAGTGGCAGAAGACGGAAGGGATCTTTTTGCGGATGAGCTAAGGCTCAGAGAAGTCGAAAGCGGATTGTCCCGATGGCTATGGGAGAATTCTTTCCAGCTCACGGACGTCATGCGGCTTAGCCTAGATCCAGCCTTGGACAAAAGGGAAAAGGCGGCGGCTTACTACAAGGCTCTCTCCGGCTTTCCGGCTGCAGAAACAGAAAAAGGGCAGATTTTCTCGTTCGTTGTCATCGAGCAGCCTCTGTTGGATGCACTCAGAAAAATAGAGAAAAAAACAGGCAAGACTTGCGTGGTGGTGCTCTCCCGGCGCACAATACAAGGTGAAGTGACTTACAAGGCTCTTCTCATCAACCCGCATATTGCCGAGGGCAATAAGCTGCCCATAAAGGTATAAGCCAATGGATTCGCTGCGCTCCGTGCTTCTGAGCTTCGCCCAGTATCCCAAAAGCACCCTGCTGCTGGTGGCGGCCTTCAATTTCTGCTGGGTGCTTTACATCGTCTTCTTCAGAAGGAATTTCCGCAAGGCCGTCTACCAGGCCTACTTCTTCTACGCCTTCATGGTGCTGGTCTGGGTGGTGTCCAACGCCTATTTCCAATCGCCCCTGCTCACCCACTGGGGCCCGGAGACTGCCAAGAAATTCGCCCTGCTGGCCAACCTGGGCTCGTCTTTTTCCATCATCGGCTTCTACTACCTGTCGCTCATCCTCAAGAAAAAGGGGGTTTCGGCGGCTTCCTGGGGGCTAATGATTTTTTTGGCGATCGAAACCATCGTTCTGAACCTCATCCCCAATGCCACCGTTTCCGGAGTCAGGATCTCCGGCGTAGGGGATTTCGAGCTGCTGCTGGGCAAATGGAATGGGGTGTTTTTCCTCACGGGAGTGCTGGTGATCGTCATGAGCTTCGCCAATTTCATCCAGGCCATTCGGAACACCAAGGAGAAAGTGCTCAACGCCAAGCTGGTGTACATGCTCTTCGGCATGAGCCTGATGTACGGATCAATTATCCTGTTTTTGATTGCCTTGCCTGCTCTTTTCCAAAACTATCGATATGCCTGGCTCCCGCCTTTCTTCAGCCTGGCGGACATAGGCATCGTCGGCTATGCGATCCTGACCAAGCGTTTCGTGGATGTTCGCCTGATGATCTGGAGCATCCTCAAGGCCCTGCTGTCCTTCTTCCCGGCTTATGCGCTGGGCTACGGGCTTTTGCGCGGAATGGATCGCCTTTCTTTCGGCCTCCCCTTCGCCTACAGGAATATCCTGGTCTCGGCGCTGGTGGTTTTCCTGTTCATCCGGCTCAGTGCCCTCCTCAAATCCCAAACGCTCTACAGGTACCTGGGGCCCCCCACCAGCACGGAGCTCATTTACCAGCTTCTTAGGAGGCTTAAGGAAAAGGAGAGCAGCTACGGCAGCGTGCGCGAGCTGGAAAAAGACATGAACCGGGCTTTGGGAAAAGCCAAGGGCCTCCGGCAGTGCCATATTCTTCTCCTGGGGCGCAAGGTCCGCTCCGCCTACCCGCACCTTATCGAGGAACTGGAGAGGAGCCGGCTCATTCTGGTCACCGAAGAGCTGAGATTCACAGAAAGCGAAAGCGAACGGGTGTCGCCCCTGCTGAAGGAGCTGGAATCTTTGGGCGAGGTCTGCCTGCCGCTTTTCCCCCCCTCCAAGGGCCTTTCAGGGCTCCTGCTGATCAGAAGCGAGAAGACGCATCTCTATTCCAAAAGCGAGATCCAGGCGCTGGTCGACCTGAACAGCTATCTCAGCATCCTAGTAGCGGAAATCCTCTACAGCAGCGAGCTGAAGAAGGAGGTGGAGAGCAAGACCGTGGAGCTGAGGAGCAAGATCCAGGAGCGCAACGACCTGCTTCAGCAGCAATCGGACTTCATCGCCGTGACCGCCCACGAATTCCGCACGCCCCTGAGCATTGCCCTGTTCCAGATCGAGGACCTGCTGGAGAACAAGGCTCTGGCCTCTTCCGCCCAGGATCTGAATGTCGTTCGCTCTTCCCTTTCCCATCTCAGGGAGCTGACCAAAAAGCTGTTCGAGGTTCAGCAGTACGACCTGAAAAAAGTCAAAATGGAGAAGCGCCCTGTTCCTGTGGAGCCTTTTTTCCGGGAGGTCTTCCAAAGCATGGCAGGCCTGATGGAGGAAAAGGAAATGGCCTTTCGGCTGAAAAGCTCCGTGCCGAAAGGGACGGAGTTCGTCATGGACGAGTCCCAGATTCGCCAGGTGCTGCACAACCTGCTGACCAATGCCTACAAATTCACCCCCCGCAAAGGCAGCATTCGCCTCACTGTTGAAGGCGACAGCCGCTCCCTGCTGATCAAGATCGCTGACAGCGGAAAAGGCATTCCCAAAGGAATGGCTCAGAGCATCTTCAACAAGTTCCGGACCAGCAGCAAGGGGGCTGGGTTGGGGCTGGGGCTTTATATCTGCAAAAAAATCGTGGAGCTGCACCAGGGCAAGCTCTGGGCCGAGGAAGGAAGGAAGAAGGGGGCGGTGTTTTGCGTCTATCTGGAAAGCAGCAGCTGAGCCCGGCGTACCAGGACGGGCGGCGGCGTATCGATTTTAAGCCAATAAGAAAGCCTGCGCTCTCCTTCCTCCTTTTCCTCCAGCTGGAACTGGTCGTAATTGGAAAGGATGGCGATCGGGGCGGCGGGGGAGATCCGGCGCAGCTCCGGGACAAGATCCATTCCGGATCGCTCCTCCCCCCGAATGGCGTGGTCCAGCACGATGAGGTCCGCGGAAAAGCCTTTGGCGGCCTTGGCGGCCGAGCGGGTGCTGCGAAGCCAAAGGACCTGGTAGCCCTCCTTCTCCAGGCTTTTCACATACAATCGGCCCAGATCCTCTTCGTCCTCGAGCAAGAGGATTCGCGCCGCTTCCTTCAAATCGGCTTTGCCGGACATAAAGTCAATTTGTTATGATGGGGAGGAAGGCGAGATCATTATAGCGCAAAGCATGGCTGCGACAAATCCATCCGAAGGAAGGCAGGGTAAAGCCGATTCTCTGATAAGGCACGAACTGCTGAACCTGCTGACCCTGATCCAGTTTTGCGGCAAAAGGGAGGAGTCGGAAAACGAAGCCGGCCAGGAAGACAAAATGCAGGATTGGATCCTGTGGGCGGGCTTTCTCATCAGCCAGCCGGAATCCTTCGCCGGAAAGAAGGCAAAATGCCTTGCCCAGGAAACCGAGCTGGAGGAGCTGATGGAGATTGCCGTGGCGTTGGGGCAGGGCAGAATCGTAAAGAAAGGCTCGGCGGAAGGGCAATGGATCCAAACGGACAAGGGCAAAGCGAAGGATCTGCTCTGGGGCCTGGCCCACTGGGCCTGGAAAGAATCCAAAGGCGGCACTGTGGAAATAAAGCCGGAGGACGGGGGAGTTTTCATCAGGCACAAGAAAAGAAAGGCTCTTGCTCTTCCCCGCTTTTCCCCGATGGATTGCCTGCAGAAGGCCCAACTGACGGCGTTTGAGCGTTGGCTGTGCATGATTCTTCGCCAAGGCGAGGATTGCGGGATGGAAGTCTCCAGCCTGCCCGGAAAAATCATGGTCCTGTTCAGGAAACCCCCCACGCCATGACCTCGATCAACCATGAGCTGGCGGAGCTTTTCGAGGAAATAGCGGACCTCCTGGCCATCAGCGGCGGCGGCTTCTTCCAGGTGCGGGCCTACCGCGA
>JACCDN010401223.1_pt1 | contig 32044 bp, 28 predicted proteins | sample 7441691 | NCBI WGS metagenome assembly JACCDN01 (sample SAMN15323439, study PRJNA562643) | freshwater metagenome | isolation source: river surface water | place: USA:Blue River Watershed | collected 2017-08-16
GTCATGGTCGATCTCCGGGGTTCGAGGGCGCGGTGTCGGGCGCCGCGGTCACCCCCACAATCTGTCGGTCAAAGCGCCCGCGATCCCGTCGCCCCTCGGGGCGGAATTTTGTATGGTGTTTCGCGTGGTTGCGGCGCCCCCGTCTACCCTCGCGCCCCCGCGCATCGGCTTCGACCTGGGGCATGCCCTCGTCTACCTGGATCGCCGCGTGGCGCTGCGGGGCGCCGAAGAGAAGCGCCCCTACGAGCTCACGCTCCTCCTCGCCCTCGCGGCGGGCCCGCTCGAGCTCCTCCGCGCGCGGCTCGCCCTCCACGGCGCGCCCGTGCTCCGCAAGGTGCGCGAGTGGGCGCGCGTCCTCGCCGAGCGCGGCCTCGCGGTGTGGAGCGGGCGCGATGCGCTCTCCCTCCCGCCGGGCGCGGTCGTGTCGCACGCGCCGACGGAGCTCGCCCGCGCCGGTGAGCGGCTCCGGCTCGAGCTCGCAGTGGACGGCCGCCTGCGCGCGACGCGCACAGGCGCGGACGCCCTCCGGGCGAGGCTCGCCGCGATCGAGGGCATGCTCCTCCGACAGGACCACGCGGGCGTGCTGCGGGCGGTGCACGGGCACGCGGACGACGAGAGCTTCCTCACCGCCCTCGCGCGCGGGATCACGCCGAGCGCCCGCCCGCGCCTCCTCGTCGTCGCCCACACCCTCGCGGGCATGGCCGCGATGAACACCGCCGACCTCGGCGCCGCGGAGTCGCACCTCGGCCAGGCCGCCGCCGTCGCCGCAGCGCTCGACCGCGCCACCTACTGGCGTGCGCGGGTGGCCGTCACGCGCTCGGCCGTCGCCCGCATGCGCGCGGCCTTCGACCCGGCGCGGGCCGTCGAGCACCTGCGTGCCGGGCTCGGGCACTGGCGGGAGATGGAGACGATGCTCGACGCCGACGAGCTGCCCGAGGACGTACGCCGCGCGCTCGTCGCGTGGCGCGCGGAGATGGCCACGCCCGTCACGCTCCTCGCCGACCTCGGGGAGAGCGACCCTCTCGGCCTGCGGGAGGTGCGGGGCACGATCGACCACGCGCGGGAGCTCGGCGAGTCCCCCTTCGCGGACCCGTCCGTCGGCCCCACCGCCGACCTCATGGAGCTCAGGGTCACCCTCACCGAGCGGCAGGAGCGGGCCGCGCTCGGGGCGCTCGACAGCTTCGAGCGCAAGGTCGCCGCCCCCGGCACCCCGGCGTGGATCCGGGGATGGGTCCCGCGCTACGCGGCCGACCTCGCCTTCCACGGCGGGTGCAGCCCGGAAGGCCTGTGGGTGCCGATCGAGCACGCGTGGAGGACCAACACCGCGCTCCGATTCCAGCAGCTCCTGGTGCTGGCTCGGGTCGCGGCGTGGGGGCTGCCGACGGGCTTCCGGCCGCCCGACCCACGGGCCGAGACGGTCGACGCGATGCTCCGGCTCGCCGCCGACGTACACGTCGAGCGACACGGCGTCGCCATCGAGCGGTGTTTCCGATGCAAGACGACGGGCGATGTGCGTGCGGCGTTGGGGCGGCGGATCACCTGCGCCCTCGGACTCACCCCTACAGGCCCCCTCGCACTCGGCGTCTGGCGCTGAATCGTGCGAGTTCTCGATTCAAATCGAACAGCAAGTTCAGCGCGATTCGATTCTGTCGCCCTGTCCTGTTGATTCGGAAGAGAATGTTCAGGAAGATCAACAACAGTCCTGTTCGTAACTTTCGGACGCATCAAAATGAAAATGATTGCGTTTTGTATTGTGCGTCTCTAGGTTTCGAGAACCGGAGCGATACATGACGAAGAACAAGAAGCCTCGCAACGCGGAAGTCGAGCACGACGACGAGACTCCCGAGTACAAGCCGGAGGAGAAGTCTGTGGAGACTCCCGCAGCCCACCCGAAGCAAGGCACCACCTACACCGTGTCGGGGACCGAGGTGACCTTCGAGGGGGAGCGCCACCTGAAGACGAGCCCGACCTCGGGGGTCACGGCGGGGGTCTACACGATCGTCTCGACGATCCTGAAGCCGGGCAATCGCAAGGTGTACCGAGCTGTCGTCAACGATCAGCTCTACCCGATTCGTGAATACAACACGCCCGACGAGATCATCTCGAAGATCCGCAGCGAGTCGAAGGAACCGCGGAAGCCGAGGAAGGGTTCTGTTCCGAAGTTCGTCCCGCAGGATTCGAACGACGGGGACTCGGTGCAACTCTCCGACGCGGCCGTCGAGATTCTCCGTGACTATCTCACGCTCCGTCACGAAGACGATCGTGAGGGACTCGTGAGCGAGCTCATCGTGAAGCACCTGGGCCCCGAAGTGGAGCGCCTCAAGGCCGCCCAGGAGGCCATCAGCAAGCTCCCGGTCGACCTCCTCACCGCCCTCGCGAGCGCCTCCGAAGAGACCCGCCAGAAGATCCTCGCCTCGCTCCGCTGAACGCGTCAGGGGGCGTAGCACTCCCCCGACTCCCGCTCGCTCGCGAGGAACGCGGCGGGGTCGTCGGGGCCGGGCCAGCGCGCGTCGGCGCGGTAGCACGCCTCCGTGCAGGGGATCACCCCGTTGCGGAGGGGGCAGTCGACGGGCGGGCCGCCCGCGTTGGGCGAGTGGTCGTCGTCCGCGGTCTGCCCCATCGGCCCATCCCCGACGACCAGCGTCAGGTGCGAGCCCCAGCGGACCTGCGGATCGCTCTCCCAGCGGAAGCAGTGGCCGCGCTCGCTCGCCGCGTCGTCGGGGTTGAAGCGGTTCGCGCGGATGAGGCAGTAGGTGCCGGGCGCGAGCGACTGGGTGACCATGAACACGCGGTCGGGCGCCGCGATGCTGCGCGTGTCGATGCCGTGCGAACCGAAGGGCCGCGCGGGGCACTCCTCGGTCGTGCGCGGGTAGTTGTCCGTCGTGACGTGCCCGTTGTCGACCTGCACCAGGCGGAACTGCGCGTCGGGGACGACAACCAGGGGGTGGCTCCCGCGGAGCGTCGAGACCGGGCCGCCGAGCGTAAACACCGCGCACCGGTTGGGGAAGGCGGCGTAGACGGACCCGAAGTTCACGACGCGCTTGTCGAACTGGGTCGCGGGAAGCGGCTGGTACCCCTCCACCGCCGCGACCATGACCGCCTCGCGCGGCGCCTCGGGGATGCGGAAGAGCATCTTCGCGCCGAGGGGGTAGCGCACGGCCTGGGTCACCTGGAGGTCTCGCGTGAAGGACGTGCAGTGGTCCGCCTCGATCTGGAGCGTGAAGGAACCCGGCGCGAACGGCAGTTCGAACCTTCCCCGCTCGTTCGTGGTCGCGCGGAAGGCAGTGTCGCGGATGGTGGCGACCGCGCCGCGGACGGGGCGGCCGAAGTTGTCGAGGACCTCGCCCTCGATGACGGCGACGGGCGCGGGCGGCGTGCGTCGACAGGAGAGGGTCGCGAGGCACAGGGCGATGGAGAGCGTGAAGTTGCGCGCGGTCATGGTGGGGCTCCCTCGGTTCAGTAGTTGCGGACGGTCGCGCGCACGCGGACCTCGTCGAGGCGCCAGAAGCCCGCGTCGCAGGCGCGGGTCCCCCGGTAGGAGAAGCGCAGGAGGAGGGTCGAGCGCCCGACGAAGGCGCCGAGGTCGACCGCCGCGGGGCCGCACGCGTTGGTCGGTTGCGTGGCGACGACGCTCCAGGTGCGGCCGCCGTCGCCGCTCGCGCTCACGTCGAGCCGGACGCCGCCCGACACGTAGGCCCGGCTCTGGTGCGTCAGGGTGAGCGCCGTCGCGCGGGAGATGTCGATCGGCGACGCGAGCGTCACGTCCCCCGCCACGTCGCACACGTCCGAGACGCGCCGCTCGCCGAACATCTCCAGCGTGCCGGCGCACGGCGAGTAGAACCCCGCGTTCGTGACCCGCCACACCGGGTCCATGATCCAGCGGGCGCCGCCCGCCTCGAAGCCGTCGTAGAAGAGCTCGCGCTCGACGGTGCAGGCCCCCATCGCCTCGCAGCCGTTCGCGAGGTTGCGGTCGCAGTCCGTCCAGCCGCTCTCGCAGGCGAAGCCGCAGTCGAACGACGATCCGTCGGGGACGCAGCGCGAGGTGACGTGCGGCCCCGTGGGTGCCGGGCACGCGCCGCCGCAGATACCGCAGTTCGAGAGGGAGGACAGCATGACCTCGCAGCCGGTCGCGGCCGTGCGGTCGCAGTCGCCGTAGCCAGGGTCGCAGCCGATGAGGCGGCAGAGCCCTGAGGTGCAGGTGGGGTAGCCGTGCGGGAGGTTGCAGCCGCGCCCGCAGCCGCCGCAGTGCGAAAGGCTCGTGCGGAGGTCGGCCTCGCAGCCGTCCAGGGGGTTCGTGTTGCAGTCGCCGAAGCCCACGTCGCAGGCCGCCACCGTGCACGCGCCGAGGTTGCGGGCGGCCGTGGCGTTGCGGAGCGAGCAGGCGCGGCCGCACACCCCGCAGTGGTCGGGGGTCGTCGCGAGGTTCGCCTCGCATCCGTTCGCGGCGTTGCCGTCGCAGTCGCCGAAGCCCGCCGCGCAGGTGTAGCGGCACATGCCCATCTCGCAGCGCGCGGTGGCGTTGGGGCGTGTCGCGCAGGTGATTCCGCAGGCGCCGCACGCGCTCACCGTGGAGCTCAGGTCGGCCTCGCAGCCGTTCGCGTCGTTGCCGTCGCAGTTGCCGAAGGGCGCGGTGCAGCTCCCCACCGAGCAGACGCCGCCGCGGCAGACGGGGGTCGCGTTCGGCGCCGTGCAAGCGCGGCCACAGGCGCCGCAGTTCGCGATGTTCGTCGCCGTGTCGACGCAGGCCCCGCCGCAGCAGCCTTGACCCGCCGGACAGGACCGCGTCGCCAAGCAGCCAGGCACGCAGGTGGCGCCGATGCAGAGCGCACCGAGGGCACAGTGCTCGTCACGCGCGCACACGACGCAGGTGTGCCCCACGGGGTCGCAGTACCGGTTGCCGCCGCCCGCCGTCGCACACTCAGCATCGTCGCGGCAGCCGACCACGCAGCGGTTCATCCCGGGCGCGCAGTAGTGGCCCGCGGGGCAGCGGTCGGAGGTCGGGGTGCAGGGCACGCAGCGGCCGCTCGCGGTGTCGCAGGCGGGGCCGTCGGGGTGACCGGCGCACTGGGCGTCGCCCGTGCAGCGGAAGGGCGCGTCGGGCATCGGCGCGGCGTCGGGGGCGGCGGGTTCGACGGGGACGTCGTCCGCGCCGCGATCGTCCGCGGGGCTGGCGTCGAGCCCGACGGCGTCGGGACCGACGGACGTGGCGTCGTCGGCGGGAGCGCCGTCGAGGGGAGCGGACAGGTCGGGCGCCAGGTCGTCGCCCGCGTCGGCGACGGCGGGCGGGGCGCTGCCGCCGCATCCGACGGCGACGAGCATGAAGGTGAGGGCGATGAACACGAAGCGCTGCACGGTGACCTCCCAGCAGCCCGACGGGTGGGCGACTCCTCCGGGAACGGCTCGACGGCGGGCGCTGGTGCCTCGCGCGCTTCGAAGTCGAAACGCGCGCCCGGTGAGGGGCGCGCGTCGAGGGTGGAGGGGGTCGTTCGAGGGGCTTGTTGCAGCGTCGAATCTGCGCCGAAGCCATCTTGGTCGTCAAGTCGGATCGGCGGAGAAGTTGCCGCACTGTGAGAATCTTCGAGACGGGTGGGCGTCTCGGTTTTCTGGAAGTCTTCGCTTCGCGAGGATGACGGAGAGAGCACGTCCTGCGGGACTGTGAAGGCGAGCTTCCGCACGGCCTCGCGGCGGCGCGTGTCGATCCAGTGGAGGTAGCGGGCGGTGGTGTTGATGTCGCTGTGCCCGAGCAACTCGGCGAGGGTGGCGAGGTCGGTGCCGGCCTGGAGTTCCAGCGTCGCGAAGGTGTGACGGAAGGTGTGGGGCGTCGCCTTCTTCGAGAGCCCCAGGGACTCGCGCAGGGCCTTGATGCGCCGCTCGACGGTGCGCACCGAGAGGCGGGTTCCGCGCCCGGAGACGAAGAGCGCGCGCTCCCCTTCCTCCGCGAGGGTGTCCCGCTCAGGGAGCCAGGCAGCGACGAGGGCGAGGGCGCGATCGTTCAGCGGGACCTCGCGCACGGTGCCGCCCTTGCCCGCGATGTCGAGGAGCGCCGCGCCCTCGAGGTCGACCTGGCCCACGTCGAGCCCCACGAGCTCGTGCACGCGGAGCCCGGTCTGGGAGAGCAGCGCGAGGATCGCGAGGTTCGCCGCGCGTTCGGCGGCGCCCGCCCGGAGCGCGAGCGCGCGGAAGCATCGCTGGAGCTCGTCGACGGAGAGCACGGGCGCCACGCGGCGCGGCTCGCGGACGAAGGGGATGTCGCCCGTCGGGTCGATCGACGCCCCCAGCTCGGCGCGGGCGAAGGTGAAGAACACCCGCAGCGTGGCGAGCTCCTGGTTGCGCGTCGCGGGCGCGCGAACGCCGCCGTCGAGGCGCCCCCGCCCGAGGAAGCGCTCGACCTCGACACGCGAGGCGAAGACCTCGCCGTCCGAGGGGCGCGCGAGGAACGCGAAGAACGCCTCCACGATCGTGGTGTACGTGCGGATCGTGCGGAGCGCACGGACCTTCGAGGCGAGGTGACGGCGGAAGCCTTCCAGCAGGGCGGACATAGGCGCAGGGTGACCCTTCCACCCTAACGAACGGGCTGGAATCGCGCGACCCCACGCGATGTCGACCAAGATGGCTTGATCGCCATCAGTATGGCTGACTAAATATTCATTTGTCATCTATCCAATCTTTAGGAACAAGACCTTCCCCCTCTGCGTGCCAATCGGCGATTAGGGCATCTTGAAATTCTGTATTCTCTAGCCGCGCATGATCCATAACAACAATCTGAATTCCAGTGCCTCTTTTCGAAAAACTACTAAGGAGTCGATAAACTTTCATGAGAGCCTCTCTGTCTTTCAAATCTTCAGGCAACTCAACGCCTCGAAAGCGCGCACGCGCAGCGGGAAACCAGACTTGACTTGGCTGATCTAGCACCAACACGTTCGGGACAGGTCGTTGATGCATGACAAAGTACTCATGCAAGGCCAAGCAGGCTGCAATATGATAGCCCAACCAGTTCGCACCGCTTCCCAACTGCGATAGTGGGACAAAGTTGTCAGAGTCAACCGCTACCTCGATGCGAAGTTCCTCCAAGTTCAACCGGACGGGTTTCCCTGGAAATTCGACATCGAGCTCACCTGCGAGCTTCGTCATCCAGCTTCCAATCAATTCCTGCACATCAGACGTTTTTTTAGCGATCACGAGTTCTCCAACTTCACTCTCCAACTCGTTAATCCTTTCATCTATCGAAGCATTATCATCTCGAAGCGTATCGGCTGTTTGAGCTACCGATCGTAGATATTCGCGCACAGCCCCCTCAAATCTCGCAAGCTCGCCCACCCGCCCCAGCATCGTCCTTTCCTTCATCTGCGCGGCAACGATTTGACGCATCTGAGCCTTCGCCTGATCGAGCGCTCGCTTAGTGGCTGCAATTTCATCGTTCAATTGTTTTTGCTTCCGCTCAAGTCGCGACTTCAACCGAGCAGGCACAGCACGAACCTCCTCAAGCGCTCGAGTACTCTCATCCATACGATCTCGAAGACTAGACAGATCGAGCACTCCTTCCCCGCACAGGGGACAACCTCCGTCCTTTACATCTGAAGGGAGCAGTTCCCGTAGCCGAAGCCTTTCGATTTGCTCTTCCGTAACCAAAGCGTGCTGAGATTCAATCACAGAGTATTCCGTGTATTTAGACAACTCAAGCCGCTGAGATCTCAGAAGCTCAGTCAGGCGAGCCTCCTCTTCTTGCGCAGCGGCAAAGATATCAGATGACTCATCAGACACCTTGAAAGATCCGGATCGCACAAGTTCTTGCAGACCCCGAACATATTCGGGGTGAGAACCTGGCGATTTTTCAACCAGTCCGAAGCTACGAGCTGTCTGCCATAGCTCCCTAGCCCGTGTGCTTTCTTGCGCCCTCATTGAGCGAGCTTCAACGAGTTGCCGTCCCGCTCTGTTTCGTTCTGCGAGCAGACGACGCAACTCATATTTGCGCTGCAAAGAATCCACCGTAAAAACCCCCAAAAAGTATCTCATCGCATCAAGAAAGTGGATCCTCTCAAAAACTCCATCGATTCCAGGGAAAGTAACATTGCGACTCGCAATTATATCCTGAGGCTGAAACAGATATGGAGCACAATGACGAACATTAGCTGCCCCTCGCTCCGCCCAGTCGCTACTTTCGAAATTGGTAAGAACCGGAGGGCTATCAATTCCCGTAAACTCGGACAGCTTTCCTTTTGCCGTGTCTCTGTTCCACGAGTATCGCACAGGCGCTACTACAGGAAGCTCAATATTTGCCCCTTGTTGAATATGTACCTCTGAGGAGGTTATGCGTCCTTCCTCCGGCAAGGGCCGCAGAATAACCATACGATTTCGAAGCCCTTCAAGCAGGACCGCCACATGCGAAACATATCGGCGAAATATGCCTTTAGGGATCGAACAGTTTTTCGACAAAAAACAGTAGTCAAGAATCTCTAGAATCGTTGATTTGCCTCTCGCAGAAGCCCCTGAGATGACAAAAAGCCCGGCCGTGAACCCCTCACGCTCAAAAGAGAGGACATGGCGCTGATTTCCTTTCCTCGAGTAAAGCGCTATCGAATGCACACGCCACGTCATGTCGCGCTTACTCCCAGAAGCGTCACCACCCCAAGTTCCCCTCCCTCCCGATACAGTAATCTTCCTAGAGCACGCCCCCGCTTTCTCAAATCTTCCGAAAGAAAGCCGGGTGACTTTTTGGGCGATTTGGCTGCTCGAATGCCATCGCTAGATATTGAGATGGAGCCAACTCCAACACCATAGCGCACTCCTCGCCAAAAAGGATCGACCCACAGATAAATAGATTCTCGAACAGCAAGAGCGAGTTCGGGATTGTCCTCGAATACCCGGGCGAGACTGCCGTTTGCTGTTTCCGGGAACTTTCGTCTCACCTCATTGGGCGTCATCAACATCAAACCAACAATCGCGACGAACCACGGAGTCCATGACTTGTCATCCGGCGCATCTACAGCGTAGCCAGCACAGACCCAGTGTAGAACCAACGCGCAAAACGCAGGGTTGTGATGCACGAAAACATCGAGTGACTCCGCAGACATGCAGCTAACCGCCTCCATTAGAGAGTCTCAAAAGATAGTCGGGATGCCAACCGATCAAACGCTTGTCGGCGCGCAAATGAAAGCTTCCGCACGTAATGTTTACTGAAGCCGCATGACGCTGCAGGCCCAAGTACAAAGTCATTCTCATGCAGTTATTATACAATGCCCAGCCACGCTCCTGCTTTTGCCCTTCCGGAAGCGTGCCTTGCCCAAAAACACTCCGACTCTCGTTTCGCCATCGCGCCTCAAGCTCATCATCAAACACATCAACATCTCGCTTTCCGCCGATTCCAAAGCTGAGAATCACTTGCCGTTCTGTGCGAGCTTTCAAAACATAGAGCACTGCGTCTTTGCGATCTCCATCATTCGCGCCGAGCAGATCGATTTGCTTTAGATAGATTGGATCATTTTGTTTCTCCTTGGCAATATCCTCTGCCGAGTAAGTTGCCGCAGGATCTGAATAGGAAAAAGCGGGAGGACTTAATTCATCCCTAACACGCTCAAGAACAGACCTGAACTCAGCACTGCTAAACTCACAGCCACCGACACCAAGCCTGGCAGCAACCTCATTATCAAACCACCCGACAATTCTCTCGCGAGCTCTATGTGCCCTTTCCCCGGAAAGCAAAATCCGACCAGAAATCGCATCAAGCAATTCTTTGCCTATCTGGTTCACGGTCTGACCCGCGTCGGCTAGGCGAAATTTATTTACGATCTGAAGCTTCTCAGTCTGACTAAGCGCAAGCCAGTCACGATAACACGCCAAGAGTTTTTGGTTCCCTGCTTGTTTTGCACACGAGGAAAGCTTCGAAACGATTCCAGCGCAGGCCTGCTGAGAAGGACGTGTCTTGGCCGAGATACGAAAGGGAGCAAGCAACTCATCTCCTACCAAGGTTGTCGCGAGAATCAATGACGTCTCGGGACCCATTTGGGGCAGAAGCTTCTTCCATATGCGAATGGTTTTCCAGAATTCAGGCGAACTAGTCGTGAGAGAGCCGCCCGCGAAAGAATGTTTGTATTGGACCGTGGCTACAATTTCCTTTTGCAGATTAAAAACAACAACATCATCGTCCTTCTCAATGGAGATAGTACCCGTAACATGAGGATCAAGAAGGACTAGTAGCGCTTTGTGCTGCTGCCAGATGAATCCTGCGAGCGACCCACCAGCATCTGACGAGAAGTCAGTTGCCATAATCTGCACTCCTGCCACTCAATCATATCGAAGCGGCCAAGGCGAGCCAAGATGCTGTGCGATGCTCCGTTGAGAATCTGTCACTCAGTATAGCGGCGAAGGGCGTTGCGTAGTGAGCCCTTGAAGTATGAAGGACGCCCGGCCCCGAGAAGGGTACCGGGCGTGTCGAACAGGGTCACGCCGAGCCGATGACGGGCGTGGCGGAGAGGTAGTCCCCCGCGAGGCGCTCCATGGCGAAGCGCACGTCGGGGTCCTTCTGGCTGGCGTGGGCCACGTAGGTGATGGCCTGCACGACGCCGAAGCGGGTGGTGTCGCCGTCGCGGAGGGCGACGCGCTGCGACTCCTCGATGAGGGCCCTCGGCACCTCGGCGCTGTCGCCGAGGATGGCCTCGATCGCATCGTCGACGTGGGGCACTGCGACGCGCCGCGCGGCGTGCATGAAGCGGAAGCTGACGCTCCAGCGCTCGGGGAGGCGCCCGATGGCGATGACGAGCGCGGCGGCGAGCTGGTCGTCCTCGATCGCGCGGTGAGTGCGGTAGAGAGAGCGCTTGCCGCCGACGCGGACCATGAGTCCGTTGGTGCAGACGAGCCGCAGCCAGTGGTCGTCGAGGGAGAGCGCGCTCGCCCCGACCTCGGAGTTCCTGAGGTGGAAGCCCGGGTGGAGGAGGTCGCCGTCGAGGTCGAAGGGCTCGACGTGGACGGCCGTGTAGTGGGTCGTCGAGTCGGTCATGGTCACGGCGGTGAAGCGGTACTCGTCGAGGAGCCCCTTCATCATCGTGTGCATGCGCTCGAAGATCCGCGCGTCGTCGATCGGCGTGAAGGTCGGCGCGAGGAAGGCGCGGATGATCCCGTCGGCCTCGCGGTCGGGGTCCTTCCACGCGCGCAGCTTCTTCTCGCCGGGGATGCGCGAGAAGCGGCGGTTGACCTCCTCGGCGCGCTCCTCGCCGCTCGCCGACTTGAACCAGGTGTCCCACCGCAGCCCGAGGAGCGACGCGAGCTGCTTGCGCGCCCACTCGTTCATGCGGAGGGTCTGCCCGCCGGGGACCGTCACGTGGCCCTGGGGGGTCATGCGCAGGTCGGCGACGTGGACGATGCGGTCGGGCAGCATCTCGTCGGCCCGCTGCATCACGTCCGAGTAGACGCTCGCGAAGAGGCTCCCCTTCGGGCCGCGGGGCGGCGGAGGGGGCGGCGGGGCCGGCGCAGGGGCCGGGGCGACGGTGAGGGCGGACGGCGACGACAGGACGATGGCGGCGTTCATGGTGTGGGTGTTCCTCGTCTCCCGGAGGCGATGCGCGGCGCAGAGGCGCGAGGGGCGCGTCGGGCGGCATCGTCTCGGGGAGGGAGGGCGGGAGGCCCGGCGCGACGTGGCGCGGGGCCTCACGAGGGGGAAGGGTTCAGGTGGCGGAGCTTCGTCCCGCGCGGCGCAGGTGCGCGCGCACGGTCGAGCGGGCGATGCCAAGGCGTCGCGCCGTCCGCGTGATATTGCCGTTCTCGGCGGCGAGGAGGGTCAGCACCGTCGCGGTGGAGGCGGCCTCCTGGCGCTCGACGGCGCCGTCGCGCTCGTAGCGCAGGGCGACGCGGACGTGGTCGCCCGTGAGGGCCGCGTCGTCGGTGAGGATGACGGCGCGTCGCAGCACGTTCTGGAGCTGGCGGACGTTGCCCGGCCAGGCGTAGTCGGTGAGGGCCTGCGTGGCGCTCTCGGCGAGCGAGCGAGCCCCGAACTCCGGCGCGAGCTCGCGGAGGATGTGCCGCGCGATGTGGGGCACGTCCGACGTGCGGTAGCGGAGCGCGGGGACCTCCACCACGAGCAGGTTGAGGCGGTAGTAGAGGTCGTCGCGGAAGGCCCCCTGGCGGACCATCTGCGGGAGGTTGCGGTGCGTCGCGGCGACGAGGCGCACGTCGACCGCGCGGGTCCGCTCGGCGCCGACGGGGCGCACCTCGCGGGTCTCGAGGACGCGGAGGAGCGCGGCCTGTGCTTCGGCGTCGAGCTCCCCCACCTCGTCGAGGAAGAGGGTGCCGGTGTGGGCCTGCTCGAAGAGCCCGCGGTGGCGGAGGTAGGCGCCGGTGAAGGCGCCGCGCTCGTGCCCGAAGAGCTCGGAGAGGAACATCGAGCCCGCGAAGGCGGCGACGTTCGCGGCGACGAAGGGCGCCCGCGCGCGGCGGGACCGCGCGTGGAGGGCGCGGGCGACGAGCTCCTTGCCGGTGCCCGTCTCGCCGCGGATGAGGACGGTGGCGCTCGTCTGCGCGAAGCGGTCGAGCTGTCGGCGGAGCGCGTCCATGCCCTCGGTGCGGCCGATGAGGCCGGTCGCGCGTTCGAGCGCGCGGGCGGACTCGGCGTGGTCGGGCTCGGGAGGCGACGGGCGGTACGGCGCGTGCGCCTCGGCGACGCCCGCGTCGGGGTCGGTCATCGAGAACTCCTCGGGGTGCAGATGTGGAAGGGAACGAGCGCAGGCGGGAGAGAGGCGCTCGTCACACAGCGTACGCGAGCGGGGTGGGGCGACACCAGTCGCGTCCCGCGCGGAGTTGTCCACAGGTGCGGGTCAACGCAGGTCGAGCCGGAGGTTCCTGGGGCGCGGGGGACGGGCGGGACGTGACGGCGCCGCGACGCCCAGGTCTTCTGCGACCTCGGCGTCGACCGACGCGCGGTCGCGGCCGTAGCGCTCGGCGGAGAGTCGTCGCAGGAGCGCGAGGCGCCCCGTGGTCTCGTCCGAGGGCGGCAGCGTCGTCGCGGTGAAGGGTCGCGTCGTCATCCCGTCGACCGCGAGGCGGAGCGCGACCTGGTAGCGGTCGAGGCGCACGAGGTCGGCCGCCCGGAGCTCGGGGTCGAACTCGCGCGCGAGCACGTCGGCGTCCTCGGCCCCGACGCGGAAGGTCACGAGGGTGCCGCAGTTCCCGAGGATCGCGCTCTGGAGGTCCGGGGCGAGCTGCGCGAGGTGCTGGTGCGCGAGCACGACCCCGAGGGCGTACTTGCGCGCTTCGGCGAGCAAGGAGGCGAAGCTCTCGGTGATGAAGTTCTGGAACTCGTCGACGACGAGGAGGAAGGGACGACGCGCGTCGGGGGCGAGCGACGCGCGGGCGTAGGCGGCGTTCTGGAAGGAGCCCACGAGGACGGCACCGAGGAGCGCGCTCGTGTCGTCGCCGATACGCCCCTTCGCGAGGTCGGCGACGAAGATGCGTCCCTCTCGCAGAACCTCCGCCGCGTCGACCGTGCTCCGCCGCTGCCCGAGGACGGCGCGCAGGTACGGCGAGGTCAGCGCCGCCGCGACCTTGTTCTGCACGGGCGCGATGGCCTCTTGGAGGAAGGCCGGCGGGTAGGCCGCGAACTCCCGCTCCCAGAAGAACCTCACGAGCGGGTCCCGCACGCGGGCGACGACGCGCTCGCGGAAGGGCGCGTCGACGAGGAGGCGGAGCGCGTGGAGGAGCGTCGCGTCCGGGAGTTCGAGGAGAGCGAGGACGGTGTTCCGGAGGATGTGTTCGAGCCGTGGGCCCCAAGAGTCGGCGAACACCTTCTTGAAGGTGCCGACGACCCCCGACGCGATGAAGGGCCGCTCGCGGGCGTCGTCGTGCGCGAGCGGGTTCCAGCCGATTGGGCGCGTAGCGTCGGAGGCGTCGAGGAGCACGACATCGTTCGAGCGCTCGCGCGGGATGCGGTCGAGCACGCGCGCGGCGAGGTCGCCGTGCGGGTCGATGAGCGCGACGCCCATGCCCCGCGCCGCGACCTCGAGCGTGAGCCGTTCGAGGAGCGCCGACTTCCCCACCCCGGTGCGCCCGATGACGTGGACGTGGCGCATCAGGTCCTCCGCGCGGATGCCGAAGCGTCGCCCGCGCTGGTGGCGGGCGTCGAGGGCTCCGAGGAGGAGCGGCGCGTCGAAGGAGGTCATGGAGACGAAAGCGCCGCCCTCCGCGGGCGACGAGGAGGGCGGGCGCGTGACTGTCAGCGGAGGCCCTCCCGCGCTCTGGACCGCAGGGCGCTGTCCGGATGAGGCGCAGAGCCGCCACGCCGGAGACAGCGCGACGGGGCGTCGACAGGGGCGCGTGGTGGCACCCACTGCCGGCGGGAGGGCGAAAGGGTCAGGGCGAGAAGAGGGGGCGAGGTGTGTCGTCACCCGCGCGGGCGACGGTCGCGACGGCGTCGAAGAGGCGCTCGGGGGCGGCGACATCAACGGCGTCGTGCGGGAGGAACCACAGGAGGCCGGTCCCCGTGCCGCCCGTGCCTTCGACTGCGAGCGTGCGGAGCCGCGCGAGACGGCTGCGCGCAGGGGCGACGGTGAGCACGCGCGTCGCGGCGATGCCGAAGCGACGGACCGGGCCGCCGTCCTGCCACCAGGCGTGGTAGCCGCGGTACTTCCGGCGCATCGTGGACGCGGACACGGTGCCCATGTCGACCTCGACGAGGACGCCGAGCCTCGCGCCGTGGTGCTCGACGACGGCGAGCGCGTCGGCAACAAGGGGCACGCGGACGGGGCGGCCCCGCTCGTTCAGGTGGGCCACGTCGGCGAGGCGTTCGCGCGTCGTCGTCCACGAGAGGAGCGAGAGCGCCCGCGATTCGTCGAGGCGTTCGAGCACGAGCGCGAGCTCGTTAAGGAGGAGCTCGTGCGCGAGGGAGAAGGCCGACGTGACGGCGCGCGTCGCACGGGCGCGTCGCGCCGCGGGGTCGCTCTCGATGAGCGCGAGGCCGCGGGTCGTGGGCGCGAAGGCCGGAGCGTCAGGGTCGCGCGTCTGGAGGGTGGTCGGGCGGAGCTCGCGGAGCGCGCCTTCGCGGACGAGCGCCGCGCATTCGCTTCGCACGACGGGCTCAGGCAGCGCGAGACGCGCGGCGATCATGCGGGCGGTGAGGAAGCGGTGACGGGCGAGCAGGCAGAGCGCCGAGGGCATCCACGGAGGACGCGGCGCGAGGAGTGAGTCCTGGAACATATCGGCGGGGTGGGAGTGAGCGAGTGAGGAGGGCGCCGAGGGCGACGCGCACCGTGCGGAGCGACGCGCTGCGTTGCACTCGCACGAGGTGTCGGAGCTCGGGGTAGGCGCGTTCGAGTTCAGGTGTGCTGGGGGCTTCGCGGGCGAGCGCGCGGGCCTCGTGCGGCGGGCAGACGGCGATCGGGAGGCCATGGCGCAGCGCGCGTTCGCGGAGCGCCCGGAGGAGGGAGGCCGCGACGGGGCCCTTCGCACCCACGACAAGAAGGTGCGAGGGCCGGGCGCTGAGGAGGACGCGCCAGAGGGCGAGGCGCCTGGCGCGCGTGTCTCGCGGGAGCACGCCGACCGCGCGCAGCTCCCAGGCGTCGAGGGCGACGAAGGGGGCGTGCTGGTGGTCGAGCGCGACGACGAGGAGCCTGGGGTCGCGGCGCGGGGGGTGAGGTTCGAGCATGGGGTGGATGGGTCAGTGGTCGGCCGCCGCCTTGCGCGCGAGGACGGCGACGAGACCGGTGAAGTAGGCGCCGGGGGTCGAGCGGATCGAGCCCGGCGGGCGCGAGAGCGTGATGGAAAGCGCACGGCGCAGGAGCGCCTCGGAGTGGCGCAGGACGAGGGCTTCGAAGGTGTCCGCGTGGGTGAAGTCCGCGAGGAGGAAGGCGAGGGTCTTCGCGTCGAGCGGGGCCTCCCCTTCTTCTCCCGCACCCTCTTCTTCCCCTCCGTCTCGTTTCGTTCCGTCGTTTCGGGAGCCATTGTTTTTCGGTTCGTTCGGAACGTTCGGTTCGTCGTTCCCGACCCCCTCCGTAGGTTCCCCCAGGGCGGGCGAGTCGGACTCGACGCGCCGGTCGAGGGACGCGAAGAGAAGCCCGGCGAGGGCCGTGCGAACGAGGGCGGGCGAGAGGTGCAGCACCGCGGCGATGCTCTCCGGCGGGACCGTGCGCGTGTGGTCGCCGGCGCGGAGGGTGATCGCGAGCGCGTTGTGGAGGTCGGTCACGCCATGGGCTCGACCGGGAGGTTGTCGGGCGCGTCGACCTGGCGTGCGAGCACGTCACCGATCTCGTAGCAGCGGAGCGCGAGCGTGGAGGAGCTCCGCGACCAGAGCGCGATGAGGCCGCGCGAGACGAGCAAGGCGAAGGCGGCTTCGACGACGGCGGGGGCGAGGGTGAGCTCGTCCGCGAGGCGGAGCGGGCTCGTCCAGACGCGGCCCGTCCCGGGGCACGCCGCGAGCGTGAGCGCGACGAGGACATGGAGGTCGGCGGCGGCGAGCGAACGCGCGGCGAGGGTGAGCGGCACGCGCCGCAGGGTCACGATGCGGGTCGGGGTCATACCTGGGGCGGGAAGACCTTGCGGAGCGAGCGGTCGAGGGCGCGGTAGAACGCGGGGAGCCGGAAGGCGTTGGGTTGGGCGAGGGCCGCGGCTTCGACGGGGTGCCGCTCGACGAGGACCGAGAGGGCGATGGCGAGGGCGTACCACGCCGCGCGCCAGTACTGCGGGGAGGAGCGGGTGCGTCGAACGTAGGGCGCGAGGTCGGGGACGAAGTGTGCGGCGAGGCGTTCGACGAGCGTGTGGGCCGCGCGGGCGCTGACGCCCTCGACGAGGAGCCTCGCCGCGTCGTGGAGGCGACGCACGGAGACGAAGGCGCGTGTCCGGGCGACGCTGCGGGCGAGGCGCTCAGCGAGGGTCGTGAGCCTCGCGCCCGGAGACCACGAGAGGCCGAAGATGATGGTGCTCGGGTGGAAGCGTCGGCAGGAGTCGCAGAGGAGACGGACGATGGCGCGGTAGCGAGAGCGAGGGCGGAGGTGGTCGAGGCGGCGCGTGAAGAACGACCCCTCCGCGACGCCAAAGCCGTCGAGGACGGCGTGGCCGACGCTCCCCTCACGGAGCGTGATGCAGAGGATGCGGGCGCGGACGAACGAAGCGAACGGCATGGGTGCGAAGGCACCGCGCCTTGACGAAGCGGGGCCCACTTTCTAGGGTGGGCGCCGCCCTGGTTCGGGCGCGGGTGCCGGACAGCGGGAGGTGCCGTGCGTGTCTGCGAGACGTGTACGCGGCGCCCCCTCGTGAATGAAGGTCCCCGTATCATCCCCGAACCAGGGCACCCTCGACCAGTCGCGTCCAACGCGGCGCTATCCACAGGTGTGGATGGAGCCGCACTCGACGCGACTGGTTTTCGTTTGGGGGCGGGTGGCATGGTGGCGGGTACCGGCCGACTTCACGGCCCCTATTTGCAAGCGCATCCCCGACCCCTATGCTGAACGAGCAGGTCTCTGCTGCGGCGCCCACGACGGCGCCGACGCACCGGGTGGCACCTTCACAACCCGACCCTATGACAGAAACCTCAACGCTCCCACCGAGCGAGGCGTCCTTCGTCTCGCCGCGGGAGCTCGCCCACACGTTGGGCATCACGATCGACTCCGTGTACCGCCTCGTCGCGAGGCGCGTGTTCCCCGCGTACCGAGTCCTCCGCCGCATCCTCCTCCGCCGCGAAGACGTCGAGCGCTGGCTCGCCACGCACCGGACGGACGCGCGCGACCCCGAGCTATGGCGGTAACGAAGATCAAGCGGACGTGGTGGGTCGACCTCCGCTGGCGCGGCGTCCGCTACCGCCGACGCAGCCCCCTCAACACGCGCCTCGGGGCCTCCGAGTACGAGCAGCAGCTCCGCCTCGAGCTCGCGAAGCACGGTGACCTCACCGCGCTCGACCAGCGCCACACGGCGCCCGCGATGCCCACCTTCGCGGAGTTCGCGGTGCGCTGGATGGACGAGTACGTGCGCCCGAAGAACAAGCTGAGCGAGCGGATCAACAAGCAGACCGTGCTCCGCGCGCACCTCGTCCCCGCGTTCGGTGAGCTCCGCCTCGACCAGATCAACACCGTCGCGGTGGACCGCTTCGTCGCGGCCCAGCTCGAACGAGGCCTCGCGCCCAAGACCATCAACAACCACATGGTGATCCTGCGCCGCAGCCTCGCGACGGCGACGGAGTGGGACATCCCGCTGAAGATCCCGCGCATCCGCCCGCTCCGCGTCCCACCGCAGCCCTTCCGCTTCCTGCGCCCGGACGAGATCAACACCCTCATCGCCTTCGCCACCGAGCCGTGGCGGACGATGATCGCCGTCGCGGCCGACACGGGCGTGCGTTTCTCGGAGCTCATCGCCCTCGACTGGTCGGACGTCGACCTCGCCGCCCGCCGGATCACCATCCGCCGCGGGTGCGTGAAGGGCGTCTTCGACAGCCCGAAGAACAACCGCGTCCGGCACCTCCGCCTCACGGCCGAGGCCTGGGCCGCGCTCGACGCCCTCCCGCACCGTGAGGGCCTCCTCTTCACGAACCACGGCAAGGTCGTCAACGACGAGACCGCCCGCCGGCACCTCGCCGAGGCGTGCCGCCGGGCCGGGATCGAGCCGATCGGCTGGCACGCGCTCCGGCACAGCTTCGCGAGCGAGCTCATCCGCCGCGGTGCTTCCGTGTTTTCGGTGAAGGAGCTGCTCGGCCACCAGGATGTCGAGGTCACGATGCGCTACGCGCACCTGAACCAGGACAGCCTCGACGAGAGCGTGCTCCTGCTCGACCGGCCGCAGAGCGAAGCAGCCGGTGCACAGCCGACCCCACCAGCACTGCTTCCGCTCCCCCTCCACGCGAACATGATTTCGCTATAACAACAGAAAAAGTCGTGCTTGATCACGACTTTTTCTGTGGCTCCGAGAGTGGGGATGCGACCCCTCACACGATTACGATCGACGTCGAGGCGAAACAGCTGGTCCACTGTCCATCGCTCTCGGTCAACACACCGCAGTCGGGCGGTCAGCTGGATGGAACGAACATCTTCGGATTCGTGGGCTGGATGGTGATTCAGCTCATCGCCTGGCCAGGCCGCGCATATTACCGCCGAACGGAAGAATACACCGGACTCTATCGGAACTCACGCGCGCTCCTCAACAAGCTGCGTGGCCAGATCCCCGAGGAGACGCTCGCGGCGCTCACGGAAGGGTTCCACGCCAAACGAGAGCGAGACCTGGGTCGGGCATAGGCACGACACCAACTAAACCGTCTGCCCCCCCCAACAAGCGCCAACACCCCTGAACGGAGCCTCACATGCCCCGCCCCTGGACTCTCGCCATCCACACCAACAAGTGGCACCCAGAGATTGAACGCGAACTTACCGCCTACGTGACTGGGCTCGATGCCCAAGACCTCGGCGGCACGATCGCGGCCTGCGTCCTCCGCTTCCACAACGAGACCGATCGCCGCATCAAGATGGTGCGCGAACTGGAAGATCTCTTCAAACTGCGCGAGATCATCAACGACGACGATCGCGGCGAACCCGACTACTGCGGCCGCGCTTACGACGAGGACGAGCCCCGCTGCTGTCGCGACGACGCGCAAGCCGTCATCCTGTTCCTCAGCCGCGAACCTACACCCGAAGAGCTCGCCTTCCTCGAGGCCCGCATCCAGGCCTTCCCCGCCGCGTATCGCGAGATCAGGGCTTCCGGACACGATCTTGGACCCACCGAGCGCCGAAGCGTGCGCGATTTCACCGTGAAGGGCATCTGCGTAAGCGACGGGAGAAAATGGCGACGCCACTACACGGACCCCAAGCCCCAGCCTGCACAAGCCGCCCCGCGCACGGCGGCGAAGCGCAAGCGATCCTGAACCTGAACGGGTTCTTTTTTTGCGAAATAACATGGCGATCGAGCGATCGGACGTGATACGCTTCCCCCATGACCCCGCAAAAGAAAACATTCTTTTACGAAAGCCGCTGGATCGGCTGGATAGGAGGCGCGTGCCTGCTCACTTGGATCGGTATCGCACTCTTCCCCATCTACGCCCTCTTCCTCCCCACCTTCGGAAGCATCGAGATCCAAAGCCCAACCAAGACGCAGCGCTGGAAGGGATACAAGATCACTTGCCGTGAACGACTCGGAACGCCGACTATTTCATTCACCGATCCAGAAACGGGCAGCGAACGAAAGCTGACCCTTCTTCCGGGCGAGACACTGAATTCGCGGCCACAAATAAACACCATTTGGGCCGCACAGCTGGATGAAACGAGCGACCTTCTCAATAAGGAGTCTTGCCGCACGTTCAAGGGCTTCATCACGAACGAGCGAGCGGGGATGCGTACCGGCGGACGCTTCGAATACCGCATCTCCTTCGACTGCGATCAGGCGAATGCGCGTTTGCTGGTTGACCTGCACAGTTACAACTGCCTCTCCGACAGCTTCTCCCCGTCCTGACGACACCCGTTTCGAAAACGCCGGTTCATGCTAAACTCTCTCCATGATTGGCGAGAGCATTCCCAAGCGCGCGAGGAACAGGATCCCGGACGATCCGGATATTCAGCGTGAACGGCTCTTTTCCCAAAACGAGACCCTCTTAGGAGGCGCGTGTACCCTCGCCCGTGCCGTGAGCGAATGGCCCAATGCCGAACGCTACGGAAGGGAAATGAAGCCTCCACGCGCCCTGATCGTCGGCGGGTTCGTGCGCGATGCGCTGCTCGGCCTGCACCCAAAAGATCTCGACATTGAGGTCTATGGAATGAAGCAAGACGATCTCTTGGAACTGTTGGAGCGAACGTTTCATTGCTCGATTAATTTGGTCGGCGAATCCTACGGGGTCATTAAAGTCCCGCTTGCGAAGGGCTTAGATCTAGATGTCTCCGTTCCACGGACGGATTCCATTCCTTCGGGTGCAGACAACGCACCGCCCGTCAGCAAGAACCCTTGGATGACGGTTCGGGAAGCGGCCCGCCGCCGCGATTTCACCATGAACACGTTGGCCGCCGACCCACTGACAGGCGAGATCATCGATTCCTTCGGCGCAATCGACGACCTGAATGATCGCCTGCTGCGCGTCACCGATCGAGAACGGTTTCAAGATGATGCGTTGCGCGTTTATCGGGGCGTCCAATTCGCCGCCCGTATGGATCTCGAGGTAGAAGGCGAAACATTCCACCTGATGCGAGAGATGGTCGAGCGTGGAGACCTGAAAACCCAGAGCGCCGAACGCCGCCTCGAAGAATGGAAGAAATTGCTTCTGAAAGCCAAGCACCCCTCAATCGGACTAAACCTCATGCGCGAGCTCGGCATGACCGAGCGCCATTATCCCCAACTCCACGCCCTCATCGGCGTCCCCCAAGACCCCGAATGGCACCCCGAAGGCGATGTCTGGATCCATACCCTCATGGTCGTGGATGCAGCTGCGCAGATCATCCGCCGCGAAGCCGGGACCCTTTCCAAAGATGAGCAGCTCGCCGTCATGATGGGGGCGGTCTGCCATGATTTCGGAAAACCAGAGACGACGAAGGAGGAAGGGGGACACATCCGCTCGCGTGGGCATGAGGAAAAGGGAGTTGAACCCACAAAAGCCTTTCTCAAAGGCCTACGAGCCCCACACGCCCTCACGGACGCCGCTGCCGTCATCGCTGGCCAGCACCTGAAGCCCGGCGTCTTCTACCGCGCCTATCAGGCTGGGGCGCTCAATGAAAAGCAATATCGCAACGTCCTCCGCAAGCTCGTAAGAGGCCTGGGAACGGTCTCCTGGCGCGTCCTGTTGGCCGCCTCCGAAGCCGATTTCCGCGGACGGGACCTTCCGGGGGTCGCGACCGATCCGTACCTGCCCGGTGAACTCTTTGCCCGCACGGTCGAAGCGCATCAGCTTGATCACGAAGCCAAGAAACCGCTCCTACAAGGACGCGATCTGAAGGAGATCTTCAGAATTGAACAGGGCCGGCAGATGGGCGACATTATCAAGTACGTTGAAAGGATGCGCGATGAGGGCTATATAGAGACCCGCGATGAAGCGATCACCCTCGCCCGCACCTTCTTGGGACAAGAGCCGAAATAATCTTCTCTCAGAAAAACACCGTCGACCCGGTATCGGGAGAGCGACGGTGTTTTTCTTGCTCGTTAAGCAGATCCTATCTTGCATTTTCTTTCTGTGCGGATTAGCATCCACGCGGAGGTCTCATCTCATGAACGTGTCCGTTCCGTTCCGCAACCGACTCATCGGCTTCCTGTCGACCGATGCCATGGCAACTCAGCAGGTGCTGCTCGCCTGCGAGCCTTCCCTGCGCGACCCCATCGGCCTGGGCGTGGGCGTCCTGCTCACGTCGGAGCTCATCCGCGGCAAGACCGCCCGCCATCCTTCCTGGAGCGCCCTCATGCCGACCCGTGACCAGGCGCGCGCCATCGGCGCCTTCACGACCGCCCGCTACTCCCCGCTCACGCTCCTCGCTCGCACGGAGACGAAGCGGGCGGAAGATCTCCTGACGGAACTGCAGGCGATGTTCGACTACCTCGGACGCGTTCCCGACATCCTCCAGCTCGACAACGGCTTTCACTGGCCGGCGCCTGCGGCCCTGGATGACCTGCGGGCACGCTACCCGGAGCTGCGCTTCCTGATCCATCTCGCCCCCGGCCTCCAGGCCCGCGCGCACTACGACCCCGCTGCCTGCGTCGCCCAACTGGCCAGCCTGTACCGGCCGCACCTGGCAACGTACGGCGGACGCCTGACCCACGTCCTGTGGGACGGCGGCGGCACCTGCGACACCAGCGAACTCGACAGCGCCGAAGCCCTCACCTTCGTCCAGGCGCTCCAGAAGCACGCGCCCGGCGTCGAACCCATGTTCTCGGGCGGCATCGGTCCCGACTCCCTGGGCATCCTCGATCCCATCTGCGCCATGACGCGCGCCTTCTCGGTAAACACCTACCGGCCGCTCGCTTCCGACTTCAAGAGCGCCCCGGACGTCCAGCGGACCATCGACTACATCCATGGCGCCCTGCGCAAGCTGGCCCCCTCTTGACCCCCTTTCCTCACCGAAAGGGGCTTTTCTTGACAAAAATCCGCTGTTCGCCTATAAAAGACGGGCTAACCTCTTAACGCCGGCTCCGCCCTGACGGGATCCTGTCAGGCGCGTGGACACGATGGTGCGTCCTGCCTTTTCTGAAGCCAGAACAGACGATCGTCCGGCCCCCTCCACCCCTATGTTGGACGCCAATCAAAAGAAGAAGCTGATCGAGAAGTTCAAGACCCATGCCAACGACACCGGTTCGCCGCAGGTCCAGATCGCCCTCCTCAGCGCCGAAGTCAACGAGCTGATCAAACACTTGCAGATGCACAAGAAGGACCACTCCTCCCGCCGCGGGTTGATCAAGAAGGTGAGCGAACGCCGCCGCCTGATGAAATACCTCAAGCGTGAAGACGCGAAGGCCTACGACGACCTCATGAGCAAGCTCAGCTTGTAAAACGAAACGACGCCCCTTGGGGCGTCGTTTCGTTATTATAGACAGATTGACAAACGGACGATATTCAGCTATATTCATTGCCTGCCCTCGGCAAAAAGACAGGCAGAGAAAAGGGTCGAGCTCGTGACAAATACCCTTCCCAACCCCTTCCCGAGACCACCGCGCCTCCGACCAACGATAGCCCTCGAACAGCTCGCCCTCCCACCTCAGACAGACACCAGAGCACCCCCTTCCAACGCTTCGCGGCACAGACCCACCCCATCGAGAAAGCAACCCCTCATGCAACCGCTCGCCATCCTCGTGACGATCAGCATCTTCGCCGGCGGGACCCTTCTAGGCGGCCTTGATCCCCTGGGAGGCCTCGCGCTCGCCTTCGTGATCGGGCTTCTCACCAACGACCTCGTCGGTCGCTACGCCCACTGACGCTCCCATGAGCGTTTTTTCTATGGCATCAAAGTTCCTGCACCACTTCCGAATCCCGCTCAAACATGACTCGGCGGGTTCCAATGACATCCTTGCTGTGTCGCTTCTTCACACGGACCTGCAATTGCGTCGAACCACGCGGAATCTCAAGGTTTAATTCAAAGGTGCCGTCCTCACGCAGCGTCGCCGGCTGCTCATTAATGAAAACCGTCGCTTCTGGGCTCGTCCTTCCCTGCACATGGACGATCGGCCCGTTCATCCGTTCGCCGTCGCGCGGGGAAATGATCTCGAGCGGTGGCGGGGCGGCGAAAGAGCGCGCCTGAGCGACGACATAAAACCCCAAACCAGAAACAAACAGGCACAGCAATAGCGCGACCCGGGCCCGCGCGGTAAAAAAGAGATCCAAGCTCCCGAATGGACGCATCTCGCGGATCTGCGTATTGACGGACTTCACGTTGAGGGTCGCCAGCTCTTGATGAAATTTGTTTAGGTAAAAGGACTCGCGCCCACCGAAGGCCCGCACATACCCAAGCAACATACGTTCAAGATAGGCAACTTCGGAACCGAAGCTCGCCCATGCCCCCTGTTCCCACGCGCGGATCGTCGACGGGACGACCTTAGTCTGGCGGGCGGCCTGCTCGACCGTGAGGCCAGCGCGCTCGCGTAACTCACGAAGGTCATCGCCCAAGGACCCGGAAAGATGCACCTGCTTAATGGTGAAGGACATACCTAGAGGTCGTAATAGCGATCTTGCGGGCTCGAAGCGTCCTCGTCAGCCGGTGGAGGGACTGGGATCCCCGTCCCCGGAAGTTCCATCTGCTGGACGGCTGCCGACTTACGCACGAGCTCACGCCCCTTCGCTCCGTTCTCCGGTCCGACCCAACCCAACTGCTCCATCTCATCCAAGATACGGGCCGCGCGCGAATAGCCAACCTTCAAGCGGCGCTGCAACAGCGAGGCAGATCCACGGCCTGCCCGCAGGACCTCGTTCCAGGCCTCGTTCAAGAGCGGATCACGGTCATCCTCGGTTTCATCGCCAGCTTCACCGAGCGCAACATTTCCTTCACGGCGTTCGGTGACCGTGAGGTCGTAATCCCCCGGCCCGTACGCGGACTTGATGAAATCAACTACTTTCACGATTTCCTGGTCGGAAATGAACGCTCCCTGGACGCGGCGCGGCTGCGGCAACTCGGAGGTCGAGAATAGCATGTCACCACGTCCCAACAACCGTTCGGCCCCCACCTGGTCGAGGATCGTCTTCGAGTCGACCGCGGAAGCAACGGCAAACGCGATACGCGCGGGAACGTTCGCCTTAATAAGGCCGGTGATGACGTCCACAGAAGGGCGCTGCGTCGCCAACACTAAGTGGATCCCGACGGCACGAGCCATCTGACACAAACGGACGATCGGCCCCTCAATTTCATTCTTAGCGGTCATCATCAAGTCCGCGAGCTCATCGATCACGAAGACAACAACCGGAAGCTTTTCTTCGGCACGTGCGTTATAATCCGCCAAGTTTTTCGCATTTACGGTCGGCAAGAGCCCATACCGGCGCGTCATCTCACGCACGGCCCACTTGAGGGCGTTAACCGCCTCACCGATTTCCGTGATCACCGGGGTCAGGAGATGCGGGATCCCGTTATACATCTGCATCTCCACGCGCTTCGGATCGACCATGATGAACCGCAGCTCGTCAGGCCGGTTCGTATACAGGAGCGACATGATCATGACGTTCAAACAGACGGATTTTCCGGAACCGGTTGCGCCGGCCACGAGGGCGTGCGGCATCCGGCTCAGATCCGCCAACGCGGGCTTGCCGGCAACGTCCTTTCCCAAAATGAATTGCAGGGCATGCTTCCGTTCGCGAAACTCCCGCGCTTCTAAGATCTCGCGCATGCCAACGGTCGCGACGGTCTGGTTCGGGACCTCGATCCCAACGTATGGTTTCCCCGGAATCGGTGCCTCGATACGCAAGCTCTGGGCGGAAAGGGCCAACGCCAAGTCGCTTTGCAAGGAAACGATGCGTGACACCTTGATACCTTCTGCCGGTTTGACCATGTATTGCGTCACCGTTGGCCCAGCGGCATATCCTGCTGATTCCACAGGAATACCGAAAGCGGCAAGCGTCTTGCGAATAAGATCCTCGATCTGCCGCGGATTCCCGATCGCCGGCTTCTGGTCGCGCGGCTCAAGCAGGTCGACGGGGATATCGATCTTCGGATAGGCCCGACGGGTCCGTTTTTTCGGAACGACAGGGGCCTCGGGCTCCGCATCGGCCTCCTCCTCTTCCTCGGGCAACTCTTCCTCAAGAGCCTCGTCTTCCTCGTCAGCTGCTTCAGCAGGCTCCGCATCTTCAACCGGCATCTCTTGGAACGAAGGGGGGATTTCTAATTCCTCTTGAGAGAGCAAGGACACGGAGGAACGTTGTTCCGCCGGCTGCGCCAACATCACGCGCCGATCCAACCAATGACGGACAGGACGCGAGACCAATTCCCACACCCAAATCGCGGCATTCTGAACGTATTTTAAGAAAAATAGGACATCCTCAAGCCCGACATGGAACACCAGCATCAAGGCCGCCAGCAAGAGAGCCAACAAAAAGGCAAACGCGCCCGCAGAGCCAATGAACCGCGCCATGGGATCAGCAAGCAGCTGTCCGACCTTCCCGCCCGCATCGATCAGAGCCGCATCCGGCACAACCGTCCCGCGGTCAAAGGTCCAGAGATGAACGAGCGGATTCAGCGCGAGAAAAAAGAGGACGAACCCGATGACCGTCCGCGGCTGGAGGATCTCCAGGTCCGGCTTCAGGACATGATATCCCCACACGGCGAATAAAGCCGGAAACAGGACGCGATCCCAGCCAAAAACAAGCCCGAGGCCCTGGTTGATCGAATGACCGAACCATCCCGCCGCATCGAGGAATCCCAAGGCGATGAGGACTGCCAGGAAGAATAAAAACACCGCCATCAGCCCGCGCTGGGTACGCTCCTCCATGGTGATCGAAGACCAAAAAGACGCGTTTCGTGACATGGGATGAAAAGACGGACGTTATTGTATCCTACAAAGCCCTTTCTGAACATGAACACACGACTGCTTGCACTCTCCTTGCGTGCTTTTATCCCATAAGACGCGTAGCCAATCTTTAGACGGGACCGGTAAGCGTTCGGCGCTGACCGGCCCCGTCTTTCTCTGTTTTGGAGGAAATGTCCGCTGAGGCCAACCATCTCACTCCACCCAAGATGGTTATTTACGATTCCTTTGCCTCACCCTCCGACTCCTCCTCCCCTTCATCCCCGCTCGCCCCCTTAGACGTCACCATCTTCGGGTCTAGTTTTTCACGTTCCTGCCAGTTTGAGATGCATTTCTCGCGGATCTGCGCCATCATCTCCGTATGTTCACGTAGGAACGCTTTCGCGTTCTCGCGGCCGACCCCCAATTTTTCGGCTTGGAAGCTGTAGGAATTACCGTTTTTCGTCACCACCCCCAATTCGACGCCGGCATCCAATAGGTCGCCGGACACGGAGATCCCTTCATTGTACATGATGTCGAATTCACAGGTCCGGAACGGCGCAGCCACCTTATTCTTCACGATCTTCACCTTGGTACGGTTGCCGATGATCTTCTCCCCCATCTTGATCTGAGCCGAACGACGGACCTCGATGCGCACGGAGGAGTAGAACTTCAGCGCATTTCCACCCGTCGTGGTCTCCGGGTTCCCGAAGACGACGCCGATCTTCTGACGGATCTGGTTGATGAAGACAACGATCGTATTCGAGCGGGAGATGATGCCCGTAAGCTTACGGAGCGCTTGGCTCATCAGACGAGCCTGCAGGCCCATGTGCTGGTCGCCCATATCCCCCTCCAATTCGGCTTTCGGGGTCAACGCGGCCACGGAGTCGATTACGATCACATCCAGGGCGTTCGAGCGGACAAGGGTTTCCACGATATCCAGGGCCTGTTCACCGGTATCCGGCTGGGAGATCAGGACCTGTTTGATGTCTACCCCGATTTTCTTGGCGTATTCTGGATCAAGAGCGTGTTCGGCATCGACGATCGCACAGGAGCCGCCGCGTTTCTGCGCCTCGGACACGATATGGAGTGCCAAGGTCGTCTTTCCGGACGATTCCGGACCATACACCTCGACAATACGTCCGCGCGGCACCCCAAATACCCCAAGGGCCAAGTCCAGAGATAAGCATCCTGTCGGAATCGACTCAACCTGCATTTTACGCGCATCACCCAAGCGCATGATGGAGCCGTCCCCGAACCGTTCCTGGATCTGGTCCATCGCTAGCTGGACGGCTTGCTTCCGTCCCTCCATTTCTTCGTTGGCTTTTTTTGACATATCGTTCGTTGGTAAGCGAATGAGAAGCTGTTCTATTTTCGTTCTATTTCACGATATCACACGACCGCCCATTAGGCGATGCAGTGTCAAGAGGTCCATGCGCGCTGAGTCTCGGCTTCGTCGAGGGGATTTTTTGAGCAGCTACACCCCTTAACAATTCATTCAGCCTTGAAGAAGCCCGGTCAGCGTCAGCGGACCGGGCGAGATTCATTCGGGGAACTGCCAGCGGTCTTGGGTTCCGACAGCCCGACAATGGAGCGCGGAAGCCGGTCCATCGTAGAGGACGCGGCCTCCAGCGAGTTCCGTGAGACGCCAGGAAGCGCCCCTGACCGGCGTGCAGCGCGCCGGAACGTTCGCGACGGTCCCGATTTGGCCAGAATCACCCCAATCGGGATGATCCGGCAGGAAGGAGGAGCCATCGAATAGCGCGAGCCGAGAGGCCTCGCAGCGCACCCACCCGTCCGAAGTGACAGTGGGCTCGTTGGAACCGGTATTGTGACAGGTGATGGGTCGCCACCACACGTCACGCAACCGATAGGGACGTGTGACGCGAAGCTCGGAATCGATCCGAAATTCATAACGGATGAGCGTTTCCGTCGAAATAGGCTCACGATCAGACGGCGCATCCGCACGAATCATGCTCCCGCCGTCCATCCCGGCATCAGCCGGCGTAGCAGGCGTCGTCCGGTCCATAACCGTCGCGTCACGCAGCGGAGGCGGAGACGCATCCATCTCCACACCCGACTGTTCTGAAACGACAGGAAGATCCGCCCTGACCGCCGCCTCAAGCGGGCGATCAGCAACGGATGCCCGATCCACCGATACCGTCGCATCCGTTCTGGCCGATCCGTCCGGCATCGACGGGCCGTGGTCGAATGCTTGACGCAGACGCGAAAAAACGTCTTGCGGGTCAGCGAACCAGCCCTTCTGCGAAGGTGTCGTGTCATATCCCCGAAACCAGGCCATCGAATCGACGCGTTGTGCGGCCTCGGCCGTCTGCAGACGGATCCCGAAATGGAGATGCTCATCGCCGTCCCCATTGAGCGAACGGTGCTGCACATAGCCGATGACCGTACGGGCCGTCACGACGGCTCCGGGACGCAGGTCGAGCGCCGTCCCGATTCCCCCACGATCTGGAGTAGGCCGAAGATGCCCGTAGATCGAGAGGAACCGGTCGACGAACACGCGCTCGCCGTTACCGTTCAGCAGACTGAGACCCGCCGCAAGCCGATGCTCGATCACGACGACGAACGTCCCGTACCCTCGAGCGGCCCGCGCGATCCGGACGATCCCGCAGCCGATGGGCATGATCGGCCGCCCTTCCGGGAGGCCGACATCCAGACCGAGGTGCGTCCCTTCTGCCAGGAAGCCGCGCGCCGGCGCAACTCCGCGCAGATCCGTCCCCCAGGGCTCCTGGAAGCTCTCCAGGGCGCAGCCGGGCGCCGTCTCGCTCTCTCCCTCGACGATCCCCATGGGAAAATCACAGGCCGTGAACAGCGTCCCAAGGGCCACCAGGGCCCACAGCACGATCATGCCATACCAGAACCGATCTGCGTGCCGCATTTTTTTCCTCCTTGACCTCTTGCGGAACCCTCTATCCGACGAGAAAAGCTCGCCCCACCGCCGACAAGGCGCGAAAGCACTTCTCAGCAAACGGACGAGCCTTCCTTTTCTCCCCGAAAGAACGACCATCCGAACCAGAACTATCTTGCGGCACAAGGCCATTGAACGGACACCGATTCACCACCTTCACATTCGAACTGAGTTCGCAGGCGAAGGTCGTGGGAGGAAAACCTTGGTTTTACTCTTGGGGCCCATCAATCCCGACAGTTCTCTTCCGTCCCCGAAGGTAAACGAGTCCAATGCGGATCAAGAAAGCGCGGACGCCTTCCTTACCCACACCAAACGCGTTCATGTCCAGGAACGGCCTGATCCACACACTCATCGTTCGCCGTCATCACCGCGAACGCGAGCCATCCTCAAGCCGAGTTCTCAAGAGGCGCTCGTCGACCACATCCTGTGCGGATACTTCCAGCATAGGGACGAACGTTTCACGCAACAAATCGGGGTTCGCGTCGAGAAAGAAAGGCAGCCAGCGCACGTTCCGCAGCAGCCGCATCCCGATCCAGAACGTCGACCTGTCGACGAGCGACGACGCCAGACGTCGCCAATGGCGCATCCGTTTGTGGATAAGCTGAATGATCAGGACGGCATACGCCGCCGACATCAACCAAAAGGCTTGGCGTGGTGCCATCGTCAGTGGATACGAAAACGGACTCGCCCAATCGACGACGACCCAAAGGTAGGAAAGGCAGAGCTGCAAAGGCATCGCCAAAACACGCACCGGAATCAGCCAAGCCAATAGCGCCAATGCCTGAATCCACGGAACGATGAACAGGACGAGGACGTTCGCCAACAATCCCAACCATGACACGCTTCCGAAAAACCACAGCTGGTAAGGTGCCGTCCAAATCCACGTATACCAACTCCCCCGCACCGAAAAACGCTCCAAGAGATCCTGCGCCTGACCGCGTTCAGATGCATGTAACAAGCCGATGCACGCCAAGAACGACAGACGAAACCCCGCATCAAACAACAGCCGTCGCGGCTCGACGAACACCAGCAGGAATCCCGCCAACAGCAGGATGCGTCCAAACATCGGCCGCCGTCCGTACAGACGCGCCCCGCCGAATAGCACAAGCATCAACCCACCGCGCACGACCGAAGTCGACGCCCCCGTCAGGACAACGATCGCAATAATCCCGATAACATCGGCAAGAAATCGCCCATGAGCAGCACGAATGACCCGCCGCCAGACCAAGCGAAACATCAATAAAAGAAAGAGAATGTTCGCCCCTGACACGGCCACGAGATGCGACAATCCCACCGCCCGAACCTTCGCACGATCCACCGCCGAAAAGTTCGCGTCCCCATACAGCATCGCCGCCGCCAAGATCGCCTCACGCGGCGGCAGGACGAGGGCAAAGCGGGCGCGACCCTCATCCCGTAACGCTTCTGCCCACGTGCTTACGACAAGCTCCATCCGCGGAGTTAACCGTTCTACGCGTACGCTATACGACCGCACGGACAGGTTTCGCCATTGTGGCGGCAAAAAATACGCCCCAAAGATCGACCCGAACAGACAACCCATCCAACACACACGTAGGAACTGTTGCTCAAGAGAAACGGCACCGATCGCCCAAACCAGCGCCCTCCCCTCCATAAAGGAAGCGAGGGCGATCCCGAAAAACCATGGCCACACGAAGAGCCACGGATACGCAGCAAAGAAGCGGAACATCCTCTCACCCCGTTCCGGAAAAGCCCTCCTTCCGCAAGACCAAAAAAAACGAGCGCCTAAGCGTTCGTTTTCCTCTTGATCCTAGGCGTTCACCCGGAAATAACAGACGTCGCCATCTTGCACCGTATATTCTTTGCCTTCAATGCGCGTCAGCGCCTTCGCCCGACACGCCGCTTCCCCGCCTTCACGGAGATAGTCGCCACAGGGCGTCACCTCGACGCGGATGAAGGCCTTTTCAAAGTCGGTATGGATCTTCCCCGCGGCTTGCGGGGCTTTTGTGCCGCGCGTGATCGTCCAGGCTCGTGCTTCATCAGCTCCGCTCGTGAAGAAGGTAAGCAGTCCCAGCAATTCATAGGAAGCGCGGATCAATTCATCCAAACCTGACAACGCCAGCCCGACCGACGCCAGATATTCCCGCTTCTCCTCCCCCACCAAACCTGCCAATTCCGATTCCATCTTGATGCAGACGGGCACCGTAAGCCCTTTCAACCCAGAAACCCGCTCTTTCCAGCTTCCATCCTGAATCTGCGTCTCGCTCACGTTCGCGACGTAGAGCATCGGTTTCA
>JACCDN010103314.1_pt1 | contig 32028 bp, 28 predicted proteins | sample 7441691 | NCBI WGS metagenome assembly JACCDN01 (sample SAMN15323439, study PRJNA562643) | freshwater metagenome | isolation source: river surface water | place: USA:Blue River Watershed | collected 2017-08-16
CCGACGGCAAGTGGCGTGCGACCCTCGCCGGCCTTAAGCCGACCGAACAGGGCAAGGACCTCGTCGTGAGCTCGGGCGAAGAGGTCTTCACCGCCCATGACGTCATCGTCGGCGAAGTCTGGATCGGTTCCGGTCAGTCGAACATGGATTGGGTCGTCAAGAACACCTCCGCCGCCGCGGACGCCAAGGCCCGCCCCGCCGACGCCGGCCTGCGCGTATTCACCGTCGCCCGCACGCCCAAGGCCGAGCCCGCTGACGACGTGCAGGGTTCCTGGAAGCTCGCCGCTCCCGACACCGTCGAGGGCCTCACCGCGACCGGACTTTTCTTCGCCCGCGAACTGCGCGCCAATATCAAGCAGCCGGTCGGCGTGATCCATACTTCCATCGGCGGCACGCGCGCCGAGGCTTGGGGGCCGAAGGGCATGTATGCCGACGTTCCCGAGGCGAAGGACTTCGACGCAAAGGAAGCCGCGGGCATGAAGGCCCGCGCGGCTAATCTCGAGAAGATCCAGGCCCGCCTCAAGTCCGAGAAGGACAAGGCCGTCGCCACGAAGCTGCGTCAGGACGCGGGCAAGCTCACGCCGGTCTGGTCCAACGGACCCCACATGAATTGGAACGGCATGGTCGCTCCGCTCGTCGGTTACTCCGTGCGTGGCACGATCTGGTATCAGGGCGAATCCAACGCCGGCCAGCCCGAAGCTTACAAGTGGGTCCTCGGTTCCATGATCAAGTCCTGGCACAAGGCCTGGGGTCAGGAATTCCCCTTCATCATCGTCCAGCTCCCTCGCTTCATGGCGCGCAAGCCTGAGCTTGCTGTCGAGGAAGGCTGGCCCGCCATCCGCGAATCCATGGAGTGGATCGCGGACAACGTCCCGGGCGCGATGATGTCCGTGAACATCGACCTCGGTGAGGAGAAGGACATCCATCCTAAGGACAAGCTTCCCGTCGGCGAACGCTTGGCCTACGTGGCCCTGCAGCGCGTCTACAAGACCCGTGAGGTCGGCGAAGCTCCGCGCGTGAAGAAGGCCGATCGCCAGGGCGACGCCTTCGTGCTCACTTACGATCGTCCGGTGGTCCTCAAGAATGACGGCAAGGGCTTCGCCCTGCTCGGCGCCGACGGCAAGTGGGCCTTCGCCCAGGCCAAGGCCGAGGGCGCGATCGTGACCGTCACCGGCGTCAAGGCCCCCAAGGAAGTACGCTATGCCTGGGCTAACTTCCCTGAGGTGAGCGTCTATTCCGCCGGAGCCGACGGTCTGCCGGCCGGTCCTTACCGCAGCAGCAAGTAAGCCTTCGCTTAAAGGCGCATGGCCAGCACGAGACCTCCGGAACTCCGGAGGTCTCTTGGTTGACGGCCATGAGGGATGGGCAAGGATGCCGGCATGCGCTCCGTTTGGCTCCTCCTGCTGTGTCTCCTTTCGGTTTCCTCCGCCCGGGCGGTCGAATCCGTCGCTCCGCCGGCCGGACTCAAGGTGCTCACCGCCGGCCACAGCTTCCATGTCTGGATGCCGCCGCTCGTCGCCGAGATGGCCAAGGCCGCGGGCATCCAAGGCCACGAGCAGCTGGCGATCTCTTCCATCGGCGGTTCGAAGGTCATCCAGCACTGGGACCTGCCCGCGGCGAAGAACAAGGCCAAGCCGGTCCTCGAGTCGGGCAAGGCCGATCTCTTCACGATGTCGCCGACGTTCCTGCCGGATGCGGGCATCGAGAACTTCGTGAAGCTCGGGCTGGAGCATAATCCCAAGATCCGTTTCACGCTGCAGCAGAACTGGGTGCCGTATGAGGATCCGGCCATCTGGCTGAGCCGCGAGCGTCCGAAGCAGGTCGACCGCGACGGCAAGACGCTTGCGCAGCTGCGAGCGATGCACGACGGCTACTTCAAGATGATCGAAGATCACGTACAGGAACTGAACACGCGCATCCCGGCTGCGAAGATCGCTATCGTGCCGAGCGGCGAAGCCGTGATCACGCTGCGCGATAAGGTCATCAAAGGCGAGGCGCCGGGCATCCGTTCGCAGAACGAACTCTTCACCGACGTGCTCGGCCATCCCGGCCCGCAGATCCGCGTGCTTTCGGCCTATTGTCACTTCGCCGTCATCTACCGCCGCTCGCCGGTGGGCCTGCCGGTGAACAGCCAGCTCGCGAAGCTTCCGGAGGCCGAGAAGCTCAACCGACTGCTGCAGGAGATCGCCTGGAAGGCAGTCACCGAGCACCCGTTGAGCGGCGTCGCGAAGTAAGTGCCGATGTTGTCGTAAATTAATCAGAAAGGACCCTTTCTGGGCTGCGGTCTTGCCAGCCTTTCGTCGGCTCCGAACACTCGTGGTCAAGATGCCACGCGCCGTCTGCCTCACGAACGTCGCCCACGAGGGGCCCGGGATGCTGGGAGATCTTTTGCGTGACGCCGGTTATCAGGTCGAAGTCATCGAGGCGTTCACCGGCGTGGCCTTGCCGTCTGATTTGGGCGGCGACGATGTTCTCGTCGTCATGGGCGGACCGATGGGTGTCGCCGATATCGGGAAGCCCGAGATGCCTTGGCTAGGTCCCGTGGTTGAGCTCTTGCGTCACCGGATCGCCAAGGACTGGCCGAATGTCGGCGTCTGCCTCGGCATGCAGCTCATGGCTCATGCCGCTGGCGCCAAGGTCGCACCGATGACCGATGCGAAGGGCGCACGGGTGCGTGAGGTCGGCTGGGGTCGGCTCGATTTCGTCGGCACGGACATCACCACCCGCGGGCTGCCCGCGAGCATCGAAGTCCTGCATTGGCATGGTGATGTCTGCGAGCTGCCGGTCGGGGCGATCCGCTTGGCTTCGACGCCCGCCTGTCCGGTGCAGATGTTCCGTCTTGGCCGTTCGTTCGGCATGCAGTTCCATCCGGAGATCGACGGCCCGACGGCATGCCTATGGGCCGAGGAGGATGCCGATTTCGTGCGTGCGGCCAATGGTGCCGACGGCGTGGCCCGTCTGCAGGCGGCTTCGCCCGCGGCGGCGCAGCGCACCGAGGCCCATCGTCGGAGGCTCCTCGCGCAGGCCTTGGCCGCAGTGACGGCTTGAAGGCTGGCGATGGGGTGGTTGCATCGGCTCACCCCCATGAAGCGTCTGCTGCTCCTTTCCTTACTGACCGTCGGTCTCGTCGCCGCCGAGCCGCCGAAGGGCGAACCGACGAACGCCAAGGAGGCCGCTGCCCAGGCCGCGGCGAAGAAAGCTGCGCAGGACAAGGTCGTCGACGAACGTTATGCGGCTTTGGTCGCGAAGCTCTCGCCCGAGGAGCAGGCTTGGGAGAATGTGCTCCAGGGGCAGCTCGGTAATTTCTACCTCCCTCTGCATAAGCGCGACAAGATCGCGGGGAAGTCGAACGCCTGGGACTTCGTGAAGGATGACCCCAAGCTGCCGCGCGTGCTGCTCATCGGAGACTCGGTCTCGCGTGGCTATACCCAGCCCACCCGCAAGGTCCTGGAGGGCAAAGCCAACGTCCACCGCGCCCCGGCCAACTGCGGGCCCACCGCTTCGGGCCTGAAGAACCTCGAAGTCTGGCTGGGCGAAGGGAAGTGGGACGTCATCCATTTCAACTTCGGCATCCATGACCGCGGTACCCCGGCGGCCGACTACGTGAAGCGTCTCGAGGCCATCATCGCCCGTCTTGAGAAGACCGGCGCCAAGCTCATCTGGGCCAGCACCACGCCGATCCCGGATAACCCGGCGCAGAAGCAGACCGCCCAGTCGATCGTCGAGAAGAACGCCCTCGCGGCCGAGGTCATGAAGAAGCACGGCATCCCGACGGACGACCTGTTCGCCGCCATGACGCCGCGTCTGAAGGAGTTCCAACCCCCGCTCGACGTCCACTTCACCGGCGCCGGCTACGATTTCCTCGGCGCCAAGGTCGGCGAGTCGGTCCTCTCGGTGATTAGCCGCTGAACCATGAGCAACCCGTCCCTGCGTATCGCCCGCGCCGGCAAGGAAATCGGCGTTCATCTGCTCGAAGAAGTCCGCCGCCGTCTGGCGGATGGTCAGCTGCTCCCGACCGACCACTACTGGACGCCCGGCATGGCTGCCTGGGCGACCTTGGCGGAACTGCCCGGACCGGTGCGTCAGCTGCCGTTCCCGCGTCCCCTTGAGAAAGAAGCCGGCTTCATCGACGGTATCCTCGGACGACAGGACGCTCATGCCGGCCTCATCCGTCTCTGGGATAAGCTCGCCTCCGCTCCGCGGGAATGCCTCGTCGACGAGGCGACCCTCGCGGCGATCGACGCCGAAGTCGGCTACGTCGTCCGCAAGCGTTGCCGCAAGGAGCTCAAGGCCTGGTATCGTCAGGCCGTCGAGGCGTATCTCTCGGATCGTTACTTCGCGCCGGAAGAGGAGGCCAACCTCACGAACCTCGCCCGGACCTTCGGATTGAATTCGGTGGAGACCTTGGAGCTCCATGGCGACGCGTTCGCGAGCTACTTCAACATCGGCTTCCAGACCTGCATGCTCAGGGACATCTCGCTCGAGGAGAAGGGCAGGGAAATCGCTCTGCTTACCCGCCTCGTGCCCCTGCCGGCGGAAAAGATCGCCGAGATCCAGAAGCCCGTGCTCTCGCGCTATTTCGACCAGCGCGCCGCCGCCATCGCCCAGCAGGACGATGGGGACGAGATCATGGAGCCCGGCGCCGTGGAGGCCGTGTTCGACGAAGCCCGGCAGCTCGGCGTCGACCTGCCGAGCATGCTGCCCGTGCTCACGGATCGTCTCCGGGCCGGCCGTCAGGTCTGGTCGCTCTACCGCGCACCCTTGCGTGAAGTCCCGTGCGATCTCGACGTCGGTTCCGAGGGCTGCTTCTGGACCCGCGAGGTCGACTTCGCCCAGAACAAGCGCGTCACCGTCCGCCGGAGCTACGGCGGCTTCGGCACCAGCGTGAAGATCTGGGGGCCGATCCGTTACCGCTCGGGCTCCTACGGCGTCGAGCGCGAGACCGAGGACCAGGTCGTCAAGGTCGACACCGGCACGCTCGTGTTCACTTCCAGGCGCGTGATCTTCTCGGGCAGCCTTAAGAGCTTCAACTTCAAGCTCACCAAGGTGCTGGACGTCACCTCCTACGCCAACGCCATCGTCATCGACAAGGACACCGGTGGTGACGCCATCTTCTTCTTCCCGCACGGTCAGACCGAAGCGGCCGTGATCCTGCGACGGCTCGTGAAGCAGGCGAAGGCCTGAGCTTCAGTTAGCGCCGGGAGGCGTCTGGAAGGACAGGGCCAGACGGAACTGGTTCAGGCAGCGCTGGTCGCTGGTGGCGTCGATGATCGCGAAGGTCACGCGGCGGAAGGCGCCCTTGAAGGGGCCTTGCAGGGCCTGGCGGAAGAGGTCGGCGATCAGGGCGGGGTCGTTGGCGAAGTTGCCGCAGCCCCACGCGCCGAGCACCAGGGCGTCGTGGCCGTTGGCCTGCGCGGCGGCGAGCACCTTGACGATGCGGGCGCCCATCGCGCCGGCGATCTTCGGCTGGTCGAGCGGAGCCACGTCGCGGGCGTCGCAGGCGGCGGCGGAGAGGAACGCCACCTTGTAGGGTTCCTCGAGCAACTGATGGTCGTCACCGCGGAAGACCGGGACGTCCGGCGAATAGATCATCGCGTCGGAACGCAGCGCGTTGGCCTGATGCGCGTGGAAGGCATACATCGGGCCGCCGACCTGGCAGGCGAAGAGGGCGGAGGAGCGGCAGTGGTATTCCTCCTGCGCGCGTTCGCCGGCGAGGAAGCCACCGCCGGGCACCGTCGGCGAGGCGAAGTTGAGCACCATCGTGCGTAGGCCGGCTTCGTGATGGCGGAACGCGGCCGACAGCGATGTCTCTTCGGTCACCTCGACGAGCGTGGCGCATTTGCCGGTCCGCGGGAAGGTGTGCCGGTGGTCCGGGGGCAGGTGCGTGGTGCGTGCGACGGCCGAAGCGATGTCCGCGGCGATGTCCACCTGGCGGCTGGTCGGCGTGGCATAGAGCCCGAGCTCGATCACCTGCATGGCCTCCCGCCCCATTTTATTGGCGAATTCTCGTGGAATCTTGGGGTCGAAAGGCATGGGCGAGGGGAGCCGATACCATGGGGCGGCGCGGGGCCGAAGCCAACCGCAACCTATGACAGGCCGGTCGTTTGACGCGGGGGTCGCCCGATGGCATAACATTCTTATGTCGCAACCGCCTCTGACCGTCTTCTACAGCCCCGCCTACGCCGTTGACGGCAAGATGGAGACCGTCAGCAAGTCCAAGCTGGTCGCGGGCCTGATCGAGTCGGGCGCGGCCGGAGAGGTCTGGCTGGAGGCTCCGAAGCCGGCGACGCGCCGGGAGCTGGAGCTCATCCATGAGGCCGAGTATGTCCGCCATACCTTGGAGGACAAAGGCGCCTTCCTGGAGGTCGGTCCGTGGTCGCAGCCGCTGTTGGACAGCATCCTCGCCTCGACCGGCGGCATGCGCGACGCCGTGAAGGAAGCCTTGAAGAACGGACGCTCAGGCAGCCTCTCCAGCGGCCTGCACCATGCGCGTCGCAACTCCGGCAACGGCTTCTGCCAGTTCAACGGGTTGGCCCTGGCGGCGCTCGAGGCGCTCAAGAAGGTCAAGACCGTCGGCATCCTCGATCTCGACGCCCACGCCGGTGGCGGGACTTTTGATATCCTCGGCGACCACCCGCAGGTGTATCTCGCCGACGTCACCGTGTGTTCCTTCGATTCCTGGGAGCCGACCGACAAGAACCGGCACTTCTACGTCGATGTCGAGAAACCGAAGTCCTATCTCGGCCACGTCGAGGATGCGCTGCTCACCCTGGAGCGGGTGGACTTCCTGATCTACAACGCCGGCATGGATACCTATGAGAAGGCCGGCGGCATGAAGGGCATCACCAAGGAGATCATCCTCAAGCGCGAGAAACGCGTCGTCGAGTGGGCCCGCGCCCGCAAGATCCCGCATATCTTCGCCTTGGCCGGCGGCTACAAGTGGGGCGGCCTCACGCTGGAGCAGGTCGCGGAACTGCACCTCGAGACCGTCAAGGCCTTCGCGGCCTGATCACTCCGGCTTCGGCACGTTCAGCTGCTGGAGCCGGAAGGCGCCGCTCTCCGTCGGAAGCACCACGAAGAGCGCGCAGTCGCGGCTCTGGGCGAGCGCGACCATCACGTGCCACTGGTCCTGACGGACGCCCGCCACGACGAACATCGGCATCGCGCCGGGTTCGGTGCCCGAAGGCTCTTCGATCGCCACGCCCTTGTGGTCGACGTCGAAATTATGGGCCAGCCACTTGCCGAGCTCCTTGGCGAGCCCGCGCATGTCGGACTTGCCCGCCTCGACCTTGGCCTGGTCGACGAGCGACCACAGCGGGAAGGCGAAGTTGTGGACCATTTCGGCCATCGGCGCGGCGGCGGAGAGGCGTCAGGCCTGCTTGATCAGCTCGGCCGTCGCGGGGACGTCGGAGATGATCTGATCGGGGTCCGGACCCACGCCGATGTAGCGGAGGTTCGGGAGATAGGGCAGGGAGCCGCCGCGGGAAGCCAGGCGGACGATCTCGGCCATCGTGAAGGCCACGTAGCGGCGCGCCTCGGCGGGCAGCTGGGCGTAGGAGCGGACCTTGGTGATGTCGGCCGTCCAGCCGGGCAGGGTGGCGTAGATGGGCTGCAGGGTGCGACGCACCGCGTCGTTGCGAGGCACGCCGGAGACGATCTTGCCGGCCGCGTCGCGGTAGCCCGTGCACACGAGCAGGTCGCCGCCCTTCCATTCGCCGTGGGGCGAAAGGGCGTCGAGCTTGTTGAGGACGATGTCGTCGTAGCCGCCGTAGCGGAGGGCGTCGGCCTTCTCGACGAGGTCGGACCAGCCGACCATGCGCTGGCGTCCGGTGCTCGTGCCGAACTCCAGCTTCGCGAGGGCGCGCTGCAGCGGGTGCTCTTCGGGCATCTTCGTCAGGAAGACGTGGGTGCCGACCTTGGTGTCGTAAGCCTTGCAGCAGCCGACCGTGTGGATCGCCTGGACCGGGATGCCGGCGGACTGGAAGAACTCCGGCGTGTAGGTGTGGGAGGCCGTGACGTTCGGGGCGAAGCCGGCGCGCTTGTCGAGCCAGTAGGCCTGACCGAACTCGCCGATGATGCGGCGGTCGGCGGCGAGGTCGCCGAGGATGCGTTCGCGGACGTCGCCGATCGCGTGCGCGAGGGCGGCGCCGGCCTGCCAGTAGCAGTCGAGGACGGCGGCGTGGTCGAAGGTGAACGGCTCCTTGCCGGCGAAGCGGGTGAAGTCGAATTCAGCGGCGGCGAAGACGCCGGACTCGATGGCGCCCTTGTTGGCGCGCAGTTCGGCCTCGGTGAGCTTGGCGAAGAGGCCGGCCCACTTCTCGGGCGAGAGCTGGCAGACGTCGCGCACGATCGAAGCGGCGCGATGGAGGCGGGCCGAGAGGCGGACGGCGTAGTCGGACTTCGCGCCGAGGAACTCCGAGTAATGGATCTGGAACTGGCCGACCTCGTCGGCGTAGGCCGGGGTGATGCCGCGTCCGGTGGAGCCGCGGGCCTCGTGGCCGAGGACGTTCACGCGGTAGTCTTCCCAGGCGAGGTCGAGAATGCGGTGGGAGACGTCGCTGATCATGCAGCGTTCGTCGATGAGCAGGCGCTTGAGCACCGGGATGCCGATCTTCTCGAGGGGCAGGGCTTCCCAGAGGGCCTTGCGCGGGTCGGCGACGACGCCGGCGCCGAGGGCGAGGCAGGCCACGTCGTGTTCGGCGACGCCGCCCGGGAGCAGGTTGAGCTTCAGGCCGGCGACGGTGTGGCCGGAGTTGGCGCCGCCGTTGACCTTGAGGACGGTGCCGACGACGTCGCGACGGCCCGTGAGGGCCTGCAGTTCGCGGACGATCTCAGGGATGAGGCGTCCCTTGCCTTCGTCTCCCATGCTGATGCCGACGTCGGCGATGAGTTTGCTCTTAAAGGAGGTGAGTGCCATGGGCAGGGAGGGGGAGGCGGGCGGGCCAGGCCGTCCGCAAGCGAGGAAAGGCGGCGGTAGGCGTCAGGCCGAGGCGCCCTTCTGGCGTTCGTAGAAGTCGTTGATCTTCTTGGCGACGTCGCGGTAACCGGAGTCGGCCATGTAGATGATCTTGTATTCGTCGACGGCTTCCTTGGCCTTGCCCATCTTCTCGAAGGTGTCGCCGAGGGCGTAGATGATCTCCTTCTTCAGGTCGTTCATCAGCTGGACCTCGCTCTTGGCGGTCGTGAGCTGCTCGACCGCGAGGTCGAACTTGCCGCCCAGGGAGAAGGCGCGGCCGATGGCGAGGAGCGCCGGCTGGCGGAACTTCGGGTTACGCTGCGCGTACTGGAGCTGCTGGACGGCCTCGTCGAGGCGGTTGGCGGCGAGCAGGAGCGTGCCCAGTTCGTGGCGGTAGGAGAAGTCGTTCGGGTAGCGCTCGACGAGCGCGATGGACGTCTTGAGGCGGAAGTCGGCGAGCTCGGCCTCGTTCTTGGCGAGGGCGTCCTTGCTGGCGGCGTCGGAGGGGTTGGCGGCGATCGCCTCGCGCAGCTGCTTGGAGATGCGGTCGTAGCGGCGGATGATGAGGTCGCTCTCCTGGCGCTCGAGGGAGGTGTCGGCCTTGCCCTGGCTGGTGAGGCGGCCGCGCTGGAGCCAGGCGATGGCGCTGTCGAGGTCTTCGGCGATCAGGAACATGCGCACGATCTCGCGGTACAAGTCGAGGCTGTCCGGAGCGGACTGGATCTTCTGGGCGAGTTCGCCGGCCTGCGCGAGCGCGGTGGCGGCGTCGGTGACGGTGCGCGAAGCCTGGTCGAGGCGCAGGGCTTCGTCCTTGTCCTTGAGCTTGGACTGGAAGTCGCCTTTGTCCTCCCAGTTGCCCTTCTTCATGGTCTTGCTGACGGAGGCCTTGCGGACGACTTCCTGGAGGTCGCCGTTGCCGGGGAAGAGCTTGAGGCCCTTGTCGGCCGCGGCGAGGGACTGGTCGTATTCGCCGCCGGCGATCCAGGCGTTGGCGAGGTCGACGAAGTGCTGGACCTGGCCGGGTTCGTTGGTGGCGAGTTCTTCGTAGGCGAAGGCCGCGAGTTCGAAGAAGCCGAGCTTGAGGCCGGCGAGGGCGATGGTCTTGTTCGCGTTGGCGTCGGTCGGCTTCTTGGCGAGGGCTTCCTCGGCCGCGTTGATGGCGGCGACAGGGTCGGCCTCGACGGCCTTGGCGATCTTTCCGGAGGAGAGGACGCTGGTCAGTCCGTCAAAGAGACCCTTCTTGGTGCCGAGCATGGCCTTCTGGGCCTTGCGGAGGCTGCGGCGGACCTCGATGCAACCCGGGTTGCGCGCCAGGATGCCGGAGAGGACCTCAACGGCGTACTGGGGGTTTGTCTTCAGTTGCTGGTCCGCGGCAGTGATCTGTTTCTGGAGCCGGGGATCGAGCTCGGTAAGGGCGACTTTTTTCATGGATAAATGGGCAGATTGACCCTCGAAAACTGACCTTCGCCGGACGGGTGGTCAATCCCTTGGACGCGAAAAACGCAGGTGCCGTCGGAGGGCGGCGCGGAGGGGTTCGGCGATGATCCGGCCGACGCATGAGGGGGTGCGGCAGCCGCAGGGGTGGAAGAGGCTTTCCGCCAAGGAAAAGCCGTAATCAAAGGTGATTTCTTCCCCGGCGCGCAGGGGGCGGAGGCTCGTCAGCCAGGCACCCTCGGCGGGGCCATGCCAGATCAGTTCCGCGTTCGGTTCGCAGGAATGGTTCGCCCAGCGTGCCGGATTGTCGGCGCCGGACCCGTCGAGCCACAGGCCCTCGGACACCTCCAGCGCGAAGACTTCCCCGGTCTCAGGGCGGGGCGGCGGGGTGGGGCTTATCGGGCCTCGGTAGGGAGCGAGACGTTCCCCGGCCGCGAATTCCCGTCGGGCGAAGAGCCCTTGGCCGGCGATCGCGGACGGACGTGTCTCGACGTCGGTCCCGCTCATGCCTCCGCTCGGAGGTCGCGGGTCATCAGCGCGACCACGCCCGCGCGCGGGTCGAGTCCTTTGTAGAGGATCGCGTGCAGGCAGAAGAGGATCGGCGCTTCGAGTCCGCGGCTGGTCGCGAGCTTCGAGAGGGCTTCGGCGGCGCGATGGCCTTCGAAGGCTTCCTTGCGGGCGGCCAAAGCGGCCAAGGTGCCTTGCGGGTCCTTGGCGAGCTGCTCGCCCAGCGAGCGGTTGCGGCTCCAGGAACCGTGCGCGGTCGCCATCAGGTCGCCGACGCCGCCGAGTCCGAGGAAGGTCTCCGGGCGGGCGCCGAGCGCTTCGCCGAGGCGCGCCATCTCCTGCAGGGAGCGCGTGAGCATCGCGGCCTTCGCGTTCGAGCCGAGGCCGAGTCCGTCGCAGAGTCCGGCGCCGAGCGCGTAGACGTTCTTGAGCGTACCGCCGATCTCGACGCCGATGAGGTCGGTCGAGGTATAGGCGCGCAGGGTCGGGCCGCTGACGACGGCCTGGACTTCTTTCATCAGGGAATCTCCGGCGGACGAAGCAAGGACGAGGGCCGTGGGCAGGCCGCGCGCGACCTCATCGGCGTTGCTCGGACCGCTGAGCGTGGCCACCGGGATTTCGCCGAAGGCCGCGGCCATCAGTTCGGAAGGGCGGCGCAGCGTGGCGAGGTCGAGGCCCTTGCAGAGGGAGATCGCCATCTTGGCGCCGGAGCCGCGGACCGCGGGGCCGATCGAGGCCAGCAGTTCGGGCAGGCCTTTGGAAGGGCAGGCGAGGAAGACCAGGTCGGCGTCCATCAAGGCCGGCAGCGGCTCGAGTCCGATCTGGATCGAGTCGTCGAGGCGATGGCCGGGCAGGTAGTCGGTGTTCTCGCGCGTGGTGGCGAGGGCGAGGGCCTGTTCGGCTCGACGCGGCACGAGCGTGACGGTCTGGCCTTGGCGGGCGAGGTGGATCGCCATGGCCGTGCCCCAGCCGCCGGCTCCGAAGATGACGCAGTTCATTTGGATTTCTTGGTGCGCACCTTGGCGGCCCAGCGGCGGACGGCCGCCACCGCGTCACGGTGCAGGTTGGCTTCGGGTCGGGCGAAGGGCGGAGGCTCGGGCGTGAGGCCGAGCAGATCGTGGATGACGAGGATCTGTCCGTCGCAGCCTCGACCGGAGCCGATGCCGATGGTCGGGACGTCGACCGCTTCGGTGACCTTGGGCATGAAAGTTTCGTCGACGCATTCGACGACCATCGAGAACACGCCGGCGGCGGCGACCGCCTGGGCGTCGATGAGGATCTTGCGCTGGTCTTCGGGCGTCAGGCCGCGGCGACGGTAGCCGGCGGAGTGGACGCGTTGGGGAAGCATGCCGACGTGGCCCATGACAGGGATGCCGGCGTCGACGAGACGGGCGATGGCCGGCGCGAGCGAGGCGCCGCCTTCGATCTTCACCGCCTTGACGCCAGCCTCCTGCATGAAACGGCGGCAGTAGCCGAGGAGCTTGGGGAAACTGTCGTGAGCCAGGCCGAAGGGGAGGTCGCCGACCACGATCGCGTCGGTCTTGGCGCGGACGACGGCCGAGGCGTGATGGATCATCATGTCCATGGTGACCCCGACGGTGTCGGGCAGACCGAGGACCGCGTTGCCCAGCGAATCCCCGACGAGGATGAGGTCGGCGCCGCCGGCGTCCGCGATGCGGGCCGTGCTCACATCGTAGGCGGTCAGGCAGACGATGGGCCGGACGCCTTTGAGGGCGCGGAGGGACCGGGTGGTGGACTTCACGCCTTGGGCTTACCCAGAGACGCTCCGCTTGTAAAGCGTGGGTAAAGGGTGTAAGGTGACGGGGTGTGGCGTCGTGTCGTCAGTCTCTTCCGCAAGCCCGATTACCGGGTCAACGCCTACGCGCACCCTGATCTCTCGTCGCAGACCCGCTTGGCCTGGCATGCGCGGCTGAAGCTGCTGCTGAGCGCCCGGCGAGGCCTGGATCATGCCGACGAGACGCCCGCCCTCTGGACGCGCCACCGCAAATGGCTGCTCCTCGTGCTCGGTGCTCTGCTCGCCTGGTTCCTCGTCGAAAGCGCCGCCGGCTGGGGCTTCTACGAAGGCTGAGCGGAGGCGCTCAGGCCGGACCGAAGCCGAGCAGGTCGATGCCGAGCTGCTTGGCCCGCGCGATCACGGCGGGCTTGTCGATGAGGATGACCGCGTCGGCTTCGAGGGCCGCCTTGGCGACGCCGCCTTCGGCCATGCTCTCGAGCGTCTTGAGTCCGAAGCAGGGGACGTCGAAGCGCCAGTCCTGGGCATGCTTTGACGTCTTGGTCAGCAGCATCTCCTTGCCGCCCGTCTGGGCGCAGCGGCGGAGCATGTTGTCCGTGCCTTCGAAAGCTTCGACCGCGATGACGGTGCCTTTGGCCGTGACGACCGACTGGCCGACGTCTAGCCGGGCCATCTCGCGGGCCATACGCGTGCCGAATTCCAACTGCTCGTCGGCGATACCGCAGACCCAGCCGGTCATGCAGCCGGGCGAGGCGAGGTGGTCGTCGAGGAAGACGCGCGCGTCGAGCATGCGGACGCCGACCTTCTCGATCTCGGCGGAGATGGCGCCGAAGATCGTCTCGGCGTTGCGCTCCTTGAGCGAGGCCATGAGCGCGATGAGTTTCAGGTCGGGCACCATGCCCGTGAAGAGCTTGCGCGGGGTGACCTGGCCGGCCATCACCGCGCCGGCCGCGTCGAGTTCCTTGAGCGCGTCGAGCATCTGGCCGAGCTTGCCGACCGGGATGGCGCGATGGTCTGCGGGGTCGAACGTGGCGATGAGGGCCGGGTCGGTCTCTTCTTCGAAGGAGACCAGCTTGATCTTGGCGCCGCGGGCGCGGGCGCATTCGACGAGCAGGGCGGGGTAGCGGCCTTTGCCGGCGATCACCACGACGGTCTGCGTCGGAGCGAAGTCCGGGGGGAGGAATCGGGAGGCGACCGCCATGGGGGCAGTGTTTCGGCGGAAGGCCTCGGGCTCAAGCCTGCTTTGGGTTGCCACCGGCTCGGCGTCGGAACGTAATGAGTCATGCCTGCTGCCATCGGCATCCTGGGTGGGACCTTCGATCCTCCGCATGCGGGACATGTGGCGGCGGCCGTGGCCGCGCAGAAGCAGCTCGGCCTCGACCAGGTGCGCGTCATCCCGGCGGGTCAGGCTCCGTTGCGCACGGGCGCCCCGGTGGCTTCGGCCGCCGATCGCGTCGCGATGTGCCGTCTCGCGTTCGCGGAGCACCCGTGGGCCGTCGTCGATGAGCGTGAGACCTTGCGGGCCGGCACGAGCTGGTCCGTCGACACCGCCCGAGAGCTCGCCCGGGAGTTTCCGGACGACCTGCGGGTCTGGATCCTGGGCGCGGACCAGCTTGCCCGTCTCGACCGTTGGAAGGACGTGGTCGAACTCTGCGGCCTCGTCGAGTTCGCGGTCCTCGCGCGCGACGGGATCTCGACCCAGCCGCCGGCATCCTTGGCCGCGGTCATCCGTCTGACCGTGCTGCAGGCGCCGCCCGTGCGCATCTCGTCGACCGCGCTCCGCGAGGCCATGCGCCGCGGTGATTCGCCCCGAAACGGCTTGCCCCTCGGGGTCGCCCGCCACATCGATGAGCGCTCCCTTTACCAAGCCTGACCATGTCCGCCCTTAAAAAGAAGACCACGAAGAAGACCCCGGCCCGTCCGGTCGCCAAGTCCAAGGCTAAGGCCAAGGGCGGCGCTTCCGCCAAGGCCGGCAAGCCGGCGGCTCGTCCGGCGCGTCGTATCCTTCCGGCCGTCCCGCCCCTCAAGGCCAAGAGCCGAGGCGAGAAGGCCGCGGCCAAGCCGATGGTCGTCCTTCCGAAGCTCCCGGCGCACCTCGTCGCCGCGATCCGCGCGCTCGACGACAAGAAGGCCGTCGAGATCCGCGTCCTGGAGATGGGCCAGATCTCTTCCGTCGCTGATTTCCTCGTGATCGCCACCGGTACTTCCGAGCCGCACCTGCGCGCCCTGCGTATCGCCCTTGAGCAGGCGCTCGACGAGGTCGGCGTGACGTCCCGCTCCGAATCCCAGCGCGACAGCGGCTGGACGGTGGTCGACGCCTTCGACGTGCTCTTCCACGTCTTCCGCGAAGACATCCGTAAGAGCTACGCCCTGGAAGCCCTCTGGAAGGACGGACTGGACATCCCGGTCTCGGCCATCCTGAAGGCCTGAAGAGGAGCAGCACCCGGTGGTGGTAGTGGGCAGGATCGAACTGCCGACCTAGGGCTTATGAGTCCCTCGCTCTAACCAACTGAGCTACACTACCGAAAACCGAGTTCGGTTAGTCCAGCCCAGCCCTTCGGCTTCGTCAAGCCGATTGAGGTTCAGGGGCGCGGCTGGACGATGATCCAGAAGCACCAGAGCCACAGAAGCAGGCCCAGGCAGGCCAGGACGAGGGCGAGCCCGGACTGGGTCTGGCGGATTTCAGCCAGACCTTCCTGGTCGAGGGTGCGGCCGATCCGGCGCACGAGGGCGACCGGAAGGAAGCAGCCCAGCGCCGTCGTGAAGGTGAGCAGGATGAAGAGCGAGATCGGCGGGGTGTCCGGGGCGACGATGTGCCAGGCGTAGACCGCGAGCGCGAACAGCGGAGGCAACAGGAACGTCGAACCGCACCAGAGGTAACCGGCGCGCACGGTGCGTTCGAGGTTCTCGCCGGCGGCCGAGCGGGCGGTGTCGGGCATGAGCCCCGAATGTTCGTCGGCGACGAAGCCGGGCGGAGGCGGCGGCGCGTCGCCCGCCGAGACTTCGGCGGTGGGCGCGATCACGCGCGTCAGGCCGGCGCCGCGGAGGTAGTCGCGCAAGGTCATCCAGCGTCCGTCGACTTCGATGTTGTGCAGCAGGCTGATCTCGCCGGCCCGGAGGAGCTCCTGCACGCGGGCGAGCGGGAAGGGGCCGGTCACGGCGCCTTTCCAGCGGAGTCGGAATGCGTTGGTCGGAGCCATGATCAGAGGTCGCGCCCTTGGAGCAGGGTCTCCCAGCCGCCGTCGGGCGGATTCAATCCCTTGGGGATGCCCGCGGCTTCGGCCGCTTCGGCGACGGTGCCCGGGTAGCGCAGGAGGGGCGAGAGCGGCGCGCCGTCGGCGACGCGCTTGGGCAGGCCGTCCTCGCCGACGCGGAAGAGCACCGCGACCTTGCCGTCGTTATCGAGGCCGTAGAGCGCGCTGCCCTTGGCGGCCTCGCGCAGGCGGGGCGTGCCGTCGCGTCCGACCATGCCGGCGAAGACCACGCGGCGGGTGCGCAGCTGCGCGAAGGTGGCGCGCCAGAAACGGGCTTCCTCGGCGTAGCCCGCGCCGCCTTGCAGCATGAGGAACGCACGGAGTTCGCCCTTCACGTCGGCCCACTTGTCGCGGAAGAGGTAATCGTAGGGCTCGAGGCCGTTCTGCGTGATGCGACGGAGCTGTTCGGCGTCGCGCTGCGCGCTCGGGGAGAAGATCAGGCCCCAGGCGTCGGGACGGCCGCCGGCGAGCTTGTACAGTTCCTGGAGCTGGAAGGCGCGTAGCTCAGGATAGGGCGAGTCGCTGCGTCGGACGCGCTCCATCGTGCGCAGCGGTGGCTCGAGGAGGCGGCCGGAGCGCGCGTCCTGGAAACGGGTGACCTGGCGGATGAACTCGAGCTCCGGGATGGGGGCGAGCGCGGTGAGCTCTTCGCCGTTGCGGAAGCCGTTGTTGAATTCGCGGCGTCGCCAGGCGCCTTCGGCGACGCTGCCGTCGCGGTTGAGCTCCTTGGCCTTCTGCGTGAATTCGACGCCGTCGTTGAAGGAGTTCTTGGTCTCCACGACCTCGCCGACGACGTAGACCGAGCGTCCCGGAGTGACGCCGCGGACCGAGTAGAGACTGAGAGTCGCGCGGCGCAGGCTGTCGGCGAGCGAGGTGTCCGAGAGGCGACGCAGCAGTCGCTGTTCGACTTCGGTCAGCACGGCAGGGTGGAAGACACCCTGAGGGTCGGCGGTCGCGGCCGCGTCCCACATCGCGGCCACGCGCGGGGCGAGGACGGGGCGGGGCAGGGCCTGGAGCGACGGGGCGCGCGTGAAGACGAAGGAAGCGCGGGCGCCGAGGTCGGTCTTCTCGCCGGCGGTGTTGGCCGAGGCGTCGGCGAGCGCGGCGAGGTAGCTGGTGAGGTCGGCCGCGGCCTCCAGCGTGCGGAGGGCGGTGGCGATCTTGCGGTCGCCGGCCAGGCGGATCTCTCCGCGGTCCGCGGCGGCCGCGGCGGAGTCGAGGTCGCGATCACCCGCTTCGCCGAGGATCTTCAGCAGCAGGCGGAGACGTTCGAGGGTCTCCATCGCGCGCACCGGGTCGGCGATCGCGACGCTGTCGCCGACGGCCTTGTTCAGGGCAGCCGTGCGGACGGCGAGTTCCTGGCGGAGCTTGCCGAGGTGGTTCTGGCTGGCCGCGGCCAGGCCTTCCGGATCGGGCAGCACGGCCTTGAGCCGCTCGCGCAGCGCCGGTCCGGCTTCGCCGAGGGACTTCAGATAAGCCGCGCTCCGACGGGCGACTTCCGCGACGTTGCCGTCGGTCACGCCGGACTTGCCGGTCTCGGCGAGCTGGCGGGCTTCGAGGCGGAGCTTCTGTTCCACCGCGATCTGCTGGGCGAGCGTCTCACGCAGCGGGCGGGCGGCGGCTTTGCGGCGTTCCAGTTCGGCCGCGCCGGAACCCCCGCGTTCGAATTCGTCGAGCGCGCGGAGGGCGGCGTCGTGGTCGTAGAGTTCGACGAGGCGCGTGGCTTCGGAGAAGCGTCCGAGCGTCTCTTCCTCCTGCTGGCGCTGGAGGTTGACGGCGACGACGACGCCCACGATCACGAGGAGGCCGACGACCCAGGAGGAAGTCAGCAGCAGGTAGCGGCGGTTGAGGCGCGTGCGCGTGGCTTGGCGCAGGGCGCGGGCTTCGCGCAGGAGGCCTTCGGGCAGCCTTTCGGCGTGCGGCGCCGCGCGTTCGAGCCAGGCGCTGAGGCGGACGATCAGGATCGCGGGAGAGGAACCGCGGGCGGCTTCCTGGCCGAGCACCTGCCATTCCTCGAGGAGGCTCTCGACGGCGGAGCGGAGGGCGGCTTCGGCTTCGGCGGTCGCGGCGAGTTCGCCGGCCCAGGCTTCGAGCTCGGCCATCTGGGCGAGCAGTTCGGGCGAAAGGTTCAGCTGGTGGTCGCGTTCCAGCGCGCGTGTGCGGCCGAGGGACGAGGCGCATGCTTCCCAGTGGCCTCCGTCACGGGCGAGCGCGGCTTCGGCGACGAGGCTGATGGCCTGTTCGGCGGCGTTGGCGCGGAGCCAGGCCGCGCGGCGGGCGCGGGCGTCGTCCCAGCGCGGTTCGCCGGAAAGGTCGTTCGCGCCGAAGCGCTCCATGCGCTGCATGAGCTCGACGGCCTCGGCCGGGCGGCCTTCGGCGAAGAGCGCGCCGACGCGACCCAGCGACTCGCGGAGGAACTTCGCGGACAGGCGGGCGAGTTCGGACTGCGCGTTCGGGTCGTCGGGATTGATGCGGACGATCGAACGCAGCACCGCGAGCGCGCGGTCTTCGTCGCGGCGGCGGATCGCGTCGCGGTAATCGCGGTAGAGCGGGTGGCTCTCGCCGATGACGCGTCCGTAGAGGCTTTCGACGGCGAGCACGTGCTGACCGTCGAGCGGGAAGCCGGCCGGCAGGCCGCGTTCGCGGCAGAGCGCGTGCCAGCGGTCGGATTCCGCGAAGCTCAGCAGGGCGCAGAGGCCGAGGAGGTCGGGGTCGGCTTCGGCGGCCTGGAAGGCGGCGTGCTCGTTACCTCCGCGCACGAGCGTGGCGCACTGCTCGAGGCGTTCGCGGGCGCGCACGCACAGCGCGGCGTATTCGCCGGCCAGCGAGCGGGCTTCGAGATCAGGCGTCCCGAGCTCGAGCTGGCCGCGGATGCGGGCGATGAGGCGTTCGGCCTGCATGGATCAACGGAATTCGAGCAGACGAGGTCCGGCGGCGCCGCCGGCATCGACGGCCTGAACGACCCAGGGGGCGCCGGCTTCGATGAACCTGCCTTCGCGGAAGGCTTTGCGGCGGGCGGCGACTTCCTCGTAAGGAGGCGAACCCGGGCCCTGCTTGGACTCGAGACGGAGCAGGTCGGTCTCGAGCAGGGAGCGGGTCGCGCGGACGGAAGGCAGGTCGCGGTCGGGGAAACTGTGCTCGGCCGGGTAGAGGCCGACCTGGCCGTGGGCCCAGACGAAGGCGTTGACGGCGGACTCGGCCCAAGGAGCCGGGCGGATCACGCCGGTGTCCGCGTCGTAGCGGAGCGCGCCGGCGCCGAGGTCGAGCGGGCGCAGCTGGGCGGCGTCGCCGATCAGGGCGAGCACGCGACGATCGCCCTTGGGCATGATGATCTCGACGAGCACGTTGGAGCCCGGCGCGCCTTCGGCGGCGGTGAAGTTGAGGGATACGACGTTACGGCGGGCGCCGAGGCCGATGCCGATCGCAGGCAGCTTGCCCGGCTCGGGGTTGGATTCGAACCAGGTCGTCTGCTGGGTCACCCGGATCTCGCCGTTGAGATAAGGCGTGCGGTCGTCGCGCTGGTGCGGCGTGACCAGCGGCAGCACGCGGAGGCGGATCTGCGCGCTGGTGCGGGACGAGGCGCCCGCTTCCTCGGCCCATTTCGTGAGACGATCCACCGCGGAGCGAGAGAGGGAGAACTGCGCTTCGATCGGCGACTTCGGTCCGATGTCGGAGAGGTGCCACTGGCCGGGCGCGACGAGGACGGGGCGGACGTCGAGCGTGGGGAGGCGCAGCGTGCGTTCCTTGATTTCGACGAGCTGCTTCCAGGCGGCGTCTTCGGGGACGTCGAGGAGCTTGCCGACGCGCATGACCTCGAGGGTCTCGGCGTGCGCGGCCTGGCTGGCCTTCGGGTCGTCGAGGATGTCGCGTCGTTCGATCTTGGCGAGGAGCTGGCGGACGGCACCGGCGGAGTAACCGTTGAGGATGCGCGGAAGGATCTGCTCCTTGTAGTTGCCGAGGCGGGCAGGGGAGCGCTCGTTGGTCTCAAGCCAGAGGCGCGCGGCGGGCAGCATGTCGCCCGTCTCGAGCAGGCTCTGGATTTCGGTGACGGCGCGGTTGACCCGGAGGATTTCTTCCTGCTGCGCGAGGTCGGAAGCGGAAGGCGCTGGAGCGACGTTCGCGACCGGCTTCGGTTCGGGCGCGGGGTCCGGGGAGCGATTCGAGAAGAGGAACGCGAGGCCGGCGGCGGCGACGAGCACGACGCCGCCGACGATCCAAGGCGTGGCGGAGCCGCCTTGCGGAGCTGAGGGCGCGGCGCCAGGGCGGCGTGTGACCGCGATCGGCGTGGCCTTCGGAGAAGTCAGTCCGGCGGCTGCCTGACGGGCGAGGTCGCCGGTCGGCGCCGGCAGCGTGCGCGCTTCGACGAAGTCAATCGTCGCGGGGCGTTCGGCGTGGGCGGCCCAGACGAAGCCCGCCTCGCCTGTGATCCGGGCGTCGGTCGTGAACGTCGCATGCCAGGCCGCCTTGCCGATGAGGGCCGAGGATTCGGCGAAGAGCCTCAGCAGCGTCGCGTTGGCCGGAGGATTGCGCAGGCCCAGCGTGGTCGCGCCGGTCGCGTCGACCAGCCATGCGGCCTTGGCGCCGGTGCCGGTGGTCTCGCGCCACGTGACGGCGGGGGAGAGCGGCGCGGCCGCTGCCAGCTCCAGCGGACGATTCTCACCTTCGAGCCAGGCGGGGGCTCCGCTCCATTCGGCGAGCCAGCCTTTCCAGCGGGCGGCCAGGGCGGCGGGCGGAGCGAGGAGGGCGGCCTCTTCGGCGGTGAAGATCAGGTGATGGGCGAGACGGTTGTCGCGTTGCGTGTAATCGAGGCCGCGGGCGACGAAGCGGGAGAGCACGAACCAATGACGGTCGCCGGCTTCGAGGGTGCGGAAGGTGAACGTCTCTCCTTCGGCCTGCTCGTGCGGCGTGCCGACGGACTCGAGCAGCTGGGCCAGACGATCCGGCACGGCACGGTGGCGGGCGACGGTGCAATAGCCCGAACGTCCCGGGGTAAGGCCTTGCGGAGCGGAGGTGAAGACGAGTTGGAGGGGCATCAGGAATGGGGGGTCGCGGGGAACATCGCCGGCGAGGACAGGTGCAGCAGCCAGTAGAGGGGCTCCTCCACGTGGGCCGGAGCGAGGCGCTGCGGATCGGGAGCGATGCGGCCCTTGTTCGGACCGGCCCCGATCATCACCGGCGTGTGGCCGAAGGAGGTCGCGGCGAAGAAGCAGATCTGGTCGGCGAGGGATTCCGCCGAGGCGACGAGGCCGGGGCAGAGATGGAGCAGGACCTCGCGCACGCGGTCGGAATTGCGGCGGACGGCGGCGAGGTCCAGCGCGCCGGCGCGGATCACCGGTTCGAGCGGCGAGCTGAGGAGCTTCTCCCAGGTGTCGGACTTGCCGACCACGAAGGCGAGCGGCGTCGCGATGCGCTGGTCGTGCGCGAGGCCGAGCACGCGCTTCATGCGCGTCTCCATCTCGGCCAGGATGCTGTCCTGCTGGTCGACGCGGCCCTTGAGCGAGAGCTGCGGATCGTCGACGCCGACGAGCTTGGCCTTGAAGCGCGCGTTGGCGGTCGGGTCGAAAAGGAAGATCAGGCCGCTGGAGGTCGCGACGTGCATCGCGCCGGGCGAGTCATGGATGTCGATGCCCGGCTCGAAGTGCTCGCCGGCGTTGTCATACAGGATGACCGACGTATCGAGCGCCGGCTGGCCTGGGCGGCTCAGCGAATAGATGAACGGACGGGGCAGGGAGACCATGCGGCCGAGGCGCGGGAGCTTCTCGTAGGTCGCGCCTTCGAGGGCCGTCTTGCCGAGCAACGCGTCTTCCGGCGTCGCCGCGGAGAAGAGCGTGTTGCGCATCTGGTTGAGCAGCATGTTGCCGCTCGGGTCGCCGTCCTTGAACGCCAGCGAGAAGTCCTCGGGCAGGCGGTCCTGAAGCACGCGCGTGAGCACGGCGAGGTAGTAGGATTTGCCGGCGCTCGGAGCGCCGATGAGCGAGATGATGCGGTGCGGACGCTCGAGGTAGCCGGGCGGCAGCTGACGGCGGCAGTGCGGGCAGGCGATGTCGGTGCAGGCCAGGCCCATCGGATCGAGGGCGAGCCCTTGGTCGTTGAAGCGCGTGGGCTGGAAGCGGAGGCGCGCGTCGGAGCCTAGGATCGGATCGCCGCGCAGGTTCTCATGCACCGCGATGCTCAGCGCGTCGCCGGCGTCGAAGCGCGTCCAGCAGACCGGACACACGTGCGCGCCTCGGTTCTGTTCGGCGGCGAGGAGCGCCGTGTTCTGCGGGCGGACCTCCGTTTCTTCCGGAGGGGAGAGGAGCGGAGCGATCTGCGCGAGGTTGAAGCCGACCTCGAGGCCGACGGGCGTGCAGGCGAGCGCTTCGGTGGGCAGGCCGGAGCGGGCGGCCGCGGCGAGGAGTTCCGTCGCCGGATGCTCGCCGAGCTGGTCGCCGGTGCGGGCGTCGAAGAGCACCCAGAGGTCGGTCCGGATGAAGGCGAAATCCTGCTGAGCGCGGGGGGCCACGACGAGCAAGGCGGAGGGTAGCTGGACGGTCGTCGGTTCGGTGACCGCGAGACGCTGGCTCAGCGGGGCGCCGTTCACCAAGGCCACGCCGGCGCCGGAGGGCTCGAGGCCGACGGTCTCTCCCGCCGGGACGAGGGACAGGGCGGGTTGGGGCGCGTCGCCCGGGAGGGCGGCCGGCAGCTCGGCGGTGGACCCTTTTTCGCCGCTGAGGCAATTGACCCAGGAGAGGGTGGGGGTTTTCTTGCGGGTCGTGAACATTGGCTCCTGAAGTCGGGGTGTTAAAGAGGTTGATTAGCGAGGGGTAATTGTAAAGATATGTCACCACGATTATGGGTCGACTCCGACCTGTTTTCCTCTACCCAACCCGTACCCATGGAGACCGAAGCCGACCAGTCCGCCTTGGACCGAGCCCGCCAGGGGGATCTGTCGGCCTACAACGAGCTGGTCCTCAAGTATCAGGGTCGCATCTTCGCCAAGGTCTTTTCGCTGCTCCGTAACCGTCAGGACGCCGAGGAAATCACCCAGGACACGTTCATCCGGGCCCATCGGGTCCTGGCTTCTTTCCGCGGAACCGCCACTTTCTCGACCTGGATCCACCAGATCGGCACCAATCTCGCCCGCAATCGCTACTGGTACTGGCGCCGCCGCAAGCGTGACCAGTCCATGTCCCTCGACGCCGACCTCGGCGACGACCCCGGCGCGACCCTGCACGACATCCTTTCGGACGGCGCCCAAGGCCCCGGCCATGAGGCCCAGCATAACGAATTCGTCCACAAAGTGGCCGAGTGCATGGAACAATTGAAGCCGGAACACGCTCGTATCCTGACGATGCGCAACGTCCGCAACATGTCGTATGAAGAGATCGCCGAAGACCTCGGCCTCTCGATCGGCACGGTCAAGAGCCGCATCAACCGCGCCCGCGAAGCCCTGCGCGAACTCATGGGAGAGGAGTTCCGAGGATGAGCGCCGCCGAGTTCGAATCCCTCGTCGCCCTTTTCCTGGAAGGCAACGCCTCCCCTGAGCAGGTCGCCCGTCTCCGCGCCGCCCTCAGCGCCTCTCCGGCCCTGCGCGCCCGCTTCCAAGCCAGCGCCCGCCTGCACAAGGCCCAGCTCGCCTGCCTCAGCCATCGCGAAGAGCGTTCGGCGGCCGGCGTGATGTCCTGGCTGCACGCCTATGGCCAGCGCATGGGACGTTCGTTCGCCCATCTCTGCCTGCTCGCCCTCGTCTTCGTCGAACTGCAGGTGACCATCCCGGTCGAGTATTCCGGTTTGCTCGCCTACGTCGAAGCGCAGGTGCCCGCCGAAGAACCCGTCCTGGGTTCGGCCGAGATGCCGACCCGCTTGATCACGGACATCGTCCAAGAGGCGGATCTTTCGCAGGCCGTCGAAGTCCCCGAGCTCACCATGCCCATCCTCGTCATGCCCGAGATGGTCATGCCGACCGATGAGCCCGCGGCCATCGAGGTCTGAGCCCGATATCCTGCCTTGCTTCCGTCCGCCGACGGGGGTCAATTGATGCTCGGATGAAGGCCGGAGAACACAGGCCCGAGGTTCGCCTCACTGGCATCGCCGCCGCCCCTGGTGTCGCCCGTGGTCCCGCCTACCCGCTCATGCGGGGCATGGCTATCGTCGCCTGCGAGAAGGTCTCCGATCCGGAGGCCGAGATCCGCCGCCTCGAAGGCGCCCTCGCCGCCACCCGCAAGGAGATCTCCAAGCTGCGCGACGACGTCGCCCTCAAGCTCAACGAGTCCGAGGCCTCCATCTTCGACGCCCACCTGCTCGTGCTCGAGGACGTCGCCCTCATCGACGACGTCAGCAAGGAAGTCCGCCGCACCGGCTTCAACGTCGAGTTCTGCTTCCAGGAGGTCGCCCAGCGTTACATCGAGATCTTCGAGAACATGGACGATGACTTCCTCCGGGAACGCGCGTCCGACATCCGTGACGTCACCGGGCGCGTGCTCGACCAGTTGCTCGGCACCCAGCCCGAACGCGTCGGTCAGGCGGCCCAGGAACACGTCGTCGCCGCCCGCGACCTCACGCCCTCCGACACCGCCGGCCTGCATGACGGCGGCGTGCTCGCGTTCGTGACGGAAGAAGGCGGACGCACCAGCCATTCCGCCATCATGGCCCGCTCGCTCGACGTCCCCGCGGTCGTCGGCGTCAAAGGCCTCATGGAGGCCGTCCAGGAGGACGACGTCATCCTCGTCGACGGCGAATCCGGCCTCGTCATCCTCAATCCGACGCCCGAGACGATCGACGGCTACCGCGACAAGGAGCAGGCGATCCGCCAGCGTCGCGATCGCGTCCGTTCGGAAGTCTCCTTCCCCGACCTCACCGCCGACGGCGCCGCCTTCAGCCTGCTCGCGAACATCGGCGATCCGGCCGAGATGGAAGACGCGCTCGCCTACTGCGCCCGCGGCATCGGCCTGTACCGCACGGAGAACCTTTACCTGCGCCTCGACGGCTGGCCCGACGAGCGCGTGCAGTATGAAGAATATGCCGAAGCCGTGCGCCTCGCCAAGGGCCGGCCGGTGACCTTCCGCACGCTCGACCTCGGCGGCGACAAGCGCCTGGGCGACCTCGCCGACGAAGCGAACCCGTTCATGGGTTACCGCGCCGTGCGCCTCTGCCTCGAGCGCCCCGACGTGTTCCGTCCGCAGCTCCGCGCGCTCGTGCGCGCCGCCGCGCTCGGTCCGGTGCAGGTGATGTTCCCGATGATCTCCGGCGTGGAGGAGCTGCGCCGCGCCAAGGCCGTCTTCCGCGACGTCGAGGCCGAGCTCGCCCGCGAGGGCGTGCGTCCCGTCGAGGCCATCCGCCTCGGCGCGATGATCGAGATCCCGTCCGCCGTGCTGGTCGCCGACGCGCTCGCCGCCGAGGCCGACTTCTTCAGCGTCGGCACCAACGATCTCGTCCAATACCTGCTGGCGGTCGACCGCGGCAACCAGCGCGTCGCCTCGCTCTACGATCCCTGCCACCCGGCCGTCGTCCGCACGCTCGTGGCGATCTTCGCCGCCGCGCAGAAGGCCGGTATCCCCGCCGCCGTCTGCGGCGAGCTGGGCGGCGACCCCGTGTGGGCGCCTCTCCTCATCGGCCTCGGCGTGCACGAGCTCAGCATGAGCCCGGCCGCCTTGCCCGAGGTGCGTTTCGTCCTTCGTCATTCCACCGCCGCCGAACTCCGCGAGCTCGCCGCCCAGGTCGTCGCCTGCGACGACGCGGCCCGCACGCGCGCGCTGCTCCAGGAATTCGCCGCCGCCAAACTCAAGCTACGCTGATGTCTTCCCGTCTTCCCGCTGCGAACCCGCATGTCGCGGCCATGTCTCCCTACGTCCCTGGCGAACAGCCGCAGGGCGGTGGGTGGGTCAAACTCAACACCAACGAGAACCCTTATCCGCCGAGCCTGCGCTCGCTCGAGGCCATCCGCGTGGCCTTGGTCAACGACGGTGCCGCCCTCCGTCTCTATCCCTCGCCCGACTCCGCGCCCCTACGCGAGGCCGTCGCGCGCTTCCATGGGTTCGATGCGGCTCACGTCGTCGCCGGCAACGGCTCCGATGACGTCCTCAACCTGCTGATCCGCGCCTATGCGGGCCCCGGCCGTCCGATCGGCATGCTCAATCCGAGCTACTCGCTGTATCCCGTGCTCGCGGCCGCCCAGCATGCCGAGGTCGTCAAGGTCGAGGTCACCGATGCCTTGGGCGTCGACGTCGACGCCGTCGCCAAATGCGGCGCGTCTGTTTTCTTCCTGACGAATCCCAACGCTCCGCTCGGCGTCGCCTTCGCGACGAACGTCGTCCGCCAGGTCGCCAAATCTTTCCCGGGTCTGCTCGTGGTCGACGAAGCCTACGCCTCGTTCGCCGACGCCGATTGCGTCGCACTCGTGAAGGAGTTCCCGAACGTCGTCGTCACGCGCACCCTGTCCAAGGCCCACGCCCTCGCCGGGATGCGGGTCGGCTACGCGCTCTGTCCGCCCGCCGTCGCCGAAGTCCTGCATCGCGTGCGCGACAGCTACAACGTCGACCGCCTCGCGCAGCTCGCCGCCGCGGCCGCGCTGGACGACCGCGAATGGCTCGACGTCACCGTCGCGCAGGTGCGCGCCACGCGCGACCGCCTCGCGGCTTCTTTGCGCAAGCTCGGCTGGCAGGTCAACCCCGCCGCCGGTAACTTCGTGCTCGCCGCGCCCGTGTCGTCGAAGCGCGCGGCCTCGGTCGAGACCGCCGCCCATTGCTTCGAGTTCCTGCGCGCCCGCAAGATCCTCGTCCGCCGTTTCCCGAACCATCGCCTCACCGAGAAGTCCCTGCGGATCTCCGTGGGCACGGAGCAGGAGACGGACGTCTTCCTGCAGGCCGTGGCGGCCTGGATGGAAGGGTGAGGTTGACAATCCCGCCTTCCGCGGGGATTTCTGGGGGATGAGCGCAGCCGTCCGCAAAGCCAGCCTCCGCCGGGATACCGCCGAGACCAAGATCGCCCTCGAGGTGAACCTGGACGGTACCGGCGCCTCCGAGATCGCCACCGGCGTGGCCTTCTTCGACCACATGCTGACGCTGTTCTCCCGCCACTCGCTCGTGGACCTCAAGGTCAAGGCGACCGGCGATACCGACGTCGACTACCACCACACCGTGGAAGACGTGGGCATCGTCCTCGGCCAGGCCATCAAGGAAGCGCTCGGCGACAAGGCCGGCATCCGCCGCTACGGTTTCTTCATCCTCCCGATGGACGAGACCCTGGCCCGCTGCGCCGTCGACCTCAGCAATCGTCCGATGATGGTCTACCAGGTCGAGATCACCAACTACATGGTGAAGGACTTCAACATCGCGCTCGTCCGCGAGTTCTTCCAAGGCCTCGCGAATTCGCTCGGTTGCAACCTGCACCTGAAGCTCGAATATGGCGACGAACCGCACCACATCGCCGAAGCGCTCTTCAAGGCCTTCGCCCGCGCTCTGCGCGAAGCGCTCGAAGTCGACCCGCGCCAGGGTGGCCGCGTGCCGAGCACCAAGGGTACGCTGGCCTGACCGTGGAAGCCTCCGGGACAGCGCGCCGCCCGCGGGTGGCCGTCATCGATTACGGCATGGGCAACCTGCGCAGCGTCAGCCGCGCCATGGTCGCCGCCGGCGCCGACGCGTTCCTGGCCGCCACGCCGGCCGAGGCCGAGAAGGCCGAGCTGGTCGTCTTTCCGGGGCAGGGCGCCATGGCGGACTGCATGGACTGCATCCGTCGTAACGATTTCGAATCCTTCCTGAAGCAGTGGATCGCGGCCGACCGTCCCTTCCTCGGGGTGTGCATGGGCCTGCAGGTCCTGTTCGAGCGTTCCGAAGAAGCCGACCGACCTGGCCTGGGCATCTTCCCGGGCGTGGTCCGCCGTTTCCCGTCCCAACCCGGCCTGCGGATCCCGCACATGGGCTGGAACGAAGCCATCTTCAAGCCCGGCGCCCCGCTGACCCAGGGCCTGCGGGCGGAAGGGGAGCCCTTCTATTTTGTCCATAGTTACCGGGTGGTCGAGACCGACCCCTCCTTGGTGTGGTGCGAGACCGATTATGCGGGCCGTTTCGTGAGCGGGGTCCGGCGCGGGCGGGTCTTCGCGACCCAGTTCCATCCGGAGAAAAGTCAGGTCAAAGGCTTGCAACTGTACCGCAATTTCCTGACTTTGTCTGACCGCTGAAGGGTATTGCGACTCTCGGCGGACCATACCCCCGCCATGAGCTCCAAAACTGCTTCTCTCAAACTGGACGACAAGGAAATCGTCCTCCCCATCGTCGTCGGCACCGAAGGCGAACGCGGGGTCGACGTCCGCAAGCTGCGCGACGACACGGGCTACATCACTTTCGACGACGGCTACGCCAACACCGGCGCCTGCGAGTCCAAGGTCACCTTCATCGACGGCGAGAAGGGCATCCTGCGCTACCGCGGCTACGGCATCGAGGAGCTCGCCGAGAAGTCCAACTTCATCGAGACCGCCTACCTGCTGATCTACGGCGAACTCCCCACCACCGTCCAGCTCACCGCCTTCAAGGCCCGCATCCTGGACAACTCGCAGATCCACGAAGGCCTGCGCATCGCCCTCAGCGGCTTCCCCGGCAACGCCCACCCGATGGCCGTGCTGTCCGCCACGCTGAACACCCTCGGTTGCTACTATCCGGAGCTCGGCACCAACGAGCGCACCCATGACTTGGCCAAGTTTGACGAGACCGCCGCCGTCCTTATCTCCAAGGTCCGCACGCTCGCCGCGCTTGCCCACCGCTCCAAGGAAGGCGAGCCGCCCGTGTACCCGAAGCCGGGTCTCGATTACTGCTCGAACTTCCTGCACCTGCTCTTCTCGCAGCCCAACGCCGATTACGCCGTCCACCCGGAGATCGCCCGTGCGCTCGACCTGATCCTCCTCCTGCACGCCGACCACGAGCAGAACTGCTCCACCTCGACCGTCCGCATGGTCGCCTCCGGCGGCGCCAACCTCTTCCCGTCCGTCTCCGCCGGCGTCTGCGCTCTCTGGGGTCCGCTCCACGGCGGCGCCAACCAGGCCGTCATCGAGATGCTCGAGGAGATCCACGCTTCCGGCGACGACGGCTCGCGCTTCATCGCCGACGCCAAGGACAAGACCAAGAGCGTCCGCCTGATGGGCTTCGGCCACCGCGTATACAAGAACTACGATCCGCGCGCCAAGATCATCAAGGCCCAGTGCGACAAGGTCCTCAAGGTGCTCGGCATCAACGACCCGCTCCTGGCCATCGCCATGCGCCTCGAAGAAGCCGCGCTCAACGACCCGTACTTCAAGCAGCGCAACCTCTACCCGAACGTCGACTTCTACTCGGGCATCATCCTCAAGGCCATCGGCATCCCGACGGAGATGTTCACCGTCATCTTCGCCATCGGCCGCATGCCCGGCTGGATCTCCCACTGGAAGGAGATCGCCGAGACCCCGAAGCAGAAGATCCACCGTCCGCGCCAGATCTACGTCGGCAACACCGAGCGCAAGTACGCGCCGATCGCGCAGCGTAGCTGAGCGTCCTGACCGACGCGCAAAGGGGGAGGGCCGAACGTTTCCGTTCGGCCCTCCGTCTTTTGAGCCATACACTATAAGCCGGATTCTGTCCTTGGGCGGCTCTCGCCGATCCCCTGCGCGTTCATTTCTCTGACCTTGCGGACCCGCCTTGCGGCGGTGCGACAACCCGGGACCTTGGTGGGCGACCTCGGACGGTCCCTGTTCGTCTTGCACCGGATTGGGTTTACCTTGCCTCGTCGGTCACCCTTCGAGCGGTGGGCTCTTACCCCACCTTTTCACCCTTACCTCGTTCCTTGCGGAGGAGGCGGTATCTTCTCTGTGGCACTATCCGTCACGTCTTGCGACGCGCCCCGACTTGCGGCGGGAATCCTGCCCTGTGGTGTCCGGACTTTCCTCACGGATTGCTCCGTGCGAACGCACATGTATGACTGTCCGCCGAGCCTAGCGACCGAGAGGCCCGCAGGGAAGGGCAAAAGGCGCGACTTCGGCCTTGGAAAGGCCTTCGGGTGGCTTTGATTAGCGGGACCCCATGCGAACCCTGCTTCTCGCCTTGTTCACCCTCATGACCGCCCGCGCCGCCGAACCCATCAAAGTCGCCTGCGTCGGCGACAGCATCACCCAGGGCGTCGGCGCCAAGTCCGGCCAGTCCTATCCGGCTCAGCTGCAGGCCCTGCTCGGCGACGGCTATCAGGTCGGCAACTTCGGCGTCAGCGGCCGCACGCTCCTGAAGAAGGGCGACTTCCCTTACTGGAAGGAGAAGAAGTATCAGGCGGCCCTCGCGATGGAGCCGGCGATCGTGATCATCATGCTCGGCACCAACGACACCAAGCCGCAGAACTGGAAGCACGAGGCGGAGTTCGACGCCGACTACCGGGAGCTGGTGAAGTCTTTCCAATCCCTGAAGTCCAAGCCCAAGGTCTTCGTCTGCCGTCCGGTGCCCGTGCCGGGCAAGGGCAACTTCGGCATCAACGAGGAGAACATCCAGAAGGAGATCCCGCGGGTCGACGCGCTCGCCAAGGAACTCGGCTGCGGCGTGATCGACATGCATGCCGCGCTCGAGAAGTTTCCCGAGATGCTGCCGGATCGCGTGCATCCGAATACTGCCGGCGCCGGCGAGATGGCCAAGGCCGCGGCGAAGGCGATCGCGGGCAAGTGAGCTTCAGCGGACGGGGGCTGCCTGTCCGATGATCTGACCGAGCACGTCCTGGGCGGCGGCGCGCAGCTGCTGCCAGCGATGCGAAGGGTGCGCCGGTCCGTGGGCGATGAGCTGGAGCGTGCTCCGCCATTCGAGCACCGCGCGTTCGAGGTCACCTTGGCCGGGGCCTTGTCCGTCGGCGTCGACGGGCGGAATCTTGCCGTGCAGGGCGAATCCTTTGAGCGCCTCGGCGCAGCCTTCGCCGAAGCCGAAGGGCAGGCCCTCGCGGAGGTATCCCTCGGCGGTCAGGGATTTGTAAGTCAGGCGGCAGCAGGCTCCGAGGCGGCTGGAGTTACGACCTGCGGAAGCGACGCGTTCGCCGGCGCGGAGTTCGGCGAGGTCCCAGGCGAGGGCATGGGCTTCGTAGGTCGAATCCTCAAGCGCCGCCGCGACCGCGAGGCCTTCGCCGTGCTGGAAGAGCGAGGCGAGGTGTCCTCGCTCGGTCGGCCGGCCGGAGGCGTCGATCAGCCCGAGTTTCTTCCAGAGACGGCCGGCGCGGGCGGTGTGCAGCGTGCCGCCGCCGAGGACTTCGCGGAGATTGATATCTTGCTTCGCGACGGAGCGGCGCGGCGGATTGATGAGCGGATGGTTGTCGGCGTCGGGCCAGACGCGTACGTCGGCGCGGGAGTAATCGAGCTTCACCTGCACGCTGTCGCGGCCGAGGAAGAGCCCGCCGTGCGCGACGCCGCCTTGGGTGAGCACCGGCAGCAGCGGCAGGATTTCTTTTTCCAGCAGCTCGAGCTTCCAGGTGCGGGGTCGGCTCCGTCCGTTCTCGTGCTTGCGGAGGGCCTTGAGCAGCCACTCCGCCGGCGTCAGCTGCGACGCGCCGGTCTCCTTCGGGAAATGGGCGAGCGTGATGGTTCGTCCGTAGCGGACCTCTCCGCCGGTCTCCAGTTTGCAAGGCGTGCCGTAGGGCAGGGCACGCAGCGAGTCCGGCTTGGTCAGCGCCGGATACCAGGCCTCCTTGACGTAGATAAGGGCCTGCGAGAGCGGTACGACGTGGGTCGGACGTTCGCGTTGCCAGGTGCCGTTGCGTCCGAGGATCTCGTGGATCTGACGGGTCGCGCCGGCCGCCGGTTCGGGGACGTCGGTGGGCGCGTCTTCGTCGAGGCGATCCAAGGCGAGGTCGATGGGCTCGCGGGTGAAGAGCGATTTGGCGAGGGATTGGGCGGCGGTCTTCGGGTCTTCGGCCCGGCGCATGACCGAGAGGAAGGCCGGCCAGTCGAGGCCTTCGCTGCGTTTGAGCTGGAGCGGCTTGGCTTCGCCGAGGCGGGGGCTGTCGCCGGTCCAGAGCGCGAAGCCGCGATCGTCGAGCCCGCGACGACCCGCTCGGCCGAACATCTGCAGCAGTTCGTCGGGGCGAATCTCACGTTCGGCGTGATCGGCCGCGTAGCGGCGGTCCGTCACCAGCACCGAGCGGAGCGAGAAGTTGATACC
>JACCDN010904855.1_pt1 | contig 32009 bp, 28 predicted proteins | sample 7441691 | NCBI WGS metagenome assembly JACCDN01 (sample SAMN15323439, study PRJNA562643) | freshwater metagenome | isolation source: river surface water | place: USA:Blue River Watershed | collected 2017-08-16
AGCCTAAATCACAGATTGATACAACAACAGCATCGTCCGCTTTTGGCCGATAGCTGTCGATGGTTACAACGATTGGACTAGTTGGTCACGTTGCTGGATTGATTGGTCAACATCACTGGAATACGCACGAAGAATGACGGTGCCTTGAGCGTCATTGGTGCGATGTTTTGATGGCTGATCGAGCAGCGCTTGTGCTGGGCAACCCGTTTGGCGGCATCAAGGTGCGCGGTAGCACCCGCAGCACCCCCATTGACGAGGCGCGCGTGTTTTCTGAGGGTGAGTAGACCATTATCCGAGCCGTTGGCAACATACTGGAATGGTCTTACGGATAGAAGCTTGCTGCAGCGCAGCGACTGCGCTTCGTTATAGACTTTGCTTATGCCACGGGCTTGAGATCCAGTGAGTTCGTGGGGGGCCACCTTGGGACAGATTGAAACGGATGCCCAAGGGGATGGGCTCATTTAGCCAAACACGGTGAATATTCTGTTCAATCGAAGGTAAGGAACTGATGTCCAATGTCTTCGTCCCTTCATAAACATACTAATTGATGCCCCCCGCAGACGCTTCACGAAATGCAGCCTCAGCTCAGTCGAACGCTGTATTTGTGAGAAAAAGTGCAGGAGACTCTCCGGCCACCCCTATTGCTAAAACGCAAGAGGCCGCATATCTTTGCTACTGGTTGGGGGAAATCTATGCGGATAGAGTCTATTTCCAACGCTATCAATGAACCTCTATGTCAACTACAAATAGTCTGGCGCGTTTAATACAGAGGGGGCAATTATGTTTGTAATCAATCGATTCTTAAAGGTGATCATGTTAAGCGTTGTGCTTGGCATCATTATGTTGGTAAGTGGCTGCGCGTCGTCCAGCAGCAAATTGGCTGCTTTTAATAAGATTAGAGGTGATAGTGGTTTGGTTTATGCACAAGTTAACTCTGTTACTCCAGGAATTGATAGTGCGAAGCTTTGTGCTGCATATTTCAAATCAGACGCAAGAAATGAAGCCCAGGATTATCTTTGCCCTCGTTTGAATGAAATCAAAATTGCGCACGTAAGCCATGTTAAAAATAAAGAAATTATTGTTTCAAATGAAGCAATACCTATAACAGTTGAGGTTGAGCGCGGATCTATCGTAAAGCTTGATGCAGCAAAAGCTTCACTTCTTAGGTTTGTTGAGGTTGCGTCAATACAACCGACAGAATCGTGCAAGTGGGTTGGGAGTGATAACGCCCTTGCATATGACCCTGCAACAAAAGCGGCTAGTGTTGTTGGCGGCTTCGTTGGGGGAGCATTACTATTACCGGCTGCTGTTTTCTTTGCATCTGATCAACAAGGTGGGGTTGAGTGCAACGGATGGTCTTACAAAAACGCCTACGCTAGTTTTCTGAATCAGTAAACCTCATGGGCGCTTAGAGCCTTCAGACAAGGCTGCGGGTATGACTAGGAAATATCGCCATCCCTTCACCATAAACATAAATAAACCTGAAAGCCAGACCAAACGCCAGTACCAATTAGTCAGTGCCTCCGAAAACTCCGCCTTTCCCTGCCCAACGCTAACAGTTGAAACATGGTGAAAATGCTGTTCAATCGAAGGTAACGAACTGATGTCTAATGTCTTGGGTCCTTCATGGGCATACAAATTGATCGCTCCTACAGGCGCACCACGAAATGTGTCCTCGGCCCATTCAAATGCTGTATCTGTGAGAACTAGTGCAGGAGATTCTCCGGCCACTCCTATTGCTAAAACACAGGTGGCAGCAAATGCAGCAGGCCATGCAACAAACAACTGAAAAATCCGTGATAAAACACGCATACCTAATCGAACATGACAGATGATTGATAAGTCGTTTATGTTTTGTGTATCTGTACTGTTCATGATCGTTCCTTTAGAAATTTCTGAGGTAGGGTTTGTGGGAAATACTAGTGAAACTCACGGCGTTTTCTCAGCATAAAGACCGTTTACGGTCTTCGGATGGGTGGGGAAATGCACTGTCTAAGTTCTCTACCAGTTAGACCCTGAGCTTTGCACTCACGTTCTCTGATCTTCATAGAGTAGACCGTTTTTGATTCGATGTAGCTATCGGGGCGGTAAAGTGCGGTGCCTGGATTTAATCCAGCCGCCCGACATGCTGCGAGAGTCCAAGTTGGGTCACAGTTACCTTGGATAAGTTTATTAGTTGCATCGAGATTACCGCTGCTTGAAGCATCCAGTACATCACTATTTACATGCCGCCGTTGTATTGCAGCATAGAGACCGGCGCAATATTGATTCGTACAGTCGGCGCCGCTAGTTGAGCCGTTGCCAACACCTGATGGATCCCATCCGACTTTACCCATCCAGCCTTGTTGTGGTGATGTGAGGGAGCCACCCTGTGTCACCTGCGTTCCGGCAGCATAAATTGCCCCCGCTTGAAATGCGGTATTGGCAGCACTAAGCACAGCTGCATCTGCGGCTGCGACGCCTCCGGTAGTAGCGATCCCCCCGGCGGCAGCTGCATACATTCCTACAGTTACATAAGTAAGAATGATCGTTATTATGATGAAAGCGAATGTTGTCCAACTACTGTCGGACGAAATGTCTTGATAAAGCATTTGTTCAATTTCTGGAATATTTCCACCCTTGAGAGGCTCCAAAGCTATCAAACCGGTGACAACATGTTCTTCCGCATCACAGCGAGTTGCACCGGTAACACAGATGACTCCAAATGTTGCTGGATTGATGTTGTTTCTTGATGGACTCATGTTCAGGGGCATGGCCAAGAAAAACTGAGGTGTTGCAAATCCTGAGGTTGTGGTTGTAACGGTTTTCCGCAAGAAGTTTCCGCTTGTAGTTTGCGTTTGTGTAAATCGGTTTTTTGTTTCAATGTATAGAGAAAAAACGGAGCCGTGATACTGCATCGCATGACTGATGGCTACTTGAGCGGCGCCCCACCCAATGTTGTGAAATACAGGGTCATCGTCGTATCCTCTAAATTTTTCAAAGGGGTTATATCCAGCTTTGGCCACATTGGTGCGTTCTGCTTCTGTAAGGTAGCGGCGTGCTGCACGCCAATGTTCACCGTGGTGAGGGGTGAAGTTAGATACCGAAACCTGCTGCTTACCAGAAGCATCTCGTGTTATTTTGAAGACATCAATTTTTAGTTTGGCTTGTTCTGGGAAAAAACGAGCAACTATCCACGGCGGATTGCCATTGTTGTCACGAGTCAAGATCATCGCCACTTGATTCGGGTCAAGCCCCAAACGTCCTACCCCTTCAACACCGTAAGTGATCCAACCTTCACCTTGAATCATGAAGTCGGCACTTTCATTTCGGCCTGTTCCCGTAATTTGGGCGACCGTTCGCCAATTGTCGCGGGGGACTTTGACCCGCGTAACACCGGTGCCCTCTAAGTCGCCAAACCGTTCGTAGTATCCGCAACCAAATTGTCCACCTTCTGCCATGCAGGTTTTGTCGGGTTTAAATTGTCCAATCGTCGCGCTGGCGGTGTAGACCGCTGGATCGGCTCGCGCAATAGCATTACCCGTCGGAATGATGAGACTTGTAACAAACATCACGATTGACATTGTTGAAGCAATCAGTTTTTTAAGCTTGGCGTTGTACATGAAGTTCTCCAGTTAATTTGGACAAGGCACAGTTTCAGAAGTAACGGTTCCCTGTGCGGTTGGGTAATGCGGCCCATACCATTCGTGCATAAGCCAACCAGTGTTGCTCGCTCTATCAATCCCGAGCGTATAGTTAGTTCCCCACCAAAAATATCCACCGCACCTCTGGATTGATGTAGATATTCTTTGAGCGCAATACTCTTCGGTATCTGAATTGATGCAAACTGTTCCGTTATAAATTACTGGGTAACTTGGATCGCAAAGCCCAGTTTGCCCCCCATAAGTTACATAAATCTTCGTTTGGCCTGAGTCACCGGTTTCGTAAACGGGGGCGATGTACTGGACTCCTGGAACGGAAGTACTGGATATTAATGGGCTTGTTGGGGCAAAAGGGTTGATGACAAGCGCTTGGATCTGGCTTATGGAAAGTGCCGTGACTTGTGTGAAATCAAAACCTTGAGTAGGCGAAAAACTGCTTGAAGTTGCGCGTTGGACAAGGTTTGGGGCGGTGGATGATTCATCAACTACATATCGATCAAATGTATTTGCCAATGTCAATCCGTAGCGCCCAGCAGTGCGGAATGTGCCATTTGTGCAGCTATTGTTGTGAGTAAGCGTGCGAGTGTCGAACGAGATGGCCATGTTTGGCTGTTGTGTGCCGTCCGGCAAGGCCTTGTACTGGGGCTTAAGCGCTCGCGTGTAGTCAATAATCGCACCATTGCTGCTGGTAGTAGAAATCAGAGTTTTGGCGTCCGTATAGGCGGTGGGGCAGTTAGTCTCGCTGCCCTTATCTGCCAAACAATTCACGCCAAAGTTAGGATCCGATCCGTTGATAGTTGGCTCGTCATATGCCCCGTAAGTGTTGATATTTACCCAGTCCGTCTGTGGTGTTCCATCACGCTTACGAAGCTGCCACTTCAAAATTCCAGCGTCAGCAAAAGCCCAATTTGATGGCAAGCCGGAAGCAACGGCTTTTGATGTGTAGGTAATGTAAATATATGTTGGCTCTCCATCTATTACGCGTGGTGCACCAAATAAGATGCGACCACCATCTGCCACCGCGAGTTGCCATACTAATCTCATAGGGCGATTAACGCCGCTTGGAATAAGCTCTTGTTCATAAATAAACGATCCAGCTTTGTAGTTGTTGGCGGTCATCCAAGCTTTTAATGATTTCCCCACATCCGAAGCAAAAGGCATAAGAAAGTTGCTAGCCTGCTTCAGAATTTCGTCCTTGGTTTTGCTGCCAGATGTGTACGGCATGATTGGCACGCTTGCAACAGAGGTGGCCCCGCTAGTGTTGTTGTCAGGTTGAATTTGCAGACCGTTGCCGGTGTATCCCACTGCACCACTGAATAAAGTGAATGTTGCGCTACTGCTATTGAGTGGGACGGTTTGTATGACTGAAACTGTTGATCGATTTTTTTTACTGGTTGCAATCGTTGGAGCACCTGTAGCAGTGAAGCCTGCACAAGCTATCACCAATGCGAAACTACCAATTCGCAATCGATGGAGGCCTAGCTCAATGAAATGGCGGTTCAACACTTGAAGCTTTCGTGATCACCGCTGTATTGGGCTAGGTACAAAACTCGTTGGAAATGATCCAGAATTAGTACTCATGCCGGCTGGAGTTTGCGAAATAGGAGGAGGTGCGCCAAACGCGCTCTGTGCAGAACTCGGACGAGGGCTAGCTCCCTGTGCATCCACATAAACGACACGCGATTGCGATCCTGAGTATGAGCTCTGCGCTTGTATTGTTTCGTTGCCGATACGAATATTTCCACTCGTTGCACCCTGAGTAACGGCCACAATAGGAATTTGTATTCCAGCTTCAGATTTGGGAACAACTTTTGGAAAATCGCCGGAAGAAACGCGTTTGCTTGATCCCGAAACGAACTCTTCTCCAGGTTTAAGAGAGTCTTTGGCTGAAACTTGTGGTTTGGGAATGATGTTGATCGCTTCACTTCGAATCTTGGCAGATTCGGCTTGACGACGGTCTCCTGTTAACTCTAATTCAGTTTGTAGTTGTGCTTGAGCTACTTGCTGGCGAGCAATATCGGTAACTAATTTATTCGCGTTTAATAAACGCGTAAGTCGCTCTTCGGAAAAGGATTTTCCCGTGAGTGGATTGATAGCCGAGTCTGTATCAATCGGAGTTTTATAGCTCGGCATGGCGGCGACTGTTGGCAGCTTAGGAGGTTGCGCCACAACAGGTAAATTGACTAATCTCTCAGAAAATAGATTGTCTGAAGCAGTTGGTGGTTTGTCTGTAGTTTGGCTATTAGATTCACTCGTGGGGTACACAAAGCCTCGGCCCGCTCCTGCAGTACTTGGTTTGGCAATGACTTGGGCATGACTTGGCGTGGACATTGCTGCGAGCAGCGATACCGCGATGGTGATAGTGATCGGGGTTGATTTGCTGTTTTTCATGGAAACTCCTTTGAGTGAGATATCAGTACGAACCGACAACAGTTCGGGATAGCGTTTGACCACCAGGTAAAGCGGTGGAGATCCTGGCTGTAAAGCCTGGCGTTTGAAGTGCTCCTGTGGAGTTTTGTGGATTTCGGACTGCATCAGAGCTGTTGTCGATGAGCAAAATTTGTCCGAATGAATCCGTCACATCTGACAAAGTCAAACCAAGAACAGTATGGGCACCAATATTGACCATGTTGACAGCACTTCCACGCGTGTTGGGCATGGCTCCACCAATGTCCCAATTACTTGATGGATTGCCTCCTCGATCGGAATTGGCGAAGTAATCAATGGAAATATCACGTGTGGTGTTAGCCAAATATCGAGTATTGAAGTATGTCTGGTACGCATCTGCTGACCTATTCACGACCGCTAAAGTCTGTGAAACTTTGTCTTGCATCAGTGATCTACCGTCAATCAGAATGCCCTTGTCATCCCCTCCAAGCGTCAAAACGCCAATTGGTGAAAGCGTCGTGGTTGCATCAATGGCACCGTCCACCCCAGCTGATACAACTGCTACGGAGTGGTAGTTGAAAGTGATGGAATTGACTGTGATGCTTTGTATGGGAGTGATGTACACACAAAAACTCCTTCCAAATCCGTCATGCCAGACATCAGAAGCACTGGTGTTCAGATATCTGGCTATGGCATTGAACATCGTTGGAGTGCCAACGCACAAGTTGTTGACACTTGGAGCTAAGGGCGTAAGCGTGCCAGCTGCCGTCGTAAAGACGGCAGCTGAAGTTGAGTCCACTTTTGTTGCGTTGTCGTTATAGGCAGCAGTTAGAGCAACTCTTAAGTCCTTCAGACGACTATCTGTTTCAAGCCGGGCAAAAAAAGTAATGCCAGGGCCCGTGGCATTACTAATCAGCACAATGAGGACGCTGGCTAGAGCCATGGCCACCATCATCTCCATCAGAGTGAAACCACGCTGATTCACTAAATGCGTGGATAAGAATGGCGTTTTGAAATGGCTATTGGCTTTCATCCAAATACCCCTAAAGCCTTCTCGAGATCTGCACGGTCATTTGAGGCCATCAAAGCAATTTCTTGATCAACGATCTCCTCTCTAACAAGTTTTACCAAACTTTGATTCAAAGTTAGTTGTCCATCAATGCCGCCACTTTTCATATCTTGATTGATAAGATTATTTCGATTGCCTGTGATGTGAACGCGAATAGCTGGTGTGGCCATCAAGACCTCAAGCGCCAAAGTACGCTTGCCTGCCTTGGTCCGAACAAGGCGTTGCGATACAACACCACGAAGCACAGCGGCAAGAACTGAGCGAGCGAGTTCTCTATCACTTTCTGAGAAAAATGCCAAGATGCGATTGATCGTCTCAGTTGCGCTATTTGTGTGCAGTGTTGCTAAAACTAAGTGTCCTGTTTGAGCGGCATTTAATGCGGCTTTTACAGTATCCAGATCACGCATCTCACCAATCAAAATCACATCTGGATCTTCGCGCATTCCGCCGATTACTCCAGCAGCAAAACTCGAACAATCACCAAATTCACCAATTTGACGTTGTCGCATTCGCGATTGGCGATCTTTATGGATGTATTCAATTGGGTCTTCAAGCGTAATGATGTGGCTGGGGGTATTGGCATTGAGCCAATCGATCATGCTGGCCAGGGTTGTCGACTTACCACTGCCTGTTGGACCTGTTACAAGTACTAGGCCTTGTGGTGCCTCAACAAGCCGTTGGACTGACATTGGTAGTCCAAGACTGGCCAGGGGAGGTATATCGTTAGAAAGCCTGCGTACGGCCACATTGAGCAGCCCTTGTGATATCCAAGCATGAGCTCGTATGCGAATATTCGCCAAGTTCAAAGCAAAGTCATCTTGGCCGCCTAATTCGAACACTCGGGCCAGTGCCGATGCGTCCTTGTATCGCGACTGCAACCATTGGTTGAGATCTACAGACGATACTAGTGTGTCTTTGACAAGCTGCATCCCGCCACCACTTCGAACCCAGATGGGTTGATCTGCTTGTAAATGCACATCACTGATAGCTTCATCACTTAGCAACTCAGTGAGGATTTCTAGAAAACTGCGGGGGGCATCTTGATCATTCATAACGGATCTTTAATCGGTTTGTTGGACTTGGTAGGTTATGGTTTGCCCCCAAGGTGAGGAGGCTCGAATCGACAAGCTATATGGCACCGTAGCGTTATTGCTATCCAAAAGGTTGCTGATCTGTACAACATCCCCCCAAGGAGTCTTAAAGTCACTCTCTGTCATGCCAAGCATTCCCGGAATGGATGTATTGGTGATGGGTTGATAGGTGTCGATGCAGGGAAAGAAGCCAGCAACTGCCCGTGAACAATCTTTGGATCGAAAATAATTTTCGAATGAAGATGTCCCAATAACGCTTTGTTGTGCTCTCGCAAAGTTTTGCAATCTTCCGGCAGTCGATTTGAGAAGTTCACTGATCTGCACGGTTAGCCCTTGTTGATAAAGCTTGGTGTCAAATATTCTTGTTGTGCCGGCAGCTAAGACAGATGGATCTGGCACAAATGCACCATTGGCTTGATTGAATGTGGTTTGATCTATCGAACTGATGGGTGGCAACCAAATCACAAGGACACGGTACGGAACACAATTGCCAAACACAGCATCAGACGGACAAGAAGTATTTAGCCGATTGCTTACCAAGGCCCTAACACCAAAACGTCTGTCTGGTGCAATTTGCTGCAAGAGTTCCGCTTCTGTAAGCGTTTGCCCTGTTACTTCCATAGATAGTGAATCACGCTGATACCAGTGATGAGCGTTTTCGAGAACGTCATCAAGATACCGTCGTTGGTCCTGCTCAAATGTCACACGAGCTTGATGGACAACATGGGCACGAAACGAGCCCGCCAAAACTAACATGGCACCTAATAGCATCGTTACCAACAATAAGAAAGCGGCCCCACTTTGGTTATGCGCGGGGTTGCCTTTAGGAATCTGATGCCAGTGCATTAGGAAACCGAAATTCTTATCTTGGAACATGAGAGGCTCAATAACTCTCAATTAGCGTGAATCGGAAACTTTTACATCAAATGTTCCGAACTCAGTTGCTCCCGATCCAAGGGTGGCACGACATTGGCCATTTATAAAAGTGGCATTTGCAACAACATCAGTATTCGTACATTTCTTTATAGCCTCGATGATTACAGCATTCGGAACATTCGAAGCGCGCAGGTAATAGACCCATGTGTAGTTCCCGCCGTTTGTGGCCAAGTTCGCAGCTTCTCTGGCTATCGTGATCGTGGTGGCGTCCCCAATGCTTGCTTGTGTGATCGCATTATTGGCATCTGTTGGTTGCCGCTCTAAATATGGACCACTCCAACTATTGGTTGCAGCAATTCCGTTATACATATTTCCAGAAGTTGCATCAGCACGATTCCATAAAACAGAGAGTCGGCTTGGCACGCCACCAAGGTCAACCACGGCGCGTTGCGTTGAGTCACTCAATGTTTTCATATCAGAAAACAATTTGACGGCCTTAGATGAATCACCTGAAAACTTGGACGCCATGAAGGTAGCTAAGACCACAATCACAGCCAACACAACAATGACCTCAATCAATGTCATGCCTCGTTGTCTTTGCAGATGTTGCTGTTTATTGTTTTGTTGTACGAGTGGTGCGTATTGGTGTTGATCGGATTTCATAAAATTCTCCTTGGGTAAATGGTTGACGATTACAGGGACTGGAGCATGGGGCCAGCAATTGGGTAGTAGGTGATATAGAAGACAGCCAAAATCAAAATAACTGCAATGGCTAGTGATATTTTTTGAAGCACAGCCTGGACCTTCTCAGTCAAAACTTGTACATCCTCCTGCAGCATTTGGCAGAAAGACTTCAGGCCTTCGGGAAGATCGCCTGAGTCTTTGGCACTTCGGTAGCCGGCGTTCACAAAGCGTGGGAATTGGGCGGCCTCCAATGCGCTTATTTCATCGGCTCCTGCAGCTAATCGCCTTGACATCACATAGAGAGATTCACCTGTGACTGTCAGTTTGCATGCAGGTCGCAAAATGGCGCAAATCTCTTGAGGTGCAATATTGGCTGAATACATCAAGGCATAAACACTCCAGAGTTGAGCGTGCTCACTCTTTAAATCTAAATCATGAAAAGATTTAATGTGCGATTTAATTTCTTGCCAAAGATTGGATTTCAACAATAGCCAACCACCAAAACCTATCGAAAGCCAAACCAAAAACCAAATCACAGGGTTGGCGTTTACTTCACCCACAAAACCATAAAGTGCCTGGATGTCCGAAGGAATATTGACTGTATTGCCAAGTTTTTTGAAAAAACTCAACATCTGTGGACCCAGCACTCCGAAAAAGAGGGGTAAGGCGAAATAGAACATGGTCGTCATGGTTTGAGGCATACGCATCGCACCCCGAACAGCATTCTCTGTTTGATGGCGTAATTTCGCTTCTTGGGCCAAATCCCAAAATGATTTATCCAATCCACCCACCATATCGAGTGCTTTGACCACCATGACATCACGATGTGTAAAGCCGCCCATTTCCATGGCTCTCCAGGGACGCAGGCCGCTTTCTTGTGCAGCTGAAGCGATGGCGACCGCAGAAAGTAGCCGCCCATCTTCGATGTATTCTTTGGCACTATCAAGCGCATCTTTGAATGTTCCGCCCAGTTTGATCCGCTTAGAAATTGTTTCGTAGAAACGCGCTTTCTCTCGCAAGTCAAAGTCAGCAGGTTGTAGAAGGCCGAATCCAGTAGCAAATGTTTGCGCTATTGCTAGCGAGACTTGAGGGTTGATAAACCCCATTTTTTTAACCTTTGCGATCGCAAAGATGTCTGATTCAGCGGTGATTAATCCTGAAATAGTTTTTGTGCCAACCGGCTGCTTAGCTGTAAACGCATATGTCATGTTCATGATTAAGATGCCTCCTTGAGCGGGCCAAGTTTTTTGACTTCGTCGATGCTGGTGATGCCATCTGCCACTAATCGCAAGGCATTTCCAACCAGTGTTCTGTCTTCTGAAATTCCCTCTTTGGCGATTTGGCTAGGGGAGGCCCCGTTTTCAATGAGTTCACGAACCCGAGGTGTCACGCGTAACAGCTCGTACACCATTCGGCGCCCACGGAAACCTGTCCCATGACAGTTAACGCAACCCATCGCCTTTTTAGGCCTAATGGGTTTGCCTGTTCGGCCCTCTTCAAGGAAGGCTAAATTTCCAAGTACCGTCAAGGTGTCGACTCGATAATCTTCTACAGCACAAGTACAAAGCGTGCGAACAAGTCTTTGAGCCAGGATCCCTAATAGAAGGCTGGCAATAGCTGACATATCTAGGTTGAAGCTTCTCAATCGACTGATGGCCAATGCCGCATCATTGTTGTGTAATGTTGAGAAAACTAAGTGCCCTGTGTTGCCCGCATCTACAAGCTGTTCTGCGATGTCTCCCTTTCGAATTTCTCCGAATAAAATTACATCTGGTGCTGCTCGAAGTAAGCCTTTCAACAAATCATGTGCGCCCTTGGCCTCATCACTCGCTCCGCTACTGTCGTTTCGCGCAGCGTTTTGTCGAGTTTGAAATTGCATCCAAAGACCTCGCGAATATTCAATAGGGTTTTCAATCGATTGAACCCATCGTGAAATCGGATCGATCTCATTTAATGTTGCATAAAGAGTAGTTGTCTTGCCGCTCCCTGTGGGGCCAGTAACCAAAAACAATCCCGTCGCTCGATCTTTGCTATCCCTGATGTACTTCAATGTTTCCGGATCGAACCCAAGGGTAGAAAGCTCCGCCGTGTCTGCTTGTTGGTCCAGAATCCGCATCACGATCGTGACAAGGGTGTTGTCACTTTCATTCCGTTGCATCAAGATGACCCGAAATCCATATCTCTGCGCAATTTCTCCAAATTCTTCTTGATCCGAATCTCCGAATTCAAATCTACGATCTACGGGCCCTTGTGGCAATTTATCTTGTGCCCCACATGTAGTGACCAAATGGGTAATGACGCGGCCCCAGATCTCTGCTGGCAAAAAAGTGAAGAGCTGCCCTACCCCATCAATTTTCAGTCGAACATCACCACCAGACTTAGTGGCTGAAGGTGAAAATGAAATGTCAGATGCTCCTGCATAGCATGCATGACGCATCAAAGACAACACAAATCGACGCAACAATGACTGCGCCTCTTCTTCTTCAACTTTTACATTAGAGAGCTGATCAAACAACTTCATTACATCAGCATCAGAGTTAGAGTAATAACGCCGATACATGGTGGACAAAGTTCGCTCAGAGGCGATTTTGTAAATCTGTGGAAGTCCATTGAAGAGGCGAGAACCAGCCAGTGTTTTTGAGGGCTCGTTGATTGCCAAAACCAATGTTTGCAAACCATTGTTAGTCATCACATCAACAGGTAACACGCCCTCGAACTTAGCGGGCAAAGAAATACCGTGTTCCTCTAAGGCTTGCACAATTTCTGAAACAGGAACTGCATCAATGTGGCTCGGCGGAAAATACGCCAAATTAGTCACTGCGGCCAAGACACGCGCAACCCCTTCTGGGGGCAGAAATCCGTACTCAGATGAGCGCATGATTTCGGTGATTGGCTCGTTTGTAAGGGCTTGGCGCCTACGCAAAATTCGAATGTGTGATTCGCTGACACCTTCGCTTCGAAGAGCTTTTTCCATCGAGTTATCAAACTCAGTATCAGCATCCTGTGGCGCTGTTTGTAGCTTTTGTGGAGCCACTACTGTATTTTTAGCTACGAATGGTTCCTCCAACTTATTGATGGCTTCGGCTTTAACCTCCACGGGCTGTATAACTCTAGGGGCTTGAGGCATACCAATGGTCAAAGGACGTGGGCTGCCGGAGGACGGGATAGATTTTTCCTGCGTTTTGGCTGCTGCGCTCCGCAGATTGAAGAAGATTGGATTTGTGGCCATCATGTTCCTGCCTTTTGATCTTCTTTGGGGCCAAATACTTGGACTTTCATCTCAAAGCTATACGCTCGTAGCTTGATGGCACTTACCGATCCGCCATACTCAATGATTTGAGTTTGAACAAAACTCTGAAATTCTTCCAAAGACTCGTATGAGCCTTTTATGTTGATTTCTTGTGTCATCAAACCTGTAGCCCCGTTTTGACTTTGCATGGATTGCATTGGTATTACGTTTTGACCACCGATCGTGTTGCCCGCTGATACATCAGTCATAACTACACCAAAGTCATGGTGTGTATGCAACAACCGGGAAATTGATTGCACAACCACTTTGTCAATGTTGAATTTTGGTGAAGGTGCTTGATCAAACTGGCTCATAAATCGCAAGCTTTTATTAACTTCAGCCATGGCCAAAGTTAGTCGTCCACTCTCACCCTTCGCTATCGCCAAGTCATGCAGCTGCGGCTGCATGACAGTTTTAGCGACTGCCAGAGAGCAGAGAAGAAATACCGTGGTCAACAGACGTGCATTCATAAGTTATATAAAGCTCTGAGAGCTGTGTGTTGGTTTCTGGATTACGGCGGGCGCAGCCCTGAGGTGCGTTCGCGCTCATCAATTCAGTCAAAGCAATCGGTGTATTCGACGCATCGATCACTTTGGCAATGACTTTGAGTCGTATAAGTTCTCGATCTGCATCAATTTCTAGACGAAGGCCTTCTTGATGCAGCGATTGAGCAAGCTGGACAGCCTTTGTAATCGAGACAGAGCCTTCTTTTGTGAGAGATCCCCAGCGGGCAAGGGTTGCGCTTTGCAACTGTTCATTTGCAAACCGCAATTCTGTTGTCTGTGTAGCTGATTCGCTTTTTGTCCACTGTGCCGTTATTCCTGCATACACACTGGTACAGACAACCCCGATCAACCCAGCGGCTGTGACTTGTGTCGACAGTTTCCACCATGTAGATATGCCAACACCGAAGTATTCAACTTCGGTTGGATAGGGGCGAACAATTGCGTTACTTTGAGAATTGGCGATCAACTTAATAAAGTCCACACCATTAAATAAGCAAATTCGGTCTGCAGGAAATTCACTTGCCGAATTGAGTGCTGCGAGTCGGACATGTTGCAAGTAATTTTGAAGGGCTTGTTCTAAGCGAAGCTGATTGGCAACAGCTTGTTCTTCTGGGGTTCCATGGACCGAGTTGGTTAAGTTGGCTGAAACCATTGTTTCGAGCTCACCGCTCTCACTCGCTTTAAAAAATATGACCAGGGTATGGTGTTCCCCCGTAAAAACCACGCCAGTGACATAAGGGCTTGTAGGTTGATTCTGCTCAGCCCAAGCTTGGGCCAACAAACTACGCAGCATTGCGCGACCTGGCCAAAGCCGAGAATTCGGCGATGTGGTCTTCATTCGATCTTCTGCCGTCGCATACAACCAATCGCTGCCATTTAGTCCGCGAGACCTGTCTTGTTGGTAAATGGCCTGTGACTCATCTGTTTTAGCAGGGCCTCCTAAGCTACTAAAAATACTGGAAATTCTGTTGGTAAGTTGGCTGATCTCACCTAGCAAACCCGACGAATGTGTACCCTGGCTCGATGCAATATTTAATGTCTGGCGCCATGCAATTAGACGAACGCCTGCTTCTGCCATCAAGCGCTTGGTTAACGCGGGTGTTGACTCGCGTTTTTGAGCGCGCATCTCCAGATCTTCGGTTGGTGAAAAACTGATGATGTCTGCTAACTCACTTTCATCTGGCGGCTGCAGCTCGTGCATGCCGCCGATCAATGTTCCTGCTGATGGCTTGGCGAATGTATGCAATGGCCAATATGTGTCTTTTTCCCCCTCTCGTACGAATAACCAGAGTTTCGCTTCGCGAGACCCGTTAGCTTTTGAATTTTTAGATCGAGACAACATCAAATTGACTCCGAAAACACAATGTTCATGGGGGCTGGGCGAAGAATTCGTGCATTAATAATCAACACAGATTCGCGTGCAGCCACATCTTTGGTGTTGCCAGCAAACAAAGCCCCAATTCCAGGAATTTCAACCAAACCGGGCACCGCTTGCTTTGAAGAATTGTTGGTCGAGGTTCTGGTCCCACTTATAACAACCGTTTGCCCCGACTGAATAGAAATACGCTGCCCGCCGTTTTGTACTGACTGCTCATACATTTGAACTTGATCGTTCAAAAACTTTTGCAATGTGCCTAGAGTCACCTTTGAAGGAACAATAGTCAGACTTGCATTGTTGTCGTCCAAAATGGATGCATGAACTGCTAAATTCACGCCGTCTTGTGCGTAGGCGCCCGTTCCGGACTGTGAGGTTGTAGTGCCGGTTCCGCTTGGTGTGGTTGTACTGGTCACCTGCGGCATATAGGGCTTTTGCGTTCCACTGAAAAAGACACCCGAAGAGTTGTTGCTGATGATCAACTTAGGTGTTGCAGAAACGTCTACTGTGGTGAAGTTCTCTAACGCCTTAACTACGCTGGTAATGGAGGCTGTCGTGAAGGATAGTGAGCTTGTAGAAGCCGATCCGACCGTTCCAAGCGTGTTTAAGCTTATTTTTTGATTACCCGCCGAATTAATGACTTTGTCCCATTGAATTCCATACTTGAATTCATTCGTTAGCGACACATCAACTAATCGTGCATTGATTTCAATTTGGCGTCGTGCATCGTATGAATATTTGCTCAAAAAATCATGAATACGCTTAAGCGCTTGGCCATTGCCTCGGACAGATATCAACCCTGACTCTGCGAATACCTCTACCGTCGCATTTGACCCGGCTTGTTTTTCTACGAATGCCTTGAATGCTGCTGGAGCATTGACATACTGACCTTGGACAGCAAAGGAGGCACCAATCGGGTTGATGGATGCACCGCCCCCTGGGTTGCCCGTGCCAGCCGATGTGGTGCCAGTACTCGTACCGGAGACCGGACTACCCCCAAACCTGAATTCTGTAGATAACAACTTCTTCAAGTCTTCTGACGGCACACGAAAGACAACTGTAGCTTCTGGAGCAACAGTCACACTGCGATCACTCTCATTGATAACAATCGCATAGCCTGCTTGCCAAGCAATCTGACGCATGGCTTGCTGAATTGTCAAACCACGCAAATCAAGCGTGACCGTTCTTTGAAGATCAACTGATTGCACTGCGGAGGTGCCGTAACCAAGACGATCGGAAAGTTTGACTACCAAGTCATAGAAATTTGCATTTTTGACAGAGATTGTGACGGCCTGTCGCTCATCCACATCATCAATTTCAACGCCCCGTGGCACCGATCGCTCGACATTTCGTACCGTGGTGGCTCCGTTGATTGGGCTGTCGGAATATTTTTTTGCGCGTTCAGTGACTTCGTCTTGATACTTGCCCACATTGGCACAGCCTGTAAATAGCGTTATTACAGCCATAGATGAGAGTACGAATCGCGTACGGTAAATTTTGTTTTTCATGTGAGCTCCATTAAAGGCCGTTACGCGAATTTCGAACAGTGACGCGTTTAACAGCACCACTGTTTTTGGCAATTTCGGCTTCAAAACCAAAAGGCTCTAAAACTTCATTTAAGGCGGTTTGGACATCAACAGCACTGGCTTGAAAATCATCGTCCAACACCACATCGCGTACGCGTCCCGATGTTGTAGCGGATGCCGCCCAAACCAATTCAATTGATTGCGATGCCAACCATGTTTTAAGCGTAGGCATCAAACGATCGCCCTGCCGAATCACTAATGGGGGTGTCGGAGGTGCAACAGCGATTACCGGGGTAGCCGTTGAAATTACGCCGCTTGTTCCTGCGGGTTGTGTCCTGACAACTTCCGACGGTATTTCGATTACAGCGCCTGGTGTCGTTGGTAGTTTGACGACGTCTGCTGCGACAACTTGAGATGCGCAGTATTTCCCCAAGATTACCGAACCAGGAGGTATCTCTGGGCAATTCATGACCTTCGCTTCTGTTGCGTATGCAATTTGTAGAAAGGCCACTGCACTGATTGACAATAATCTTTGCTTAATTAATTTCATGAGTAGCTCACTTGTTTGAAAAATCTGAAACGACAATCGTTGTCTTATCTGGAAACTCCACTACGAGTGGGTTGTTTTCATCTTTAAGTAACACAGCCAAGGCGAGAACTGCGGCACGAATATCTGGTTCGTCCACGCCGCCGGTCGTTGACACTTGCGTTGTGGTTTTCCAAACCAACCGCATGCGGGCTTGGCGCGCCCAAGTCGTTAAGATGCGACGCACATCGTCCCCACGTTCGGCGGTGTAACGAGTTTGTCGTGGCAACCCTGCACGCGCTGCGCGGATCAATTCGCTCAAAGCTTCTTCATCAGTGTTGACTTTGACAATAGGCCCAAAAGCCTGTGGGGGCGGTGGTGGTGGTGAACTGGCACACGCTGCCAGTAGCAACACGATAGTTGGGGTCAGTTTTTTCATATGGGCCTTAGCGACTCGGAGTGATGCTTTGTGATGTCGTTGGAACTTGTTGCAACTTCACACTGTGTTGACCACCTAAGTTCTGACCTGAGGAGAGAAGACTCTCTGCCACTGCGGCAACCGTTGAAGCAGCAATATCCTTTGGGATCCGATTGATGGCCATAGCGCGGGACACAATCTGAAATCCTTTTCCTTTTGAAAGTTCCGTATTTATCGAACTTGCTTCTTTTGATTGAGACTCAACGAGTGGCGTTATCACCCCTATTTGTGCTTCATCGTGAAGTTTTTGAATCGTCTCAGCCAACCATGTATTACGGTTCGTGGTGATCTCTTCTTGACCCACAACCCGACCTGCATCGTCTCTGACAGCAACCTTGAATTGCACTGGTTTAGCGCCTTGGTAAGCCAATAAAATAGGTTCACCGATAGGCGGGTTATGCTCTTCCATCGCTCGCTTGATATCGACACCCCAGACAACTTCTTCCCCTCTAGCTGTTTGAAGTTTTGCGTAATAGTTGTTGCGCTTTTCTTGCGTATTAAATTTGTATGGTGCTTCGCCATGTTCAAGTAAAACGCCTACATAAGAGCGCGGTGTATTCAATACAGTCGCAAGCGAAGCAATTGTTGTTTCTATAGCTGCCGCATCTGTGATGCCTTTTTCGCGTAATTGCAACCGAATCTGAGAAATCGTTGCGGGTTCGCCTTTGTTATTTTTGGTAACTAACGGTGTCGGCTCGGTGCTGCGACTTGATGAGGCTTGTGTGCTCTCATTGAATTGCTGCTTCGGGATAGCCATGTCATCTTTAATCTGAACGGTGATCCGTTCTTGCAACTTGACGCGATCTACGGGTGCTGGTGTAAATCCAGTCACCTTGAGCCCCATCAAAGACGCTTCAACCCAAGCCTGGCTCAAAAATTCCTGCGAGCCACTGATGTGCAACTGCTTCCATCCCTTGGCGTGTGCCAGTGCAACGATAGCTTGAACAACCTCTAGATTATTGTGCTCTGTCTTGAATGTTTGACCGCCATCAATGAATGCCAGAGTGGTTTTTTTGTCTCGAAAATAGAACTTATCCTCAGCAAATAGAAATTGCTCCTTAAGGCGGCCCATCAACGCGTCTAGGAGAGAAGCACCACCGATGGTTTGTGCAACAGCAAGTTCAGCATCTTCTTGATCGATCGAATTAGTCAATAAAGGCTCTATCTCAGAACCAGTTTGATCGCCTGTTTCAATGGGTGGCGTTACCACTTCAGGTACAGGTGAAAAAGTAGAAATCTTTTCACCCAAAAGACCCCGGATCAATTTGTCGCCAATCTCTCGTCCATATTGACTATGCAAATCATTGAAGTCCTTTCCTTTGAAACCTTCTGCAGCAGGAAATACAACGGTTGCATCTATAGCCGCACCCGCTTCAATCGCTTTGGCGCGACCGGTGTTGTGAATGTTCTGCACATCATCATCACCGCACACGACCATGGGTTTACTTGGGTAGAAATCACGAAATAATTTGGCTACCCGCACCAGGTTGCCCGAATCAAACGCAACGACAACCGGATAGCCGCTTGCTTCGTGAAGGCTCGCTCCCGTCGCATAGCCTTCAGAAAACAAAATCGGTTGATCCTCAGCAATCTCACCAATAAGATGGAAAAGGCCGGACTTGCGTCCGTCTTTGAGGTAAAACCTATCTGTATCAGCGTTGTCGGGGCGTTGCGTCAATATTCGTTGCAGGTTCCACAACTTTCCCTCTTCGTCCACCAAGGGCACCAAGAGAACACCATTAGGCATGGCTCGTAGGCCGTAGCTACCAACGCCTTTCCGAACTAGGTATGGTGTGATCATGTCGGGTGTCCCTGCAGCCCACAACTCAGCTGCTTGTACGGCCGTCTGTTCTTGCTTTACAAGCTTAAGAGCGGCCTCTTTAGCGGTTGCTTCGACGCGTTCAGGGTTTGATGCGGGAGTTGGCCGACTCATACGCTCTTGCGTTTGTTGGTCTGGCTTCCAGCCACCATTCACCGCTTCTTTGAGAAGTGTGGCAATAGTGACGCCACCTTCAGCTTTGATGCTTTTCCATGTGGATACCACTGAGGAAGCTTTGTAACTCTCCCCTCCTTGGCTCCAACTATCGAACAGTGATAGACCATCATCACCAGGAAACTCGCTTTTGATGGCCATGCCAATCTTGGCCCAGTCATCACGGCCATGGTTGGGAGAAATAAAGCTCAGGGCCTCAGCGGTTTTTTCGTAGGTGATTCTGTCGAAACTAGCTTTACCACTGGGTCGATCAACTTGGGGAGGCGTGCCATACCCAAGTGTTTGAGATTCGACTGCGAGCGAGGGTTCCGAATTGGCCTCTTGTGATTGCTCTTGGATGGGTAACTGGCTCAGCCCAATAACAAACTCCGCAATTTGGTGTGCCTGCGATGCCGCTTGGTAAATTTCGTTTTTGTCTTCGCTCAAAGCAACAATCCAACTCGCTTGATATGCTGCGTGTCGCTGTGGATTAAATGGCACACCAAGCTCAGCACTCATGAACAGGCTCGCTAATTGCGCGCGAAGCTCTTCTCGTGCATAAGATGCACTGCCAAAACCGCCACTTAAATCACGATTAAGACGTGTTTCATGCCCAGACCAATGACCGATTTCATGCAGCACCACTTCGTAGTAATCAAGACTGGATGCAAAAGCTGCCCGTGGCGGTAAGTGAATGTCGTCTTTATTGGGTGAGTAAAAGGCCCTATCAAGTTGATCATGAACAATCCGGGCGCCGCTCTGGGCAATGATCTTTTCTGCAAGCTCCACCGCTTCCCATTCTGCAAGGGCTGCCGTCGGAGGTTGATACTCAGGAATTCCGTCAATTTGCGATGCATGAAATACTGAGGCATAAAACGCAGACGGAACATCGCGCTTAACTTTGACCGTGTCTGTCGCACCGGTTACTGGATTTGAGCGCTTCTCGTCATCGTCCCATTTCCAGTATTGAATGGTTTGTGCTTTCGATCCTTTTTTAATTTGCCATCCTTCGGCTTGCGCTTGCTTATACGTGCACCACCGGGGATCGTCACCCTGCCCCATTTTTGTGGCCGCAATCAATAATTGGATTGAATTTCCCCCTCGATATGGCTTGCCGGTAACTGGGTTTTGTGGCATCTGCAGAGCAGTTGCGGCCGCCGTAGCGTCCCACGGTTTTTGCCATGGTGCAGTTCCCGCCTCCACCATGCGTATCAGTTCATCAGTCAGCTCTTGACGTACATCACGGCGCTGTTGTTCAGTGGCCATGATGTTCACCTTCGCTTTCAGCTGAAGCGTGCGTCGAATCCGATGGATTCGTACTGAGCTCGGTTTCATCAAATCCTGAGTCAGCAATATCTTCGCCACCAGCGAAATTTGGTAGTGAGGGTTTTGACCAATTCGACTGCGGGGGTTCCGGAGCGCCTAGGCCAACTTCTGGAAAATTAGTTTTGAGGTCAGATGCGCGCATGATTAACACCTTCCGTGGGGAAAAACATTTTGAAAAACTCCTCCTTCACCACCTCAGCAAAATCTGCATGGGTGTCGAGGGCGGTGTAATCTGGAAGCTTTGCAGCGAGTGCAACTGCTGCAGCTTCAATTTCGGCTTCAGTCATATTGGCAAACATGTCAGCGTCCTCCTGTAATCCTGATGGGGTGTCGTCATAGCTTGTGGGTGAAACAGTTGGTACTGGTGCAGATAACTCGCCAGCAACCCGCGCGGCATCCAATTGATCGCGCGTGGGTGTCTTACGGCCCAACTTCTTGAGCATTGATGAGACGCCCTTCAGTCTGTCAATGAATACAGGGTCATCAAAATAACGAACCTTGTCACACAACACAGGTGGTGTACCCTGCTTGTCAATGATTGATTTCAAAGGTGACATTTGCTTGAGTTCTTGAGGCATCATCAACGCACGCCGCTGATCACTGATGCTGGTTCCACCAGAGGAACTGCCTGTAACCGCAAGCAAATGGCCGCTGTGATTTGATGAAATCGAGGTGGATTTGGTGGTGTAGTAACCCAACATTTCTGAGGCGTCTTTTGCTTCGTGATCATCACCAGGCGGAAACACGATTCGTACCTCGTGGTTGGTGATCATGTTGCGAGCATCGGCCTTGGAATACAGTCCGTCGCCCTCGAGCTGGGATTTGCTTTGTATGATGGTCAATAGGCGCAAGTTGTAACCCGCGATATAGGACACCGCTTTGGTCAAGATACCTACACGACCGAAGGCCGTGAACTCATCCAACATCATCAAACATTGATACTTAAGGGTTTTATCCGCCTCAGGTAAAACCCCTGTATTCAAGCTGATAGCCTGGGTAAAAAAGAGATTGATCAACCGCGCTGCAGTTTCCAGCCGATTGGGTGATATGCCAAAGTAGATTGAAATCCGTTTACGACGCACATCCGCCAAGCTAAAGTCGCTTGCATTGGTTGCAGCATCGACCATGGGATTGGCAAACATCAGCAAAGGCGCATCGAAACTAGCCTTGATATTCCCGAATGTTTCTTCGGGGTTAGATAAAGCTCGATTCAACGCATCGCGACATTGACGACTAAGCGTTGGATTTTTTTCTAGGATGTCTCGAAGATGCTTCGGTAATGATTTGTCGTAACCTGAACCTTGCCTAAACACTTCGCCCAAAGAGCACCGTGGATGTTTCGACTCAATGAGATACAGAGTGATTCCTAAGAACAAGTTTTGTGCTTGATCATTGAAAAAACGATTTTTATCGGACTCTTTGCTGGGATAAAAGATTTGTGCAATTTGCAGCACATCACCTGGTGTGACGAAAGGATCGCGACTCACACTATCTAATGGATTCCAGCGGTGACTCTTGCGGTCCGATGCAAATGGATTGAAAAGATAGGTCTCTTGGGCAAGGGTTTGCTTTCGAAAACGACTTGTCAACTGCCAATTTTCTAGCTTGACATCCAACACAACGACAGACTCTTGCCAGTTCAACAAATTCGGAATGACAACGCCCACACCTTTACCTGACCTTGTGGGCGCAGCCAATAGCACGAATTGCTGCCCATCGAATACCAAATATTTACCCTTGAATTTTCCAAGGATGATGCCTTTTGAACCAAATAAACCAGCATCTTCTATTTCACTGGGATTGGCAAAGCGGGCATCACCGTGAAGCGCCCGACGATCCTTGTATATTGAAATCAGCGCGAGCAATCCAATGACGAAAAGGACGGCAAACGATAGTTCAAGTGCTAGATTAAAGCGACGATTTGAAAATCCGTAATAAGCAAAGTACTCAAAAACTGTGAATAAGGATTTCGTAAAAGTCGTTGGGTCAAAGAGAGTAAATCCAAATACCGTTGCGTAAGGTAGTGCCAACACGAGCACTATCGTGACGCATGCCGCCAGGATGTGTTGGTGTCGCTTGAAATCACGCATGGTGAAGAGTCCCTTCACCAACCTGTAAAGCAAGTTTTCTGGCCGGATCAAAGTCAACTTCGGTGACAAAACGTTCAACTCCCTTGACCTCCCCGTTTTCTTCATACACCTTCTTGCAAGTAATATGAATGACTACATCGATCGTCAGAGATACCAAACGCTTAAGGGAGGTGTCAGTGAAGATTGCTGCATCTGGGTGCTCCTTGGCCATGAACACATAACGCTCATACGAGAGCGCACAACTTTCAGCGTGATAGCTGGTAATCGATCCTGAGTGGCCAGTGGTTAGGAGCTTCAGGAAATCAAACGCTTCTCCACCACGCAACTCAGCAAGCAAGACACGGTCTGGCTTCATTCGCATGGTTGAGGCAATCAAATCAGCAGGCGTGACGCTAGCGACACCCTGCGAACCTTTGCTGTAAATCAGGTGAACTTTGTTGTCATGTTTTGGCAAGAACAACTCTCGCACATCTTCGATTGTGATCAATCGCTCTACCGACGGGATGTGCTCACACATCGATTTCATCAGTGTTGTTTTGCCTGAGCCGGTATCGCCAACCACGGCAATGTTCTTTTTTGCAAGTACCGCAGCAATCAGAAATTCTTTCAATTTGCGTTCAGACAAAAGGGCGCATAGACGCTTGTCTGCCATGTCAAGGCCCTCGGGCTTGCTTTGCAGGGCTTGCGACTCAACCCAAACAAACCTATCAAAAGCCCCGTCAGCTTCATATTGGGCAAGTGGGCGTATGTCGCTGGATGGAATGCGTATTGAAAAGGAAATAGTCCCCGGCTCTACAGCGGGGGGCACCACAATTTGCATCCGTTCACCATTAGGCAAAGTTGCAGAAAGAAGTGGTGTTCTTGCCCCAATCACTTGATCCGATCGATATCCGACGCTCTCGGCTACTGCCAAACATTGCTTGTAATTCATGCTTGGTAGCAGATGCCGCTCCCATTGACCGTGAATTGACAAGAAGAATTCTCCTGGTCGATACATAGTGACTTCGGTCACACCGGGATGGGCTGCAATCAGTTCTGAGATCGGGCGCATCAGTTCAATCACTGACGTGTCGCGGCTCAGTGTTTCACTGATCTCGTTTTGATTTAACAACGTCATAGATTTCCTTGAATTCCAAATCGCGCGCTACATAAATAGCGACACGATCACCCTGATTCGCATATAAAGTGGGTTTTATGTTGATGCTTTGCGACAGTACTTTTTCGGCCAGACTAGATGAAGTTTGCGAGGTGTTTTGCAACACAGTTGCACCACCCGATGTATTGGTATTGGTATTTTTTGCAATCTCGTAGGCCATGATGTCTTTGTAGAAAGACAGCATGTAGGCAGAACCGATCCGCTCCCACCAGCGGTTGTCAATAATTCCGTCCATGCCTGCGGCACCTAATGCATCAGTCGATGGACTGTTCAAATCAATCGTTACGCCACCCGGCATGCGTACACGCGTCCACAACACAAAAACGCGCCGTTGACCAGGCTGTCCCGCTGCACCGTATTCGCCCTGAACTTCAGACATTCGCTCAATCAGCAGCGTGCGACCGTTTGCCGAATACACATTTGCGGTCACGATGCAAGAAGCGAAACCACTGATATCTGTCACCACACGCGTTGTCAAAGCACAATCAATTTGTGCGCCTTTTGAAATAACGCGGTTTTCATCAATGGTCTTCGCTGCAATGGCTCTGGGTGTATTGGCACCAGACAAGTTATTCCCGACCGGACCTTGCGCATTTGCTGATGCTCCTTGCTGACCACCGCCTTGCAATGTTGTGCCAGACGCTTGCGATGGGTTTTGCATACGCTGCAACTGCTCCATGATGGTCTTTGTAGAGTCCGTTGGAGGGGCTGGAAATCCAGCTGGAAATCCAAGACCACCCAGGCCCTTTGTTGCCGCACTCTGTCCTGCGCCATTTGTCAATGTGATGTCACCACCATATCGATCCATTGGTTTTACTTGATTACCGTCGTATCGGCGAGGATCCTGTTGGGTGGTATCGGTAGTCGTTGGTGCTGGGATCTTGGCCCCAATCACCACGCCCTGACAGTTCACCATGATGGTCGTACCGTTTGCATCTTTGACAGGGCGGCCTGTGTTTTTATCGATCAGAACTGCGTCATCACATTTTTTGCTATTCGTTATTCCAGGAATGGCCCGCTGTTCAGTCCCAAGTTCAGCGGATGCACTAAACGGTTCTGCAGGAAAACTCGCAGCCCCCTTGGGGGGTGGCGCAGCAACAACTTCTTTCTTCTGAGGCTCAACAAGAGAAACTGCTTTTTGCCCCATCAACCGCAGTGCAAACACAATCGCCACAACAAAGAGAATCGAACAAAAAGCAGCAAAGAGAATGACTTTCCATGACAACCTACGGGATTGCGCGCCTATTGCGTTGATGTCTGGGTTGGGTCCCTCGACCAAGTTGTCAACTTCGTTCATTTCAACTCCGTTGACTTGTTTTGACGAACCAACTTGGGTGTCGTTGTGCCGTTCCAAGTTTCGATCCCATTGGCATCGAACTCTTGGTTGATGATGTTCACCACCGCTGTGCCAAGACGAAGAATGAATTTTCTTGATAGGCGTTGAACAACCAAGTAGTCATTTGTCACACGCGCTTTGGGGTTTTCAGGATCAGCACTTAAGCGCGCTGCGTGCGTGTTCACGCGTATTTCTTCACCTGCAGGTCCGATCGCGAAGATTGCTGGGATTTCACGATTCTTTGGGTATCTAAAATAAGTGAATCGGCCATCGTCAAAAACAACACTGGGGGCAATTTCCTCAGACTCAGGCGTGGTTTGTCTTGAGTAGTTTGCGTTCCTAACCATTGGTTCGGAAAACTCCTGTACCTGACTCTCTATCTGGTCTTCTTCTGCTGGTGTTACCTCTGTCGTGTCTTTAGCAACAACACGCATGGGCATCGGTGGGAGGGGATAACGGAAGATCACGCGGTAATAAACCGTTGAGGCTTTTTCGGCCCCTTCCATGACAAAAAATCGAAGGCTGTAGTCTCTTTTGGTGGTCTGTATTTCGAGGTTATTGATGGTTGCACCAGTACGTGGGTTAACCCAAATTTGATGCGTTCCAGGCTCGGCTTTTATGCACCATTCCTGGCCGGCTTTATCGCAGTTGCTTGGGAAACCCGGCTCAGACTTCAAAATAGTTTCATCGCTATTTAAAATCACACGCGTCATCACGCCCCTAGCTGTTGCAATTACCACTACATCGTCTGGTCTGTAGTCTGCATACCGCACCCGTAGATCTGATGGGCTTCTAACGGGCACCAAATCTGCATGAGCAACTAGGACGCAGAAGGACATGATGAATATCGTGATGAACTTCATCGATTCACCACCAATTCGGGCGTTGCGCGGTATGCGGTGACGGTGAATCCCAGAGGATTTTTTAGCAAGTCACCCACACTCCAGCCGGTGATAGGCTTCCAGTCGAATGCGATGTCCGCCAGATATGTTTCAGTCTTCTCCGCTTGGCGTAGGCCAACTCGCCAAGTAACTTTCTCGAACCGAACGGTGCCACGCCCCGTCACGCCTGGGGTTGGCTCTGCGCTAATGATGCGAACGCGCTCTTCGACGGCATCGACTAAGCGCGTAGACTTGTTATTCGGCCCCTCGTAGATAGTTGAATAATCTGCACCAACATTGGGGGCGCTTAAAGCCATGGTGAGGTCGTAATCTTCCTGTAGCAGCTTATAGAGATAGCTTTCGCGAGCCTTCACATAGCGCGCTAGCCAGTAGCGTGCATTTACCTCATCATTTCCTACGGTACGGCTGTCAACGACACTGACAACTTGCGTAGCTCCAGACTCTTTGTCTACATAGATTAGATGGGGGACCACTTGCTTAAGTGGCACCATGACCGCGACAGCCGTTACTGCAATGATCGCAACAATGATTGCCGCTCCAGCAACAATCCAAGCTCGACGCTCACTCTTGTACACACGATGCGCCAGGATCGCTTCAAACGATTTCCCCGGCGTTTTAGTGAGGTCTGCTTTATTCGATAACATGCAAGTTTGCTCTTTCGTAATTCGTTGATAGTTGGATTTATCGTCCAATTGCGCCTGACGGTTTACTCAAATTTTTGATGCTTTGATTTCTCAAATCCTCGTCCTGTTGCTGACGTTGCAGAGCGTTCAATTGGTTTAGCAACTGCGCTTCCTTGCCCTCATTGGTGGCCATGACCTGCTCAGCTTGTATGCGAGCAGCTAGTTCAGAAATTCCTTTTGAGTCATTTGTTTGATTAATGTTTGACATTAATGATTGAATCTGCGCACTTCGCCCTTGACTGGCTTGAAGCATGTTTTTTAGCTGCTGTGATGTCGTTTGTATCAGTGCTTGTTTGTTGTTTGCGTTCGTGAGTTGTTGCTGTATGTCGCTGCTGATAACTGAATTGGTAATACCGTTATTGATAAGCCCAAGATTGCGAGTTCCACTCATATTTGTAATCTGTTGCTGTTGTTGTTGGATTTGTTGTAGTTGATTCATGTACTGCTGGTACATCTGCTGGTATTGCTTTTCCCAGGCTAATAATTGTTGGATAGCAGTCAAAACAGACGCGTTGTCATACACCGGGATGCCTTGACCAAACGATGCCATAGACACTAAAAATAGCGATGTGCTAATAATGCGCTTGAGTCCCATTTCATTTACCTCGTTTCTTATCCAAAGCATTCAAAATATTTCCCACTACACGACCTGCGCTGTAGGGTGCTTTACCCACGGCATTTCCAACTGCGTACGCACCACCTGACGAAGAGGAAGCCGAGTTCTCAGGTTTGGAAGTAGCATTACCGCCCGCTGATGGACCACCTCCAACACGACCTTGGACAATTCGATTCATGACAGATTGGGCGGCCATACCACCTAATCCCTTGCTGTCCATGGCCATACCGCCGCCTGCAAGTTGTGCCCCCTTTTGAGACGCGTGAAGTGCTGTAAAACCCAAGCCAACTGCGGCAATTAGTACAGCTAGTGCATCGGTTAAAACGGATACATCGCCTTTCACACCTTCTTGAATCGCGGTATCTAGTAATCCTTTGAAAATCATTGGCACCACACTGCAAACTGCGGCAACAAGTACTAGGGTTAGAACAAAGCCAATGAGCGCTGCTAACCAAGCCTCAAAATGCTTAACCGTGACTGGAAACAAAGCAAGTAAAACAAAAATTGGCCCTATCCCTAGGATGACTGCCATGCCTACCTTTGACAAAATGACTGGCAGGATACAGAGCACCGATATGATCAACTGTGCCAACAAAATAATGAGGAAAACTACTGTGTATAGAGGGTCTGGCATCCCCATCCAATTCGGTTGACCAATTGCCAAAGTTAGAAATACACCGTCGTAAGAAATGCAGTCCGGCTTACCTGGTAACACGACGCATCCAGAGTTAGCAAAGTCAATGGCCGCACCTACAGTTTTTGCCTCGCCAAGCGTTACAACACTGGTCAAGTCGTTGACAATTCCGTGTGCAAAACCAATCACATATTGTTGATAGGCCCCACCTCCTAATGCAACCGTTAACACGAGGGCAATCTTCATCAAGTCTTTTGTGAGCTTAGAAAACGGCTCGGATAAATCACCGCGCGCCGCAGCGTAACTCATGTAAACAAAATAAATGGTGAGCCCGACGGCCGCAATACTGCCCGCATAGCTTGATACGGCCGCACTTGTGCCGTTGATATATTGCGCCAAAACTTCATCTACTTTGGCTTCTAAAACTGATGCAATTTTCATGCGCTTGCCCTTTCCGCTTTGCGCTCTTCGCGGCGAGCATTCACTTGATTGATTAATCGTGGCGCCCAAATCTCCGGTGCATCTCCTACCTCTTTGCGAATCTCATCAAGTAATTCGATGTTGTCTTGACTGCCACTCAAGATGGTGATCACATCATCGAGTCCACCAAGATCAAATCGCACCACGGCACTTTTGCCGTCCTGTTTGACCAAAAAAGCACGCGATGCTGCTGGTAACGAGCGAATGATTTCAAACTCTTGAGGTGTGACTTTGAACCCTTCTACATAGTCCTTTTTGATTGCATTTGGGTTGGGCAAATAAATACCTGTCACCGATTGCTGAACGGCCGTCTTAGCCAGCTCATGGTCTAGCACGTCATCTGGTTGCTGTGTTGTCAAACAAACAAACCCTGACTGCTTACGGATCGTTTTCAGTTTGTCACGAACGAACTCAGCAAATGCTTGGTTTTGCAGCGGTTTCCAGAACTCTTCCATGAACAATGCGAATGGTGTGCCATCAATCAATGTTTCGCTGATGTGCAACAAGCACATGACAAATGGCGGACAAATTTCTTTGTCATCGATGAAGGTTGAATAATCAAAACCAAATTTGGTATTTGAGTCGAGCTTGAGGGTGTCTTGTGGGTTGTCCAATACCCATGCCAAATCCCCGTCATTGACCCATCTCCGCAACTTGGCTTGCAATGAGCTTCGCCCGTGCAGCTCAGTTGGCGGCAATTGCTGCGCTACAAGGGCCAGTCGACGCAATGATTGGCTCATGCTAAAAACACGCTCGATCGCTGTGGATACCAATACCTCTTCTTCTGCCGTCAACTGTTCTTTGCCTTGTGTGAGGATCTGAGTGACTAATTTGCGACAAAAGTCTCGCGTTTCCTGCGTGTTTTGCCACTGAAAAGGATTGATCCCCGTAGGCACACCGCGTTCAAACGATTTGTAGGTTGCACCCATCGCACGTAGGGCAATTTCGGCACCACGGTCCATGTCCAAAAATACAATCTTGGTTTTGTATTTGTTCAACATACACACCAAGAAAAGTTCAAGCGTTGTCTTGCCCACACCCGTAGCACCAAAAATCGTTGTGTTCCCTGGCAGCTTTGCGTCTGTGCTGTCGTGATCTTCAGGTGAACAGTGAAAATTAAAGTAGAACGGTTGTCCACTTGGACTATCAAATATGCAAACTGCCTCTCCCCACGGATTGCCTGCTTTTTTGCCAGCCATAAAGCTGTGAAAAGGCGAGAGACATGCAAAGTTCCAGCTTGTCAAGGTGGCGCGACGAGTCATGTGATTCCAGTTACCAGGCAATTGGAAAAACCACGATGACTCTGGTACATCGGTTTGTACGACGCCCTTGAATCCAGCATGTCCTAGAAGAGTAAGAATTTCACTTTGATCTTTTCTGATCTTGTCAGGCGTATCTGAGAAGACGGTCATGCTGTAGTGATACTGACCCGCAACAAGCTCGTTTTTACGAAGACATTCAATCACTTCATCAAATTGCAGCAGCTCATCGGCACTTGCTTCATTACCAGCAAACATCTGCCCCCGCTGCGTCCGATACCACTTGATCGCATCTGTATCGTTCATGATCGAAAAGGCTTGCGTTTCTACAAACTCTTGTTCCGCATAAAGCAGCTGATCTAAAGCGTTAGAGCCGGCACGATCTGCGTAATTTGCAAGCTCTATTGCTGACGCGTACCGCTTTCCCTCTTTACCTGTGATCTGAATCACACCACTTCTGTCACCGAAGGTTAGTCGAGCTGAGCATAAGTATTCGTCTAATCGATTTGCGACTGTTGGTATTTCTGCCCACTCACCGTTGATCAAAAACGCCAAAAAAGATTGAACTTCTGAATAATTCACTCCATCGCGGATGTACTCACCTAGTAAGCGTGGTTTGTATTTTTTTAGGGTGGATTTAACTTGTTCACACACCTGGTTGATCACCTCGATGCTCTCGTTTTCAAAAGCAACGAAGGACTCAATGTTCGAAAATCCGAGTGCTTTCAATCCTGTTTGCTCAAACGGCCTGTAAACAATCGTGACGAAATTTGCAGTGCGCATCATTACGGTTTGCGCAAGTTTTTCTTGATATGCGTTCGCGACTTCTAGACAAAACTGGTTGTCGAACTCGCCTTTTTGCTCTTCTTTGATGCGGTGCCTGATCTTGTGTGACCACAGGGCGTACTGCCCTCCTCCCAAAGCAACCAACATTTGATGCAGCTGATTTTTGTAAATTTCAATCTGCTCTGCGCCACATGTCTCAAAGTCGACGCCCTCGATTTCAAATACAGCCAAATACCCGTTGCCATGTTTTAGCTTGATCACGGTGTCTGATACAGCCGATGAAAACGGCACATGATCGGCAGTCGACAGTGCCGAATCCATGGTCTGGTGTAACTCTTGGGGTGACCGCATTTTTAGCCTTCACGACGCAATCGCGTCGGCCCATAACTCACCCCACCCCATTGCGTCACATTGCCTTTGCGACGGCGTAATATCAACCGCTTGCGTTTGGCCTCCAGCAACCATGGATCTTTTTTGGTCACATGCCGCATGTAAAAATAAGCGATAAAGAAAATTACTGCGATCACCAACGGTAGAACAAATTGATGCAACACGATGATCAATAGGCCGATCGGTAACAGACAGGTGAGCCCCATCAGGATCAACGGCAGCATCGGCACCCCCAATAAAAGTGGGGGGCGTGTAGCGCCTTTAAAAATCGTGTGCTCTTCCATACCGTTACAACTTAGGCGCCGGTCACCAAAAAGCCCGCTATCGCACCTGCTGCACCAAACAAGACCCCACCGATCAAGACTCCCTTGAGGTCAGCGAACTTTGTGCCTTCAACAAAGGCAAACTTGTAGCCCGCAAGAACGAGTGCAGCTGTAAACAACACAATGCCAACACTCATCACCACATACAAAAAGCCGTTCAATGTTTGATTTACCTTGTTAGCAGCAGAGGTCGCGACTTGTGCAAATGCAACGTCCGTGAGCAGTAAAGCCAGTAATGGCACGATCAAGACAAATGGGATTGACTTGCTGAGTTTGATTTGGGATTCTTGTTTCATGTCTAGGGTTCCTTCACATTAAGAGTTGGTTTGATTGATTCGTTGGCGACAACTTGATAACAACTTCTGGCAACAACAGGTCTTGGGTTTGTAAATACTTCAGCATCCGATCAAGTGATGCAAAAGTCCTGGGGCGTCCGCTTCTTGCTGTAAACAATGTGAACACCCCCTGCTTCCATGACAGCGTGAATGTCAAAACGAACCCTTCGTCAGTGCAAAGAATGGTTTGTTGTTTCAGGGTGGATGCAGCCGCATACTCACGTAGCTGCGCCTCAGTCACTTTCAGCAATTGCGTCTCCAGTTGGGTCAAC